>Ga0233439_10000751_pt1 | contig 45475 bp, 38 predicted proteins | sample SI_123_September_6_FD_182713 | JGI IMG/M metagenome (GOLD analysis project Ga0233439, IMG submission 182713) | Seawater microbial communities from Saanich Inlet, British Columbia, Canada - SI_123_September2016_100_MG | ecosystem: Environmental > Aquatic > Marine > Inlet | place: Canada: British... | reverse complement strand
TACAGGCAATCGGTGGTGCAAATCCGGTTAAAGCAAGACGTTTCTTCGATTTCCCCAGAATCCGACTACCTGACGCTGCAGATCCATGGTTGATTAAAACGAGTCGTGGCAACATGGAATTATTCGATACAATTTCCATTTCAAATCCACGTTTTGTGGCGGCTGTAATTTCTATTTTGGTTTTATTCGCACTCTTGTATTTCCTCTACCGTACCTGGACCGGAAAAGCACTGCGTGCAGTCAGTCAGGATCGTGAAGCAGCGACAATTGCCGGAATAAATCCTCATAAAATGAATATGCTGGCCTTTGCCTTGGGCGGTATGATTGCCGCGTTATCCGGAGCGACTTTGGTACAGGCTTTTTCCTGGCTGCCGCAGGTAGGTGCAATACCGGCAATGCGCTCCTTCGTGATTGTTGTACTGGGCGGATTGGGTTCACTACCGGGAGCTTTTATTGGTGGAATCATCATTGGTTTGGTTGAGGCAGCAGGTACAGGTTGTATTCCTGATCCTCAGAAAGCGGCCTCTTATATTCCGGCCTACGGCATGATCGTCCTTACGCTTACCTTACTGCTGCGTCCAACAGGTTTGTTGGGCCGTCGTTTTGCCAGCGGAACACACGGGAAATTCCAATGAACCGAAACCAAACTCTAAGTTTAATCAGTCTGATTACGATCGTGTTTTTTCTTGCGTTTCCGCTTGTTTATGCACAGCGTGATTATGATTACATCATGCACATTTTCATCACCGGATTTTTCTATGCAATCCTGACTTCGAGCTGGTCAATGCTGGCCGGTTACGCAGGGCAATTTTCATTTGGTCACATGGGTTTCATGGGACTCGGAGCTTATGGAACCGCGCTGTTCAGTCACTATTTTTACCTCTCTCCAGTGCCGACAAATTTATGTACTGAATTTGCTATTGGCGATACATACCTCATTATCAAAAATCCGATTGGTGTAACTTCCAGCACTCTTGTTCAGGACTGTTTGACTAAGACAATGGCTGTCTGGGACGGTACTGTTGAAGTAACTCAGATGCCGATTTGGATAGGAATTATGATAGGCACGCTGATCGGTGGATTTTTCGGATTCTTGATCGGCTTATTAGTAATGCGGCTGCGTGCGGCTTATCTTGCGCTTTTTACTTTAGGATTTTCCGAAATTCTACGTGCAACCATCAGTGCAGAAATCGAAATTACCCGTGGACAAGCCGGGATTGAACTACCGCATCTTTTCGAAAATGGGATTACTATTTTTGGACATGCCTACACAAAAACGGATAAAATCCCTCCTTATTATGTGATGTTCTTTCTATTGTTGATCTGTTTATCTATTTTGGCTTGGCTGGCCAAATCCCGTTTTGGACTTTTTGTACGTGCCTTGCGAGAAGATGAGGATGCAGCGGCAGCTTTAGGAGTCAACACGATACGTTACAAAATAATGGTTTTTGTAATCACCTCAACCATGGCAGCCTTAGCCGGTGCAGTTCAGGCACACTATATCGGCATAATCACACCTAACAATTTAATGTTACTACAAATGAGTTTGGTTGTAGCAATGGCTGTAATTGGCGGATTAGAAAACTTTGCAGCGGCAGCAATCGGAGCAATCATGATTGAATTTTTGCTGGAATTATTGCGGGAAAGTTTTGTAATTGGAGGAATTGAAGTGGACATGACAATCTGGCGTCTCGTCTTTTTTGGGGTACTGTTGATGTTAACTTTACGTTTTTACAGAAACGGTTTAATTACACCGATCATAAATTATTTCACCCGCGCCCATGTGGCTTCTGAAACAGTTGAGATAAGAAAGACCTCAGATACAGACGATCAGCAAGCAGTTACAAATCAAAAATGATAGAACTTGAAGTTAAGAATTTAAACAAACGCTTTGGGGGACTTCACGTTCTCAAAGATGTATCCTTTGAAATTAAAGGAGCAGAACTTGTCGGTTTGATTGGTCCTAATGGTGCTGGTAAAACCACGCTGACTAACATCCTCGACGGTGCCATCAAACCCAATAGTGGAACTGTTTATCTGAATGGAGAACGTATTGACCAGCTGGCACCATTTGAAGTGGCCAAAGTCGGGTTGGGAAGAACTTTTCAGGTTACACGTTCATTCAGGAGGATGACTGTGCTGGAAAACCTCTTTGTGCCTGCCATGGCAAAAGACGTGGCGGTGCATAAATCAGAAGTCATGGAAAAAGCATTGGATGTTCTCGAATTTCTTACCATGCGGCATTTACGTAACGAATATGCGCAGGCTTTATCCGGAGGACAGCAAAAGCTGCTAGAACTAGGACGATTGTTGATGCTCGATCCGGATGTGATCATACTGGATGAACCATTTGCCGGTGTTCATCCTAAACTGATGGAAATAATTTTCGGATACATCAGACGTGTTAATGAAGAAGGCAAAGCGATTATTCTCATCAGTCACCAGATGGATTCTATTTTTACACTTTGCAAAAGACTGCTGGTGCTCAATTATGGCGACTTGATTGCGGATGGAACTCCGGATGAGGTTAAACATGATCCTGTGGTGATTGACGCATACCTTGGAACTGACGAGGAAGATGAAGAGATAGAGGAAAATAAAAATGAAACAACATCACAATAACAGCGACTTATAATTCAGACTGAACATGCCGGAAAATAGCGAAGAAAAAGTTGTTCTTGAAATCCAAAATCTCTATGTTGGATATTACCGTGATTTGAATATTCTGCAGGACATCACCATCAAGGTACGCAAAAATAAAATCACTGCGATTCTTGGCGCAAACGGAGTAGGAAAATCAACTGCGCTCAAAGCAGTTTTCGGATTTTTACGGCCAAATGCAGGTGACGTTTTGCTGGATGGAGAAAGTATACTCAATGTTCCTGCACACCAACGTATTTTAAAAGGAATGGCTTATATTCCCCAACAGCCGGGAGTCTTTAAAGATATGACCGTTGAAGAAAATTTAGAATTAGGAGGATGGACTTTCCGGAAAAATAAAAAACTGGTGCGTGAGAAGATTGAAGCAAATTATGAAAGATTCCCTGTGCTGAAAGAGAAGCGCAAGCAAATTACCGGAGAACTTTCCGGAGGACAGCAACGGATGGTGGAAATCAGCAGAACATTGATGGTTGAACCTAAAGTTCTGTTGATTGATGAACCAACCGCTGGACTTTCAAAGATGTTGGCCGAAGAAGTGTACGAGATGCTGTCAATGTTGACAACTCAGCACAATTTGAGTATTTTAATTGTCGATCAAGAAATACGGCAAGCTCTAAAAATTTCTGACTATGTTTATGTGCTGGAACTTGGACGTAACAAATTCGAAGGCCCTGCCTCTGAATTCACCGATCTGAAACAGGCATTTTGGGTGGGCGGTTGACTCCGTTCTACTAACATTTTAAACTACAACGCAAGAGACTGAAGTTATACTGTTTTCATATTTCATACAATTTTTTTGTGAGCTTTAGAGCTACAATATTTGTAATATACTAGGAATACTTCATTTTAGTTTAATTAAATGACCTTTGATCTTTTAGACTGGTTAGCTATGTATTCCTGCAAACAATATCATCTAGAAGGATCCGAATCTCATAAAATTTTTCTTCAGAAAGCAATCAAGGAAATCAAATGAAATATGCTCAGTTAAGACGCTATACAATCAATAAAGGTCAAATGGATAGTTGGTTGGAATGCTTTAAAGAAGAGATTGAGATCTTAGAACATATTGGAATTAAAGTTGAAAGTTATTGGATCAATGAAGAAAAAACTCAATTTATCTGGATACGCTCCTTTGGATCATCAAAGGAATCTATAGCAGAATTAGAAACAAAATTCTATGGCACTACTTGGTGGAAGACAAATGTTGATAGAGTAAGAAGTCATATCGCACACAGAGAATTTGAAATTATATTTTCATAGTGAACAATAGTTGTATTTTAATATCAGTCTCTCGACATCGGCAAACCCTGATTATGTAATGAATGCGCCCCCCTTGTATCCAACAACCTTCTTTGCGGTTTCTATGTTTTCGTCTGAGCGTACATACTCTTCAAGTAATACTTGTCTTTCATTAATCTAGTTAGTCATTTGGGTGTTTTAAATTTAATATGGGAACTCTAAAAGTTGGATTTTAATCAATTACATTGAAAAACCATTTTTCAATCAATTTATGTCTGTTTTTGCGACAAAGCTTTCCTTAGCGTAGTGCTTGGACAGAGTCTAAAGAGCATGAATTAACCCTAAAAAGATTAAAAAGGAAAAAAATGATTTTAAAAGCAAACGGAGAGCGACTTTGGAATACTCTGATGGAAATGGCAAAAATCGGCCCTGGAGAACGTGGAGGTAGCCGAAGACTTGCTCTCACTGATGAAGACATTGCTGGACGTAATCTCTTTCGGGAATGGGCGGCGGATGCGGGATGTACATTTAGGCTGGACACCATGGGCAACCTTTTCGCAAGGCGTGAAGGAAAGAATTCGGATGCACCTGCTGTTGTTTCAGGAAGTCATCTTGATACTCAGCCTTCAGGCGGAAGATTTGACGGAATTCTCGGAGTTTTAGGTGCACTTGAAGTTGTACGCTCCCTCAATGATCACGATGTTGAAACAGATTCGCCGATTGAAATCGCGGTCTGGACAAACGAAGAAGGTGCGCGTTTCCATCCGGCTATGATGGGTTCCGGAGTTTTTGCGGGAATCTTTGAACAGGCTGATATTTATACTCACCAGGATCCTGAGGGAAACACAGTTGAGGACGAACTACGGCGTACTAAACAGCTGGGAGAATCTCCATGTGAAATATTTCCGATCAGGGCTTACTACGAACTGCATATCGAACAAGGGCCAGTGCTGGAAGCAGAGAATACAAGTATCGGCGTGGTCACTGGCGGACAAGGCGCATACTGGACACATATCACACTGCAGGGGCAAGGCTCGCATGCTGGAACTACTCCGATGAATTACCGCAGAGATCCCATCATGGGTGCTGCGAGAATTATCAGCGGAATGCGTGAAATCGTCCTCAAACAGGCTGGAGCGGTTGGTACAGTCGGACGTCTGGAAACAACTCCTGCCTCAATCAATTCTATTCCTGGAAAAGTCTTTTTCACCGTTGATAACAGACATCCGGATGAAGAAGTACTCGCAAACATAAATCTGGATTTGATAAAACTGGTTAACTCGGTTTGTGGAGAAGAAGGACTGGAAAACGAGTTCACAAATATCTGGAAAGCCCCGACCTTAAATTTTCATGAGGAATGTATTTCAAAAGTAAGGAATGCTGCCGAATCTCTTGGTTACAGTCACAGAGACATAGTTTCTGGTGCAGGACACGATGCTTGTCAAGTCAACCGAGTTGCTCCTACAGGCATGATTTTTATTCCCTGCGAAAATGGGCTCAGTCACGACGAAGCCGAAAACACTACACCAGAACAAGTTGCAGCCGGTGCGGATGTGTTGCTCAACGCGATACTCGCAAGCGCGGGGGGAGCTTCCTAAGCAATGACACTTTTGCAGGATGATGTACGAATGCATCCTGCAGAATTTAATTACCAAATCATACAAATGTCAAACAGCAAACTTGAAACACTTCAAGTCTTCGGAACTCCAGAAGATATTGGCTTTACCATCGGAAAAATTATGGCAGCCTCCATCCATGAAACTGTACTTCCACTGGCAGAATTTCAACAAGCACGTCGAAGCTGGAAAGACAGCAGCTATTTAAAAAAGCTGGATGAAGCAGCACGCAGTGTCTTTCCCGATTACGTTTTAGAACTTGAAGGAATGGCCAGAGGTGCGCAGCTTGATTATGAAAGTCTGTTGATTTGGAACTGCCGTGGTGATCTCCCGCTGAACGAGGGCGAAAATCCGGAATCCGCGGAACATGCTCCAGAAGGCTGCACAACACTTCTTTATCCTGCAGTTGAGGGTACGCATGCCGTGATCGCACATAACGAAGACGGTGCGCCTGAACTAGACGGACATTGCAGATGGCTCACGGTCAATCAGGCAAACGGCACTAAATTTTCAACTTTTCATTATCCAGGAATGCTGCCAGGACACACCTTTTCAGTTAATTCAGACGGTCTGGTGCAGACGATCAATAATATCCGGGTTGATGACCTGCAACCTGGAATTCCCCGTCATTTCATCTGCCGAGCCGTTTTGGATTGCAGCACCTTGGAAGAAGCGCTTGTACATCTTCAGCGTAATGACAGAGCAAGTGGTTTTCACCATTCGCTTGGACATACTTCCGGGGAAAATCTGCTATCCGTAGAAGCACCAGCCAGCGCTTGTGAAGTCAAAAAAATTAGCCAGCCTGCTTCACATGCCAACCATTTGCTGGACGAAAAGTTTTCTGGACTATCTCAAACCATTACGGAATCCTCGTCCTTTCGTCAAGACATGTCGGAAAAACTGCTTCGTGGATCCCCAGTTCCGGAAGCAAAGTCCATCCTCTATCATCAGCCATCTCAAGGTCTTTCGATTTTCCGCCGCCCAAAAGACGGTGCAGATGATTACGCATTCACACTTGCAACAGGAATTTTCAGAATTTCCCCAAGCGGGGTTAAGTGGCAGATTCATCTGAACAAAAACGAATGGCCCGCACTTTCAAATTAAACTTGCTTCCATTTGTGAAAACAATGTAGTAATACACTTGTATTACTTAAAATGAATTGCCACCAATACGGACTTGTTCCGGGATCCAGATTCATGAACAGTTTGAGCACAAACTTTGAAGCATCCCAACTATTTACGATTGCATCAGAAATACTTCACAAAAAATAATATTCCATGAGTAAAAATATTTTCGATCATCTCACTCAAAATCTGGCAGCACTAAAAAGTGCGGGGCTTTACAAATCTGAGCGGATAATAACTTCCATGCAATCCGGTAACATGTCTGTTTTGCCTGGTGATAAAGTATTGAATTTCTGTGCAAATAATTATCTGGGACTTGCTGATAACGCTGAGCTGATCGAGGCCGGAAAAAACGCGCTTGACAAAAAGGGTTATGGAATGGCCTCTGTGCGTTTCATCTGCGGTACCCAGGATATACATAAAGAGCTGGAATCGAAAATTTCAGTCTTCCTTGACATGGAGGACACGATTCTTTATTCTTCGTGTTTTGACGCGAATACTGGTTTGTTTGAAACACTTTTGGGAGCAGAAGACGCAATTATTTCTGATGCCATGAATCACGCATCCATCATCGATGGAGTACGCTTATGTAAAGCACGTCGTTTTCGTTACCAGAACAATGACATGTCGGATTTGGAAAAGTGTTTAAAAGAAGCCTCGGACGCGCGTTTTCGCCTGATTGCGACCGATGGTGTTTTTTCCATGGACGGTATTATCGCAAACCTGCAGGGTATTTGTGAACTTGCGGAAAAATATGACGCACTGGTGATGGTTGATGATAGCCATGCCGTTGGATTCATGGGTGAAAACGGACGCGGTACGCCGGAATATTGCGGTGTTTCAGACAAAGTTGATATCTTGACAGGAACTCTCGGGAAGGCGCTTGGCGGAGCTTCAGGAGGCTACACCAGCGCGAAAAAAGAAGTTGTGGAATGGCTGCGGCAACGTTCCCGGCCTTATCTTTTTTCCAACACTTTAGCGCCCGTAATCACGGCGACTACCCAAACAGTTTTGGAGATGATTGACAGCCGTCCGGAACTGCGGAAAAGGCTTTTTGAGAATGCAGAATTTTTCAGAAAGGAAATGACGGAACTTGGTTTTACCCTCGCAGGAGCAGGGCATCCGATTATTCCGGTTATGCTTGGGGATGCGGAACTTGCGCAAAATTTTGCCGCACAAATGCTTAAGGAAGGCATTTATGTGATCGGATTTTCTTTTCCTGTTGTACCTGAAGGTCAAGCACGCATACGCACACAAATGTCTGCCTCGCACAGCATGGAAAATGTGAAATCTGCAATTCAGGCCTTTAAAAAAATTGGACTGCAACTGGGGATCATCAAATGAAAAATGTCACGCAAACAACAATGAAAGCACTGGTCAAGGCAAAACCCGGAATTGGACTGCAGATGGAGCAGGTTCCGGTTCCGGAATATGGGGCAAACGATGTTCTGGTGCGAATAAAAAAAACCGCAATTTGTGGTACTGATGTTCATATCTGGAACTGGGACGAGTTCATTTCAAAACTTGTTCCTGTACCAATGGTCGTCGGACACGAGTTCTGCGGAGAAATAGTTGAGGTTGGGGATGCTGTAACAAAATACAGTGTAGGACAACGAATCTCCGGAGAAGGTCATGTAATTTGCGGAAGCTGTCGTAACTGCAGGGCGGGGAGAGGTCATTTGTGCCGTAACACACTTGGAATTGGGGTACAGTTGCCGGGTGCTTTTGCAGAATATCTACGCCTGCCTGAAGACAATGTTGTCCCTATTCCTGAAGATATTCCGGATGAAATAGCCGCGATTTTCGACCCTTTCGGTAACGCTGTTCATACCGCTCTGACGTTCAACTGTGTTGGAGAAGATGTGCTCGTAACCGGTGCTGGACCAATCGGTATCATGGGCGCTTTGGTTGCCCAAAAAGCAGGTGCGCGTAAAGTCGTCATCACTGACATAAATCCGCGGCGGATCGAACTTGCAAAAAAGATGGGTGTTAATTATGTGGTTAATGCAGAAAAGGAAGATTTGCAGGACGTTATGCTGAAAATTGGTATGCAGGAAGGTTTTGATATCGGACTTGAAATGTCCGGCGCTGCTCCTGCTTTTCGGGACATGATTGATAAGATGAATAATGGCGGAAAAGTAGCGATCCTCGGCCTCTCATCAACAGGATTTGACATTGACTGGAATAAGGTCATTTTCAAAATGTTGTGCTTACAAGGAATTTACGGACGTGAAATGTTTGAAACATGGTACAAAATGATTGCACTTGTCCAGTCCGGACTCGACCTTACTCCAATTATCAGTCACCGTCTTCCTGTCGATGATTTTGAAGCAGGTTTTTCCGCAATGCTTTCCGGAAATTCCGGCAAGGTAATCCTCGACTGGGAATAGTACTACAAGCAAGGATTTAACAGACTTTCAACATCCTCGGCGGAACATGACCAATCTAGTACTTCAACTATTTATCAAGGGAGAAGGTCACTGCCAACAAATCTTTAATGATAAACTGTCTCTATATGATAGAGTCACCTATGCAATCAAAACGGCTTTAAGCTAAATATTTAGCTACTTTGATAGATTTGTCCGTTTTTTCAGACCTTACGAATGATCTTGTGTTATGATCCTCATTTTTACAAATATTAACTGAGCAAATATTATTTTTGAATTTAACGCATTGATTATGTTTTATTTGTATTTGTTTGGATTCTAAATACATGATTTGGTAAAAAGTAGATTCATTTCAGCGAATCAGAACTTATGTCTCCACTATATCAACGACTCATTTCACCTGATTCCTCACTTGTGATCTACAACAATCCCGGTCCCACATTTGACGGAATTTATCACTACCACCCTGAGTTGGAACTCAGCCTGATTTGTGACACTAGGGGTCTTGCTGCAATTGGTGAAAATATTCATCCAATTTTCTCAGGTGATACGATTATGCTTGGGCCGAACATACCTCATTACTGGAGTAACGAAGGGATGGAGTTCAATAACACAGCCCCCAGGATTATGCTCGTCTTCAAGTTTACAGAGTATTTTCTTGGTAGTGGGTTCCTCGAAATCCCAGAATGCCAGAAGTTGAGAGAATTTATTCGAAAAGCTGGACAAGGAATTCGTTTTCTTGAGCCGGTAAGAAGTCAGGTTAGTAAGCTAATGCTTGAAATCGAGAAAATTACACCAAGCCTGTTGCGGCTCTCAAAGTTTCTGGAATTGTTGAGCCTTGTTACCGAAACCCAACATCTGGAAATACTTTCCGATCAAGATAACTGTTTTCTAGGCAACGAAAGACAGAACGAGAGGATTGACAAGGTTTACAAATATGTAATGAAGAACAGTTCAACACCCATCAGCCTAACTGAAGTCGCAAAGCAGATTCACATGAGTACTGAGGCATTTTGTCGGTTCTTCAAACGTAGCACAGGAAACACTCTCAACGAGTTCATCCAAAAAACCAGACTCGCCAGGGTCTGCCAAGATCTTATGCAAAGCGAGCTTAGCATAACAGAAATTGCGTTTGATCATGGGTTCAATAATCTTTCCAATTTCAATCGTCAATTTCGTAAATACAAAAGAATGACCCCGAGGGATTACCGTAAAATCTTTCAGGAATCCCCTTTAGGCACTCCCACTGAACATTTGTCAAATAAGTGGGAGGCAGACATGGACTTCTCCTTGTTTGATCAAAATAGTATTACTTCTAGTTAATCTTGTTGTAGTCCTCCTTTTCTTAGAGGAGTAAGATTCACTCAAATACACATTTAGTCTTTGTAAAGAGCAAGTGTTTAGTTATATATCTAAGTAGACTACTCTCTTTGTGAGTAAGACTAGAATAGGCTAGCCCAATGTTGTACAACTCATCACTTGGGATACCACTAGGATCTTTGATAGTCTTAATGCAAGACTATCAAAGTCTATCATTCTTAGTTAACTGTTAATACCGTAACATCAAAATGAGGTTGTAACATGCGTAAAAGTAAAACTATTTCAAAATGGAAAAATCGGTTACCGGCCAAAGTATGCTCCCTACAGCACTACATCCCTTCATTCATAGGACATGCAGCCCATTTCGATTTTGACTGCATCTGGCTTGATTTAGAACACCGTGCATTCACAGACAGAGAAGTACAATCCATCCTTGCCCAATCTCATCAACATGACATTGATGTCATGGTAAGACCCTCCACCTTAGAAAAATCAAAACTCTACCGATATTTGGAAGATGGGGCTTCTGGCCTGATGATTCCCCATGTTTCAGACGCAAAAAAAGCACAAATGTTGGTGGATTCTGTAAAATTTCCTCCTCTTGGTGATCGTGGTATTGATGGTGCTGGACTGGACAGTAACTTTATGATCAATGGTGGACTTGAATATACTGATTTAGCAAATCAGGAAACCTTTTTGGTAGTTCAAATTGAAACTCCTGAGGCCGTCTTAAATGTTGATGAAATTGCAGCAGTAGAAGGAGTTGATTGCCTCTTTGTGGGAACGGGAGATTTGGGTCTAAGAATCAATAAGTTGAACTCAAATATTGATCTGGAAACATCTATCAAAAAAGTTGTAGAAGCGGCACAAAAAAATGGCAAAGTTTGGACCAGGCCTGTTTCAGGAGAAGAAGATATCCTTACAATTCTTAAACAAAATTCGCTTTTTATACCATACGGGGGAGATTTTACGATGTTAATGAATGGACTCAAGCAGCACTCAGCTGCGTTGGATTCCTGTTTCAAGAAACATTTTTAAACAATATTTTATTTCATATTAATAACATGCAGATTGATTTAAGAAAAAAAACAGCTTTAATCACCGGGTCTGGACGTGGAATCGGTAGAGCATGTGCGTTTGAATTAGCAAAATCTGGAGCGAACATTATTCTAAATGATAGGCCGGAAAGTCCTGATTTAGCTAAAACTAAATTGGAAATACAAAAATTAGGAGTACAATGTGAAGCTGTACCGGCCAATGTTTTAACCCGTTCCGGATGTGAATCTCTTATGGCTGGTGCCATAGAAAAATTTTCCTCAGTTGATATCCTGGTAAGCACGATAGCATTTGCAGGAACTCGTCAATCATTCTTAAAATATGATCATGAAGATTTTGAAAAGAACATCAAAGGAACTCTGATCGGAGGTTTTCATATGTCACAACTCGTAGCTCGTCAAATGGTTTCGATCAATATTCCTGGAAAAATACTTTTTATTTCCAGTGTACATGCTGAAATGCCTTTTGCTCAATGTGCTGCATATGGTTCCGCAAAAGCTGGTTTAAATCATTTAATGAGAACTATCTCTGTAGAACTTACCCAACATCGAATAAATGTAAACGCCATCCAGCCAGGATGGATTGATACCCCAGGTGAACGGAATCACTTTTCTGAAGATGAAATTCTTAAAGAGGGGCCACTTCTACCTTGGGGACGGCTGGGACGCCCTGAAGAAATAGGAAAAGCGGCATGTTTCCTCGTATCCAACTATGCAGACTATATCACCGGAGCGACTCTTACAGTTGATGGGGGATTCAGATACAAAGATTGTCAATCTCCCTTTCGCGATAAATTAACCTGATAATGCAGATTCCAAGTTATTTAGTTAGTGTGCCAATACCATGGAATGACGATCAGTCTTTTGACAAAGAGCTGTTTACAGAAATTTTGGGAGAACTCAAGAAGCAATATTGTGACGGACTTTATCTTTTTGGAACCAGCGGAGAGGGCTATGCAATTACAGATGAAGAATTCACTGAAATAGTTGCCCACTTTAAAGAACAGACTTGGGACTTTCCCGGATTCCTCCAAGTTGGCTGCTTTGGTTTAAGTAGTGCTCAGGTGAAGTTAAGATGCGCTGTATGCATGGAAATAGGAATTGAACAGGCACAAGTAACCCTGCCGTTTTGGAAAGAACTGAACGATGAAGAATTAGATCTTTTTTTTCAAGATATCTGTCACTCATTTCCTGAAATTAAATTTTTACTCTACAATAATCCAAGAAACAAAAGGAAACTTAAGGGTTGGGAGTTAGAAGATATTCATAAAAAGTACCCAAATCTAGTTGCCGCAAAAACCGGATCTGGCAATTGGATGGAAATCTATGAGCTCCTAACAAACTCGCCTTCTATCAATCATTTTCTGACAGAAGGAGCATTTCCATTTGGATCTACGATTCGTGAAGTGGGACTCATACCTTCCTACAATTATATATTCACGGAACGTTGCCGAATGTTTTTTGAAGCAGTAATATCTTCTGAACGAGAACGTGCTGAGAGTTTACACAATGAAATTATGGAGTTTCATTTAAAGACGGCTCTACCATTACTAAATAAAGGCTACATTGATGGGGCAATTGACAAGGCTTATGCACGTTTGGGAGGATTGAACATTCCACTCACCGTCAGGTCACCTTATCAGGGCCTCAGTATTAAAGATTTTGAATGGTTGAATGATGAAGTGTCTCAGTTTAAAAGCGGCTTAGAGAACGATTTGAGCTGTGAAACCTCTCAAACTGTAATTGATTAAGACATGACAAAAATAATGGTCGGGACAGTTCAATTTGGTTTGACCTATGGGATAGCCAATCAGCAGGGAAGACCCTCAAGAAAAGAAGTGTTGGAGATTATAAAATTTGGATATGAGTCCGGAATTTGTGATTATGACACCGCGGCGGTTTATGGTGAAAGCGAAGAAGTGCTTGGACAGTCCTTTAAAGACCTTGGAATCTGTCACAAAGTCAATGTTTTTACCAAAATAAAACCACTTGATGATAAGGCAAAAAAATCTGAGAAAGATCCTAGAAATGAGATTGTTGCTTCATTGGATCGATCACTTAAACGCTTAAAAATGGACTGTGTTGCAGGTGTATTATTTCATCGGGCAGAGGATGTACAGCATTTGGCACTTCTTCAAATGCAAAAAAAAGCCGGAAAATGTCACACTATCGGTGTTTCTTGTGGACATGAACCGGAAAAAGTGAATGATTTTTTAAATACCGACTCTATAGAGGCATTACAGTTACCATACAATCTGATGGACCGTCGTCATAGTGAGGCGGGGATACTTGAAAAAGCACATAAAAACGGGGTTTTATCTTTTATACGCAGTGCTTTCCTGCAGGGAATACTGACCATGAAAAACGACGAAATCCCAACGGCATTAGCAAATCTTAGCTCGCTGCACCTTCGTTACACATCGATTGCAGAAGAAGCAGGAATAACATTGAAGGAGATGGCTCTGCGTTTCATTTTGAATCATCCTGTTTCCAAGGTTGTCATAGGTATAGAATCACTGATGCAATTTAAGGAAAATCTTTGTTTTTTTGAGCGAGGGCCTCTGCCCGATGACCTGATGAAAGCCATCACCATAACTTATGAACAACCAGATCCATATTTAATTACTCCTGGTTTGTGGCCTTTACAAGCATGAAGTTATGCAGATTGTTAGATTTATTGGAATCATATAATAAATAATTATGACTAACAAAAAGAATTTCGACCAAGATGGTTTTGTCCATCTACCTAGTTTTTTGACTAATCTACAACTGGTAGAACTACAAAAGGCTGTCGAGAGATATATTCTAGAAAAAGTCCCGCAACTAAAGCAGTCTGACGTGTTTTTTGATAATCCTGAAAAACCGGAAACTCTCAAACAACTCCAACGGATGGAACAAGATCCATTTTTTGAAAATTATAGCCGTCATTCACACTGGAATAAGACTGCATCAGATTTTCTAGGAGAACCTGTTGAAGTTTTAGGAGTTGAATATTTTAATAAGCCGCCTAAAACCAAACATGAAACTCCTCCACACCAGGATAACCATTATTTTTGTCTTGCTCCACCACAAGTGTTAACCATTTGGGTGGCGCTTGATTATATAGATGACGAAAACGGCTGTATTCATTATGTTCGCGGTTCTCATAGGCTTCCAATTCGCGAGCATAGACTTTCATCCACCCTTGGATTTTCACAATGCATTCCTGATTACTCTCAAAGTGATATGGATTGTGAATCAAAGTTCACCTGTCTACCAGGTGATGCGGTGATTCACCATGGAAACACAATACATCGTGCTGGACCAAATCTGACAAAAAACCACCAACGTAGGGCTTTAGCAATGGTATTCCGTGGCAAAAGTGCCAGCCGTGATTACCAACGCTTTAATACCTATCTGGAAAGTTCAAATCAGCAACAGGCTTCTTTCGGTATAGAAAGTAATTAATGGTTGATCAACCCACAGAATCCAACAGAAGAAAAACTTCTACTGTCAAGCCTGATGAAGAAGCACACATAAATGCGCTTTTCGATTTAACCGGCCGCACAGCACTAGTAACTGGCGCAAGTGGTTTTCTTGGACAGTCTTTAGCTCGTGCTTTAGCGGAAGCAGGTGCGAGAGTGGTGGTCAGCAGTCGTAAACGTAAAAAAGCTGAAGAAATTGCTGAGCTTCTGAAGGGGGAAGCACAGGGGAGTCATATTGGAATTGAATTGGATCACATGGACGAAACATCCATCAATGCCGGTTTTGACGAAATTCTGGATCGTGTTGGTTCCTTAGAAATCCTGGTAAATAACGGAAATTTAGCGCTGGGTGTAGACTTGACTAATGTTACCGGAGCCGAGTTTCAACAGCAACTCGGCAACGCAACCGGTTATTTCCTTCTAGCCCGGCGTATTCGGAACTGGTCTGTTTCTCAGAAAAAATCCGCATCAATAATCATGCTCGGCTCGATGTACGGGTTAGTGGGGTCTTATCCAGAATCTTATGAAGGATTAGTTCCTGCCAGTCCTGTAGCCTATCAGACACTCAAAGGAGGAATCGTTCAGATGACCCGTCATCTTGCAGTTTATTGGGCAAAAGAAAATATCCGTGTAAATTGCCTCAGCCCAGGACCTTTTCCTGGTGGACAAGCTGATTCTGAAATGGTGGAAAGACTCTGTCAGAAAAGCCCTATGGGAAGAATGGGCGTACCTGTAGAACTCAATGGTGCAATTGTTTTCCTGGCCAGTGATGCAAGTAGTTACATGACTGGACAGAACTTGATAATTGATGGTGGTTGGACAGCTTGGTAGATAAATATGTGTGCTTTTGAAGATAATTTAAGAAATTCAAATAAGTCAGGTAAATCTTTAGATATGCTAGACCCGACTAATTTTGATATCCGTGTAGATGATCTAGAGTTTTTTGAAAAAGAAGTCGCATCTTTTATTCCAGACGAAATCTTCGATTCACATGCACACTGGTATGATATCTCTCATCTACAAACAAATTCAGAAAAAGAAGATAGCTTGGTAGACTCAGGGGTTGGATACAATAAGATGAAAAGCAGTCTTGATAAGTGGATGGGGGGGGCAAGAGACCACAACGGTCTTTACTTTCCTTTTCCGGTAAAACATCTGGATTGCAGTAAGGCAAACCGTTTTTTGCATAAAGAGATTGGGGGACGTCCACAGTCGAGAGCACTGATGATAATCCGACCTAACGACGATCCAGATGAAGTCGAAACAAACATCAGGGAAAAAGGATTTGCAGGGTTCAAAGTTTATCATGTATTTGCAAACCGAAAAGACACCTTGTTTGCGGAACAAGGTGAATTTCTTCCTGACTGGGCCTGGGAAATAGCCAACCGTCATGGCCTTTGGATCACCATGCACATGGTATTACCCAAAGCCTTGAGTGATCCTGCCAATACAAAATATATCCGTCAGAAATGCCTCCGTTATCCAAATGCTCGCCTTGTATTGGCGCATGCCGCAAGAGGTTTCAACGGCAATCACACTGCTGATGCAGTCCATCTGATCAAAGACCTCGACAATGTTTTTTTTGACAGTTCAGCAGTCTGCGAACCAACTTCATTTGAAGCCATAATTAGAGCAACTGGTACCACTCGGTTAATGTATGGTAGCGACTTCCCTGTCAGCCAAATGCGTGGGAAAGCGGTTTCAGTTGGAGACGGATTCATGTGGTTATATTCCAACAATGTAGAGTGGGATGGTTGGGCACACGGGCATCCAAATCTAGTAGGAATTGAGTCTCTATTGGCGCTCAAGCAGGCTTGTCGGAACCTTTGTCTAAAAGACATTGATCTAGAGCGAATATTTTCAAAAAATGCAAAACAACTTCTGGGTGTTTCCAAGGCTGCTTCAAGAAAATCAGTTTTGGAGCAATACCTTCTTGCCAAAAAAATTATTCCAGGTGGAGGGAATCTTTTGAGCAAACGTCCTGAAATGCTCGCTCCCGATGAATGGCCTGCTTATGCGGAACAAGCTATCGGGTGCGAAATCATCGATACTGCTGGAAATCGCTATATTGATATGTCCTATAACGGAATTCTAGCCTGCATCTTGGGCTACGCTGATCAGGACGTTAATGCAGCAGTGATCCGTAGAGTTAACATGGGATCAATGACTACTCTTTCATCATATGATGAGGTCAAATTGGCTCAGCTACTCTTAGAGATTCATCCATGGGCTGATAAGGCCCGATTCACAAGAACCGGAGGAGAATCAATGGCAGTGGCAGTACGGATTGCCAGAGCTGCCACAGGTAGAGATAAAGTTGCTATATGCGGATATCACGGCTGGCATGACTGGTATCTGGCTGTAAACCTTGGAAAGGGTGGAAATGAAAATCTGACAGATCACCTCTTGCCAGGTCTTGAACCAAATGGCGTTCCCAAAGGATTGAGAGATACTGCTATACATTTCCATTACAATCAGTTTGTAGAATTAGAAGAAATCTTCAAAAAACATGGTTCAGAATTAGCGGCTGTTGTAATGGAACCAACTCGATCTACTGATCCTGATCCAGGTTTTCTTGAAGGAATACGTGAACTTTGTAACAGAAATAATACAAAACTTATTTTTGATGAAATCTCAATCGGCTGGAGACTTTGCCTAGGAGGAGCACATCTCTTATACGGTGTGAACCCCGACATCGCTGTTTTTGCAAAAACTATCAGCAACGGCTTTCCTATGGGTGCAGTTATTGGAAATGAACTTACTATGGAAGCAGCTCAAACTTCTTTTATTTCCAGTGCTTACTGGACTGAAGGTGTTGGACCTGCAGCAAGTGTGGCATGCATAGAAAAAATGAAAACCCATGATATACCTACTCATATAAATAAAATAGGAAAGTATTTTCAATTAAAATGGAAAGATATTGGAAAAAGATATGATTTGCCTGTTTTCTCCAAAGGTAGACCAGAATTAGTTCAAATCGGTTTCAATCATCCAGAAGCGAATTCTCTAATGACACTTTTTACGACACGGATGCTGGACGAGGGTTTTTTAGCAACTTCAGGATTTAATCCAACATGGGCCCATCAAACCAGACATGTGGATGATTATTTTAACAAAGCTGAATCTGTATTTGGAGAATTGCTGGAATCCTTGAGGAAAAAAGACATTAATAAGAGAATAAATAATAGTCCAAAGCATACTGGATTTTCTAGGTTGGTAGATTAACGTTTTGACTTATGAGAGACATAACTTCCATTGATAAGAAATACTTTGATATGTTTGGGTTCATCGTCATAAGAAACGCATTGTCACAAGAAGAGATGAGAGTTATTGAAAAAGAATATCAATTAGGATTTCAAAAAACTTTGGATCATCACAGTGAAGCTTACGATATGCGAAAGCAATTCAATTGGTCGAATTTAAACGCAATGTGTCCCAGTCTTTGTGATTTACCTTCTCATCCAAAAATCTTGAAGACTGTCAAAAAATTAATAGGGAAGAAAATATTCCCATATTTATGCAACAGCAACAATTTCAGTGGCCCCGCAACCGAGTGGCATACAGATCAGAATCAAGATATAGATTGTTCTTCTGTTAAAGTTGCATTTTATCTTGATGAACTGGATCAAATAAATGGTGGACTGAGGTTTCTTCCCTGCTCACACAAAGAACCTTTAAATGGTGAATTGTGGGATTTTGGTCTTAAAGGATCCAGCAAAGGAGGAATTGATGACTATGAAAGTAAATCAGGAGTCCCAATTGATGAAGTACCATCATATAATTCTGTTACAAACCCTGGGGATATGATCATATTTAATTTAAAAATTTGGCATTCTTCATGGGGAGGAGGAACTAATCGGAGAAATATTACAATTAATTATTCAAAATATCCTGAAACAAAGAACGAAATTGAATCATTGAAAAAATTAGCAATACAGTCTAGACGAACTATGAAAATATTGAATTTCCCAATGCCACAATTCACAAGTTATTGGGAATCCTTGATTAAGAATGGTTCAAATAAGGAGTGGATAGACAATCTAAACGAATTTGGATTTTGTGAAGAGAATTTTTCTTAGGTTGGAACTAGTTAGGGATAAAGTACTAATTACCAGTGACTTGTGGAGGCATACTTCATTTGACACAGATCAATGTCAATCATACTGAAGTGAACTAGATGGTGATACTATTTATAATGCGTAAGCTTGACCTTGGTTGTCTAGTATTATCGGATTGTAAGCCCATATGGGCTCATTAATCTCAACACGTAGAGGAATTTTACAAGCAACAGAACCTGTGTTTGAAGAAATCACTGAATCTCTCTAAAAAATGAGATTGTTCAGAGAATCAATCACATGCTAAAAAATAAAGGTTTCGTAAGCTTATGGAATTAAATATTAGCGCAAATTTCTCTCAATGAGTCACCTTAGTTGCAAATATTTATTCAATATATACAATATTATCAGTGTTTTATATAATATAATTTGATATTATCATACTGATTACATGACAATGTTATTGTATTTACATTTTATATTCGGAGTTGTAATATATGCGTGAAATCAATATTTGCCTGCTATAAAACGCAAATGTTTTATTTTCAAATCATAAACAAGGAGGGTATTTTTGCTAAATTGTTAGCAATAATTTCTCACAAACCCTTTAATCAATTTTTTACTTAAAAAACAGGAGGACTTATGTGATATACATAGCGAGTAAAATTTCATAATACCCATGCCATGTAGGCAAGTTTATTTCTTTTTATTAGTTTTAACCAAAAAGGTAAATATGTATTTATTAAAAGTTCTATTATTACCAACATTGATGCTGTTTGCATCAATGGATCTTTGGGCTCAGCCAACTAACAGCAATCCGTTGTCTGATATCAGAGTCCGGCACGCGATTGCTTATGCCATTGATATGGATACAATCCGGGATACCCTCCTAGAGGGGAAGGCCATTACAGCAGATGCCCATATCCCAAATGGCCCATATAAGCCAGCAGGTCTAGAGGCTTATAAGTATGATCCTGCCAAAGCCCGTCGCCTGCTGAAAGAAGCCAATTGGGATTCGAGCACTGAGTTGAGTATGGTCTTTTATTATGGAGATACGTTGACGGTCGATTTAATGACAGCAGTTCAAGCCTATTTGGCGGATGTTGGAGTTAAAATGAGTTTCAGGAAATTGGAAGGAGATATTGGTGCCCAGCTTTGGACCGCCCCAAAGGATCCAATCAATGGACCTGCAGCCGTCAAATGGGACCTTGCTTATGGTGCCCATGGTCCTTTGGCACTTCAGGAATACTATGAGCGCTACAAGACAGGTAATAATTCCTATACACCAAGTGATCCAAAGCTTGACAAAATGATTAGTGCAATCACTACCACTCCTGATGTTGCAAAACAAAAGGCTGGATTCTTTAAGATTGTAAAATATATGCAGGATCAGTTGTACACTTTGCCTCTTTATAATCAACAGGCCTTTATCTTTGAAAGTAATAAGTTAAGCAGAAATGGAGGAATGTATGGTAATCCTCAATATAATTATGACTGGGGAATTACAAATTGGACAACAGAACCAGATGCAAATGGAAAGATGATAATGCGGACCAACACAGGCCCCATAGAATTCTTTGAACATCCTTGGTTCAACCCAGGATTATTTATATCAAACAAAGTTCTTTTCGATCGTTTGATAACTTGTGACGGTGGTCTTGCACCAACGCGTCCACAAATGGCCAAGCATTACAGTTTGAGTAGTGATGGTTTGACGCTGACGTTCATCATGAGGGATAAATTAAAATGGCATGATGGCTCACCCATTTCCGCGGATGAAATAAAATGGAATATTGAATTGGCCCTGAAAGTTCCAACTTTAATGCCGATTATGAAGAATACCTTCAAATCCATTAAAGGTGCAGAGAGTTATGTTAATGGTTCTGCAAGTAGTGTTTCAGGCATAAAAGTAAGTGGTAATAAATTAACGATTCAATTTGCGAAAGTTGATCCAAATTTACTTCTCACATTCTCACAATTTGCCCCCTTACCAAGGAAGCATCTTGTAAATTTAGACCCGGTCAAGTTTCAGCAACATCCTTTTTGGCAGAATCCAATTGGATCTGGACCTTACAAAGTCAAAGAAGTACAAATGAACGACTACGTAGTGTTTGAGCCATTTGATGATTATCATGAAGGAAGAGCGCGGATTGATGAAATCATTGCCACTCCAAGTAATGATAATGATGTCAATTTAGTGAAAAATGCTACCGCCGAAAGGATGGACTACGGTTTTACAAAAAACGTTGCTGATGTAAAATCTTTAGAGGCTATGAATCATATGATGATTCTACCTCAGAACATTCCTTATACGCGTATGATTTGGTTTCAAAAGTTTCCAAAAAAATAGCCAATCAACTTAGTTAAATAGTTGTTCAGGTTTGACATAGGACTCATGTCTACCTGAACAACTTTATTCCCAAATAACTGTGTTAGCATATTTTATAAGAAGACTCCTTTTACTAATCCCTATGCTCTTAGTGATTAGTTTCCTGATTTATCTAGGGTTAGAGATGACACCTGGAGACGCTGTTTCCTATATGCTTCCGCCAGATGCTTTAATGAATATCAAGCCAGCAGAGCTAGAACAAATAAGAGAGGCACTTGGATTAAATCAGCCTTTCATCGTACGTTATTTTATATGGTTGGGAGGTGTTTTGCAGGGTGACTTTGGATACAGCTTAGCCAGTGGAGTCCCTATTAAGGATATAGTTTTAGACCGATTACCAGCCACTTTGGAACTTTCTATTTCTGCATTAATCTTATCGTCCATATTGGGTGTTATTTTAGGTACCATCAGTGCCATTAAAAGAGGTACACTCACGGATAATTTTTTCACCGTTTTTGGAATGTTAGGTGTTTCAGTTCCAGAATTCATTTTTGGTCTGATTGCATTGGTAATATTTTCATTAAATTTGAGATGGTTACCTGTGGGTCAGAGGCTCTTACCAGGATATGACTCCTATTGGGACCACATGCCACATTTGATCATGCCTGCGGGTGTATTAGCCCTCATGATGACAGCGGGAGTGATGCGTTACACACGTTCAAGCATGCTTGATTCACTCAACAAGGAATTTATTAGAACTGCTAGAAGCAAGGGAATCCCTGAATGGCGAGTTAATTTTATTCATGGACTACGTGTGGCACTTATCCCAATCGTGGTTCTTATAGGCTTTCGATTCCCGATGCTCATTGGAGGGACTGTCATCATTGAACAGGTGTTTCAATGGCCTGGGGTTGGTGAACTATTTATCTTCAATGTGAGATCCCAAAACTATCCTCTGGTGATGATGGTAGCATTCTTGTCTGTGATTGCCGTACTCTTGGCAAGTTTTTTAATTGATCTTTTTACTGCAATCCTCGACCCAAGGATTAAACTTGAATGAGTCCTCGATGACAGAAAAAAAACGTCCAACAAACCGGTTAGATAAGCGTTTTGACAAACTTAGAGACCGAGATGTTTATGGTTATAACCCAAAACAATCGGCAAATCGGGCATTAAAAAAGTTACAAAGCAACCGGCTCGCTGTTATCGGTTTGGCTTTTGTTGTTTTAATTATTTCTGCTGCTATTTTTGCTCCCTTTATTACTAAATATGACCCACAAAAAGTAGACCTTCGCTCAATGCTCAAACCTCCAAGTACTGAACATATACTAGGTACCGATAAAATTGGGCGTGATGTGTTTGCTCGAATAATATATGGTAGCAGAATCTCTATCTTTGTAGGTCTTGGGAGCGCACTCGGAGCCGCCCTTATAGGAGTCGGTATTGGTGCCTATACTGGCTATAGAGGTGGCTGGTGGGATAGTATTTTTCTTAGATTATCTGAAATTGTCATGTCTTTTCCTCAAATAGTACTTGTCCTTTTGCTTGTTTCAATCCTCGGGCAAAGTCTCATGAATCTAATCATTATATTTACCCTGACCGGTTGGGGGGGGCTTTACAGGATGACAAGAGCACAGATGCTATCCCTAAGGGAAGAAGAATATGTTCAAGCCTTGAGGGCATTTGGGTTGAGTCGAACCCTGATTTGCTATAAACATATTCTCCCAAATGCCTTGGGACCAATCATGGTTAATATCACCTTAAGTACCGCCATGTTCATTCTCCAGGAGGCTGGTTTAAGTTTTCTTGGCTTAGGAGTTCCCCTGAATATTCCCACTTGGGGTAACATTCTAAATGTTGCACAGGATTTACGAGTTCTCGAAAATTATTGGTGGGTCTGGCTACCAGCAGCCGTTACCATCTCTCTATTTGTTCTGGCAATTAATTTTGTTGGTGATGGATTGCGAGACAGTACAGATCCATCACTTCAAGGTTGATTGCTATGAGTGAATTTAATGAACCAATACTTAGTGTAAAGGATTTAAAAACTTACATTTATGTAAACAACCGCTGCAATCGAGCAGTGGATGGTGTTTCATTTGATGTCTTAAAAGGTAAGACTCTAGGCATAGTTGGCGAAAGTGGTTGTGGAAAAAGCATTACAGCCTCATCAATCATGCAGTTGCTTCCTGATTTATCACGTATAGAATCTGGAGAAATTACCTACCATAGTGCAAATGGGGATATCAGAATTGATTTGCTTGAGAGAAATGGTCGACCCATGAGATCCTTGAGAGGTGCAGACATCTCCATGATTTTTCAGGATCCAATGACAGCACTGAATCCTGTTTACACAATTGGTTCACAAATCGAGGAAAATTTAAAATATCATTTGTCTACAAGTTCTAAATCCATAAAGGACAAAACGATAGAATTACTTCATAAAATGGGGATTCCTTTAGCGGAACATAGATCTACAGAATATCCTCACCAGTTCTCAGGAGGTATGAGGCAAAGAGCAATGATAGCGATGGCCATGGCCTGCAATCCCAAAATACTAATTGCAGATGAACCGACCACTGCATTAGATGTAACGATACAGGCTCAGATTTTTGAGCTGATGCAAGAACTTAAAGAAGAACATCAAACAGCAATCATCATGATTACCCATGATATGGGTGTAATTGCTGAACTCGCAAACGATGTTGCAGTGATGTACATGGGTAGCATCGTTGAAAGAGGTACTGTAGATGAGGTTTTAAGGAATCCAGCACATCCATACACAAAGGCTTTGCTTCAAACTATTCCAAAATTGGGTCAAGGCAAAAAACAGAAACTCGAACCCATCCGAGGTGCTACTCCAGATCCTTATATGCGCGCAAAGGGTTGTCAATTTATGCCGAGATGCGATTATGCATCTGATGAATGTAATCAATTTCCAGAAGATATGCAAATAACTGAATCTCACTATGCGAAGTGTTGGAAAAGTAAAGAAGTGATAAAATATGCCTGAAAACTCTGAAGTCATTCTCAAACTTGAAAACCTGAAAACACATTTCCCAATAAAAAAGGGGGTTTTTCGCAAAACCATTGGTCACATTAAAGCCGTCGATGGTATTGATTTGGAAATTTTTCGTGGGGAAACCCTCGGGTTAGTTGGCGAAAGTGGATGCGGCAAAACCACATTGGGAAAATCTATCCTTCAACTAGTTGAATCAACTGAGGGCAAAGTTATATTTCATGACAAAAATAAAGAACTGGAGCTGAGAACACTGGGAACGACTGAGATGAAGGAAGTAAGGAAAAAGCTTCAAATTATTTTTCAGGATCCTCATTCCTCATTGAATCCAGCTTTCACTGTTTTTGGTTCACTGCAAGACCCATTAAAAGGGATTGGAATTAAATCGAAATCAGAAAGACGCCGTATCATAGGAGATCTCTTAGAAGCTGTCAATATGCGGCGTGAACAAATGGATCATTATCCTCACGAATTTTCAGGAGGACAAAGACAACGAATTGGTATTGCAAGAGCACTTTGTGTGGAGCCAGAATTGATCGTATGTGATGAATCTGTAAGTGCTTTAGATGTTTCGATTCAAGCACAAGTCTTAAAACTCCTTAAGGACATCAAAGAAATACGAGGTTTAACATATATTTTCATCACACATGACTTGAGCGTTGTTGAGTACATCAGTGACAGGGTTGCTGTGATGTACCTTGGAAAGATTGTAGAGCTTGCAAATAGTGACGATTTATATGCAAACGCCTTACACCCCTACACGAAGGCTCTTTTGTCAGCTATACCTGTGGTAGATCTTGACCGGAAACGAGAGAGAATCATATTAAAGGGGGATGTACCAAGTCCTGCAGACCCACCCTCGGGATGCGCGTTTCATACAAGGTGTCCTATCAGTGAAGACATCTGCAAAGATAAGGTACCAAAATTGAAAAAACATCTTGTAGGAGGAGTCAATCATTTTGCTGCATGCCATTTACTTGAATCTGTTGAGTAGAAATTTTATTTATTAAGCTTTGTTCATTTCTGAAGGTTAAATTAGAGAAACTGATAATTTATGAAATGACTTAGTTATTATCAATATAATCATAAAATTAATAAGCATAGTAAAATCATGAAAATCCTCAAGAACGGAACTGTAATTGATGGTTCCGGAAAGACAAGAACAAAGGCTGACATTCTGTTAGAAGGACAGAAAATAATTGATATTGGAAATTTTCCAGCAGTAGATGCTGAAGAAATTGACTGCGCAAATCTTTGTATTATACCTGGAATTGTCGATATCCATAGCCATTCTGATCTGGAATCTCTGCAGCACAGAAGTGAAAAAATTAAACAGGGAGTAACTTCTGAAGTGGTTGGAAATTGCGGTTTTTCTCTTTTCCCCTCCAAACCAAATCTCAAGAATCTGCTGCCTGCATTTGAAATATTTGACACTGATCCTACTCAAAAATGGGATGATGCTGATGCATATTTTAGTGATTTGGATTCCAAAAAGAGTTATACCAATATAGCATCGCTAACAGGTCAAGGAACTCTGAGAGCCTTCGTCAAGGGATCAAAGTCCGGGGGAATGGATCATCAGGAAACAACAAAGGCCTGTAAAATTCTTGCAAAGTGTTTGGAGCAAGGATCTGTTGGAATTTCAACTGGTTTGAATGAGGTGCCCAGCGCATTTGCAGATTTGGAGGAATTGATTACATTAGCCGAGATCGTTCATGAAAAAGGAGGACTATACACCAGTCATTTAAGGGATTACAAGTTTCGCTTTCTCGAAGCCGTTAGAGAAGCTTTGGAAATCGGGAGAAGGACAGGCATTCCAGTTCAGTTGAGTCATCTTCAGGCAGTCGGACAAAAAAACTGGCACAAGATTGACTTGGTTCTGGAATTGATTGAAAAAGCTGAACTTGAGGGTCTCGATGTCGCCATGGATGCTTACCCTTATCTTGCAGGTTCATGCAAGCTCACCCAAAGTCTACCGGGATGGTCCCTGGAGGGTGGTACTGCTGAACTCATCAGACGGTTAAATAACCCCGAGATGAGAAAAAGGATAGCTGAAGATACTGAAGAAGACAGAAGCAACACCTGGAAAGACGTAGTTGTTTCAAATGCTTCAATGGAAAGAGAAATGATTGGGAAAAACATACAGGAGATAGCAGATATTCGTGGACAAGATGGAATTCAAACCGCCTTGGATCTTCTACTCAAAAACAACGGGTCAGTTCACATAGTTTCTTTCAATCAATCTGAGGATAATTTAAAAAAGGTACTCACTCACCCACTTACTTCCATCATCACAGATGGATTGCACCATGAAGGAATTCCTCATCCGAGGACTTTTGGTACATACCCCACTTTTTTTGGTGAATATGTGCGAGAAAAAAAATGGATGACACTTGAAGAAGCAGTCCGTAAAACAACAGCGTTACCCGCACAAAGATTCAAACTTGAGAAAAGAGGAATGATAAAGATTGGATATTGGGCAGACATCACAATCTTTTCTCCAGAGGAAATCGGGACGGAATCAACCTACATGAAGCCTGACGTAACACCTGTTGGGATCAATCATGTTATGGTAAACGGAGAATGGGAATTCTTTGAAGGTAGTTTAACAGGAAAACAAACTGGCATTGCATTAAAAAATTAATGAATGAATAGAGCATATTCAGGAAATGAGATGAAAGCACAAAAAGAATATTTAATAAAACATAAACAAAAACTCTATACAGGGGTTCTTTCAGATACTTTGGATTCAATGGGCTACTTGAATCAGGTTCTAAGTCTAGGAATACGTCCTCTGGATGAGTCTTCCGTTCTTTGTGGATGGGCACGTGTGGGGATTTATTTGCCTATTTACCATGACGATGACTTGGTAAAAGTCTATGAAAAGGAACTGAAACTAATTGATAGCCTTCAGCCTGACGAAGTACCGGTTCTCATTTGCCATGGATTAAAACACATTGCGCCTTGGGGGGAATTACTGTCCACCCGAGCTCGTTATCTACAATCCGCGGGCTGTCTCACTGATGGATCAGTACGTGATGTACGCATCATACGTGAGATGAAATTTCCAGTCTTTACAGGTGGTATAACTCCTGTAGATACCAAGTACCGAGGTAAATTAGCCTGGTATGATGTCCCTGGAAAAATCCATGGAGTAGATGTGGAATCGGGAGATCTGGTTTTCGGTGATGTAGATGGTGTAGTAATAATTCCAAAAAAGTTGGTGGAAACAGTATTGGATAAGTCTCTACAAAAAGTATCTGACGAAAACATGGTCCGGGAAAAAATTGTAAGTGGTGAAAGCCTTGAAAAAGTCTTCGCCGATCATGGTATTCTTTAAATTTATAGGGATTTAACCATGCGAGTCGGCATTCTCAGTCTGATGCAGGAATCAAATACCTTCATCCAAAATGAAACCGAACTTAATCATTTTGAAGAAGATCTGTTATTAGAAGGGGAGGATATTAGAAGTACCATGGAAAATGCTCACCATGAAATCGGAGGATTTTTCCAAGGGCTGAGGGATCAGAAAGTGGAAGCCGTACCGATTTTTACGGCAAGGGCTCTTCCTTTTGGAACGGTAAGTTCTTCAGCCTACACAAAACTGATTGAGAGGATGTTTTTCCTGACTAAAAAAGCAGGAAAATTAGACGGTTATCTGGTCGCTCCACATGGTGCAACTGTTAGTGGTGAATATCCTGATGTGGATGGGCACTGGCTCCATAAACTCCGACAGAGGGTGGGCTCCGGAACCCCCATCATCGGCACATTGGATCTGCATGCTAACCTCTCTCTGCAAATGGTAGAAGCGACGGATGCACTGATTGGATACAGGAGCAACCCCCACTTAGATCAGAGAGATAGAGGAGTAGAAGCGGCAGAGATGATGGTTAAAATGCTACGTGGTGAGATCAATCCCTGCCAGAAAGCTGTTTTCCCACCCTTTATAATGAACATAGAAAAGCAGTGTACAACGGAAACGCCCTGCAAAGAACTTTACGAACATGCTGAAAAGCTTAGAGAAAGAGACGGCATTCTCTCAATCAGCATTCTACAGGGGTTTCCCTACGCCGATGTTTCGGAAATGGGTAGTGCGCTACTTGCCATTTCTGATGGTGATGATGGCTCTGCGGAAAAAGTACTCGAGGAGCTTTCTGAGAAGCTTTGGAACTCCCGCAGTCAATTTGATGGGGCAGGGGTGGATTTAGAAACTGCGATGGAATCTCTGAATGAAATAACTGGAAGAACCTGTTTGTTGGACATGGGAGACAATGTTGGAGGCGGTTCACCGGCAGACGGGACCTTGCTCGCAAAGGCACTGATGACTCATCTGGTGGAACGGTCATTTGTATGTATATATGATCCGTATGCGACAGAACTGGCCTGCAATGCAGGAATCGGTCATTCAATTATGCTACAAATTGGGGGCAAAACAGGCTCAGATAATGGGACACCAATCACGGCAGAAGTTAAAGTGCGCGGAATTTATTCTGGTAAATTCGAGGAAAAGCAGCCCCGCCACGGAGGTTTTTCAAGTTTCGATCAGGGCAAAACGGCCGTTGTCGAAAACAATTCCGGATTAACCGTAATGCTCACCACAAAGCGGATGGCTCCTTTCAGTCTGGAACAACTATACAGTTGTGGCTTGAATCCGGAAAATTTTGATGTGATTGTGGCAAAGGGAGTAAATTCTCCTCTTTCAGCTTATCAGGAAGTTTGTTCCCATTTCATTCGAGTTGATACTCCTGGAGTAACATCTGCAAACCTTGATTATTTTGATTACAAATTCCGTCGCAGGCCTATGTATCCTTTTGAAAAGGACTTTGATTGGTGGTACAAAACATAATTATGGAAACATATTCACAAATTTTCATGAATAATAAGTTCGCATTGATTTAAAGCGGATGGAACTTCCAAGGGTAAATTTATGTTTTTGAAGATCGTATGAAGGATCAATCTCTATAAATAATTGTTTAACTAAAATGCTACAAAATATTGAAAACGTGGACACCCCTTTTTTGTGGGTAGATCTAGATAGGATGGAAGAAAACATTGCCAGACTTTCGTCCTATTTCAAGGAACGGAACCTGAACTGGAGACCACATACTAAAGGGATCAAGATTCCTGAAATATCAAAAATGGCGCTGGAAGCAGGTGCTTCAGGAATTACATGTGCTAAATTAAGCGAAGCTGAAATAATGGCTGCTTCAGGTATTAAAGATATACTAATTGCCAATCAAGTGGTTGGAACCAGTAAAATTGAGCGCTTATGTAAACTTGCTAAACAAATTAACGTTATCGTTGCTGTTGATAATATTGGGATAGCAGTACAAATGGCTAAAGCTGCAAAACAAAATAACGTATCAATAGGTGTTTTGGTTGAAGTGAATGTTGGAATGGACCGTGCGGGGATTGAACCTGGTTTGAAGACACTTGACTGTTGCAAAAAGGTCATCGGCCTTGAGGGGTTGAATTTCGAGGGTTTAATGGCTTGGGAAGGACATGCTGTTCAAATAACAAATCCTGTCCAGAAAAAAGAAACTATCAAGCAATCTTTGAATAGCTTGATAGAGACTGTCAAACTGATTGAACAAGAGAAGATTCAACTCAATATCATTAGTGGCGCCGGTAGCGCAACATATCAAATATCTACTGATTTTAATATCTATACCGAAATCCAGGCTGGAGGAGCCATTTTCACAGATCAAGCCTACAAGTCATGGGGAGTACCCACTCAACCATCACTCTTTGTCCGTAGCAGCATCACTAGTCGCCCAACGGTAAAAAGGATAATCACAGATGCTGGTTTTAAATCACTACCTGGCTGGATCGCAAAACCTCTCCCATTAAACTTAAATGAGCTGGAAGACGTCAGTATGTCATCTGAATACGGAATTTTGAAACTCAAAGAAGAAAATACCACACTTATGGTTGGAGATAAGATCGACTATCAGGTTGGTTACGGTGACGCCACTGTGTTTCTCCATGAAACTATCTATGGATTGCGGAACCAAAAGCTCAAAAATGTGTGGAAAATTCAAGGCCGTGGAAAAACTACCTAAATTATACTTGAATTTCAAACTGATTAATATAAATGCATCTAAAAGACTTCGAAATTTCCAAACTAGAAAAAAACTCCAAAACAGTACTGAGGGTTGAAATTTCTACAGATGAACAGGGAGAAGTCGTTCAACAAACCTTGTTGGTGATTCGAGGTAATAAAGATGGCCCAATTTTGCTCCTCACCGGAGGTGTTCACGGTGATGAGTTTGAAGGGCCTCAGACAATCGTGAACCTTTTTCATGAAATTGAACCCGAAAATCTTAGCGGTAGCTTGATCGGCTTGGTCATTGCCAACGAACCCGCTTATCAGCATGCAAATAGATGCAATCCCATTGACGGAAAAAATCTGGCTAGAGTTTTTCCCGGTGATCCAAAAGGAAGCGTAACAGAACAAATCGCATACTGGATGGGCGAAATATTGATCGGCAAAGCGGATTATTATATTGATCTTCATTCCAGTGGAAGTGACTCTGAAATGCCGCAAATGTGCGGTTATATTAAAAGTGACTCAACCGGACATCATCTAACAAGTCAGGATATGGCAGAAGCTTTTCGCGCTAATGTAACGTGGGCTCATCCCAATTTTTCTTCGGGTCGAACACTCAGTTATGCATATGATCACGTTATTCCGGCAATTTACTCAGAGTGCCCTTCTACTCGTTGTGTCAGCATAAATGATCTGGAAGTCTATTCCCGTGGTGCTCTCAATGTGATGAAACTTATCGGTATGACGCAAGGAAAGCTGGAAGGCTCACCGTCAAAATACTACCTTTCTGGAAATGGAGATACAGATCAATGTGTGTCAGCAACAACAGATGGTTTTTTTCAACCAGACAAAAACTTGCTCGATTTGGTAAAAAAAGGTGAAAGTCTTGGCACAATAAAAAGTCTTTCTGGAGAACTTCTTGAGGAGATATTTTCGCCAATTCAAGGATATGTAGGAATGCGCCGGATGCTTCCAAGTACACATGTTGGAGATAGTTTGTTCATGATTGTGGATGGATTTAGATCATGAATATCTGTGAACTTCCACTTGCTATTCCAACTTTTGATGAGAAAAATCGTATAAGTTTGGGTGAAGGAAATACACCTCTAATTAAATCCAAAGAAATTGGCAGACAACTCGGTTTGAATAGTCTCTATTTCAAGCTTGAAACAGTCAATCCAACAGGCTCTTACAAAGATCGCTTTGCGGCTTTTGCTATTTCTCACATGCTTAAGGAAGGCAAGAATCTTTGTGTTGCGACTTCCAGCGGAAACACAGGTGCAGCTCTTTCAGCGTATTGTGCTGCAGCAAAAATTCGCTGTGTGATTGCTGTGGTAGACGGAATAACACAGGCTAAGACACAACAGATGCGCTCCTATGGTGCAGAACTCTATGAAATTAATAACTTTGGGAAAGATCCTCAAGTTACTGAAAATACCTTTGAATTAATTAGAAAGCAAGGTGACTCTGAGAATGCCTCTTTCCAGATCAGTGCCTACAAATTTTCCCCAATAGGTATGGCAGGCGTGCAAAATATAGCATTTGAGTTGGAAAAGCAATTAAAAACCATTGACCACATTTTCTGTCCGGCAGGAGGAGGAGGTCTTACTCTTTCAATTGCTAATGGTTTTGAAAATTTGTTGTATATGAAGAAGATTGATCATTTTCCCATAATACACTGTGTGCAGCCCCTTGGCAACGACACTATGGCGTCGTCACTTCGCCTAGGACTCCCTCGAGGTAGAGAGGTGCAGTGTAAGACAAAAATAAGCGGGCTTCAGGTGCCAAATTTAATTGATGCTGATGCAGTTATTAAACATTTAAAACATAGAAACGGACAGGGACATGTGGTACGTGACGAACTGGTTTTTACTTTACAAAAAAAACTAGCTGCAGAAGAAGGACTTTTCAGCGAGCCCGCAGGAGCTACAGCACTAGCTGGTCTTTGTGAAGCAGTTAAACGAGAAGAGGTTGACGCTGACGATCACATAGTTTGCCTAGTTACCGGTTCAGCCTTCAAAGACTCCGTTTCGTTAGGTAAAATGGCTTCATCTGGAAAGCATAAAAAGATGGGACATGATCAATTTTCAACTGAGCTTAGCAATTTGTGCTACAAAGGAAGCTAACTGTCACTCTTGAATAGCAATTTGCAACAAATAAATTAAAAAGGATGTTGTATGAAGAAGAATAAAAAAAATTATCGGTACCTTGGAAAAGGTTACCCCTTGATTGAGGGGCTTGAAAAAGTAACTGGTAAAGCTAAATATGTTGAAGATCTAAAAATTGACGGGATGTTGCATGCAAAAATCCTATTCAGTCCCCATGCCCATGCCCGAATTATATCGATTAATAAAATTGTTGCTGAAGAAATCCCAGGTGTGGTTGCTGTCCTGTGCGCACAGGACTTACCAACCAAAAATCAATTGATGGCATCTAGAAATAGCGCTATTTTGGCGAAGGACAAAGTTATTTTTCATGGTCAACCTGTAGTAGTAGTGGTAGCAGAATCCGCATCGATTGCTCAAGATGCAATCGATAAAGTATTTATTGATTACGAACCCCTGGAGTCCGTGATAGACCCTATCAAAGCAATGTCTGACCAGTCACCAACCATTTGGCCAGATGGCCTGCCTACTGAAATTTCAAACTTAAGTGGAGCACACTCTGCAGTAAAAGCTAAAGGTGAGTCTGAATCGAAATCCATGAACAATGTATATGCATCACAACATTTTGAACGTGGTGATATAAGAAAAGGATTTATCGAAGCTGATATAGTTGTTGAAAAAAATTATAAGCTTAACAGTGTGCATCAAGCCTATCTGGAACCACATGCAGTGGTTGTAGAACCAGATATTTTTCGTGGGAGTTTAACATTTTACACAAGCACCCAGGGGCAATTCTTAGTTAGAGATGAAGTGTCCCGAATATTATCTATACCCAAACATAAAATTCGTGTTGTTCCCATGACGTTTGGAGGAGGGTTTGGTGCAAAGTACGGAATTTTGGAACCTTTGGCGGGTGCGGTAGCTTTGACAGTTAAACGTCCTATTAGATTTGTATTATCACGTTCAGAAGATCTTCAAACTACCACACCTTCGCCTAATGTACATATTTTCCTAAAAACAAGTGCAAAAAAAGATGGTTTTATCAACGCTCTTGAAGCAAGAATAATTCTGGATAACGGAATTTTCGGCCTACCACTATCTGGATTATTAGCCACACTGATTGGAGGTTATTACAAAATCGAAAATACTTCGATTGACTGTTATGAAGTAAACACTAATAAACCTCAGATTGGAGCATACAGGGCTCCCGGAGCACCCCAGATTACTTTCGCATTGGAGTCTAATGTTGACGAAATGGCAGAACAGCTAGGTTTGGATAAATTAGATTTTCGTTATCAAAATGCTGTTGAAACTGGAGATTTGATGGGAAACAATGAACCATGGCCTAACTTGGGATTGAAGTCTTGCCTCGACAGCTTAAGGGATAATCCAACTTGGAAATTGAAAGTGAAGAAAGCCAACGAAGGCATTGGAATAGCAATCGGTGGTTGGACTAGTTTTATGGGGCCTGCATCAGCTATCTGTAGAGTTGAAAGTGACGGTATGGTTCGTATTCATGTCGGCTCTGTTGACATTTCTGGTGTCAACAGTAGTTTCGTCTTGATTGCAGCAGAGGTTTTAGGAGTCTCTCCAAATCAAGTGGAGATTATCCAGGGAGATACATTAACAGGACCTTTCGCACCAAATAGTGGAGGAAGTCAAATTACATATAGTGTCTCCGGAGCAGTTACAGAAGCGGCAGAGGAAGCAAAAAATAAAATCCTTCAATTAGCTGCAGATCATTTTGAAGCAAGTATTAATGATCTCGAAACGCATGAAGGTTTAGTCCATGTTAGAGGGGTTCCACATAAGACCATCAGCATTGGAAAGTTGGCAAGTATTGCACAAAGCAAACCGGGCGGTCCGGGGCCGATTGCAGGGCAAGGCCAGTCCGCAATTCAGCAAAATGCACCTTGTTTTACCGTTCATTTAGCCAAGGTCTCTGTTGATCGCGATACCGGCAGGGTAACACCGCTTCAGTACATTGCCATTCATGATGTCGGCTATGCGCTAAATCCGACAATGGTACACGGACAAATACATGGCGGAGTTGTACAAGGTATAGGGATGGCCTTACATGAAGCAATGCTCTATGACGACGAAGGCCAACTTCTTACAGGTAGTTTTATGGAATATGATTTTCCTAAAGCAGATTGCGTTCCAAGTATAGAAACAATTCTAATCGAAAATCCTTCACCAAATGGACCTTTTGGGGTAAGAGGTATTGGAGAACCGCCGATCATTCCTGTTGGTGCGGCCATCGCAAATGCTGTGAATGACGCAATTGGTGTTCGTTGTACCGAATTGCCAATCCCTAGTGAAATACTGTGGCAGAAATCTTTTCTCAATAACGAACAGGGTATTAAGTAAGCTGAAAAAGTTTTTTAACTTAAAAACGATGAAAAATAATCTTAGCCAACATGACTGGAGTTAAGTTGATGAAGTTCATTCCAGAAAATTCAAGCGACTCTTTCCAACAACTCGGATTCTTTGTCATAGAAAAGTTCCTCTCTGATGCTGAAGTTGCCCAAATTCACGCTGAATTGTCCAGGGTCCAGAAAGATGTTATTCCAAAAATGCCTGCAAGTGAGGTGTACTACGATCAAAAAGGAGACAGTAACTCCCTAAAGCAACTGCAACGTCTACATTTGCATGACACCTTTTTCAACACTTTGCTGATCAACAGCCCGTTTCAGAAAATTGCGGAACATTTGTTGGGGGAACCCGTTGCAGGAAAAAACCTGCAATACTTCAACAAAAGTCCCGTGGTCAGCCAACCAACTCCGCCACATCAGGATGGATATTACTTCATGATTGAGCCAGTGAAGGCAGTTACATTGTGGTTGGCGTTGGATCATGTTGATGAGGGTAATGGTTGTGTGCGCTACCTGCCAAAATCTCACTTGCATGGACTGCGACCTCATTCCCGGACGGGAACCCTGGGTTTCTCACAAGGTATCACGGACTACGGAAACGAAAACGACTTGGCGGATGAGATACCGCTTTGCTGTGCTCCTGGAACGTTGATAGGGCACCATGCAAACACAGTTCACCGGGCGGACCAGAACTATTCCCTTAACAGAGATCGGCGGGCCATCGGTTTAATTTACTACGCAGCCTCTGTAAGTGAGGATGAAACTGGACATAACAACTACCAGGCCAGCTTGGTCAAGGATTTACAAGAAGATAATTTAATTTGAAATAGAAAGAGAATATCGTGTCTATTGATTCACACTTGTCCAACACAGAAAGTATTGAAAACTTGAAGGGACTCTATCGTGATGGCCTCCTGAACGACACTCTTCCCTTTTGGATCAAGCACAGCGTGGATCGCAAGTACGGAGGATTCACGATCTGTCTGGACAGGGATGGAAGGGTGATTGATACGGACAAGGGAATCTGGTCACAGGGGCGCTTCACTTGGCTGCTTAGTACCCTCTACACCGAGGTGGAGCAGAATCCGGAATGGCTGGAACTCGCCAAACACGGGATCGATTTCATCCGCAAGTACGGGTTTGATGATGATGGACGGATGTATTTTTCCGTCACTCAAGACGGCAAGCCTCTCCGGAAGCGGCGCTATATTTTTTCCGAGTCATTTACGGTTGCGGCTTTTGCGGCTTATGGAAAAGCGAGCGGTGACGTTCAGGCCAAGGAAGACGCACTGTCTGTTTTTAGACTCATGCAGCGCTACCTTTCAGAGCCGTGTTTGCTTCCTCCCAAACTCATTCCGGAAACTCGCTCTATGAAGGGGCTTGCCGTACCAATGATCATGATTGTAACAGCTCAAGTTCTGCGGGAGGTAATGGATGATCCAGGGGAGTTAAACCAAGTCATTGATGACTCCATTAGCGAGATTGAGCGAGATTTCATGAAACCTGAATTTAAGGCAGTGCTGGAATCGGTTGCTCCGAATGGGGACTTCTCTGATCACTTCGACGGGAGAATGCTCTGTCCGGGACATGCGATTGAAGCAGCATGGTTCATCCTAAAGGAATCGGTGCATCGCAATCACGATTCCCGACTCAGGGAACTCGGACTGACGATCCTCGACTGGATGCTTGAGTGGGGATGGGATAAGGAGTATGGAGGAATTTTATATTACAGGGATGTAAAAGGATTTCCGGTACAGGAATACTGGCAGGACATGAAATTTTGGTGGCCTCACAACGAAGCAATCATCGCTACCCTGTTGGCCTACACAATCACCAAAGACGAGAAATATGCATTGTGGCATAAGAAGATCCACGACTGGGCCTACCAACATTTTCCTGATCCTGAAAACGGCGAGTGGTTTGGTTACCTGCACCGCGATGGACGCGTTTCCGTCAAGCTTAAGGGCAATCTATGGAAGGGTCCATTCCACCTTCCACGGATGCAATTGGAGTGCTGGAAACTGTTGGAATCTTTTCGATGATTTATATGATTAGACTGCTCATATAGCAAATTCTATTCAAATTTATTTAGGCGAACTTAATTTTTTATAATGTATTTTGAATACAAATTTAATTTATCAATACATTAATAAAATTGTTGGGTTTTAGTATTCCACATAAATAGATTTTGTGAATTAATTAATACAGGTAAATGTTTATGAACAATTTTAATAAAGATTTTTATAATCGTTCAGGTTATGAACGATTAGGTAGAACCTTATCTCATCAAAAATTATTGCAGATGAGAAAAGAGTGTATGGAATCATGGAATACTTTAAAAGAGAATTATGATCCTAGTAAGAACTGGTTAAAAAATACATTATTAGAAAATATTCATCATTATTCTCCTTTAGTTAAAACGTTTTATATTTCGGGTCCATTTTTAGATATTATGAAAGAAGTGATAGGGCCAAATATTAAAACAGTAACATCGCAATTATCATTTAAATTACCTGGGAACCAAAAACGTGTTGGTTGGCATCAGGACAATGGATATGGAGAGCTATCTCCTTATAATACTGTCACTACAATAACAGCTTTAGATGACGCTGATACAGAAAATGGGTGTCTCTGGATTGTCCCAGGAAGTCACAAATTAGGACAATTAAAGACTGATATAAATGTAACAGTAGAATCGAAACGTAAATTACACGAAATAGATATGAATATTGATGATACTGAAAAAATTCCTGTATCAATGAAAGCAGGAGAGAGTATCATGTTTAATTGTTTAATGTTGCATAAATCAGAAGCAAATAGTTCTCGGAGAAATAGAAGATTTCTTTTTATGCGTTATGCTGATGCCGATGCTGTAGAAGTATATAATGACAACAAACCTAGATTGGGGAAATTACTTTGTGGTTCTACAAAATATATTGAAGTAAATGATTTTGAAAAGAATTTATAAACGACTAGTAACTTCTAATAAATTTTACTCTCAAAATAGATAAATCTATCTTTAAAAACGAGAATATTCTTTAGGAAATATCCAAAATCAAAAGGCACATTTTCTGTTGATTGTTAATTTCAATACCTGTTATGTGTTTTTATTTACAATACTTTTTGGACTTCAAAAATTGTTCCTACAAACATTGTTGATCGTCTATCAATATTCCCCAGTGTCATAGGCCTAACGTGGGCAAATACACGTTCGGATTAAATTGAATTCGTGACAGAAAGTGCCAAATTCTTTGAACGATTTACAATTATTGATATTAATTTATTGTTCACAATTAGTTTCATGATGGGAGCACGTGCATTTGAAAAGCAGCCTTACCACTACTGGCCTGAGTTTGGAGTTAATATACTTGTAGATCTAAGAGATAATCGTTTTTAAAAAGTTCAGAAAGACATGATTGACAATATAATGCCATTCTACAAACTTTGGACATCAATCGAGTCTGAATATACTAGTTGTAATGAGTATTTAGATAAGTTGTATATGGAGTTGATAGGCTACCCATCAAGCCGATGCCCGCCTCCTACTATGGATATGAGGAATCGTTAAAGAAAATAAACTGTTTAAATGATTAAAAAACAGGTGTTCCAGGTTATAATTTAATTTAAAAATAAGAACGAGATGATTGATTATCGAAAAGAATTTGATGACAAAGGATATTTTACGTGCGTTTCGATTCTTGATGATTCGGAAAGAGAAGAACTTTTGTCTAAAATTGTTCAAATTGAAAAAAATGTCATATCGTATCCAGAAAACAAGAAAGAACAGGATCCTAATAATCCGTCACGACTCAGAAAAATAAATGATTTAGTTTTGAATAATCAATATTTTCTAAAGATCGCAAAAAAGCCAGCGATACTAGATATTGTTACAAAATGCATAGGTGGAGATATTAAGCATTTTGGAGATCAATTATTCATGAAACCTCCTGGGGGTGTTGAAAAAACAAGTCATCAGGATTCTCCATATTTCCCAATCTCTCCCATGAATCTCATTAGTTGCTGGATAGCACTGGATGATGTCAATGAAGAGAATGGATGTATGAAATTTATTCCAGGTAGTCATAAATTGGGTGCATTACCTCATACTGAAAAATGGATGGTGGGCGATCGAGAAGACGTCCGCATCCCTATGGATCAAATCGATAATAAAGAAGAAGTTTCTATTCACCTAATAGCCGGAAGTGCTTCATTTCACCACAGTCTTCTAGTACACCGTTCAGGACCGAATAAGACATCTCATTCACGAAGAGGTTGGGCCATTCATTATATGAGTGCAAAATCAAAATGGACTGATGGTGGACAAAAGAAACCAGAATTTAAACTTCTGAGGGGAGAAAATCATCCTGAATGTGTTTGATGAAAAAATTTGAATTGATTCTAACAACAAGTAAATTTAAAAAAATATTCATAAAAAATAAATATTAGAAATGAAATCCAAAGGTAATTTGGGTGAAATAATAAATGCTAAATCGAACAAAGAAGTTGTATTATTATATGACAAATATGCTAAGACATATGACGCTGATCTAGAAAAAGTCCGTACAAGTAACCAAGGAGCAATCTATATAGTTGAAATGTTTAAAAAGTATGTTCCCCTTGACGGGATGATTTTAGATGCTGGTAATGGCACCGGAGGTGTAGTAGAACTTTTACATCATCAAGGTTTCTTAAACCTGGTTGGAATAGAAATCTCATCGGGTATGCTAGACGAGGCAAATAAGAAAAATGTATATAGTGACCTTCGGGTTTGTATTTTAGGTGAAGATATTGATTCCTCCCCGTTCCACCTTCAACGGATGCAATTGGAATGCTAGAAACTGTTGGAATCTTTTCGATGGGGACTATTAAACCGCTTGCAGTGAGGATATCTTTTTGGCATTCTGTGCGCAACATTTTCTCGACAATAAAGTTTGAGAATGTTTTACAGAATAATAACCGAAACATTTAAGGAGAACAAATGGACATTAATGATGTAAAAAAAACAATCTGTGGCCCTATGATCCCTGTCATTACAAACCTTAACAAAGACTTGAGTGTAGATCACGCAGGAATAAGAAATGAGGTACAATACCTTATAGAGCATGGCATTCAGAAAGGTCGTGGTGTTCTAATCGCCGCGGGAGCAGGAGGTGATTTTAATATGCTTAACATAGAAGAAAGAAAGCTTGTATGCAGAACTATAGTTGAGGCCGCAGAGGAACGGGTTCCAGTGCTGGTCGGGGCACAGGACACCAATGTGAACAACATAATCGAAATGGCAAAATTTGCTGAAGAAATTCACGCTTATGGCATTCAATGCAGCAACGCCTATTATTATCCGCCATCAGATACAGATGTTCTGAATCTATTCCGGGCAGTGCATGATGCCACAAGTTCGATCGCCATTATGGCCTACAACACATTTTGGCATAACTATGACTTCCCATTTGAGATACTTGATCAGGTCAGTGATCTGGAAAGAGTAGTATCTCTAAAGTGGGCCCGCCCTGACAATGGAATTCCCTACATGGAGGGTGTTACACGATACTCAGATAAATTGGCAGTTGTAGATAATGGAGGGATGCACGTGATGAATCATATGCTCGGAGGGACTGGCTACATCACTCATCTCGCAACTGTCTGGCCGGAGCATGACCTGTCTGTTTGGAAGCTTTTAGAGGCCGGAGATTATGCTGAAGCCCAGCAAAAAATCCAGTCCATAAACTGGCCCTGGCTTAAATTCAGAGGGAAAATGGGTTCTCGAACCAGTGGAGAATCTCCTCCTGTGAAAGCTGCTCTTGAACTACTTGGACGTTGTGGAGGACCTTCTAGATTACCTTCAAGAGCTCTTAATACCAAAGAAAGAGAAGAGCTAAAACAGTTATTAATAAATCTTGGTGTACCAGAACTCAAGTAAATCAATTCAAAGTAAGTATACAACCATTTATTTCTTTTTAGTAGACATGAAAAAAGAAGTTTTTTGAGGAATATATTTACCTCTTGTTACTCCATAGTACCTACAACATTATGCCGGCAGAGTTCTGAAAAATCTATCAGCCCTTTCATGAAGGTGATCTAATCAAAGCACAGAAATACCAAACAAAAGTGAATCGAGTGATTGAAATCCTTCTGAACATGAATTTTCTTGGAGCCATAAAATATCTACTAAAAAAAAGAGAAACTGATTGTGGTGCTACAAGAAAGCCTTTCTCATAATTGAATACTGCCCAACTCGATCAATTAGATAAGATTCCTGAAACAATCAGCAAGAGTAGTAGCAGTTGATATGAACAAAACAGCAGAATGAAATAATTCAATCAATTCTATAATGCTTTTTAATAGATTTTTTAAATACTAACAGTAGATACAGCATGCTAGTCGGGATTTCGAAAACAGATCAACTTTATCAACGGTGAATTTTCATTAAATCAAGTATTCGAATATGAAAGTAGCAGATGATATAAATGAAAACCGTCTCATCATAGCCTGTTCTTTTCAGGATGAAAACAGCAGCGATTTGAAATTATATCAGTTTGATAAGTCAGGGAAAGGTTTTGAACTTCTGCTCCAAAAAAAAATGCCATTTAATCCAATTCACATTGTCTTTTCTCAAAACAGGAAATTTATATATTCAGCTTGTTCCCATTCATCCAAATCAGGATATATTACGGCACATGAGATAGATTTAGAGAAACAGACACTAACTCTGATCAATTCACAAGATTCAGGTGGTTTGACACCCTGCTATGTTTCTCTTGACTTGGCAAACCGATTCTTGCTGGCAGCAAACTACTCTTCCGGAACTTTCCGCTGTTTCCCTATCCAGGATAATGGAGGATTGGGTTCATCAATTCAAACAGTTCAGCATCATGGGCAAAGCGTCCATCCAGAAAGGCAGACAGAGCCACACATACACTGTATTCTGATCGATCCGAGCAATTACTTTGTGTACGCAGTTGATTTGGGTGCCGATCAAATAGTTAGCTATACTTTTAATTCAAATACTGGTGAAATTAACAAAATTCATGATGGCGTAACCAATCTTCCCCCTGGGGCTGGTCCAAGGCATCTGTACTTTCATCCAAAATATCCCTGGGTGTACCTAATCACGGAACTCTCGAACAGAATTCATTGTTACAAAATAGCTGAAGGGTCAAAGCTGATAGAGACACATCAGTTAAGTACCATTCCAGAAAATAAAAATAGTGAATCATTTTCTGCTGACATTGCCATCGATCCTTTGGGATTGTTCCTCTATACTTCAAACAGAGGACATGACTGCATAAGTATTTTCTGTATATCCCAAATCGACGGTACTCTAGAATACCTCACAACTGTATCCGCAGAAGGGAAATATCCTTGGTCACTCGATATTAATTCAACAGGAGATTTTTTGATTGTTACGAATAAACTTTCTAACAATATTGTTTTCTTCCAAAGGAATAATGAAAATGGAATGCTTGATAAAACTGCAGAATTGCTGGATGTTTCATGTACTGTAACAGCAAAGTTTTTATAGTTAATTTAATTTCATATGATAATAATAGATTAGCGAAGAACTCCAATTTTCCCATTGGTGGTGTGTTAAATACTTTTTTGCATGGCTTTGATAAATTAATTTCTCACAGTTAAGCAGCCAACTGTTGGCTATTTTATTCCGCTCTTAATATGAACTTAATCCTCTTAAGATTCAGTAATTCAGAAATTTGTAATCTTGCAATTCATTACAGCCTTAATATGAACTTAATCATCTTAAGATTCAGTAATTCAGCAATTTGTAATCTTGCAATTCATTACAGCAACAAAATAATATGAAAAGAAAAATCCCTCATCTTACTAAAACGGGATGTAAGTCAAGGCAGTCTATACTTGCAGAAATTTTAAATAAAAATGGTCTTGATTCAGTAATTTTAACAGACCCTAAACTGGTTCATTATTTTACCGGTTTCTGGGGAAGGTGTATCATGTCACCCGTTTTCTGGATGAATGCTCAAGGTCAAACTATTGCGTCAATTCCTTATCGATCAGATAACTTGTATGTTGATGAAATAATAATTTATCCATCTAACAGAATGGGGACCCTGGATGATCAACAGTTATATCTCGCCATTAAACCTGTTCTAAAACATCTTCCGTCAACAGAAAAAATCGGTTTTAATGAATATGTTCCGGGGACATTTCTATCACACTTCGAATGGTTTGATGTTAGTGGTGATTTACTCAAAATGCGGAGAACTAAACATCCTGATGAAATAGATTTGATTACGTTTGCCATTGAAGCCTGCGAATATTCCTACTTGCACGTACCTGAAATGTTGCAAGAAGGAATTGATGAAATTGAACTTTGGGCTAATATACAAAAGTTAGCGGCAGATTTTGTTGGAGAGACTTTGGGAGAAATCGGTAATGACTATCAAATTGGAAGTGTCGGAAGTAAACCAAGAAATAGAAAAGCTCAAAACAGCGAGATGGCTATTTTGGACATCTCAATTGTGGTCCGGGGGTATGCCAGTGATATGTGCCGTAGCTTTGCCGTAGGTGGCGAAGTAACACCAATTCAACTGGAGGCTCAGAATAAAATAATTGAAACATTACAATTTGCAGAATCCAAGGTTGAGCTTGGTTACAGTTGCCGGAAGCTACACGAAGAAGTCTTTGAATTAATTAATGGATGGCATGATTTTGAATTCAAACATCATCTTGGTCATGGTATCGGTCTCAGCAATCATGAAGCTCCCCGAATTAATTTGAAGTGGAATGATCATTTCGAGTCAGGTGATGTATTTGCTCTGGAACCAGGAATGTACGGCAGTGAACTTCAAGCTGGACTCAGAATTGAAGAAATCTACCATCTTTCTGAAACAGGTTTGAATAAATTAACAAAACTACCACTAACTTTTAATTAAAAGAGACAAATGAAAACACAATTTATTGACTTTTCATCTTCTTACATAGTTTTTAGAATAGACACTTCAAAAGTGATTCCAAAAAGTGTCAGTCATCCTCCTCCGCTTTCAATAAATAATGTAAGGATAAATCATGAATGTTTCGCAACACTTTTAGATAAGAAAACAGACAGGAGCGAATCATTTTATCTTGGTGCAAACTGTAAGACTGAACGAGTGGGGGTAGAAAAAAATATCTGGACTAAACCGAACGCTGATTTTGTCCCAATCTTTTCAGCTAGCCACTACCTTATTCTGAAAACTTTCGAGCATACACAAGTTGAAGTACCTCTTCATCCTCCAACTTTGGGAATGCAACCTATAAGGCAACACTCATTGATAACTGAAAATTTTTCAGATGTAAAACAGATTCAGAAGATAATGGAAGGTAAAGTCATCGATGACATTGATTCAATTATTGATCAAGCATTAAGCGGTATAAATCTTAATGCACTTACCAAAATAGAAAATGAGCGCTATATCTTTACTATGCAATATCCTATAAAAACTATGAATGTCAACGAAGTTGAAAAAATAATGCAGACAGATACAGGACCGATACTTTTCCCTGATTTATCAAAGGAATTCGAGGATATCCTGAAGAACATTCAACTAGCTTATGTTGCCTGGAACCGGAAGGATTATGCTGAATTCATTGTAAGGAAAGAAAAAGCCATTAATGAGCAAGTAAGTGTTTTTCATTACTGTGAGACTCATCAGCTTCAAGTTGAAAATTATATCATTTCCCCTCTTTGAGTCCTTTGGAATTGATTGTTTTGCTTCATCAATTCATATCTTTACAAATACCTTGGAGATGCAGCTTTCACTAGAATGACAAACTTGAACTTCGCTCTGACGTTATCCGAGTTCATCAAACTTTTACTTAATAAAAATCTTTTGTTGACTCCTAATTGAGAAGTAGATAGTATTCACGAATGCCCAGAGAAATCTTTACATTTGTTTTTCGGAGAGTTAGCGTTAAATGGTGGAATGAGGGATCAGCCTCTATTTCTTTCGGAGACCGGCTCCGATTCCGGTAAGGTTTCAGGATGGTGTAGCTGTGTTAATTAAACCAGAAGGAGAATTTGAACAACCCCAAAACCGCCCTGTTGGTGGAAGATCTGCATAAGTATTTTGGTGCTGACGAAGTTCTCAAAGGCATTTCGTTGGAAGCACAAGAAGGCGATGTGATAGCCCTACTGGGAGCAAGCGGATCCGGGAAGAGCACTTTTTTGCGCTGCCTCAATCTGCTGGAAACGCCCACCAGCGGGAAGGTTTATGTAGGCGGTGAATTGATACGCATGAAAAAGGATCGCTACGGTGAAACTGTACCGGAAGACATTAAACAGGTGGAACGTCTCCGGACACGTTTGGGGATGGTTTTTCAGCAGTTCAATCTGTGGTCCCACATGACAGTTTTGGAAAATGTCATCGAGGCCCCGGTGCATGTGCAAAATATTCCTAAAAAAGAAGCTATTGAAAAAGCAGAAGCGTTGCTGCACAAGGTAGGAATTTATGACCGTAAGGACTATCATCCGGCACACCTTTCAGGAGGTCAGCAACAACGTGTAGCCATTGCCCGGGCACTGGCAATGGAACCGGATATGTTGCTTTTTGACGAACCGACTTCCGCACTTGATCCGGAACTCGTGGGTGAGGTTTTGCGTGTGATGCGTCAACTTGCAGAAGAAGGACGAACCATGATCGTGGTTACTCATGAAATGGGATTTG
>Ga0233439_10000750_pt1 | contig 45480 bp, 31 predicted proteins | sample SI_123_September_6_FD_182713 | JGI IMG/M metagenome (GOLD analysis project Ga0233439, IMG submission 182713) | Seawater microbial communities from Saanich Inlet, British Columbia, Canada - SI_123_September2016_100_MG | ecosystem: Environmental > Aquatic > Marine > Inlet | place: Canada: British... | reverse complement strand
CGGTTGAGCAGGTTGCGCCGGGGGGCCGACTCTGACAGATAGAAGACGCTGCCGCCCGATTCGAGATCCACGCCGAGCCGGACCTTCCCATTGTCGATGAAAATCTCCCCTTCTCCTGCTGCGAAAACGAGTGTGGGCAGCGCGATCAGGACGGCGACCAACGCACCGGCCAACCATGGGCTCCGGATCAAGGTGTTTTTTCTCTGACGACTAGAAAATCAACCGCTCGTGCACGATCCATTGCTTGCGAAGGATGACCATCGCGGCGATCATCACCAAAAAGAGAGCCCATACGAAAGGCAGCCAGCAGAGAATGACCGGCAGCCAGAATGACCAAGGCACAGGACGCCCACGACCCAGACCCTCATAGAAGGAATCCAAGATCGCGGGGTCGTCCAGCATCAGCCAGTGCGGGACATAGGGCAGAATCCGTTCCCGCCATTCGTTCTCGGGCGTCGCGTAATAAAACGGGATAGTGACCTGAATCAGAAACTTCGCCGCGAAAAGCGAGGGCAGCGGTGAAGCCATGACCATCATGATATAGATCAGCAGGATCTCGCGACGGTGCAGACCGATGCAGTGATTTGAGCAGGGGATTGATCAGACCTGTAAGAAAGAACAGCAGGAAAACAGCCCCCACCGTGCTGAAACCGAGGGCCATAAACGAGCCTTGTAAGTAGAAGCTCGCGTACGGTACGCCCGCCCCGATAAAGAAGGAGAACAGGGCCCCAAGAAACAATGCCCGCGGCGTAAAAGCCGAAGGGGATCCGAGGTGAGCAAGACTCCCTTCGGCGCTGGCGGATATGTCCCGCTCGGCGCGAAGTTTTCCCTTCATCCTCTGGCCCCTGAATCGGTCGCGTTCGGCATTGCGGATTAGCTGTTCTGCCGGGCGACCCGGTCATATTCGCTCACATAGTGGATTCGACAAAATCCGCGCGCTGCATACCGTCGATCACAACCAGAAACGGTGCAGGTCTGACGTCCGTACTGCCTTTCCCGCTAAGGCGTCAAACGACCGTGACGCCGTATTTGCTGATAGTGGCGCGTACAATACCCTCAAGCAACGGCAACGCAATCGCAGACCGTACACATTTTTCCACTGCGAACCCGCTTTTTGTACTCCCGTTCCGGCGTGAAGTGCCTGCCTCGCCGCAGCTGTTGATAGTGACGCGGGCAATACCCCCGGGCCGCTACCGGATCTTCACAGTCCGTAGCCTTGCGAACTACCGCCGACTCGATGCTCTCGTTATTGCAAGCCCACCTATCCGACTATTGCGACAAGACCACCCCAAGGCGGTCTTCATGTAGAACAATTCGATCCTGGTAGTCCCGCCGCAGTCCCATTAGGAACTGATCCGCCAGACGCCCTTCCTCAGCGCGTTTCAACAGGGCGCGCGCCCGCCGTTCGGCTTTATCGAAGGGTTCAGGGCTGCGATCGAAATTCGACTCCAACACCTTAAATACTGAGTAGTACTCCCCCTGGGGTATCGCGTCCGGATCGGCCACTTGCGCCGCTTGTGCAGTCACTACCATCGGCCCTTGTAACTGGCCGACACGGGCCGTGCGCACCGCGTCGAGTAATTCTTGGTAAAAGGGCTGTTCGAAGGCATGAATGTGAAATTTGCCTGCCTCGCCCTTGCCTTGAGCGCGCAGCGTATATTCGTCGGCCAGCGCCCCCATCTCCTCGCCCGCTGCGATCCGCTCTTTGAGCACGACGGCCTCGTCACGGGTTTTTACCATTATCTCCTGCAACGTGACCTCTTCTGGGGCCGTAAAAAGCTCTGGACGCTCGTCGTAAAAACGCTTGACGGCCTGCTCGCTTACGACAATCTGATCTTTGACGGCCGTCTGCCTTAGCGCCAACAGCAATAGCGCATTTTTGCGGCGTTGTTGCTGTTGCACTAGCTTCGCGTCGCGGTCGATCCCCTTTGCGTAGGCCGCTTGCAGAAATAACGTGCGAGGCAAGAGTACATCTTCGGCGAACCACCGCACGGATTCGGCCACATCTCCCGAGAAACCCATATCGAGTTGCTCCGCGTAATCCCAAAAATCGCCCACATCGACACGCCCATCGCTGAACTCATAGAGTGGCTTGTCGCGTTCAGCGGCGGTAAACTCCCTACGCCCCGCGCCGACCCATTCCTGCAGTAACTGCAATGTCTCGGCGTTGGCCTGCAGGTTGATTTCGACTCGCAATTTCTGTAGAAACGCCTCGACTAATTCGGCCGTCTTTTGCTCTCTCAGTTTGGCAGACAACTCATTGTGCACCGTGGCAAAGCTTACGGGGCGGGCATCGGTAATCTGGTAAATACCGAACTGTGCATTGGGTAAGAGAATTGGTTCGGAGTATTCACCAACGGTGAGTACATCGATGAATTTTTTTAGATATACCGGAATGCGATTGGGGGTCAGATAACCCGGCAATTCACCGCCTTGTGGCGCCGTCGACTCGTGCAATGACCGGGCGAGCGCCAACTCGGCAAAATCCTTTCCCTCCTTCAGGCTTTGCAGGATCCCTTCGGCCTCCGCCTTGGTTGCAACAATAATAAGACGCAGCTTTATCTCGGTATCTTTTTCCGCCAACTCGTAGAGATCTTGTAATTCCTGTTCCTCCACCCTTATCTTGTCAACAAACTCCCGTTTGAACAGCAACTTCAACACCTGTTCTTCTTTTTCTTTGCGCAATTTCTGCGCCACCTCAGGCGTTTTATCAAGCTCTCTTTTAATGGCCTCCTGGAGGAATATCTCTTTATCGATGATCGTCTGCAGATAATCACGATAACCGTCCAGACCAGTTTTTTTTGTCTTCAATTCCTCGGGTAAACGCTGTTCGAAATCGACTAGCTGTGATGCAGTTATCCGGCTATCCCCCACTTCGGCCAAAACAGGGTCTTCCAAATCTTGCGCATCCTTCGCACAACTCGCCAGAGTCAGCACGATGCCAATACAAAGCAGTTGCAGGTACATTTTCATGTTATTAATAGACTCACAATCTCGTTGGGTGAATTGGTGGAGCAACTGAAATATCAACGCCTTCTGAATCAGCAGGAGGGACTTAAAAAATACCAATCAATCCGTGTTGTAAATACGACAAACCAACGCTATAGCTTTATGCAAGTTCAGACTTAGCGCACACTGCCGTAGACCGTCACGAAAGAAAGCGCACTCGTCTCCCTCGCGTTCGGCTGTGCAAAAAGTTCAAGCGTTCTTCTGCTCACTCTCATCCCCAGCAAAGTTTTCAGAGTATAGCCCAGATACGGCGTGCTGACGGAGAGCTGTACGGCGAGCGATGTTTCGTCGTAATCACCCGTCGTAGCGCCGGGAAGTAGACCGGAAACTTGCTCACTCGCCAAGACTTCGTTCTGGGTAAAATCGCGAAATACCAACCGCTCCAACCCGACATGAAGATTTACATGGTTCAAAAAAGGACGCTGGAGCAATAGGGAGAAAATCCCGCTCCAGTCCTGGCGCTCAGCGGTCGGATCACCGAGGAAACGGCCTATATTATAGGGCGTATCGTCCATGAACAGTTCGTGCTTAAAGCGCGGTTTGACCGTGATTCGGCCCAGCGGAAAAGAGTAGTCGACCCTGTTGATTAGCCCCATGCGCCGCGTATTGCGGGCAATCTGACGACCGGTTCTATCGCGAGCGTTTCCATCTCGCTGGCGGATGAACTCGTGGATGAATTTGCTCTCGGTATTGACGCCCTTATAGGTCTTGCCCTCGAATCCTGCCCACAACCTGTTGACCAGAGCATCGCGCATCGCCAGCGGGTCGCTGATCGGCTGCATCGACCCGGGCGTATCCAGCGGTCGCCCCAGTTCGGGCCGGGCTTCCACCCATTGCACCAGGTCGTCGGCGATATTGTCCTGCACCAACTTAAACATATTGTAAAAGGCTGCATTGCCCGCCTGGGGAAAATCGCGCTCATACGCCAGCAGGGCGTAGCGAGTCAAATTCTTCTCGCCGGTCGACAGACGCCGCACCCGCTCCTGTCCCGCCATCCATTTCAGCTCCGGTGTCAACCACGCTCCCCCATAGACATTATAGCCCAGACGGTCCCGCTTATAAGGATAGTCCGGCTCGTCGTCGTTTTCGAAGCGCTCGCCCCAACCATTGTTGTTTAAATCCAGGGCGAAAACGAATTCCGGGCGGTCGACATAGTGGCGCAAGAACTGCTCTTCATAGTCGGGTATTAAATTGGGACGCACCGAGGTGTTATTCTGGTTAAAATCAGAAATAAAATCGTTGTTCTCATCGAGGCCGGGAAACACGGCTTCATCGGCCAGCCCCTCCTTGTCGCGCCGTTGGTCGAGCCGGATGTCGTTATCGTCGTTGTCGTCGACCAAGTCGTAGACAAATTCCGAGCGCGCTTCTTCATCGTCGCTATAATCGGTTCGCCCGCCCTGGTCTGCGAGAAATGCCGTGGAATTGTACTCGGCGTCCATGCCGAACGCCTCGCCAAAAAAGAAATATGGATGAAAATTCCGGGCGATGTTGAGCATCCACCCTGTCGCCGCCCCATTGCCCAATATACCAGACGAGCTGCGGTGCGCCTTGCGGGTGAGATTCGGATACTGCCTGAACTGGTGGTTGATATTATACTCGCCGTATATCTGGAATCCGGCCCAATCGGTAACCTCGAGACTGAAACCAAAGATCTGCGTGGCCGTCGGCAAGCCGTAGTCAAATACGACCCACCGCTGATTGGAGTTGTCTTTGACGTTATCCGCTGCCCGTGCCACATTCAGGAATTGAGATTGCGCTCCCAACGGTTCATTATCCGTCTGCACATCCGAGGTCACATCAACGCGATAATCATTGTTCAACAGGAAGCGGAACTTCACCCCGGTGATATTGTTTACCAGATCGGCATCCTGAATAATGTCTTCTAGCGCTATAACTTCCGGATCCAGTGAGGAGAAGTTATACCTATAGGTAATCTCTCCCTCACTACCAGCCCCTTCGGCAACGGGAAAACCATTGCGCGTAAGTCCGCCCTCCACTTGCGGCAGAAAGCCGATCTCACTACCGACTAGGACCGTGTCCCGGTCACCAATCTTGGTGTATATCTCGATATCCCGGCTGAAAACCGTTGGGCCACCTGTTCCGTCCTCGGGGGAGTCGTCGGATATCCGCACGAGAATCCAGTTGATGCGGTCTTCCAATTGGCCGCTGGTCAGCTTGCCTTTAAAGGGGTTGCCGCCGCGATCAGACTGGCCTCGATCGTTATGCGCATTGACGAAGGTCGCGCCCAGTTGCACGGCATCGTGCACTTTCCAAACACTTCTGAAACCGAGCAGATTGGTAAAATTCTCCGTCACGATGGGAACGCGTACACCCGGGGCAATTTGATGCACCGGCAAGCTGATCCTCGACATGAGGGCGGTGGCTTGCAAGCGATCAGCGGCATAATCGAACTGAACCCCATTAAACCGGGTTTTACGCAGCGTCATGGGCGTCAGCGTCGTATTGATTTTATCGCCAATCGTCACCGACAGATGGTGCTGGCCTTTGGAATCAGTGGAGACGAGTAAGTTGTTAAACCACCTATCATAGCGGCCGGAGGGTTTGAGCACGCCCGATCCCTGGGAACTGGTAGGCTGTCGCTGTCGCCAATCATAGACCAGCCAGCCTTTCGTCAGATAGCGCCCGTACAAGTCGTAGAAATAATCGCCTTCCTGTTGCGGAGAAGAATAGCGACGGTATTTGTCCTTGGCGTAATTGGTGTAATCCCACTGCCAACGATATTCGCCGGCCACTTCCTGCGGCATATACCAGCGTTTTAGCGAAGGGGCAAACGTCGATTTTTGCATGCCGGGCCCGGTAGTATAATAGGAGACCCGGTCCAATTCGTTTATCCCCAGGCGATTGCCGTAGTCCTGCTGGGCGCTCGCCAGCCCTACCCCGGCAAAAAGGCATAGCCCAGCCCACCACGCAGCAATAGGGCCAGCCTTGTTGCGGTAGCGACTGATTCGGCCGATCGACCGAATGACAGAGTTAGAGTTAGGTTGCATTATTCTACGCCGGCATAGACCGAAATAAAAGTAGAGCCAAAAGACCTGCTCTCATTTTTTCTCACCAAACCCCTGTCCCCTAATACCACGGCCTCCTCCCACAGCTTCGTATAGCTGAAACCGAATTGGGTGGTAAGCTTATAACCAAGATAATGTCCGAGGGTCGTCCACTGCAGCGCCAGTACCAGATTGCGGAAATCGCCCGTATCCTGGGCCGGGCCATTAGCCAACAAGCCATTCTCGTCCAATTCCAACTCGCGAAAGATCGAATACTCCACGCCGCTCTCGACGAAGGAGTTGTTCAACACCGGCAGCCGAGTTTGCACAATGCCGATGCCCATCCATTCCTTGCGATCGGGATCGTTATGCAAGAAGGCCGTTTGATTGAGGTATTCGCTTTTTATCTTGGGTTGCAAAACGAGATTGCCAATTTCGTAGGTATAATCCGCCTTGTTGATCAAGCCAAAAAAGTGCGTACTGCTATTGAGAATCGGCGCGCTACCGCTTTTGAAGGCCTGCCCCTGCTGGTTGTAAAAGTTGTATTTGATCTTGTTGACTACACTCAACTGCTTAATGGGCTCGTAATCGAATTGCACATAACTCGAATTCACCCAGGTATCCCTAGCCGGCAATATATCCTCGACATTGGCCAGGGAAATAGTCTGTAGGTTCGGCGTCGGCTCTCGCCGGGCGTCAGTAATATTGTCCTTGACTCTCTTTAGCGAATTAAAGAACCGCAAACGCCCCCACTGCGGATGGTCGCGATCATAAACAAAAATGCCGTAGAGTACGTGGTTACGACGATTGGAAGAAATCTCGTCTTCCTTCAGTCGCCCCACCGTCAGCTTGGCGTCCGGCGTCAGATGCTGGCCGGCGTAGATATTGTAGCCTCTGTGATCCCGGCGATAGGGATAATCGGGCAAATCGTCGTTCTCGAAACGGTCGATCCAGTTGTTGTTGTTGAGGTCTATGCCGAACAAAAACTCCGGGCGGTCAACGCTATAGCGAAAAAACGGCTCTTCGTAATCCGGAATGCGGTTGCTCAGGGAAATATTGTCGTTCTGGTTGAAATCGGAGACGAAATCGTTGTTCTCGTCCCACCCAGGGAAAACGATCGGGTCCGGTCCCCCTTGGCCCCAGCGGCTCCAATCGGGCGTGCGGTCCTGGTCGTCGTTGTCGTCGACGAACTCGTAGACCGAGGTGCGTTCGTCGTCGTAAAACACGCTGCCACCGGAATTGACGATAAATGATGAGGTCGAATACCCAGGATCCATGCTAAAGGCTTCGCCAAAAAAGAAATACGGGAACGCTTCCTTCGTGACATTGACCATCCAAGCTTCGGCGTCGCGCGCATTGGTCTCGAGGCTGCGATCCGCATTGGCAAGAGTGAGGTTGGGGTATTGGCTGTAGGCGCGGTTGATGTCGAATTCGGCGTAGGCATCAAAACCCATCAACTGCAACACTTCCATCGTAACGCCGAAGATCATATTGGCCGAAGGTAAGCCGTAATCGAAGACGACGCGCTGCTGATTCGAATTGTCCGTAACATTGCCCGCGGCGCTTCTCACATCAAAGAGCACGGCACCCGATTGGCTCAAGTCCTCACCGGTAAGCGGTGTGCTGGGCAGACTACCGCGCCCGGTCTGGCGATCCGACCAGATTTGGATTTTGTAATCGTTGGCCACGACCAGGTCGAACTTGATATCGACAATTTCGGTCGGCCTCGGCCCAATATACGCCAAGTCGGTAAAGTCGTAGTTAATGACTATTTTTTCTTCACCGTCAGCCGCTAGGAATCCCTCTTGTGAGAAACCGCCAGTGATCACCGGCCATTTGGTCGGATCAGAGACCACCTGCCGCAACCTGAATTCCGTGCGTTTCTTGGTATTAAAATCCTCGGCCGTGATGATGATGTCATGGGCAAATAGCGCCGCGCCGCCCCGCCCATCTTCTGGGGAATCATCGCTGAGCACCACCGCAATGGCCGTAACCGGATCGCTGCCCTGCTCAGCCCCCAAGGTCCCGACAAAGGGATTGCGCTCAAACGCCTCCCCCAGGGTTTGCGAATTATGAGCGTTGACCATCGTCGCGCCAATCTTGACAAAATCCCCAACCTGTGCCGTCACCCGGCCCCCCATCATATTGGTGGCATTGGTCGCGGCGCTAGGTTGGCGCTCCGGGGTGGTGCCGAGGATTGCCGCGCTGGCCCTAGAAAACAACATCGTAGCCTCGTATTTGTCCGAGGCAAAGTCCATCTGTATGCCGTTAAAACGAGGTTTCGAAAAGGTCAGCGGGGTCAGTGAGGTACGGATGCGTTCGCCGATGGTTATAGCCAGATAATATTGATCACGAGAGTCTGAGGAAACGGTGACGGCGTTGAACCACGAATTAAACCTGGGGTCTTTATAAATTGACGAGCCGAATTGCCCTGGTTGCGCCTGGTTCCAATCGAATATCAACCAACCCCAGGTCTGGTAATTGCCGTACATATCATAAAATGGCCCCCCCTGGCGATTGGTATCGACATAGCGCTGATACTGGTCCCTGGCGTAATTGGAATACTCCCACTGCCTGAACCCGTAATCGGTATATAACTCCTGCGGCACGTACCACTTTTTGAGCGCCGGATCGAGCGCGTCAAACAAGACGCCCGGCCCCCTAGGCTCAAAAGTGAGCTGCGCGCCGCGCTGCGTCCCGAAACGCCGGTCCTGCGACTGAGCGTCAGCCCCGGTCGCCTGAACTATTGCAGCAAGTGCAAAGAGGACGAACCACGCGGGTATCCCCCGAAATCTGCACATCCAATCCCTCCATTAGAAAACAAACACAACGCTCATCCCCTCGTCTGCGGGAAAACGAGCGATCAATAAACCATTTCGACAACGCCAACGACCGCTTCCTCTTTGGCGTCGGTTTTCAATTCGACGCGGTAGAGGTAGATGCCCGGCGGCGCCCTATTCCCCGTGGCATCAGCACCATCCCACTCAGCCGCAAAACTGCCGCCGCCCTGCGCGCCCGCAAATAGCGTGCGCACGAAATTGCCCGCAAGATCAAAAACGTGGACCGCAACGGGAGCAGCGCCGACCAGTCGGGTCAAATCGTAGTGTATCCGCGTCAGGTCGTTCACACCGTCTCCATTCGGACTAAAAGGGCGCGGGGCGGCCGTGACATTAATCATCAAAGTGCCGCCGCCCAGCGGCACTTTCACCGCCAAGTCATTCGGGTCGGCGATCCCCAAGGGGATGATATCGTCGTCCCCTACCCCCAGATCAGCCGCGTTGCCACCGACAACCCGCTGGCCGAGATCATCGGTGGAGCTGTTGAAGGCGGTACCGGTAAATGTCGTGCCGAAACGAAGCACCCGGCATTTAAAGCCGATTTTTACCAGCGCCGCCCGATCCACCGCTAGGTCGCTCTCCGTAATCGCGGGAAAGCGCACCCGCAGACGCCGCTCGTCCACCATCTCCACCGCAAATTGACCGCTGTCGTCCTGGACGGGCAAAATACTCAGGTCGACGCCGGTGAAATCCGCCGCCTCGACCCTGCCGTCGGCGTGCATGACCTCTATCGTCTCGACCTCTTCAGCGCGAACCGGCGTGGCGATCTCAAAAAGGTCGAAACCCAAATCTACACCCCGGCGCATCTTGGTCGGCAGCACCGCATAGGTGAAAGATACCGGCACGCCCAGTGCGACCTCTCGCGGTACCACTTCGCTTAAAATTCGTTCGGCCATCGGCGGATTCGATACGGTAAAAGCCAGCGAGCCCAATGCCCTGGAGGATTCCAATTCCTCGCTGATGAATTCGGTCTTCAACTGGAAATAGCGGCGAGGACCGGGCGACAGGATAGGCACCCCCATCTGGTCATCGGCGATATTCTCGGCCGTTATCGTTTCCCCCGTCAAACTGTAGGGCGGTGACCAGCGACTCCAAGCGACCAGATCATCGCGCACAACGCCCTTAGTCGAACCGCTCAAATCGTCGTACTCATCCCACGTCAACGAGACCCGGTTCCGCTCGTCGAAGGGCAAGTTATTGAAGATGTCTAAAGCCTCCTGAACATCATCAAAGGCGTCCAGAGAGAATTCATCACCTATAGCCGTAGTCACAACCGCCCCCTCCTTCCACGGCACCTGCTCGCCGCGATCCCGATCTATGCGGGTGAATTCCAGCGGCGTATCGTCCCAACCGCTGCGCGAACTCACCAACAGACGCGACCGGCGCTCGACGCCGAAACGCTCCTCCTGCCAGCGAATGCGCCCCCACAGCGCCAATTCCTCGCCAAAATCAAAGATGTTGGACCGATAATCGGCCCGAGGCACAAAGCCGGATCCGAAGACGCGAAATTCCGCGATCTCAAAACCCACAGTAGTCTGTGATTTTAGGCGGATAAATCGCACATACTGCGGTGGGATCTTCAATTCGACGATCGACTCTTCATTCGCCGGCTCGAGTTTGACCGTGGTCAGCACCGGCTGATTGGCCACTTGCGTTTCTTCGCTGCCGTCGTTGAGCAGGACTTCGAATCCGCGCATAAAATCGTTTTGGAAAGGAAAGTCGGGGGCAGAAAAATCGGGATGCGCATTGCGCGGAAAGAATTGAATCCGCTCGACCCCGAAACGGGCACCCAGATCGAAATCCATGATCACCCCAAGCGAGTTCACCTGTGAGCCACCGCGAGCCGTCTTGCGTTCGAAGGCCGTCGTAGGATCATCGTCCACCATAAAGAGCAAACCGGCTTTTATATCCTTCGACAGAATGGTCGGCGCCCCCAACTGCCCACCCCGGTCGAGTAGACCCAAGGCAATATTTATGGTCTCGTCGGCTTGCTGGGGCGAGAGCCAACCCGTGCGATCTCTGGCATCGAACTCAATGACATTGCCCGGGGTGTTGCTGAACTCGACCTCGGTTGGGCCGGTTTGCACCGCAGCCGCGATAGCACCTCCCCCATCCACCCAAGCCAAGCCATTGTCCCCGCCCATAATAATGGTGCGGCGCTCTGCCCCGAGGTGCTGGCCTATCAGGCAGAAAATGCCCACCAATGCCACAACCAGCGACTTCATCTTCCCTCCCGGATGCAACAAGGCAGTACTACCTCCTTAAAAAAAATTATCGATGCCACGAGCTTTTCATCGTCAATAGGCCACGTGCAATAAGCGCTGTATGCCCGTTTGCTGCACCTGCGAGTCCGAATCGACATCGATCTTTATACGCAGGATATAAATCCCTGGTGGGACCACCCGCCCACGCTCATCATCCGCCGCCCAGTCGATTGAATACTTACCCGCCACAATCGGCTTCTGGACATCCAGTATCCGCACTGCCCGACCGCTCAGATCATAGATCTGCACCTTTACCGGGCGCACCCCGCTCAACCTGCGCACGGTAAAATCGAAGGTCATCGCGTCGTTGACTCCATCGCCATTCGGCGTCACAACCGCCGGTTGAATCTGCACGTCGCCCAAGACCTTGTTGTCCAGCACTGAAGCCAGAATCTGCAGCCCTTGCGTCTTGGCCAGTTCGGTCACATCCCCAGGGTCAACCTGTTGCCACGAATTTTCCAGGGACGAATTGCCCATCGCCGCCTGTAAGACGATACCGGTCGAGAAAAGAGCCGTAGTAAACTTCACCTCGATCAAATCGGTCTGCCCTCCCTGCTGCACCAAGCGATCAAGGCGCAACCAGAGCGAGTCGGAACGCGTCTGCATCACCTGCACATCGGCCAACTGCTCGGCCTCGCCGTTTTCCCACTGCGACAAGCTGCCCAGACGCAGCGAAGAAAATGCCAATGACATATCCGGCGGGGTGCGCACCAGAATCTCGTCGAAACCAAGATCCAGTGGCGCAAAAATCGGTTTGATGAACAGCGAAACTTCCTGCGGCTCGCCTAGACGTTCGAAAACTCCAATGTCCAATTCCCCCTGCAACTGTTGTGCTACAGGCGGGTTGAAGTTCAGCCGAATGGAGCGCAGCGCGGCGGCACTCATCGGATCTTGCGTCCTCAACCGGGCACGCATCAGCAAGAATTCGCGCGGGCTAGGGGAAGCGATCGGATCGCCGGATTGGGCATAGGGCGCACTCCAATTGCTCCAGTCGGCACCGGCCACCTCCAACGTGTCAATCCGTCCTTTTTTGAAGAAACCCAGTTTCTCGTATTTGCCCGCGGCGACTTCGACGCCGCCGCTGTCGTAATAGCGATAATCATCGGCCACCTCGTTGCCGGTGCGAGTTTGTATCTCTATAGAGGTGCCCTCAGGCGTGTCTGCATCCCATTCGATGGACACCAAATTCTTGGCGCCCTGCAGCGGGATCAGCCCCGACACCAGTTCCACTTCGGGATGATGTCCTTCACCGTAGAGCTGCACTTCCCGGGGACGGGCCTTATTGCCCTCTCTGCCCGACTCACTACTGGAAAAGGGATACGCCACGCGCAAAAAACGGGCGTGGATGGGCGGGAAGGTGTTGACCTCGTGAGCCGTCCCCAGACCGCGCACCTGCTCGGGTGCAGTCCACAGCAGGCCGCCACCCGGGGCCGAGGTGCCGTCCGAAGTCTGTATTTCGTATACGTGGAAGCTAGCCCCGGACAATTGGCCACCGGCCACACTGAGGTTGTACCACATCTGTACGGTGTCCAACCAAAAGGAAGCCCCCAAATCGAATTCCAGAAAGCGCTCCCCAAAGGCCACATTGCCGATCGGAAAGGACTTGAGGTTGAAGGTCAGATAGGTGCCTTCCCCGTCGACTAGGTTACCCACCGATCCTTCATGAGAACTTTCGGCGCTGCCATTGCGCTCTAGGACCATCCCTTGCGCAATATTCTGGCCTAGCTCGTAGACTTCCAACTCGGCCAGGCGAGGCCGCTCGCGCCTATAATAACGGACCGCACCCTGCGCCTCGGCATCAATCGCCTCGTAGATCGCCGCCTCGACTTCCACTTCTCCCTCACCCACTTTCTTGAAGAAGGCCACGCCCCCCTTGTCTAAGCCGGTCAGTGTTTCGTATTCCTCCGCTGAGACCTCAATGCCGCGCGCACCATCACTTTCGGTAATCACGACTTGCACAAAACGCACCATGTCACCGGCAAAATCCACGCCGGCAACGGGGTCGATCAACTCTCCGCGGTCCAAATCAAATTCGAACGAACGCTGGACCTTGTTGTCACTCGGGGTCCTATAGACCTGGTGCATGGGAATATTGCCCGCGATCTGGGCCCCCTTGTCGGCATTGTCAGCAGTGAGCACGACAAATTGCAAAAAGGGATCTCCCTGACCTTCCGGCACGAATTTCAAACCGATATTAGTGGCATTGATCAAGCGCCCCAGATCAATCTGGAACCACCAGTCGCGCAACGGGCTATCCGGATCCGGCTCCCAATAGGTCGTTTCGTCCCCGTCGAACAAATTGGCGACAGCATCGGGGTTTGACCCGGCTTCGATCGCATCGAGAATGCTCGTATTGGCGGGGTCTTCGGCCGTGCGTTGCAGATGATCGAGAATATCCAATACGGCGTTGTTGCCTTTTTCTACAAAAGCCGGTACGACCTCCCCATTAGCAGCAACATTCAAGGTCCCCTCGACAAATTTCCAATTGCGCCAATGGGCCTGCGTATTGATGGCGACATGATCCGACTCCAGGGCATGATTCTGCCCCCAGGCAGGACCGAGCAAACCGACATAGAGACCCAGCGTGATTGCGATCTTTCTGCTCACCATAGCCGAAGCTCCTGAGATAAACCAGCCATTTAATAGGCGACCGATACTACGCCCGAGCGCTGCTGTCGACCCTCTTCGGCCTCGGCCTCGACGCGGCAAATGTAGATCCCGGGACTCACGCGCTGCCCACTGCCATCCAACCCGTCCCACTGCCGCACATGGCGACCGGCGACATCGAAGCCATCATACACCTGCCGCACCAATCTGCCCGCCAGATCTCGTATCTCTACGAGTAGTGGAGTCGGCGCGACCAGCTTGAGCAGATCATAGGAAATATCCAACCCATCGTTGATACCATCGCCATTCGGCGTGAAAACGCCTCCGTCCAGATCCAGCGAACTCAAGATCTGGGAGCTCAGCGAAAAGGCCTGGACCGAGAGGGTATTGCCATCCCGCAGCGCCGTGGCGTCACCTACTTGCACCGGCTGCTGGATATCGCCAGGGATCTCGCTATTGAAGACGTGGCCGGCGAAGGTCGCCCCGAAGCGGAAGATTTCGCCGTTGAAATCCACTTCTACGACTTCTTCAGTGCGGTCGATATCGATCTTCGGCACGCCCACCACTAGGCGATCCGGCCCTTCTTCGACGCGGGTGAACTCCACGTCCTCGCCACCGATGCGGACGGCGTTCACGCCCACCAGGCGCCCGCCCTTGGCGGCGATCTCGACGTGGTCGAAGCCCGGGTCGTCGAGGCCGACGGTGGGCCGAATGGCGTAGGTGAATTGCGTCACCTCGGCCGGTGGCACCTGCCAGGGGTCGATTTCACCCACCAGCGCCGTGACCGCCGGGGGCGAGGCCGTCCATTCCAGGTAGTCCAACTGCCCGCCGTCAGCGATCTCCGAGGCAAAGTCCATCTGAAACTGGACGTAGCGGCGCGGCTTGCTCGCCGCAAATTTAATCCCCGCGCTATCGGCAAAATCATAGTTCGTCGACCAGAATTCCCAGTTATCGGCGTCGCGGGTAATTTTGCCGCGCTCCGAGGTTTCCAACCGCTGGTAGGCGCGCAGGGTCAGCGGGTCGCCGTCGCTGTCGTAGACCACCTGCTCGTCGCCCCTGAGCGTTTTGCGCCAATAAATATTGGGATCGGTATCACTGCCGCTCTGGCTGCGGATGTCGACTTTGGCGGCGGCGTCTTTGTGCCCCGACCAGCGCAGCGCGCCCAGCGTAACCTCGCGCCCCAGGTCGAGGATATTTGAGGTGTAGGAGGCGTTGGGCACGTAGCCGGGGGCGAAAATCTCGATTTCGGAGATCTCCCAGTCGCGGAACTGCTGCGAGGGCACGTGGAGAGTCACGTGACGGATGTAATCGCCAGTGAGTTCGACTTCGACCGTGGACAAGGTGTTTTCCTGCACCTCCAAAAATGGTTGGAAGTACAGGTCCAAGAAATTCCAGAGCAAGCGGTGATCCCGGCCAACGAAGTCAAGGCAGTTGTCGGTGCGCCCCGCGCCGCAGAGATCGACGCTGCTGATGCCCGCCTCGTCGTTGGTCAGGGCGTTGGTCCAGAGGTGAAAATGCTCGATGTAGTTGGCCTCGTTGCCGGCGCGGGTGGAAAAGCGGATGCGATCCACCGCGAACAAGCCACCGAGGTCGACGAGAAAACTCTTACCATAGCGCTGGCCACGCACTCTGACCGGGGCGCTGCCTTTTTCCTCGTAATACGCCGTCGCGGGGTCTCCATCGCTGACAAAGGAGGTTTCGTCCGCCTCTACCCATCCAGGGCAGGTTCCGCAGGTTCCTCCCCCAGTGTTGACATAGCCGCCGCGCTCCCCGACGGTCTCCACCAAATTCTGGTCCGGCGTAAAGAATAGCGGGGAAATGCCCCCGGCCTCGATCGTCATTGACTCGCCCGCCCCCTGCAATTTGGCATCGAGATCCGCCCAGCTGAATTGGACGAAGTCAGCGCCGCCCTCGGTGACTTCCGGCGGCGGGGGCGCACCCTCGCCGCCCAACCGGTAGACGGTCAACCCCGCAACCGGGGTGCCCACTATCCCGACCAGCAACAGCGCAGCCAACATACAACGGCCTACGACCATAACGGCGTCTCCCCCAGGGGGTGCAAAGTGTTTTACGGAAAACTTAAAGCACAAAAAGTCTGAAGGGGAGATGCAAAGCACACCTCCCCTCCAGATCTATTCACGGTTCGTTAACGCTTGTTGCGGATCGAGCTACTGGATATAAACAGCCTTGATCCGGCCCCAGCTATCATCTTCCACCGCTGTCGGAACATTGCTGAAATCCACGCGGGGATCGATCGGCGCCAAGAGGAAATCCGAGCAGTTGCCGCAGTCGAACCACATCTGGATGTTGGGGTTGATACCCCAGCCGCCATCGCTGGCGCCGCCATTGTCTTCCTCAGCGGAATCCATATCGTGCACCACCCAACCCAAACCGATGGTATTGCCCTCGGTAAAGGTGTGGATCTGGCTGTCATCGGGACCGATCCAGTGGAAATCGTCCCAGGCCGCCGACATCATCTCGATGCGCGCAGTGACTTCACCCGAGTTGACTTGGCCGTCCAATTGGAAACCATAGTCGCCCCACGGGGCTTCGTCGTGCCAGGTCGAATTGCTGTTGAAAAACCACTTCCAACCGACGGCGCGATTGGCATCGGGCATTTCGGGCCAGACGCAGTGCGCGTTCTGGGCAAAACGACCCTGGTTGCGCTGAAGCTCGTCTGCATCTTCGAAATCATCGGCCAAGGCGAAGTGCTGCTCACCACCGTGGTCCGCGTCGATCATGATTTCCCAGCTGTCATCACCGGCGGCAACAGCGCCGACGCCATTGCGATCCCAGTAATTGTCGAAACGCTCCATCATGAAATAGAGACGGTTCGTGCCCGCGCTCCAACCAGCAACGACGCGAAAAGACAGGTTGCTCTCGTCGTTTTCCTGGCCCAAACCGAGATAGTACTCGAAATGGGAATCAAAGGGCACGTAATAATCTTCGGGCACGATATCCCATTCGGAAAGATCGCCGTCCAAAGTGGGCTCCTGACCGGCGGGCCACTGGAACAACGTGGCCGAGTCGATGCCCGGAATCGGCACGTGCGCCGATACTACACTGGCCTGCAGCATAATGCCGACGGCCAACATACTTGCAACACTTAAAACTTTCTTCATAAAGCAACCACCTCACTGGTTCGTGGTTAGGATATTATTAACTCAAAAAGAAGATGAATTTATAAAGCCAATTTCAGCTTTTGTTTCCTTCTTTTAAGAGCTAATACAATTGTCAAAACATTACATGAAATTAAGCTACCATATATAGCAAGGCAAAACCTTGACAAAATGGCCAAACAATAGCATTATCTCGCCATCGACCTATCTGCTGCCAATTTAGCGTAAATCCCTGTTTATTCTATGACAAAAAAATTAGATATCAACACACCGCATAAAGAAATACCAATAAATATAGGCGATGAATCTATGGCCACCTGGTTTCAGGTGCCCTACCAAAGCATCGTCACCCGCCGTGAAACAAATCAATGCAATCGCGCCCTGCACAAGCATGATTTTATCGAGCTGGTCATCATCCTCAACGGCCAGGGCACCCATATTATTGAAGATGCTCACCACTCCGTTCAGGCCGGCGATACTTTCGTCGTAGCTCCTAATATCCAACACGCCTACGCTGATACGAATAACCTGGGCCTGTTCAATATCCTTATTCGCAATCAGTACCTACAGACGCTGAATCACGAATACATCAGTATGCCCGGTTTTTACGCGCTCTTTCTATTAGAACCTAGAATGCGGGCAATGCATCAATTCAAGAGCCAGCTACAGTTGTCGCCACAGGCCTTGGCAGAGATCGGCGATTGGATAAACTGTCTCGAAGTGGAAGCGCAACAAACCACCCCCCTTGCCTGCTCCAGGGCCAGAGCGTTTCTCCAACTCATCGTCGGCAACCTCTGCATGCAATACGAAGCGCTGGGTTCCCTCGACAGTACCAAGCTACTGCATATCGCCAATTGCATCCGCTATATGGACAACCATCTAAACAGTTCCCTACAACTGGCCGACTTGGCGCACGCAGCGGGCATGTCCGAGCGCTCGCTGTCGCGTAACTTCCACGCCACCATCGGCCAGAGCCCAATCGAATATCTGCTCAATATGCGCCTACAGCGCGCGGAGGAATTGCTGCTGGCTAGTCCGACACCCATCTCGCAAATCGCCTATGAGGTCGGGTTCAGCGACGCCAATTATTTTACCAGGCAGTTCCACAGGCTGAAGGGCATGTCGCCACGGACATACCGCAAGCAGTTCGAAAAACACAACATTCCGATCGAGCGACGCGAGCACAACGAGAGAAGATCCTCGTAACCTGCCAGCAGACCGGCAGCGCGCAGCACTGGTCCGGTCACCGACGAAGAATTCCGTCCTATCGCCGTTGCCCAGGCCGCCGTCTAACGAAGGCGGGTAGCGACCCTATCCTTTTATCGCGCCCTGAGTGAGCCCCGCTACGTAGTATCTCATGCCGAGAGCGAAAACGACGATGAGCGGCAGCGACCCCAACACGTATCCCGCCATCGTTTCGCCCGGTTCCAGATTGCCCTCCCCCGCAAAGAGCGTGACCCCTACCGAAAAGGTCTGGATCGCGGCGTCACTAATAGTGACGAGGGGCCATACGTAGTCGTTGTAGGCGCCGACAAAAGCGAGAATGGCCAGCGTCGCCAGAATTGGCCGACACAGGGGCAGAGCGACGCGATAGTAGAGTTGGAACTCCGAAGCCCCGTCGATGCGCGCCGCCTCGAAGAGCGATTCGGGCAGGCGCTCAAAAAAACTGCGACACAAGAAAATGCCGAACACCTGACCGCCGGAAATATAGGGAATCAGCAATACCCAACGAGTGTTGAGAAAGCCCGTCCCCCCCTGCCCCAGCCAGTCATTGCCCCCAACAAAAGGAAACTCCTTAAACCACATAAACGCAGGAATCAGCGTAAGAATTCCCGGCACCATCATCAATGCCAGGATAAGCAGAAACACCGTCTTTTTGCCGCGAAATTCAATGCGGGCAAAGACATAGCCGGAAAGCGACGAGAGCAATACCACCCCGACAATGGTACCACAGCCTACCAGTACCGTATTCCAGATATACCCTCCCAAAAAAGCCAGCGCTTTGCCATAGTATTCGGGATGCAGTTGTTCCGGCCATGCCCAGAAGTGGTTGAGGATTTCCCCGTTGGTCTTCTGCGACATGAGCAATGTCATAAAAAATGGCAATAGAGTCAGACCTGCTAGGACCGTGAGAATCACCCCGACGAGCAACCGCTTTGCCCTTTTCTCGCCAACCCAGATCAAGACGCTTCCTCCTTGAAGATCTTCATATTGACTACCGTAATCGCCAACACCAGTACAAAGAGCAGTAGACCAATGGCGGCCCCATAACCGAAGTGACCATAGACGAAAGCCTCGTTATACATGCGCAGGGCCGGCACATAGGTGGCCATGCCCGGACCGCCGCGGGTCATGATCAGTACCGTCTGAAAATCTTGTACGCTGCCGATAAAGGTGAGGATAATCAGCAAGCGCGTCTGCCCCATGACCAGGGGGATGTCGAGATGCCAAATTCGGCGCGCGGTATTGGTGGACTCAATTTTGTAGGCATCGTAAATGTCGGCGGGTATGCCCATCAGCCCGGCCAGATAAATCAACAAACCAAACGCCCCGATCCAGGGAAAGCCCATGCCGATAATCGCCCCCAGTGCCAGGGAAGGATCGCCCAGCCAGTTGGCGGTAAGTCCGCCCAGGCCCAGCGACTGCAGCGATTGATTCAACAAGCCCATATCCGGATTGTAGATCAACCGCCAGATCAGCACCCCGACCAGCGCCGGCACTACCATCGGCAACAGGAAAGCGGTACGGAAAAAATAACGCGTCCGATCGCCAGAAAGATACAGGATCAACTGCGCCGCAAAGAAGGGGACGGCCGTCGCTTTAACCAGGCCGGCGAGCAGCAAGACCAGCATATTGCCGAAGCCCACATAAAGCATATTATCGGCAAACAGGCGCCGGAAGTTGTCCAGCCCATTAAACACCGGATCACGCCCCGACTCCCATTCGGTAAAAGCGTGATACAGACCGGACAACGCCGGAAAGTAATTGAAGGCGACCAGCAGAAAAATGGTAGGTAATAACAACAGATAAGCGGTGCGGGTTCGATGTTTACTCGGTCCCGTGGAACGGGCGATCTGCACCATTGCAAAACCTGCGAATAGCGCCATAATAATCACCAGCATCAATGCGCCATTTTCAAACGGATTCCACAAATTTTTCTGTCGGTGCACAACCGGCGGCGGGTCACGGGTCGTCGAGTCCATATCGATGCCGTCGCGCAAAATAAGACGTTCGGCGGCCCGATGCATCAGTTCGTCATAGCGGTCGAGAAAACCATCGATCGACAGCCTGCCGCCCATATACTCCTGCGCAATGATGACCCATTCCTGCACGCTTTCCTGCTCGTCGCGCAACCCCCGGTAGTTAATTTTCTCATAACCGTGGCCTTTGAACACCGCGAACTTTTTCGCCAAATCGCCCGGCAGTTCAACATCCTCGATCAATAGCGGGCCCGTCAAGGACTGACCGTCAGCCAAGGTCAATTCGACTAACAAACGGCCCGATTCCGGCGTCGTCAAGAATTGCAGAAAATCCATCACATTGCGCTCGTGCACAGGGTCGTTTTTCTGCATCACTGCCAGCACCATGCCACCACCGCCGACGCCGCGGAAAGGCCCTTCGACCAACGGATCATCGGCGATCGGCGGAAACCAGAAATTGGCGAAGTCGAAGCGCTCTTCCGCTTTCATCTTGGCGAAGTCGTGCACAATACCGGTGATGCTGCCGCTGTGCAGCAGGCTCATCGCCGCCTGTTGCGTGTAAAATAGTTGCGTCGCACTGCGCGAATCCGCCCCCATAAAGCCCGGCTGAAAAAACTGCGCGAGTTCGTTCAGCCGCTCGTATACTCGACGGAATTTGGGTCCACGAAAATCTAGTTGCCCGTCTAATACCGCTTGCAACTCCCGTTCGCCGTTTATCACGACTAACATATCCGAATACAAATCGCGTGGCTGGTAGCTATAGCCACCGTTGCGGGCTTCTTCGTAATCCCAATCTCCGGGACGAGACATCAACAGCGGCGCATAGTTGCGCAAATAAGCGTCGCCCAAAAGCCGCACCAGCCAACCCATCTCCCCCGCCCAATAGGCCTGGGCGTCCCCGCCAATGGCGATCGGCACATAACCCGCCTGAGCTACCCGCTCACAAAGCGCCAGCCATTCCTCCCACGTTTTTGGTTCCTGTAATCCCAATTTTTTGAACAGATCGCGGTTGTAGAATACGGCGATGTCGATGTAATCAATGGGCAGGATAAAGGCCTGACCATCGACGCGATAACGTTCGATGAGCTGGCCGTCAATTCCGTCTAGCCATCGCTTGCCGGTGTAGGGATTTTCCGCCTCGAGATAGGGATCCAACGCCACCCAGCGCCCCTGGCGGTCGTAGCCATTGGTGTAGTTGCCATTGTAGATATCGGGCACCAGGTCGCCGCCGGCTGCCACTCGGGTACGGATCCAGGTCGCGAACTCCTGCCCGATAACGGACAATTCGACTTTTAGATTGGGATTGCGTGCCTCATAGCGCCGGATAATCTCCTCCAGCGCCACGCGATAATTGGCGTTTATCGTCGCAAAACGGATGACATCCGGCTCTGCCGCCGCTGCGGGCTCGGCCAGGGCGAAACCACAGCAAAACAGCAGCCCGATAAGCGGAAGATGCATACGGGTTTGGCGGTTAATTTTCAATTTCCTGGTTCAAAGACCAGGTCTCCGGATAGTAGGGCCAAGACCAGCGCGAGTCCCACCCCCAATAGCCCTGATGCGGCACATTGCGCAACCGGTCGCTGACGATGATCGGATGCGGACCAAGACCGATAACCCCGAGCGCCCATAAGTTTTCCGCCTGGCTGCGCAGGATCTTCTTGCCCATCTCGATGCGCTCTTTCTCGTCCGTGGCCCGGCGCAAATTCTCCCACCAGCCGAGCAACTGCTTGATCTGTTTAGGCGGCTCTGACCCGCGCGTACCGTCGGTGAAGTACCACCGCCTCCACGACGACCACTGACTCTGCTCCCAGCCGCCATTAACCGGGACATACCAATACGGCTCGATGGGAAAGAGAATATCCGTATTGCGGTCGGCATGCCAGATCGTCATATCCATCAAGCCCGCCTTAGCGCGGATCGCCTGCAATGGGCCACTGATCTGCTTGAGATTGACACTCACCCCTACTTCGCGCCAGTAGGCGGTGACTAGATCCAGGGTGATCTGCTTCGGCGTCTCCCCGATCATGTATTCCAGGGTAATTTGCAAAGCTTCGCCGTCGAGTCGCTCGCGGGTGCCGTCGCCATCGCGATCTACAAGCCCCATCTCGTCGAAGAGTTCGCCAGCCCGCACCGGGTCGAATTCCGCCCAGGCGGCGGCGAATTCCGGCTCGAAGTAGCGGCTCGAAGGCACCACCGTCAACTGGCGCGGCACACCCTGGCCAAAGTAGACAATATCGTTGACTTCCTCGCGGTTGATCGCCAGCGACATCGCACGGCGGAAGCGCACATCCTGGAAGATCTTGCGCAGTCCCTCGTCGCGATGATTCAAATTGAACTGCAGTACTACATCCGAGCCGTAGGGCCGTGCCCAGATATAGGTGGAATAGCCATTTTTCTTTTCAAAGCGTTTGAATAGCGGGATATCGGCGGTCATAAACTGCCGCCCCGCGAAATCCACCTGTCCGGTAGAGGCTTTGGCCGCCATGATCTCGGCGCTGTCCACCCGCTGAACTTCCAGATAGTCGATATAGGGCAACTGATTACCCTCGGGGTCGACCTTGGGATAATAGGGGTTTCGGCGCAGCCGGGTGCGCGTCGAGGTCCGGCTGACCAGCACATAGGCCGTCAACACCGGCCGGCCGAAAAACAGCAGGTCGTTGGTAGCATTAACCGCGGTGAGATAGGTGCGCCAGTCCTGCAACCCCAATTCCTCTGCCTCATCCTCCAACTGCGCCCGGTCAGTGAACGACGGATGGTAGCGTTTCATAAAATGCGCCGGTATCGCCAGCCGCGAGCTATTGTGGGCCAGGTGATTGACAAAGAGCGGCATCGGCTGGGGAAAGTGATAGCTGAAACTGTGCGCGTCGTGCTTTTCGATACGCGCGCCCTTAAACCGGGGTTCGACCACCGGCGTGAGATCCTTATTCATCAGAAAATGCTCGAAAAAGAACAGGTAGTCGTCGGCCGTCAGCAGATGGCCGTCAGACCACCTGTGTCCGGGCCGCAGAGTAATATTTAGCGTCCTCGCGCCATTGCTATACTCGGCCTTTTCGGCCCAATTCGGCAGATTCAACCGCATTTGCGGCCCTGGCCGTAGCAAGCCTTCAGGCACATTAATCAGGCTCTCACCGGCGAGAAAAATCCTGGCCGTTCCTCCGTACGTGCCGATCTCGTCGATCGGCACGACCACCATCGGATCATCGGGCAAACGTTCCTCAACCGGGGGCAATTCACCAGCGGCCACTAACGCGGCGAGCATCGGCGCCTGCCGAAAGGCCACCAGGCCAACTTCGGACGCCTTACGCGGCGGCTGAAACCAACTCTTGGGCCACGCCTCCTGCGGAATATCACCTCCCGCCGGAGCAGGTGCTCTCGCCACTGCGCGCGTGGCATCTTCAGCCGTCCGGATTACCATCCGCTGCTCTTCGCCCACACCGCAGCCCAGACACAGAAGTAACGCCCAACCCCATAAAATGCGTGGTCGCTTAAATCCCAATACCATCTATATACTTATTCCCATCAAAGCTTGTTGTACAGAGCACATTGCAAATTGTATGTTTCTTTAACAAATATATAAATCCAGCGATATCCCAACATAGGACCTATGGTTATTGCATACAAATCGAGCTCGTTGTCTTTTGCGGGTTTATTAGCCTTCATTCTTATCGGGTGCGGCGATGGATCCGTCCCGCTGTACAGCGACACAGATGAACTGGCGCGCGGCACAGCCACCATCGCGCTGAGCATTGGCCAGCGCCTGTGCGTCGACATCGGTCGAGTCGAAATAATCGCCACCGCCCAGAATCTGAACGAGCACTTCCCCGACGAGCTTCTATATACCGGCTCGGGGCAGACGGATATGCTATTAGACCAGCAAGTCCGTTTAGAGGTCGTCATGCAACCTGTACGCGAAGTGGTCAAGCTATTGCCACTGGCATTTATTGGCGCTGGGGATTTTGCGAGCGAACGCTTCCTTCTGAAAGCTCGAGTACCGTATGCCGTTCACATAGAATACCGCGAGGCCATCACCGTCGATCTTATCGACTCGATAAATGGGGACCGCGTCGAGCACCTATTGCAAGTGACCGGGGACGAGCGCGAGCGGGTATCCTTGTCCCGCACTTTCAACCTACACAACACGAAGGAAGTCTTCCTCCATATCCGCGATACGAGCAAAGCGTGGTATATTGAAATCCATGAAGGGGAATAACAATCACCACTCTCAGATCAAGCCAGGATGCGGGCGTTAAGTCGTTAATGCTCAAAATTTCTTGAGCCACGCCGGATGAACTGCGCCAGTTTCGCGAAGAAATCCTCGTGCACAAAGCGTGTATTCACGTTCTCGTAGACGCGAATAGGACGGTATTGTCCAGTGTGCTGGTAACGCATCTGCTGGTCGAAGGTCGGGGCGGGACGCCACGTCCATTGGCCGCACTCGGAATCCATGATAATGCCGATACAAGGGGAATCACCCAGGGAGCGATATTCCATCACGGAGCGTTTCTTGGCGTTGTGCTCTATGAGCTGCTCGACAAGATACTTACCAATCTCGCCCTGGGGATACACTTTCTCGATCAACTCGGCATAGGTAACGCCCATCGTCCGATAGACGCTGCTGGGCACCTGCCACACCTCCGCCCGCGATTTCATCACGACGTTCGCGGCGTGAATGTCGTTTGAGAGATTGTATTCCCCACCGCCACTTGGCCAGGGGCCCCCTCCAATCCAGATCACGCGAACTCTGCGGTCCTGAATCTCCGGCTCGAGCAGCAGCGCCGACGCCATGTCCGTGAGCGGTCCGTAGAAGGCGATGTGCAGTGGTCTGTCGTCGTCTTTCATTGCTTCCTCGATGATCAGACGGGCACCGAGCGAGTCGGCGGGTGTCGATTCGTCAGGTAGCGCAAGAGGCGCACCATCTTCGATCCGCACCTGCCCTTCAAGGTTCATCAAACGCAGGAGTTTTACCGTTTCGTCGTGGCTTTCCTGCATGCTCGTGGGCGTTTTACGCGTCCCATAGTGTGCGGGAATAATACCGTGCAGATCGAACGATGGCGTCAACACGGCGTGTACGATGGCATATTGGTCGTCGGCCTCATTCTTAGCGTCTGTATTGACGATGACGCGCTGCTTGGCGTCGGCGGGAAAGTCCACATCAAAAACCGTAAAGTGACTCATTGCGTAAGATTCCCATCGTTTGATTTTTTGTAAAGGAAGTGGCCTTCTGATAGAGTATCGTCGCTGATCTCGGTCAACACTAGTTCCGATACGGCACGGTCCCCTTCTCGTCCACTTGATAACCCCATTGGTGCAGATAGTCATCGCCAGGCAAAAACTCGTCCCCCATCAGCGCCAACCGTGTACTTAGGCGCTGATCCAGTTCCTTTAACAAATCCGCCGTGTCCGGACTGTCGACCAGATTTTCCAGTTGGTAAGGATCGCGCTCGTTGTCGTAGAGTAGCCAGGGCCCATCTAAAGACCTTGCGTAGGTGTAGCGCTTGGTGCGCAGCCCGCGGTATTCGCGCCCGCCGATCTGACGGTGCCACTGACCAAAAGGGTGCGGGCAGGACAGCAATGCCGCCCCATCCGAAGGGTCGTCGCCGCCGCGCAGGTAGGCCGAAAAGTCGAGACCTTCGACGGATTCGGGAATATTCAGCTGACACAGGCCCAATAGCGTCGGCATGATATCGGGGATGTCGATCAGGGCGTCGACCTGGCGGCCTTCGGTACCCAACAGGGCCGGGTAGCGCAATAAAAAAGGCACCCGGATCGATTCTTCCCATGGCTTTTGTTTTTTGTCCCAACCTTGGGAGCCGAGCATGTCGCCGTGGTCCGAAAAGAATAACACAAGAGTATTGTCGTCTATGCCTTGATCCTCCAGTGTTTGCAATAGGTCGGCCATGCAGTCGTCCAGGGCGGTGCAGTGGGCATAATAGCCGGCGATCCACTCGGCCGCGTCTGCCGCTTTTTCTGGCGGCACATTAGGACGCAGTTCAATGTCTTCGCGGCGATATTGCGCCCGGTATTTTGCCGGAGCGGTTTCATACGGGGCGTGCGGCGGCCCCCAGGACAGGACCATCAGAAAAGGGTCGTCGCCCTGATGGTCTCGGATATACTGTTGCGCGTCTTTTGTTTGTGCCTCGGCATCGTAGTTTTCCCATGCGAGCTTTTCGTCCGAATCCCCGGCGTAATAGTAGGACTCGTTGTAGCTGTGGGTGCATTCGAGCACTTTCCAGTATTCAAAACCCTGGCGGCGCTCGGGTGGGATATAGTTGGTGCGGCCGTGCCCATCTATATGCCACTTGCCGATATAGGCGGTGTCGTAGCCGCCGGCTTTAAAGGCCTGGGCCATACTGGTGGCGCCGTTTTGCAGGCAGACATCGTTGACGAAGATGCCGTGGGTCAGCGGATACTGGCCGGTCAATAGCGACGCCCGTGCCGGCGAACACACCGAACAGCCCGAGACCGCGTGCGTGGCGTTAACGCTTTGTGCGGCGAAGCGGTCGAGGTTCGGCGTCCGTACCTGGGGGTTGCCGGCATAGCCGGTGTCCTGGGCACGCCATTGATCGCCGAAGACGAGGATGACATTGGGTTTCGCGGCGCTCATTTTATAGTTCTCCATGTTTTACTTGGGTCCCTTATGCAAATTGTTTCTAAAAACATCGAACAAATAGGAGGCCGCATCAAGCCGCACATAGCTCTACAGGTAGGGCGCGGAGGCCTGCACAGCGACCCCTTGTGCTTTTTCCGCCCACGCTAGATCTTCTAACAAATTGTGGGTTTATTTTCTCACTTTTACGAGTGAACACATGCCAATATTTTCACGCTAAATACCGAGGTTTTTTTATGTCTGACCAACCCAATATCCTTTTTTTAATGACGGATCAAATGCAGGGACAAGTGTTGCGTCCTGATCATCCCTGTATCACACCAAATTTTGACCGGCTTATCGAACGGGGCGTTCGTTTTGACCGCGCCTATACCCCCAATGCCGTGTGTTCACCTGCACGAGCAAGTTTAATGACGGGCTTGTTACCACATAATCACGGTGTGCTCGAGGTGACACATTGTGTTGACGACGATCAGTGTGTTTTGCGGACCGAACATCCGCACTGGGCGCAAAGACTAGCTGCGGTGGGTTACCACACCATGTATTTTGGCAAGTGGCACATCGAGCGGTCAAATGATCTCACACAATTTGGCTGGAAAATTGATGGGGGTAGCGGTGGTGCGTTGTTTAATGAGTTCCGCAAAGAATGGACCGAAGACATTAAGTCGCCAACGTTCTCATTGCAAAAAAACAATGATCTGCCCGAAGGATATGCGAAGAGTCTGTTGTATGGCGTAACAGATCAAACCGCTGCGACACGCGGAATGGGTGTGACCACTTCTTTGGCTTGTACACATTTACAACAGGCTGTGCGGGGAGACGATCCCTGGTGTTGTTTTGTCAGTGTAACCGAGCCCCACGATCCGTTCATTTGCGGCGAAGATGCATTTGCAAAATATGATGTGGATGCCATTGAACTTTGTCCCAATGTGCATGATGATTTAAGCGATAAGCCCAATATCTATCGCAAAGCAGGATTGACGTGGGCCGACATGAATGATCGGCAAAAACGCGAAGCTGCTGCGTGTTATTATGCATCGATTACCGAGATTGACCATCAATATGGGCGATTGATTAAGCTTGTTGAAGATGCTGGTCAACTGGACAATACCATCATTGTGCTTGCGAGTGATCATGGCGAATTACTGGGCTCTCACGGATTGTATTGCAAGAATTATTCGGGCTTTGAAGAAGTGTATAATATTCCAATGGTCATTGCTGGGCCGGGCATTGCCCATGGGGAGGTGAGCGACGCTCGTGTTGGGTTGCACGATGTATGTCCCACGTTATTAGATCTGTCAGGGGCAGCGGCTATTGATGTACCTGATTCTATATCTTTTGCATCGGTGTTGTCTGAGCCGAGTGCAACGAAAAATTTCTGCCGCGGTTTCGCCGAATACCACGGTGGTCGTTATCGCGTGACGCAGCGCGTGGTTTATGACGGGCAATGGAAATTGGTCATGAATGGCTTTGACTTCGATGAATTGTATAATCTGGATAATGATCCTTATGAGATGAGCAATATCGCAAGTGATCCTGCCTACAAAGACCAATTGCGCGACCTCACAAAATATATGTGGCAAGTCATCCGCGATACCGGAGACCATGCTCTTTTAAATTCGCACTATCCAATACTGCGTGTAGCACCTTTTGGGCCAGAAATATTGAGTGGATAATTCAGTGGCTTTTGCAGATAAATGGACTAGCGCCGATCTATCCTTAAAGGAGTCACAACGTGAACGTGCAAGACAAACCCAATATCCTGTGGATCAGCACCCACGACACCAGCGCCTGGAACTATGGCTGCTACGGAGACACCTATTCCCGCACACCCCATATCGACCGGCTAGCAGCCGAAGGGATACGTTATGCCCATGCCTTCACCGCCGGGCCCATATGTTCGCCGTCGCGCACCAGTATCTATACCGGTATGCACCCCACCACCCTGGGCACCCATCATCACCGCAGCGCGGTGATCCGGCCCGCTGGGGTTGAATTGCTACCGAAAATCCTGATGGATGCCGGCTATGCCAGCAGCAAACCGGACGAGGATATCAATCTGTATATCGACAAAGAGGAGTATGAATCGTGCTACAACGCGGACGATATCTGGGAAAAACGGCCTGAGGACAAACCGTTCTTTGCCTATTTCAAACTAGGTAGTCCGCATGCCAGTGTGTTCAAGATGACGCCCGAGGAGGCTCGCAAGGCACGATCAAACCTGCTTGCAGATGATGAACTGCACGACCCGCAAGATGCGCCGGTGCCGAGTTTTGTCCCCGATACGCCGCTGTTCCGAGAACGGATGGCGCTCTTCTATGATGCCATCACCAATATGGACAAGCAGGTGGGAGAGCTCCTGGGCAAATTGCAAGCGCAGGGCCTGGCGGAGAATACCATCGTCGTATTCTGGGGCGATCATGGTGCGGGTTATCCGCGTGGTAAAATACACGCCTACGACGATGGACTGCATATTCCGCTGATCATGAAATTCCCCGAAAAGTACCGCCAGCTCGCCCCGGCAGCCCCCGGTACTGTGGTCGACGATCTGGTCATGCACATGGATCTGGCGCCTACCATGCTGCAGTTGGCGGGCATCCCCATACCCGAGCATTTCCAAGGGCGAGCCCTATCCGGGCCGGATAAGGGCGAAGCACGAGACTTTGTCTGCAGCGCCCGGGACCGGCTCGATAATAACCCGGAAATGATCCGCACCATCCGCACGCACCAATACCGCTATAACCGCAATTTCTTGCCGCACCAGCCCTATGCCTCCTTCTATCCGGACGGTGGGTTCTTTGCCGCAGTCCCCAAAGAAGGCACACTGGAGCGCGACTTCTGGGAAACCTCTTGCTTACCAGGCAAGGAGAAAGTCCACGATCCCGACGGTGTATTCCTGATGCATGGACCGCCCATCATGGTCAAGCAGCAGGGCCTGCCCCAACAGTATCAACAATACGCATTCTGGCAGGACCATAAACCACTCGAAGAATTGTACGACGTCGAGCGCGACCCGGAAGAGATCCACAACCTGGCCGATGATCCCGCCTTCAGCCATGTCAAAGAGGAACTGCGTCGAAAACTCTTTGGCTGGATGATCGAGACCGCCGACCTGGGCCTAATCGATGAAACCGAGATCGTTGTGCGGGCTGTGGCCTACAATGGTATTAGTCGTGAAGTGGGTGTGCACTGCGACAATTTTGCGCGAATCTTGGAGACCGCCGACTTGGCGCGGCTTGGTGAGGAGGGCAAAAAGGAGTTGCTGAACCGGCTGGACGATCCGGACAGTGCGGTGCGCTTCTGGGCGGTTACGGGCCTCTCCTGCTTCGATTTTGACGCCGAGACGATTGCACAACTAAAAGCGCAGCTCGCTGATGAGTCCATCAGTGTCAGCCTCGCTGCCGCCGACTACCTAGTGCGCTCAGGTGAGGGCGCGGTGACCCTAACCGCTTTTAACCGCGCCCTGCAAAGCGATATCCTCTGGGCGCGGATACGGGCCGGTGCCTATCTCTCCTACTGCAGCAGGGAACAACTCCAACCTATGCAACCGCTCATTCCCGCTTTACAGGCCGCAGCGGATAATCAACGCTTCTTTGGGCCGGAGCACGATCACCAGATCAAAACCAAGTTGATGAGAATGCTCAACGCACAAAGAGATGTTATTGCCAAGCAGTGGGTATTGGAGCGGGTGGTGAAGAGAATTGAATTGGCCTCCGGGACTTGCCCCAATTAGCGCGTGAACTTTCCTTAAGCAAAATGGAGAGAGTCATGAAAGGAAAAACCCACAGCACGGAAGAAATAGTCTGCATTTTACGACAAGCAGATGGAGGAAAAACGGCGAGGCTGTGTGCCGCGAGCACAACATCTGCGAGCAAATATTTTATCGGTGGAAAAATAAATACGGCGGCATGGAGTTGACTGATGCCAAACGATTCAAAGACGTACTAGTCCATCAGCTATGGGGGCGCAAATAGAACACTCTCGTCTCCCTATATTATCTAAAGGGAATAGGTCGGCGAACACATTGGGCGCTTGCTTCCTCGGATAAAATGGGTCGATTCTGAAGATGATTTTCGAACGGGTTACAAAATTATAAGATAGTAATGCGGAGATAGTCACCATTTCCTTGAATCGCAGGATTCGCCGCGCCGCCGCGCCCATCACGTTCTCCAGCTCCCGTTCGAGGATATCTGGCATCACGGTGGCTATCAACTCAGCGGTCTTCCCGTAGCCAGGGTCTTTCATCATGAATGGGAAGTCCTCCCCCCACAGCGTATGGTCGGAGCCATAGTGTTCGACGAACAATCCAGGCGCGTGCCACCCCTTCAAGAGACTTCTGTCCAGTGCCCCAGTCGGCACCGCCGTGCAGGCGTTCTACATAGGAGAAGAGGGTGTCTGCCATGGGCTAAGGACGCTACGATGGACGCACTTCTACCGCGCCCCGACGAACAGATCTCGACGGCGATACAAATCGCTGCAGAGCCAGTCCAGCAGGTCCGCCGTCAGTTCTGCCTGCACCTGGCCATGCGTCGGATCACCCCACAGGTTGCGTTTCTCATCGGGATCGACGACCAGATCAAAGAGCTGGCCCGTATGATTGCCGTTGAAGTACACCAGTTTATGCGTGTGGCTGCGGATCATGACCAGCAAGTCGGGCTCCGGACGCAACACGGTAGCGCCCTCCTCGGCAAAGACGTAGCGATTCGGGTGCGCGCTGCCCTGCTCCACGCAGGTGCGCAATGACACACCGTGCAGCCCTTCGCCCTCTGCTCCGGCCATATCAAGGATGTATTGAACCACGTCCATGTGCGAGACCAGATCCTGACGTCCCAGCTGCGGCATCACGGCTGGCGCCTTCACCATCAGCGGCACACGCACAATCGTGTCGTAGAGTTCGCCCTTGTAGACCAGATCATGGTCGAAGAGATGGTCGCCGTGGTCCGATGTGAAGATGATGACAGCATCATCGTACAACCCCTTCTCCTTCAGCTTTTCCACCACCTCGCCGATCTTCTCGTCAATCATCGTCACACTCGCATAGTAGTGCTTACGCATGCGGCGGACGCGCTCCGGCGTGGCTCGACTGGGCTTGATCACCGTCGCCCCATGGGCTGCCTCCAGCCGGCGCTGCTGAGCAAAGAGTTCGTCCGGGATTCCCTCTCGTTCCTCGGCGGTAACCTGCGGCATGGGGATGTCCACATCGTCATACAGATCGATAAACCTCTGCGGCGGATCATAGAGATCATGAGGGCTCAGGAAACCCAGATGCAGATACAGAGGCGCCCGCCCGTCCCAGGCATCGAGCCACTCCAGGGCGCGATTGGCCATATAGATATCCGGGTGCAGTTCCTCTGGCAGGGGCCAGACAATGGCCGCTAGATTGTCGTAGAAATTTGGATCGGTTTCGTGCAGATCAAAGGGAGACTCGTATCCGGCGGCATGGACCGCACGAATCCAGTCGCAATCTTCTCCACGCACCTGCAGAGAGCACTTGTTGTCGTGCTCTGCGAGGTGTTCATCAAAACCCGTAGGCGGTAGATGGGTCTTGCCAATGCTGACACAGTGATAGCCCTGCTCCGTCAGCCGTGGCAGCCAATGCAGACACCCCGAGGATTCCTGAAAGCCGTAGATCCCCGTGTTGTGCGGATACAGTCCCGTGTAGAATGCAGCTCGGCTGGATACACAGGTCGCCGCTGGCGCAAAGGCCTTGTCGAAGACCGCACTCTCACCAGCAAGGGCGTCTAGATTCGGCGTCTGCATCCACGTAGCGCCGCTAGCGTGCACCGTGTCAGCCCGCTGCTGCTCGGCGCTGATGAAGATGATGTTGGGACGCTCGCTGGACATACAGATTACTCCTCGTTCTCGGTATAGTTCGTGATCCAAGCGGGTAGTGTCGGTCGCGGGTCAATGATGTCTGGATCCGTGAGCCGCAGTCTCTGTTTACGTTCATTCAAGTCATTCCACGCCGCCCATACAGGTATCTCGGGGATCTCCCAGTCCGCCATGACAAGCTCATGCATCTTACGAATTCGCGATGCGTACTGCGCATACCATGCCAGATTTACCGACTCCAGAGGATCATTGTGCAGATCGTAGAGCTCGCAGACGTCTTCTTCGGTATGGATGTACTTGAAACGGTGGTCGACTACCATGCGGCACGGATCAAGACTGTGGTAGTACTCGGAAAACACGTGTTCCTGCACGTGTTCCCCGTGGAAGGTCGGTTCCAGGTCCTTGCCCTCCACAACTTCGGGAACTGCTGTCCCCGACATGGTCAGAACCGTTGGCAGAATGTCGATATTGCTGACTAGTGCATCGGAGCGTTCTCCTTCGGGCACAACCCCCGGTTGGGAGATAATCAGCGGAATGCGCACGGCATCTTCGAAAAAGGTGTGCTTCTCGCAGATCCCATTCTTATAGAGCATCTCTCCATGATCGGAGGCGTAAACGATGATCGTGTCTTCCCGCAGCCCCGCTGCGTCGATGGCGTCCACTAATCTACCGATGCAGTAATCGGTGTACGACACGAAAGCGAAGTAGGCGGCTATCGATTTGCGGATCATCTCCTCAGGCAGATTCCATAGTTCATAATAATTAACACGCTCCACAACTCGGCGAGGTCGGTCCCTGAAGTTCACCAGATAGTTGGGCAACTCACCGATGTTGTCTGGGTCGTAAATATCGTGGAATCGCGGTGGTGCACACCACGGTGGATGGGGAGCGCGAAACCCGGCATAGGCAAAAAACGGACGCTCGCCATCACTTTGCTTGATGAAATCGAGACAATCATCCACTACGAGGGTATCGAACATCTTCTCTTCGCCATGGGGAAAAGGATCGCCCTCTACATTCCGGTAACTGTGCTCCCACATCTCAGAGATAATGTGGTGATTGTTGTAGCGCCGCTGCACGACGTCACCAACGAGATCACCATAGGACTGTGGTTTGATGCCGTAACGGGAAAAGCCAAGCTCGTGAAATCGATCCTCTCCATCGACATGCTGATCGGCATGCATGAAACCGGAGCCGAAGGTATCGTACCCTGACTGCCGCATGCAGTCTACCAGCGAGGGCACAGCGGGATCGATGCACTTGCGGTAGGCCTTGCCGGAACGATGCCTGGAGTTGTTGTGAGTAACCACACCGTTGGTGTGTGGTTGGGTACCTGTGATCCAGGCCACGCGTGAGGGACCACATAGAGGCGAAGCACAGAAGGCGTTGTCGTAGGTAAGGCCCCGCTGCGCCAGGCGATCGATATTCGGCGTCTGCACGATGTCGTGGCCGTAGCATCCGGCGACAGCCTTGCTGTGCTGATCGGACATGATGAACAGGACGTTGGGTCGTTGATCTGACATTCGATTCTTTCTGGCGAGTCGAGTATAGAAAATTTAAAGGATCTTTTAGGGAATCGGGTCTATTGATACAGGTGTCTTATCAGCCTTTTTTCTGCCGGGTCGCTCGCCTTTATGCGGCGGCTCTTGAATGCGTGCTCGTGTAAGAAATAGGCGAGTGCCTGATTTTCTACGCCGAATCCCAGTAGAGCGATGCGTTGCCTGCGCAGATCGTCTAGCCTCATGCGAGCTCTTCTACATAGGCGAAGAGTGTATTGACTAGGTGGTCGAAGACGCTCAGGCGGCTGACCTCATAACCGTGTGAGTTGGCGCGCGGATAACCGATGGTCGCGGCGCGTGGGGCCAGTCCAGTCTGTAGCACACCGGTGGCGTCGGAGGCGGCGGCACTGTAGACGGCGTACTGTAGATCCGTGTTGGCGCGAATGGCGGCCTGAGCTAGTTCGCCGATGAGTGGCTGGTGGAAATGGGCACCAGCGTCTTTGGACCAGGTCGCGGGACGGCCGTCTAGTTGTAGTTGCGAGCCGCGCGGTACGGGTGAGGAGTCTACCGCTATAAAGGTCTCTACGGGATTGCGCTGTGCCCAGCCTTTAGCGCCGAGCAGGCCGCCTTCCTCCTGAACCATAAAGCAGAGATAGAGCGATCGCGCGGGTGTTAAACCCGCTTCTTTGATGCGCTGTAACAAACGCAGCAGCGTCAAGGTGCCGCCGCGATTATCGAGTATCCACGCCGAAACGAGTGGGTCATTTGCTGGACCCAAGAGATGCGGGCCGCGCACGGCGCTAAGCGGCACGGCGCAGGTGCCGACGCGTACACCGGCGTCTTTCAGTTCGGCTGTAGAGAGACCGGTGAGTAGGCGACAATGGGGCCAGGTCAGGCCGCGTGCACCGCTGGCAAATTGGGTAATGGGGTCGTCGGGATCGTTGGTGTGGCCGGAGCCAAAGCTAAGATGGGCGGGCACTAGGCTTGTGCCGTCTCCAATCAATTGCACCGGGCCTTCGCCGAGTTTCCACGGGTGCAGGCCACCGCTCCGTTGCACGCGCAACTCGCCATTTTCTTCGATAGCGTTGACGACCATCGCGATCTCGTCGATATGGCTGGCCAGCGCTACGGGACCGGTGTTTGTATCGCGCCCTTCGAGGTGCGTCCAGGCATTGCCCTGTGCATCGAGTTCGGGCTGATAGCCTAGTTCGGCGATGCGCTCACAGACAAAAGTAGCCATGCGCTCTTCCCGACCAGAAGGGCAAGGGATCTGTAATAGTGCGTGTAGTAGGTTGAGGTTGTTATCCTCGGAATCTTCATCCATGAGATACCTCGCTTTATTTCATAGAGAAATGGCCACATCCATTGCTCTGAGGCAGTGCAGCCGGACAATCATTGAATAAATTGCAATGTGATATGCATCGATTTCAGTAAAGGGAACTCGGACCAGAGCTTGTCGTTGCGTTTATCCATAAAACCGAAACCCCCTCTGCTGGTAGATCACCTTGTTGCGCGTGATCCTACCGTCCTCATTGCGGGTAATAATGGAATTTTCGCGCCAGTTGTAGATGGTGCTGACGCGTGAGATCGGCAGGTCGAGTAACAGCTCTGTCATAAAGGTGACGACCCCGTGGTTGTGCTTGCTCAGCCACGTTTCCCCGTAGAAATTGGTCGCATCGTTCCAGTTGCCTAAAAAGGTCATAAGAGTCTTGGCCGTATAGCGGTCTATCTCATCGCCGCGATACAATTTCAGTTCCGGGTATTGTCCGAAGATACAGCAAAGCGGGTGCATCTGATTAAACGCCGAACAACCGCTGCCCTCAAAGCCGGCCTTTTCTGTAGCCCCGCTGAGATGGTAGTCGATAATCCTCTTCGGTTCTGGAATCGGCCAGTCGAAGCGGGCGTAGGTACACAGCATCTTCATATTGCCGCTGGTGCGATTGATGAAATCAGCCTCCGAGCCACCCCAGTAGCCCTTGCCAGGCTGGTACTGGGCGTCGACGAGTTCCTTCACATAGTGGTAACTTTCATCAAAGGACTCCCTACCGGCCTGGCGCTGTCTGGCCATGTGCAGATCCAGTGCATGGCCGATACGGCCACACGCGGAATAAGGATTGTTACACCAAGGCAAGCTGTTGAAATAGGCCCGCGTCGATTCCCGCGTCGTCAGATCGGGTTCAACATCACCGGGACTGAGTGACTTCACAAACGACGCATCGCTGCGGGGGCGCGGAAATTCCTCTTCATTCATAAAGATTCGGTTGCGGACGATCCAATCGGCTTCCCGGTCCATGCCAAAGTCCTCAAGCTCTTCAACCCACCGCTCTATAATCACATCTTCCTTTTTGCGCATATCGGGGTCGTTTGCATCGAGCCACGGCGGAATAAATCCGAGTGCTCGCAGCTCCGCATAATACGCCAGGGGATAGTTGGGAAAGGTGTGTGCGCCCTCGTCCATATGATACACTTCTCCACCCGGTTGATTGGCAAACAGCCATGATCCTTTGCGTATGCGCGTCGCCTCAAAGAAGCTCCACGACTGTTCTAGTCTTTCGGCTATTTCGCTGAAAATATCCTTGAGCCCTTTGCGACCGCACTGGGGACAGTCTGCCGGATTGGCTTTCGGGATGCCGCAGACATCGCGACAGTCGGAGCAGAAGTAATAGACGCGGCTGCGCGGCCATTGCTCGGCTGGCATGATAATGTGGGGGACGTCGTTGCAGCCTTTTTCAGTTACTGTCTTCAAGGTCTACCCCTTCTTGGGCAACTTCCAGCCGATAAGGCCAACGCTTAGATTCAGTGCGAAGTATAGGAAGTTCAAATCCCGTCCACCAGGCAGCTCGGCCGGCCAGGCATCGGCTGCAGAGCGCGAACGGGGTGGGATTTGCATATTTTGCTGTTCAGGAAACACAAAGGATACTAGGTTTGCTTATTCAGTAAATTACAGGAGGTCAAAATGACACAGCACACCTTTCTCATTACAGGGGCCAGTAAAGGTATTGGCAAAGCCACCGCGAAAATTCTTGCTGCCCAGGGCCACAAACTCATTGGCATGGCCCGCACAGAGCCCAAAGATACCTTCCCAGGAGAATTTGTCTGCCTCGATCTCCTGGACACCGATAAACTTACCTCTGTGCTCAAAGAAATTACGGGCAAGTATTCTCTGGATGGAGTCTTTAACAATGTTGGCCTGGTAAACCCCAACCCCATTGCAGACATGACCCTTGAAGAAATGGAAGACTGTTTTACTCTGAATGTAAAGGTGGCCCTCAAATGTACCCAGGCGGCTCTGCCTAACATGCAAAAAAACAAATGGGGCAGGGTAGTCAATACGGCCAGCATGGTGGTGGCAGGTGTACCCTTTCGGGGCAGTTATTCTGCTGCCAAGAGTGCCCTTGTCAGCCTCACCAGAACCTGCGCGCTAGAGTTTGCCAGTGAGGGAGTCACTGTAAATTCTGTCTCTCCGGGGCCGATAGAAACCGAACTGTTCAACACCAACAACCCGCCAGGTTCTGAGAGTCGCCAACGCTACGTCGATAAAATTCCCATGGGCCGCACAGGTACGCCTGCTGAGGTGGGTGAAACCGTAGCTTTTTTAATGTCCGAGGGTGCCGGCTTTATTACCGGGCAGAATATTTTTGTAGACGGTGGTTACATGGTGGGCAAAAGCTAGCATTATGCAGCACCTCTTTTAGGCTCGGCAAACGCGTGACCTGGCCATCGGGGATACCTCACCCCGGAAACCTTTTTAGCCAACCAAAAAGTCTCACCCGAGGTGGGCCAAAACAGGCAAGCCTGTCACCTTCGCCTCCATTCTCAGCGTTGCCGTCGGCCTGCCGTCACTCTGCGTGTTTCTGTTCCATTGAATATCATGCATACCAGTTTCATGAACCGACCGGTCTCTGCGTGCACTCAAGGCCAAATCGGCCGCCATCTGCCACGCATCGAGGCGTTTGAGCACGGCGTCCTGCCCCTGAGCCAAGCAGGGACACGCCCAGACTGTCGGCGCGACCGGGATAGACGCGTCATGTGAGAGCATGCCTGCTACTCCAACCACCGAGCAGCATGTGCCGAGACTATATCTGCGAATTTTATCATTTGTCTTTTTCCTTTCCTCAGCCGAACGTCAGCCTTCAGCCGCGCTGTCCTTGGCGTCGGTTGCAGGACGTTGTGGGCCAATTCCTTCCCTGCCATTCTACAGGGTGTACTGCGGAATATTCATCAGTTCACCGTCCTTGAGAGCCGACTGATGCGCGACGATGCCACTGACGGTCATATTGAGGGATTGGGCCACATCCACGAGCGGCTTGCGGTTCAGCAGAATGGCCTCGATGAACTCGCTCATTAGATAGCCATGCGAGCCACCGTGGCCGCCGGCTGCGACCCCCGGAGGAAGCGGGGGACGGGCAATTGCCGGCGACGTAGCATCCTTCTTGCCGCTCTGGAACTCGCCGTAGAACGTGCCCTTTTCCGTGCGGATCCGCCCTCGCTCCCCTCCCTCACCCGGCGTGTCCCAACTCACCGCCATCCGGGCCATACCACCCTCGCTGGTGCGGAATAGTGCGATTTCGGTGCCGAACGGGTTCCCGAATTGGTTGTTCTCCGGCTGTAGGTGCTCAACAGTGCTGCGCATGCCCATACAGGAGACCTCGGTAAAGCTCCCGCCGGTCACGCCCACATAGTAGGCGTTCGAGTGCGTGGGATACCACTGCGGGGGCAGGCCGGTGCGCCATCCCTCGTGCCCGTCCAATGGCGTACCGAAGTAGTGCCAGTATTCGCCTTCGGAGTAGATGACCTTGCCCAGGTCGCCGGCTCGGTACATCTCCCGCATGCAATAGAGGTCATTATGGAAGTAGGACGTCTCGAACATCATGTACTTGCGATCGCTGGCTTTGACGGCATCAAAGAGCAGGTCGGCATCTTCTAGTGACCCGAAGACGGCCGGGACCGCCGAGGCGACATGCTTGCCGGCATTGAGCGACGCGATGGCGAGCCGTGCGTGGCTCGGCGCGTCGGTGGCAACGAAGATGGCTTCGAGCGAGTCGTCTGCGATTAGGTCTTCGCAGGATGGATACATCGTCTCGCAACGACATTTCTTGGCCAGTTCGGCGCACTTGTCGGGGTCCAAGTCCGCAACTGCTGCGACGGTCACATTCGGGTGATCCTGAAAATGGAACGCCGCGCCGAAGCCACACACGCCATACCCCGCGATCCCCACTCGGATCTTCCGGTCGGAAACGGACCTCCAACTCTTCGCCGCCGCCTCATCGGTGACCGCCTGTTCGAACCCCTGGATCGCAGCTGTTCCGGTCATGGCTTCGGCGGAGCCGGCGGCCCCATCTCCCTCGCGCTTTGTTGGTGTCATTACATTCCTCCTGTTAGTTAGGTTCGATACGACGCCAGTATGTTAGCAGTGCTTTCAACCTGCTATTCTCCTAATACTCCCTCAGGCTCATCACGCTGGCCAAGTAACGATAATCCCCCTTACAGCGGGTCCAAGATAGTCAAATATCAACCGCTATAGCAAGAAATTGCTATCCCATATCTTGTGGCCACCCACAATAAACTCCATTACAATTCGTATGGCGAACAGAAGGGCAACCTGACGGAGAGGGTGCGTAGAGCAAAAGAGGCAATGGCCTGGTCTGAAGGTGATGATGGAGGGAATAAAACCTTGACCGAAGGTTATTATCCCCTGCCCTTCCCGGAAGAGCGATCGCGAACCAATTAGATCACGGAACGGGCCCTGGATTTCATTGAGGAAGCGCCTGCCGAGCAACCGCTCTATACCCATATCAGCTATGTGCAGCCGCATCCCTCGTTTCATCCGCCGGAGCGATTCCTCGAGAAGGTCAACGAAGATCTCACCAAGGCCCCCGGCGAACGAGTCAACGTCGCGCATGATCCGGCGTATCAGCCGGCGCGTCAGCCATTGATGAAGGAAATGATACACCGTATAATGCTGCACCAATTCCCGCTACCACCGCGCGACTTGGTGGTAATCGGGGCTCATTAGAGGGCAACCCGCTGATGAGGATTCGTGCAACCACCCCATTGAAAACTAAACTGCAAAAAACACGACCCGCCCTCGATTGCGGCCGTTCGCCTGCAATTCATTATTGCGTCACGACTGCAGTTAGTTTATTCATTAGACTACCCGTAAAGACGACACGGAGATTACGCCTACTACATCAGCTATCAATAGGAGCCGCAATTATGAGATACGCGGTCTTTGTTTTGTTTCTCGCCGTAGCAGCGTTATCGATAGATAGCGTAGCCGCGGACAAGCCCCCTGTACACCCCCCAGCATCCGTCGAGGTTTGACCATGGCCGACACCTTCACCGTGAGCCACTGGAACGAGGCAACACACGCGCACGAGCCCTCAATCCTTACCATAGAACAAGATTTCACCTTCGACGCGCTCGGGTTCGTTATACTGCCACAGGTCCTCAGCCCGGCCGAACTATCGGCGTGCCGCGACGATGAACTGGGCGACCTCTGCAGCGAGGGCGGCGCCGTCGGGCGCTATGTGCGCGAGCTGTGCGGCGATGGCTTTCGCCAGGACGGCCAGGCGAGGCACGTATCTGCCGATGCCGCAGGAGAGCACGACGAGGCATCCCTGCCCCTGGAAGGCGGGGTGGACACGCTAGAACGGGCGTATATCAACCTAACCGGGTGGAATGGCCACAACGCCGATGGAGCGCAGCTCCAGCGGGTCGGCGGCGCCTGGGAAGAGATCCGTATCCGGCAGTGCCAGGGGCTGGTGGTGGCCATCGCACTCACCGACTCCGCCGACGGCAAGTGCCCACTGGTCGTGGTGCCTTCCACGCACAAGAGCGGACTACCGGCCCCACCGCTTCCCTCCTCCAGCCCCGTCGCCGAGCGCCCGGCGCTGGCGGCTGGCGATGTGCTGCTGTGCGCCGCTAGCACGCTGCACGGGGTTTGCCCGCAGGGTGATGGCGGTGAGCTGCTCGTCGTAGATTTCATCTCGCGCACGGCTAGACCCCAGTTGCCACCCGACCAGCAGGACACGCCGCCCCTACCTGCATGGGCGGAAGAGCTGGGCGAGGCCGAGCAAACCGTACTTGCGGGTAGCGACTCGCATAGCCTGCTACTATCGGACGGCACGGCCACCTGGTTTAGCGCGGCCGACAATGCCGACGCGGCGCAGCGGGCCTCCTCTGCTCTCGAGTTCGAACACCGAGACGAGGACGCCGAGCGCTGGGCGTTTGACACCCACGGCTACCTGTTGCTTGAGGGCGTCATGGACGATGATTGGGTCGATGCGGCGGTGGCGGGCATCGACACGAACCTCGATCGCATGGTCTACCGAGGCGTCGGCGACAAGCTTGACGGGGACGTGACGCTTGCTGACATCCCCGGGGCGCCGACGATCTCGGGCACGGGCCGGCCGGACCTAAAGGACCTGTTTCAACTACCGGCGCCGCACAATGAGCCATTCCTCAAAATGCTGGCGCATCCCGCCATCATCCAACGCCTGAACTGGATGATTGGAGCGGGCTACAAGGTGAGCCAGAATACAGCCCTGTGCCACGTCAAAGGTTCGAGCGGGCAGATGCTGCACGCAGGCAACGCCAACCCGACCAGCATCGGCAAGCTCTACGAGATGGTCAACGGGCGCGCACACACCAAATCATCCATCAACATCGCTTGGCAGCTCACCGATGTCGGGCCCGATGATGGCGGATTTGTCATAGTCCCGGGCAGTCACAAATCGTGTTACCCCATGCCGCAATCGGTGCGGGTCTGCAACGAGCGCGCGCCGATCCGCCACGTGCAAATGCGGCGCGGGTCTGTGCTCTTCTTTTTGGGAGGGGCTGTCTGTCACGGAGCGTATCGCTGGGAGGCTGAGTCACCGAGACGGACAGCGCTCTTCACCTACGGGCATGACGGCCAGCGCCCTTTTGCATGGCCCTCGAAGAAAGTGTGAGCTCTTGGCCAGCCAAGGCCCGCACACGAATCGGAGCCGACTGGCTGGCTTTTGCCGGCAACTGATCGGTAGAGCCACTCCCGCGGCCAATTACAAAAAAGCTCCGAAGATGGGTTTCTCCACTTCGGAGCTTTTTCCTATTTTCTCTTGTCTCCTACCTACCACATCGCCGTCAAGAAGCGAACATCTAAGCCTACCTAGCTCTTTGGACAACAGGTGCTAAACTAGCCTGCACCTCCTTCTTGCCGAACATGGCGCATTTACACCCCTGCGACGGACTCGCCTTTAATGTAGCCAATGGCAACTCGAAGATGGCGAGGGCCTGCTGTGGTTCGCTACCTAGGGCAGTGGACTCCGTTGTTACGATCCGCACAGCATCCAGCGCCAGCGCCAAAAACACAGGCCCAGTGGCCCTTTGACCGCACCATAATGGTGAACGTTATGCCCGACTCCAGGGGCTATATTCCCACAGATGCAGCCTTTGGCCTACCTCTCGAAAAAGCCATTCCCAATCGTTTGCAGCCTGGTTATGTCGAGTCGGCCATATTTAGAGCTTTTACGAAATTGATGGATGAATATATTCCTCTGAACAACTAACCGAGATTTAAGACGACTTAAAGGAGATCTACGATGAGAACACTATTGACTCTTCTGTGCACCCTCGCGCTTGCAATATCTGTTTATGCGCAGCAGGCCCAGTGGCCGACCCTGCGCGGCCCCAACCTCAACGGCCTAGTCCACCAGGGCAATCCGCCCGTCGAATGGAGCGAAGAAAAGAATATCCGCTGGAAAACAGCGATTCCTGGAGCCGGCCACGCCTCGCCCATACTCTGGGGCGACTACCTCTATGTACAGACAGCCATTGCCGGCGAGACCGACAGCGACCCGGAGTATCAGTACAAGCTACTCGCCATCCACAGAAATACGGGCAAGGTCGCCTGGGAAAAAACCCTGCGCGAAGCCCCGCCCGTCGAAGAAACCCACCACCGGACCGCTAGCTTCGCCTCCAACTCGGGTATCACCGACGGTGAGCACCTCTATGCCTATTTCGGCTCGCAGGGCCTCTACTGCCTAGACTTCGAAGGCCATCTGAAGTGGGAACAGGATCTCGGTGACATGACCACGCGCAATAGTTTCGGCGAAGGTAGCTCACCGGCAATCCAGGGCGACATCATGGTCGTCAACTGGGATCACGAGAAAGATTCGTTTATCGTCGCGCTCGACAAACGATCCGGTAAGGAGTTGTGGCGCCAGAGCCGCAACGAGCCATCCTCCTGGTCGACGCCGCTGATCGTCGAATTCGCCAGCAAACACCAGGTGATCGTCAGCGCCTCCAACAAAACTAGGAGCTACGATCTAACAACGGGCGCCGTGATATGGGAATGCGCTGGCCTCGGCACCAATGTTATTCCCACCCCGCTTTACCGCGACGGCGTGGTCTATGTCGCCAGCGGCCACCGCAGCCCGGCGATGCAGGCCATTCGCCTCGACAAGGCCACCGGCGATATCACCGGCTCCGACGCCATCGTGTGGTCGACCGATAAAAATACGCCCTATGTAGCCTCTCCGGTCCTCTACAGCGATCGCTTATATATGACCAAGGGCCGCGATGCGATCTTGTCTTGCTTTGCGCCTGCAACAGGCGAGGCGATCTACGGCCCACAGCGACTCGAAGACATGGGCATGGTCTACGCCTCATTAGTCGGCAACAAGGATCGGATCTATATCTCCGATTTGGACGGGTCGACGCTGGTCGTCAAAAACTCGGCGCGCTTTGAACCGCTGGCGACGAATGTATTGGACGAAGGCACCGCCGCCTCGCTGATCGTCGCCGGGGACGTGATCTACCTGCGAGGACATCAGCACCTCTACTGTATTGCCGCCAACTAGACAAGCAGTACCCGGGACAGTCGATCTATATTTTAGAAAGAAAATTTCGGCATAAACGGAAGGGGTAGAGGAGTGAACATCCAAGACAAACCGTTCTTTGCCTATTTTCAGCTGGGTAGCCCGCATGCCAGTGTGTTCAAACTGATGATCCCGCCTTCAGCGACATCACAGAGGACCTTCGCGGGCTTGCGGATGATGAGGTCCATCAGTGTCAGCCTGACTCGCTGCCGACTACCTGGTGCACTCAGGCGAGGGCTCAGCAACTATAACAACTCTTGGCCCAGCCCTGGAAAGCGATCTCCTATGGGCGCAGACATGGGACGGTAGCCGATGTTCCTTACTGCAGTAAGGAACATCTTCGCTCTATGAAATCGCTTATCGGCGCTTTACAGCGCGGCAGTGGAAAATCAAAGTTTTTTGGCCGCAGCACGATCCCCAGATTAACAGCAATTAGTTCATGGGAATAGTCAACGCAGAAGGAAATGTTATCGCCAAAGGGTAGGTACTGGAAAGGGTGAGAAAGAGGATCGAGTTGTCATGACGGGCTATTGGCCGTTCCACTTTGCCTTCCAGGCGGGAAAGGTCGCCAAAACCTTTGCCCCGTATTCACCGATATAACTATAGCCGACCCGTCGTTCGTATTCGATCTCGGCGAGGCTGTGCTTGATCACACCATCGCGCCCGACAAAAATGGGGCGATTCGTTTTGATATCGTAGAACCGCCCCCAGAGAGGGGATGCCTCAGATTTTTTGACCACCACCCGATCGTATCCCTTTTCGAGCGAAGTGTCTTCCTTGCGGATGAGCGCCACGCCAGTGATTTTGGATCGCTCATACCACTCCACGGCACTCTCTACTGCCCGAATGACACGGTCGTCAGGGTTGCCTATTTCCATCAGATAAGTAATAAGTCCTGCGCTTTCACCTCCGCTGATCGAGGGCAGTTCGTAGGTACGGGCTTGGGCTGGTGCAAGCGTTTCGCGGTCGTGCTGCGCACACCACGCGGTCAATTCGCCGTTGACGGTGATCTGAGTGCGTAGGATAATTTCGAGACCTTTTTGTATGGCTGCGGCAGCGCGGTCTTGGCGTAGTTGATCTACAAAGATATACGGTTGCTTTTTTTGTGCGACATCGCGTAATAGGCGCATGACGCCGACCATGGCGCCGTCGTTATAGGTGATGTGCTGATAGTAACCTTCGCGGATCGGATAGTACTGGGGCCAGCCGCCATTTTCGTATTGGGCATCAAGGACATAGTCGATACCGCGCAGGACACTGTCTTTAAAACGTTCTGCACGGGTAATTTGATAGACCCAGGCGAGATAGTTCAGTTGCGTGAAAGTCGCGCCGTTGTCGATGGTGCTACGGGCCGTTCTGCCCTCTTCGACAACTTTCGCCTTTCCAGATTTGTCGAGCACCTGAGCCATATCAATATTCTTACTCCAGCCGCCGTTTTCGTGCTGATACAACAGAACATTGTCGGGCATAAGCGTGCTGGTTAAAAGAGTATTAACCGATCATATTGGCAATTCGTAAAATACCATCGCATTGTACGAGCAAACAAGACTTTTAGCCCCACAGTTGAGCTAATTAGCAGATCGATTGTGAACCTCGTCAAGCCATTTCGATCCAGGCCTTTACATTCGGCGGCCCACGAAA
>Ga0233439_10000747_pt1 | contig 45642 bp, 40 predicted proteins | sample SI_123_September_6_FD_182713 | JGI IMG/M metagenome (GOLD analysis project Ga0233439, IMG submission 182713) | Seawater microbial communities from Saanich Inlet, British Columbia, Canada - SI_123_September2016_100_MG | ecosystem: Environmental > Aquatic > Marine > Inlet | place: Canada: British... | reverse complement strand
GCCTCCCTCCTGAATATGGATTACATACAGGATAGAAAGCTTAACGTGAGTGGGACACTTTTACTCCGCCACAACAAAAAATATATCAACGGCTCACTGGTACATTATTGCTCCGCCGTTCTCAAAAATATAGAAAGCAGAGGGAAAAACAATGGTTTGAAAAACAGAAAATACAAAAATTCTACGATCAGTCTATGCTCGAATTTTTACCTCTTTTTAACTCTTGGTATAAGTCAATATCCAGAATGACTGCCATTGGGCGACCATTTTTTTCTATAAGAACGGGATTTTTCTCATAACAAACCTGATGCAGTAGATCTCCAAACTTGTTCTTAGCTTGGGTAGCAGAGACCATATTTAAATCATCAATTTTAATACTGGCCTTATTAATCTTGGGCATATTCTATACATCCTTAAAAATGAAAAGGGGGGCTTTAATGAAAAACTACAGCAAACACACATTATTCCAATTCATACAAATTGTATCATGGAAGTTGATATTAAGTATTCTGATTGCGTTAACATACTATCGCAACTTTTTCGTGGTAAATGAATTTACAATCCGGAACTGCATCGAAATCCTACATTCTCAAAAAAGTCATTCGGGTTGGCCTCGGTTCTGGAAAATGAATAACGGTAGGCTTCCAAAAAATAGTGACCGGCCTTCTGAAAACCATTGCCTCTCAATACTTTGAACACTTTACCAAAACGAAACTCTTTACGGGTGTTTCCCGGATAAGGCAGGTACCAGTTGAGTGTCCATTCCATAACATTTCCTGAAAGACCCATTACTTTATAAGGACTCGAGTCTTCCGGATAAGATGTAACCGGCATCGTTTTACGATCACCTTCAATCCCGACATTGGCTTTACCCTTTATGAATTCCTCACCCCAGGGAAAAGGCAACCCATCAGAGCCTCTCGCGGCCTTCTCCCATTGTTCTTCTGTGGGGAGCTGCTTGCCACTCCACTGACAATAAGACCATGCCTCCCACCAGGTTACTTGCGTTACCGGATGATCCCCCTGCCCTTCGGGAAAAACTTCATCTTGCCAATGAGCTGGAATATCTGTGAATTGATTCGCTTTTAGAAACCGATCATACTCCTGATTGGTCACTTCATATCGATCCATGTAATAAGAAGCGAGAGAAATTTTTCGTTCAGGGTGCTGATCCAGATAAAGAGGTTTAACAGCGCCTATTTTTTTATGCGTATTTTCGGTATCAACCTTATTGGTTCCCATAATAAATTCCCCGGCGGGAATCAGAACCATCTCCTTTTGATCGTTTTCCGAAACCTTTGTCAGAGGTGGCGGATCGTTTTTATTGTCACAATCGCAACATCCCCAAAGGAATGACAAACACAGAATTAATGTTGTATAGTTTTTAATCTTATTCGAGACCTAGGAAAAAGATCATGCTAGCAAAACTCCACTCACTATCGCAACCCGTAAGAAAATTTTTAATATACTCCTTTGTATTAATCTTCATACAAACAGCCAGTGCCGCCGCATTTGAAAATCAAATAGCTAAAAAAACCTCTGGAGAGCCCTACCCGCATATCTTAAAAAAAGATACTCACACAATAAATACCCGCAATATAAAAGTTCTCCATGCGGGTGAAAAATATTTATGGATTGGAACCAGTAACGGACTGCTTCGCTATGACACCCATGGCCAAGATGAGCTAAAAGTCTACGACAATACAAACAAACTGCTTAGCAATGGCATTTTTGCAATTGCCATCGACAATAAAGGCCTGCCTTGGGTTGGCACCTATGGCGGCGGGCTCAGCCATTTCAATGGTTCAAATTGGAAAAACTACAACACGCCTGATGGATTAAACGATGCTTTCATTTACGATATCCAATTTGAAAAAGAAAAAATCTGGCTGGCCACCTGGAGTGGAGTCAATTTTTCGAAAAGGGATTCCCAGTCTGGCTATTCCTGGAAAAGTTACACCGTAGAAAATTCAAACGGGGGTTTGATCGACAACTGGGTCTATGCTCTAGAATTGGAAAAGTCCGGACGTGCATGGTTTGGAACCGAGTCGGGTATTTCTACCTATTATAAAGGAGAGTGGAAAGCTTTCAATCACTCCAATGGACTCGGAGCTCCTTATGAAAAAGTAAAACAAGATAACAGGGCAATCATGTCAATGTTTCAAGGGCAACATCATGCCGCTCAAGCTTCCCCATCTATTCCAAACATTCAGACCGCAGACTACAAGCCCGATTATATAGTGTCCATGCATCTCGACAAACAAAACCGATTGTGGATAGGTACCTGGGGGGGAGGATTGAGCCTGCTCGACACAAAGACTTTCACTTTTAGGAACTTCACTACTCAGGATGGTCTACCCGGAAATTTCATTCTCGCCCTCGAAGAAGACCGATCCGGCGGGTTGTGGATTGGCACCAATAACGGATTGAGTTTGTTTGACGGAAAAACATTCCAAAACTTTTCACGGATCAACGGACTCAAATCAAAATTTATCTTCAGTCTCGAAGCGGCAAAGGACCACTCTTTATGGATCGGGGGTCATAATACCCTTACCCGAATCGTTATTGATCCCACTTCAGGAATGCCACTGAACCTGCAATAATCGCTCTTACAGAGAGGGCGGAAATGCCTATCACCGGGCGTGGCCCGGCTAGCGAAGGAGGTAATATTAGCGAACCAATAGTTAAAGGCTCAATAGTATTGTCTGGTTTTGCAGGCACCTACCTATTCCCACCGGGCGTGGCCCGGCAAGTGAAGGAGGTAATATTAGCGAACCAAGTTAAAAGCTCAATAGCACTGTCTGCTTTTGCGGGCACCGACCTATTCCCACCGGGCGTGGCCCGGCTAAAAAGCCAGTACGATACCCAGCAACCCCGTATGGGTTTTTTGTGTCCTCAAAGGACTTGTTTTTTCCATATCTCCCGTTACCTCCGCCGTTAACTTAAAGTTACTCGCTAGCCAATAAGAAAGGTTTGCGGTCATAGTATTCGCATCCAACTCCGGCTTACGGTAAACCTTGACCCGATTGTATAGCAGAGAAGCAATCCATCTATCCATAAATGGATAGGTGATCCCGACAAACCCACCCCATGATTTAATTTTCCCAGAGCTACCCGCTGAAAAAAGGGCGTTGGAATCCTCTCCATATAGGAAATTTCCCCAGATACTAAAAGCATCGGCAATTAAAAAGTTAAAGTCAGGACCTATGCGAAAAAATTCATTTTTTACATTGCTGGTATTTTCTTCTCGCCCTGAATATCCATAAAAACCTATGCTGTCCCCATCAAATTCAAAAGACACTTTGCCATAAAAGTTTTTAAATTCATCAGAATCAAAATTGCGGTCACTGCCCGCAACGCCAATTCCATTGCCATTTGTGACAGCAGCCACAACACCCATTCCAATGGAATCGGTTAAATCAAAATTATAGGACACTTCTACAATACGATCATAAGTGAGCCTGAAATTACTGTTACTGACTCCCGTTACATAATAGGTATAGTCTTGAAAGGTCAATCTCTGTTCACGGGGAAACAATATGTCCGAGGCTTGGAACTGGCCTACTCTCAGATCCAGATCAACGTCTTTAAAACCATCGTTAAAATGTATGAAGGCATCTTCGATCCCGGTTATGTCTCCACGCTCATCAACGAAAAAATAAAAATAATAACTGATATCTTTTTTTATCGGTGCGCTGGAAAGTATTTTCAGTGAGAAAGGTGCTGCGAAGTCAGTACTGCTTCTTGTATCACTGCGTGCCCGGAAAAACGTGTCCACGCGGACAGCCAGGGGAACCTTGTTTAGAAGCAAAAGGTTTTCATCCCCCGTATCAACCGTTTGATCCGAGATATCTGCCCCCGGTAATTGATAGCCATTTCCAGCAAAAGCTTCCCCAAACCCATTTAGCATGGGAAATCCCACATGGCAAGTGACACAACTGAGCTTATGACGCCGGGCGAATGCCGGTATCGCCTCAGCAAACTGTGGAATGAACTCTATTAATAGCGATACAATAATCAGGCTAAGAACAAATTTTTTCTTTTTCATTATGAATTCTCCCTGTAGCAAAGTTTCCCCAAATTAATCTAGTGGTTGATTTTCAAAATCCGTTGATTTTCAGCATCCGTTGGTTTTTGCCTAAAAACTTTGAACGCCAGGGCACAAAACAGTGCAAGTGCTGCGATATAAAACGAGGCTGCTGAAACTTGAGCTAAAAGACCTATCGCCTCCTTTGCCGCGCCCGTAGACCCCATTCTTGGTGCCAGGAATCCTGCTATGAGCCAAAAAAAACCGTAACCCAAGCTGCCGAATCCGCTCAAAATAGAAATCCCCATTTGCAGTTTGGGGGTAAATGTTAACCCGGCGGCCACCAGAGAAAATACAATGCTGATAACGCCCATCGTTTGCGAATGTAAATGGGCGCGTTTCATGTAAACCCAGGCTTTTTTCGACACTTTGTCGGCTAAGCTTTGATCGCCGTTATATTTTTCTGCCAGTGCGGCTGCTGCATTTTCCTTAAACGTGTCTTTAAAGCTATCCTCGCAACATCCAAACCCTAAACCCATCGCACCACCAAAAAGGATTGCGATCATGGCAAGAGCCAGCCCATATTTAATATGTGTAAAATTCATGATTTATTCCTCCAAAAGATTAGTGGACTGACAAATAAGAACCGCGATACGGTTGCAGAATGGACAAACACGGGATGCAGTGGCATAATTCTTTTCCAGACATAATTGAGGGTTTTTGTCTTCATAAGTGCCAAATTAAGCCATTTGAAAAAATCTTCAATCCGTCAAACGACCTACAAAGTTAAACCTTTAATTGCCAATAGTTATGGATAGCTCTATGTCAAAAGACAGTGCTTTTATGGTGGTGTTTCTGGTGATCATTTCCATAATTAGCGGATTGGACATATTTTTTGACTTACAGGAAGGGGCTTCGATTGGCCATATAAGTACTGAGGGGATCATTCTCTCCGTTGCACTTCTTGGTGTTTTTTGGATTGTTCGCCAGAATATTCAAATAAAAAAAGACAACAAGAATTTGCATCAAAACCTCGAGAGGTTAGAGCAGGATACGGCTCTATGGAAAGCGGAAGCTGAGAAGTACCTGCAAGGCTTAGGCGATGCTATCAACAAACAAATGTCTCACTGGAGTTTTACAACGGCAGAAAAGGAGGTAGGCTTGCTTATGTTGAAAGGATTCAGTTTCAAGGAAGTTGCAAGCTTCAGAGAAACCAGTGAAAGAACAGCCAGACAACAATCTCTTGAGATATATAAAAAGTCCGGACTTTCGGGGAGGGCTGAGTTTTCCGCTTTCTTTCTGGAAGATTTGCTTTTACCAAAAAGCAAAGATGAAAAAATCAGTTTTCAGGACTAGAAAGCTTCCTATCTATTCAGTCTCGAAGTAGCGAAAGAACAATTCCTGTGAATCGAGGGGTCACAAAGTTCTCACGCGAATCATCATCGCACCCACCACCGGAATTCCACTGAACCTGCAATAACTACTAGTGGTCAATAGGCTCCTGTGATATTTTTCCATAGCTTTCATGCCCCGAAGGGGTAACGCCGAGTGGTGGTTAAAACTCTTCGTCTTCGGGGTCGTCGTCTTCCATGGCGGCATCAACTTCATCTTGCTCGGCTTTATCCATCAGTTCTTTGATTTGCTCGTATCCCGCTGCGAGTTTTTGGATATTCATCAGCAATGTAATGAGTTCTGGATTCTCACATTCCTGAATACCGGCGACAAGGGCTCCGCGCTCATCCTCATCATATTTTTCATCCCATTTATCAAATGTAGCCAGGATTTTGTTTTTACAATGTAGCAAGTCGTAGAAAAAACTTTGAATTTCAATTTTTGGCATAACAATCTCATCCATCAAATCCGGACCAAACCGGAAAAAAAAATTAATAAAAAACCTTTGCCCTTACAAGGTGCTGATATTATTATAGAGCGTCCCATCACGGGAAACGCAAATTATACTACATCATTCCAGAATAATATTAATCAATCATGTCAGACGAAGAACGATTTAAAGACAACGAAAACGGCACCATCTCAGATTCTCGCTACAACCTGATGTGGGCCAAAGAAGACAGCTACCAGATGCGTGAAAAATGGTGTGCCTGGAAAGGGGCCCACAATTATGTTGCCTGGTTAAACGAGCAAAAATACGCAGGCCATGAGGACTGGCGCGTGCCAAAAAGCCAGGAGTGCAGAAACCTTTACGACCACGAAAGTAAAAACTCGGACTTCAACGGCGATATCGTTCATATTGATTATAAATTTCCTGAGGGTTGCGGCTCCAACTATTGGTGCGTGGAAGAAGCGGGAATCAATGCAATGGCTTATAATTTTTATAGTGATCGTGCCTATCAGGTCCGAAAAAAAGCCAAAGACGAAGAAAGAATGAGTTGCCGAGCTGTCCGCACCGCGGGTCCGCCAGTAAAAAAGAGCGGCCGCTTATCAAATACGGGTAGAACCCGAAGAGAATGACAGGTCTTCGAAATGTTATAAATCACCCCAGCCCCTCTTTAAAAAAGAGGGGTTCATTTAAACCCCCATACTGATGGCTCAACACCGAGCGACTCGCGCTGAAATAAATTTGAAGGCTTTTAAACATAACCTTCAAAACTTAAAAACTATACTTACCCCTGAAACGGGCATCATGGCTGTTGTAAAAGCCGACGCTTATGGGCATGGAGCTCTCCCTTGCGCCAAAGCAGCGGTGGAGTCAGGAGTCGACTATCTGGGTGCAGGCGTCATCGAAGAAGGGATTGATCTGAGAAAAAATGGCATCACCAATCCCATCCTGATTCTTGGAAGCATTTTCCCCGATGAAACACCCGACTTGGTTCACCACAATCTTTCCACTATTCTGTGCACCTCTCAGTTAGCGCAGTCGCTTTCGAAGGAAGCAGAAAAACAAGGGAAATCGGTTAACGTCCACATCAAAGTAGATACAGGCATGAACCGTCTGGGGGTTCATCCCGAAAATTTACTCGAACTGATCAAAGAAATTGGAAGTCTGCCCGGCTTAAAGATAGAAGGTCTATCCACCCATTTTTCTTCTGCCGATGACGAAGACATCTCTATCACTAACAATCAAATTAAACTGTTTCAAAAAATCCTTGCCGAAATGCAGGAGATGGGAGTGCAACCCCCTCTCACTCATCTGGCTAACACTTCAGCTTTATTTAGATTTCCTGAGAGCCACTCAAAAATGGTAAGACCTGGACTCATCCTTTACGGAGCCCTGCCCTCACCTGTTTTACAACCTGTGGTTCAGGATATTTGTAAAAAGGAAAACTTAGAAAATTTTCAACCCGTCATGCAGTGGAAAAGCAAAATCATTCTCCTTAAATCCGTACTAAAAGGCCAACCCCTCAGTTACTCGAGAAAATATTTCACCCAAAGGGAAAGTCTCATCGCCACTCTACCCATAGGCTATGCAGATGGATTACACCGTGACCTTTCAAACAAAATGGAAGTCCTTATAAAAGGCAAACGGGCTCCTCAAGTCGGGACCATATGCATGGATATGACGTTGATTGATGTCACTGAAATTCCGAATGTTAAACTGGGAGACGAAGTGGTAATTTTTGGCAGGCAGGGTGCAGAAGAAATTCAAGTGGAAGAGCTCGCGGAAAAAGGAAACACCATTCCTTACGAACTTCTATGCAATGTGGGAAAACGGGTACCCCGAGTTTATACAAGTCACTCCTAATTTAAAAAATGAACGGACCATCAAAAATTCTATTTTGAGGCTTCCTTTTTTTCCATTTCTTTCTGTTGTATCTCATTTCCAAAAACTGGAATCAGACGTTTGGAAAGGGCTTCTTGCGCCTGATCCTCACTTGTGGTGAGACCTAGGATATTCAATATGTCATGAAGGCTTACTTCATGCCCTTTAGCTGTCCTCACAGGGTCCATAATATAACGCAACATTTCCCCAAGCTCGTCTAGTACTGAATGCAGGTGGCTGATCGCTGCAAATGACATAGCCTCTCTGGAGAATTTATCCTGGGTTCGACCTTCTAATAGGTCGTCCCAAGAGGGTGCTTTGGCGGTTTCAAGATATTTGGCTGCCGAAGCGAGTTTTTTGTCCATATCAGGAGTTTTTAAAAGCTCATCCAAATATTCCACCAATATTGTATCCAGCATGGACAAAATAACTTTGGCCTTTTCAAACGAAATGGGTTGTTTGCCTTGATCTAGGAAGATTCTAAAATCCGATTTCCCGTAGAGCTGTTTCAAAATATCCTGTTCAATCTTTTTCCACAGATCTTCACTTTCCCCCTTAATTCGCTGAAATAATATGAGGTAATGTGAGGCAGCCAACTTAGCGATGGGCATAAAAATGCCGTGTCCAAATTCGAGGCCCACAACCTTACTAACCGCAAAGTCTCTTACTTTCTTAAGTTTCCCTTTATCTTTTTTCTTTTCAGGATTTGCTAAGCGACCAAGACGCGTCCCCTTTGCAAAAATTGCCCCGTTTAGAAAAAAGGCACCTACAACGTGGCCCAATAACTGGCCGAGAATGCGCAACTCTTTTGCCGTATAGTTTCCCTGGAGGATGGCCTTCGGCCCATATGAAAGGATTCTCCAAATGGTTCTAAATCCTAATTTACCAAGCCCCATAGCGGTCAACCCAATGGTACCTCCTACAAGAGCAACCATACAGACGATCGCAAAGTGGTCCGAAAGTTTGGATATAATTTTAAATTCCTCTCTGACACTGATATCCTTAATGGCAGTTTTCATTCCACTGAATTTTACATCTGTAGCCTTAGAGGCTTTACTTACCGTTTGTGAATAAGCGTCCAATAGAATTCTCATGCGTTCTGTCCGGGCTTTTTCCCATTTTTCACGAGTTATGGGAGGCTGGTCTGCCAAATCGGAAAATATTTCGATAACTTCTTCAGCGCTATCATAATCAAGAAAATAGACATTGGAGAATAGAAGCACCGCCGAGGAACGCGCCTGGTGGCCAATATCTTCAAAACGTTTGATCAACAATTTACCCGCAGCAGGATTGATCACTCCTTTAAGTTCATCAACTTTATCCTGCACTTTATCCAAACTCCCGCGCAGGCGACTAAATAATTTGTACCAACGAAAGAGCATGGGCCCATCGATTATAAAATCTTTATATTTTTTAAGCAGCGACTCAAGGGCATCGCGGGCAAAACCGCGCAAGAAACCACGTACAAACTCGAGATATTTCATATTAGTTTGAGGAAAAAGCGATACCAGCATATCTACCATCAAAAACTGCAATTGGGTTTTAAACCGTTTCAATCCCTCTCGAACAAATTTCTTGTTCGTAAAATTCATGACCTGGTCTTTCACCAGCCAGACAAACCCACCCCAAAGCGAAACAGCACCGACAATAGGCAGAAGCAATGCCGTAGCAAGAAATGTAAAAACCATAATGACAGGAATCAGGTGCTTTGTTTTTTTGTATACCAGATCGGAGACCATTACTATCTTCAGGTCCAGCATGAATAAGTTATCCCGAATCCGTGTGGTGAGCCCATCCTTAATCCTGCGAATATAAGTAAAACCATGTTCAGAGCCTATATAGCGTCTGTTCCCGGTTCTTTCGAGCGGCAATCCTTGTAGGAAAAAATTTATTGTCGGTTTTCGCTTAGCCTTGCGAAGAGCCTTTTTCAGAACCTTCTTGAATTCTCCGGTAGATTCTTTTAATGCATTATCCAGAGGCTCAAAGATCAGTTTTTCTCTGTCCAGGCCTGCCAATTCGGTCTTGCTGACATGGACCTCGTAAACCCTGTCACCAAACCGCATATCAACCATTGCCACAAACCAGTCCCATTCGTTATCCGGCAAACCTTTCTCATTCGGCTGCACTTCCCATTGTTTGAGGACCCAGTTGCGCGGATTAACGACACGCTCATTGTGGCCAAGAGGAACCTTACCGACATAATTGATGATTTTAGGAGGGATATATATCTTGGGACCCGTATTGGATAAAAAGAAGATGGCTTCCATGGGCTTTCCCGTTGGGTTTTTGTGAGTTAAATAATCCCAAATATTTTCACCTGGCAGGACACCCCCAACCAGGATCACCTTTGCATTAATAACACCAGATTCATCAAACCGTAGCTCATATATAATTAGATATTTACCCGCCCTAAACATAACGTGAGGAACATTCACGGCCGGAAAAATTTCGAAAAAATTCTGTTTTATATATGGATCGCTGAGACGCTCCATTTCAAAGACGCGTTGTTGAGGTTTCTCAGGTGAAGGGTCTTTATATTTAGGGTAATAATTACCCTTGGAATCGTAAGTGGCATTCGTAACAACACTCTCATAAAACCCGGTAACGGATGTATCTGGCAAACCTGCGGGGGGTAGGATTTTTGAAAAATGTCGCTGAAAATTCCGTTGCCGAATTACTGTGGAAAGATCGCTGATAGCCTCTACGCCAGGTAGGAATTGAGCGTCTTCAAGCTCCTGTTGTTCATCCCACACCAAATCGCCGCGAAGATAGGTACTATGCAAGAAAATTTGTTCGATATTTTTGGGGTCATCATCACTGAAAGGCAGACTAGCATCAAAGTAATAAGGGGGATCTTTTTTAACAAGTTTTACAGGACGCTTATCTATCCTTAAATGATTTTTAAACATCGCCCCCAGGCGTATTGATCGTTCGCGGTCATCGACTATCGCAGGGACTGGGCTTTCAAGAGAACTATGCAGTCCAAATAATATCTGGCATTCATCGGGCAAGGGTTGGTCTCCTCCCAACCCCTGTACGGGCTGTCTATAAAAAAGCCCAACCATTTTCAGAAGTAGGGATTTGACATTACTCATATCACTTTTTTTTCTGACAAAGGACCAAAAAGACTGCGCCCTCTATTGTATTTTTTATCTTGAATTCTATGGCGCTTCAGGAATTTCTGGCAATTTATTGCCGTCGTGCAACATTACCAGTGAGGTTGGGACGGTTACCACCCAGGGAACGCCGATAGCTTTTGCACCAATGCCGTATTGCACACTTTCCTGAATGGAAATATTTTCATCGAGGGTGATTTTCTGTTGTTCCTCATTCACTGCAATGATCATATATATTTTGCCGCCGATATTGATCTCCCGGTTGATATCGTCTTCTAAAAAGTTTGTTCCATTTATAAGCACTGGCTCCCCGTCATCATTGAGCACCACATCACCATCATCATTCACTTCTTCAATCAGGTCTCCTGTTAGCACAGATTCTAGATCTTCATTTGCATGGAAAACCGTACCGTCTGACTTAAAGTAAACTGCACCCTGTTGTGCTTTCAATTCTTCAGCAATAGACAGGAAGATATCCCTTTCTTCCTCACCATCTTCGTTCTCCACAGCGATGCCGCCTTCACCGCTATCCCATGGAAATTCGCCGGTAGAAAGGAAGATATTGATTGGAATCTCAAACCCAGGGCGAACCGGGATATTGATTCGGCAAGAACCTGCCTGCAGGAAAGACTTGAAAAGGGGATCGGTGTCTTCCAGCCGGCTGTTAACAGGCCAATCCTTTTTCTTACCCCAGAAATAAGGGTAAAAAAGATATTGCATGTTTTCCCATTCGAAAGCCTGTTCGACAAACCGCACATATTGGCCTTCGCTCCATGCCTCATCGACATCCTGCTGAGGAAAACCCTCTGGGAGAACGCCTTCACGCATGGCATCGAACTCATCAAATGTTTGCCTGGTCATCTGCGTGATGACCTGACGTTTTAATTCGTTGAGAATAATACTCTTGTTTTCCAGAGGGTTCTTGCCTTGAATGTCGACACTGCCAAAAAGTTCTTCGCCGGAAATGGATTCTTCATACTCTTCTTTAAGAACTTCATATCGATTCATGATGGCGTTGAAGGTAGATATTTGCCAAGCCTCCATGTGTTCCTCCGTTCGCCGACATTGAACCTCCAGAGTTCCGGAGAAAAACTGTTTTGTTGTTAACGAAAATGCAACGGGAACCAAACCCGTTTCATTTGATAAAACAAAGGTCTCACTTCCTCCAATCCCTCCGCCTTGATGAAAAGCGTGTTTATTTGTTCCGATTGCAATTTCACCAAACAGTCCTCTTAAAATAAAACGGTGCAGCGGAAAAATCGCTAAAGATAAAGTTCCTATTTTTGCAACATACCCCGGAGGAACAACCAGTTCAGTGTTTTTCATGTTTACGGTGCGCCAGTTGGGAGTTAAAGAACCATCCCCTTCATCTTCAACTCCGGTGTCCACTGGGTCTATTGCAAAGGCAATGGATGTAACTATAAACGAAGACGGTGGTGGTAGCACATCCTGAATATTGTATTTCTCCACCCATTTCAAATAGGTTTCCTTCGTTAGCAACCCTGGAGAAAGCGGAATAAAAACTTCTTCAAACTCGTTAGTACCGAGAATAGGATACAAGCGCATGTACCCCGGCTTTTGGGGTTTGGGGATGCTGGTCCCCTCCTTTGGGTGATTTGTTGCCAGATAACGCAAAAAAGCTGCGGGTTCTGGAATGACAACCTCGAAAATTTCACGTGTTCCATAATCAAAGAGCTGGGCTTCATATTTTTTATTCACCCAGCGATAAATTCCATTTGTATGCTCGGCTACGGATTCTAAATTCCCGAATGAATGCTCGTTGATCACTTCCACTTCATCAATGGTCAACAGAGTCCGTTTTTCCTTAATTTTTTCCTGGATACGATGAACACTACGATCCACCACTTCTTTACTATAGCTGGTAGACAAGTTTTTGGATTTAGAGCTGGACTTTTCAGTTGCAATACCGGCGTTAGCGGTGAATTCCACCGTGGGGCCGTATTTTCCGGTGACAGTTAACCCAGCTTCTTTTTTAGTGCTTTCCTGCACTTCACTATCAATTTCTTTTTGCAGCTCAAAGCGTGTTGTTGTTTCAAGATCTCGTTTCGTTTCTTCTTCTTTTTCCAGCTCAAATGAAGTGAACTCCTCGGTTCGGTGCAGGGTGCGGTGGTTACGCGACCGTTTTTCACCTTTCATTACGTTTTCGATATGGGCTATCTCACCTTCCTCATAGGCGATCAGTTTTTGTTTGACCACAAGCAATTCGCCCACCCCCAAAGAGTGGAACCGACCTTTTTTATTAGAGGAAATATCATCTTCAACAGGAGAGTCTTCTGGAGTGTCTTCTGGAGTGTCTCCAGCAGTGTCTCCAGCAGTGTCTCCAGCAGTGGCCGAGAGTTCTCCTATATCTTTAATATATTCACTCGAGTCCATATAATTGAACGCAACTGTTGAAACTCCATTTGTTCCATTTGAGTCTGCAGAAGAATCATCCACAACAGCATATCCGCCCAGCAAGTTCGTTGTCGCACCAACCCCTGTTTTAGAATGCAGAACCCTGGCTATTTTGCGATTTTTTTCTTCAAGCCGCGTTATGGCATAACTGGCTTCAATTTTATCGGAGTTACTGCCAATAGCTGATAGCCTGTCTTTTGTTTCTTTACTTATATTTTTGGTTATTTCATCGGCCAGTAAAGAGGTTCTTCCAGAAGAGCGTTTTGGCGTTGTGCTGGCAGGTATCTCGACTTTCTCTGAAACCGGTAAAATTCCCAGCCAGCGACCCAGTCTTTGAAGGACACCGCTATACACTGCAGGAATTTCCTGGGCTGGGGTAACAACTTCGCCTTCCTCCTCTTGCTGAAAGCGACGCATCTCCCAGTCTTTGTCGTAAGCATCGTTCAGTTCTTTGATAGCTAAGTGATTGCCCTCATATTCTTTAACTGCTTTTCTTACTCTTTCTGTATTTTCTCTGGCTTTTTTACCGTCAGGTTTTGTTTGCTCTTTTGAAGGTGCTTTTCGGAAAATGGATTTTGAAACCGTAATCGTTTTTGTCAGGGTATCTTTTATATCTCTGTCGCGAGAAATAGCTTTGGTTTTAACCAGAGAAATCACATGCAGGACACGGATAGCCCGCTCTATACCTCTCAACTCCGCATCTCGATTTTCTCTGAGAACCAGAGCTGCATGGAAGCTGTCGCCTATTCTTTTTTTCCATTCAGTAAGACTTTCATCGGTTATTTCCAGTCGGGTAATTTCTTCATTAATAAATAAGACCGCACCAACAACCGATTTTCCATTAATTTTTTTGTCTAACTCAGATAACCTGGGGTCAAGGTCATTCAAGCTGGTTGTGTAGGTTGTTGAGCCGGCGAGTTTGCGGTTCACATAATCTGCCGCAATCTGCTCATGGGAAGAAGAGATAAAAATTGACGTAACTACAATAAAATCAATATGTATTTTTCTGATTTTTTCGGGGTTATTTTACGGGGAAAGTGTAATTCTAATTATCTATTATAAAGAACAATTTTATTCCTATTTGGAAAATTTTATATCTGATATTTTTGAGATTTGGTTTTTTCTGCACCACTCGCGAATCCCATCCACTATTTTCACAGTTACTGCGGGATCAATAAAGTTTGCGGTACCAACCTGCACAGCTTTGGCACCGGCCATTAAAAATTCAATGGCATCATCGCTATTGGAAATTCCACCTATCCCAATAACAGGTATTTTCACAGCTCGCGCAGTTTCGTAAACCAGATTCAGAGCAATAGGTTTAATGGCGGGGCCAGAGAGCCCCCCCGTTCGGTTTGCCAGATAAGGCTTTCCGCTTTCGAGATCAACCTTCATACCCACAAAAGTATTGCAAACAGACAAAGCGTCTGCCCCGGCATCCTCTGCAGCTTTAGCCAGCAGAGTTATATCCGTCACATTGGGAGAAAGCTTTACTATCAAAAATTTATCGGTGACCTTGCGAACAGCATCTACCACTTGGTTCAACACAACAGGGTCTGAACTGAACTGCAGACCGCCCTCTTCTACATTGGGACAGGAAACATTCATTTCCAGAGCATCTATACTATCTTCTTTAGTTAAGGCTGAAGACATGTCCACATACTGCTGAACGGTATCACCAAAAAAATTTACAATGACCCGCGTATTAAATTTTTGAAGCTGAGGGAGCTTGTCCGATAAAAAGGCTTCCAGTCCAATATTTTCCAGCCCAATGGAATTTAGCATCCCAGAAGATGTTTCTATAACTCTGGGGACGGGGTTCCCAACTTTAGGTTTAAGGGAAAGTCCTTTGGTCGAGAATCCACCCAGGTCGTTCAGGTCCAAAAAGTCGGTATATTCCAACCCATACCCAAAAGTACCAGAAGCAGCAATTACCGGATTATTGAGAACCAGTTTTCCAAGGTCTACTGTCAGGTCAATCTCTGCCATATCTTATTGACATTTAAGGAGTTATTAGATATATTTTCTAATGATACGGATAGGGTTACTGCAAGTTGCATCAGAATCATATCCTAACAGCACTCTATTTTAAACAACGAATTTCAAACCTAAATAATCAGGGGCAAGCCCGATATGATGGAAACACAAGAATCCTTACCTCTTCCTGAAATCGAACAACAAGATACCAAAAAATATAAAAAACATATCAACGATCTTATCGAAGATGCGGAGATAGAAGCGGAAATGGAAGCGGAAAAGAAAATACGCTCAAAAAACTCCCGCGTTTTTTCAATTTCAATGTTCGGATTTGGGTTGTTGGCTCTTGTTTATCTACAAATAAACAGCCAGAGAGCAACCGAAGGTGAGGTATCGGAACCCATCGCTAACCCCATAGAGTCGGCAGAGGAAAAGCTGGCGAAGCAAGTGCCTATCGTAGAGGACGGGGCATCGAAAATTCCATTCCCCAGTATAAAAGATCCTAGAAAAATGATTGAGCCTGCGAAAATTACTCCCAGGGAAAAGTTGCCTCCTATCAAAAAAATTAAAAAAGCAGTTAAATCTCAACGCAAAATAAAAGCAACCAGCACCCCGCCCAAGGCAAAAGCAAAAAGTAAAATAGCTGCTCCCACAAACACCCGCTTTTTTGTTCAGACGGGGGCCTTCTCTTTAAAGAAAAATGCCGAAGCTTCAATGAAAAAACTCAAGGCAAAAGGATTCTCTCCGTTGATTCATATTGTAAACAAGGGAGAAGCTAAAACCTATCTTGTGCAACTGGGTGTTTTTCCAAATAAAGAGAAAGCAAAACTGGCTCAGGAAAAACTGGCCCGAGCAGGTTATCTCAAAACAATTATCAAATAATCAGTAGCATTCTTTTCCCCTATATCTGGGTGCTTCTGATGTTATGATACCGCCCTGTTTTCATTTTCAAGAGACTCATAAACTTTGCTGGATTTAGTAAAAATCGCCGCAGGCCTGGCTCTACTCTTTTACGGAGGAGACTTTCTGGTAACGGGTAGCGCACGCCTTGCCCGTTTTTTAAAGATAAGCGCGTTTGTTATTGGGGCTACAGTTATAGCCTTTGGAACCTCAGCACCCGAGCTGGCAGTGGCTATTCTTGCAGCTTTAGATGCAGCACCCGAGCTGGCCATGGGCAATGTAATAGGAAGTAACATAGCCAATATTGGATTGGTTCTCGGACTGACCGCTCTCATAGCTCCCATCGCTATCGCACCTGATAGATTTAAGCGGGAATACCCCCCTTTTTTCCTAGCTGCAATTTTAATATTGGTTCTGGCATGGGATTTTAAAATCCATCGCCTTGAAGGAACCATAATGGTAGCCCTCCTGGCTTTATATATATGGAGATCATTCAGCCATAAGGAAGACCTCACTTCCGACCCTGAAGAAGAAGTAAGACTGTTCGCCAACAAAGGGCCTCTCTTTCAGATCGTGTTAATTGTTATAGGCCTGATCGGCTTAGTGGGTGGAGCAAAGCTGCTTGTTGAAGGCGGTGTGTCAATTGCAAGAAGTGTAGGCATTAGTGAATGGTTCATTGGCGTAAGCATTGTCGCTATTGGAACAAGCCTTCCTGAAATTGTTTCTTCGATTATGGCTGCCAGGCGAGGTCATGGCGAAATGGCCATAGGAAATATTTTTGGAAGTAATATTTTTAATATCCTGATGGTGCTGGGTATTACTTCAATAATACATCCCTTGAATATAAGCGAACCTATTCATCCTGATTTGATGATCGCAACGGGAATCACCGTTCTTCTTTTAGTCCTAATCTTATTTGGAAAACATTTATTGGGTAAGAAAAGCGGAATAACTTTGCTATCCACTTATTTTCTGTACATCGGCCTAAAAGGTTTAGGCGCTATATAATCAAGCGGCGGGTTTTTTGGGTTTAACGTTCTTAAACTTCCACAACTGTTGTTTGTAATATGCATCGTTCGGAACAAGGTCCAACGCTTCTTTTATTTTCGCGATCGCATCTTCACTCTTGCCCTGTACATAATAAATTTCCGATAGAGTATCAATGAACTCAGGGCGTTTCGGGAAAGCTTTCAGGGTTTGTGTAGAAAGGTCCAGGGCTTTCTCTAATTTGGTTTGCTTTTTAGCATAGAGCCAGGCAAGGCGATTCATGGCATCGTAGACTCCCGGTTTCAGCTCCAGCGTCTTTTCACAATAGCCCGTGGCTGCAGTAAAATAGCCCTTCTTGGTATAAACATTACAAACTGCAAAAAGCAGATCTGTATTTTTAGGATCTTTGTTGGATACTTCCAAGAGCATTCCCAATGCCTTATCCAGTTCCTTCTTTTCCACCAGAGCGGAGGCCAGTCCCATAATATATTCAGTATTTTTAGGCGAAAGCTCTAACGATTTATTGAATTGATTCAGAGATAAATCCACTTTCCCTTTAGCGAGTAAAACTTTACCCAACTCATAGAAAGAGGGAGCGTGTTTTGCGTCTAAAGAAACCGCGTTGGAAAGCAAAGACTGAGCCCTATCCCATTTTTTCTCCATAGAGACCAATCGACCCAACTGGTAATGGCTTTCCGCATCTTTTGGGTTGAGTTTGATGGCTTTTTCAAAAGCCTTATGAGCCTTTCCAGGTTGCTTTTTATCCAAATAAATCTGACCGAGTCTGGATTGGACCGTCGAATCTTTGGGATCAATAGCTTCAGCCGCCTTGTAATTTTCAAACGACTCAGACAGCATACCTTTAATGAAATACCAGTCTGCCAGCCGGATTTGCGCAGAAAAATTTTCAGGAAACAGATCCGCAGCACCCTTAAAAGCTTTAACAGCTTCCGCTTCTTTATCCGATCCCAACAATAACTTACCCAGAGTCAGGTGCAGCCGAGGCTCATCGTTTTTTAATTCAATTGCCCTTCTAATTTCCTGAATAGCCTGCTCATAATTTTTTTCTTCTGCATAAAGTTCGCCCAGAGCTTCATGAGGCCTGAAAGACTTATCATCCAACTGCGCACTCATTTCGATGGACTCACGAAACTTATCGACCTTGCCCTGCTCCTTATAGAGCATTGCTAAATGGTAATGGACGTTACCGTTCTCAGGGTCAATTTCAATGGCCTGTTTGTAAGAGTCAGCAGCTTCGTTCAACTGGCCCTTGGCAGAATAAATTTTAGCCTTCCTGATGCGGAACTCGCTGTTTGCCTGACTCAACTCAATAGCACGTTCATATTGAAGCAGCGCTTCATTATATTGTTGAGTTCCGAAATATATTTCTCCAAGGCCTGCATAGACCTTAGGATTAGAACGCGAAATATCCAACGCGGATTTAAAAACCGTTTCAGCATCAGAATATTTATTCTCAGAAACCAGTTGGTAACCCTTTTCTACCAGGGTTCCCAAATCATCTTTAGACCCCTGAGGTGAAAACCACATCACACCGGCAACCAATATAACGCCAGCGGCAATCGCCATATTCTTTTTGGATAGTCCGGATTTTGCGGCAGTGGGTTTTGAAGGTTTTGCGGATTTTGAAACATTGCCAGATGCTGGCAAAGGCCGTTCCAGAGTCTCCATCTCTTCTTTGATGGTTTTTGGGGGCGCATCAATCATCTTACAACGTCCCTCAAAATTCGATCCTTCATCGATGATCAAATGATAAGTAGAGATATCTCCCGTCAGGCGACTGTCATTCATCAAGGCTACCTTGTTTTCAGCAAACAAGTTGCCCTGAATAGCCCCCTTATTAGTTACATTATGAGTTTTTATGTTGCCTAATACTTTTCCAGACTTGCCCACAATAAAATGGCTGGAGGAGTAAATTTCCCCTTCAAAATCACCATCAAAATGGACAGCCCCCTTAACCCAGAGCGTGCCTTTCAGGTGCACCCCTTTTTCAAAATATGAGTCCATAAAAATTCTCAGGCAAAATTGGTTAGATTTAAAAAACTAAAATTATCGGAATGATTTAAATAGTACCAAATAATTGAATAAGTTACAACCCGGACCTCTGCCTATGGATATTAACAATGGATTTCAATGTTTCCAGTCTCTCAGGTTGAAAAGTTTTAAATTTACTGATAGTTTGTTCTCTTTTTAAATGAACCCAAAACATGAAGGAAACAAAATGCGTGATGATCGAGCCTTAAACGAATGCAGAAAAATCAAAGTAACAAAAAATTACATCATGCACCCGGCAGGATCGGTTCTCATGCAAATGGGGAATACCAAAGTAATCTGTTCGGCAACGGTTGAAGAAAAAGTCCCCTCTTTCCTTCGCGGCAAAGAAAGCGGATGGGTGACAGCAGAATATTCCATGCTCCCCTCCTCCACCAATCGTCGTACCCAACGCGAAGCGTCACGTGGCAAACTGTCAGGAAGAACTCAGGAAATTCAAAGATTGATCGGTCGATCCCTTCGAACCGTTATCGATCTTAAAAAATTAGGCGAGCGCACCATTTGGTTAGACTGCGATGTTATTCAAGCAGATGGCGGAACACGTTGCGCATCCATAACCGGAGCATTCATGGCAGCGGGACTGGCATTGAAGAAATTGAAAAAAGAAAAACTGATCGATGAGTTACCAATCAAAGATTATGTCGCCGCCATAAGCGTTGGCATCGTGGATGGAAAAAAACTACTCGATCTGGAATATATTGAAGACTCCAACGCCGATGTGGACCTCAATGTAGTCAAAACCGGTTCTGGGGGTTTTGTCGAAATTCAGGGAACCGCAGAGCAAGAACCCTTTGACGACAAACAACTCGACGGCATGCTCAAACTTGCCGACAAAGGCATTAAAGAACTCATCGCATTGCAGAAAAAGATCATCGGGATTTAATTCTGATCCCTTGACAAAACTTTAGCGGTCGTGTTTTTTCCTGTTTGACGTTTGTTCCACCACCATTTATGCCACTCCATTAATAATAGAATGGTCAATGCCAGACCTATTATTAACATCCACGTATTTCCATTTACCGGATGGGTTTTTAGAACCCGTTGTCCCCATGGATGATACATAGCAAGAACATGGAAAAGAAATGCTCCCAATACCCCAAAAAGTAAAATCGGGTTTTGCATTGGGGGAATTTTAAAAGCAGACTTGGTTTCAGATCGACAATTAAACATATGAACATTTTCAAATAAAACCATGAGTAAGAGTAGCGAATTTCTGGCAGTCTCTACCGGCAAGCCTGAGTCCAATAAATATTTGAAAAGAAAAAATCCTAAAAGCCCCACCCAAACGGCAACGATTAAAGAGCGTTCTATCATTAAATGATTAAAGATGGGTTCTCGAATATCTCGTGGGCGTCGCTTCAACTCATCACCCTCGCCCGGTTCAAATCCCATGGATACATCTTGAATACCCTGAGTGACAAGGTTCAACCATAGTAATTGAACGGCTGTCAGTGGCAATGGCATACCTGTTGCCACAGCTAATAAAACCAGAACCACTTCTGCCGCCCCGGTTGATATCAACATAAAAATTACTTTGCGAATGTTGTCATAGGCAATGCGGCCTTTTTCAACACCTTTCACTATGGTGGCAAAATTATCATCAATGATAACCAATTCAGCCGCCTCGCGAGCAACATCAGTACCCGACTTTCCCATAGCAGCCCCAATATTAGCGGCTCGCAGAGCGGGGGCATCGTTTACCCCATCCCCCGTGACGGCTACAAAATTGCCTACAGCTTGCATTGCATTAACAAGTTCTAATTTTTGATTAGGAGCAACGCGTGCAAAAACACGAGCCTCTTTTACGATTTCCTGTTTTCTTTCAGGAGAACTGTTTTGCAACTCAGCTCCTGTTACAACCTGTTCTGGCTTTAAGTCCAAACCCAGGTTTCTAGCTATAGTAAAAGCCGTAACCGGGTGATCCCCTGTGATAATGGAGACCTCAATTCCCGCATCGCGACAAGAGGCAATGGCTTCTTTCACCCCTTCCCTTAATGGATCCATCATTCCTGCAAACCCCAAAAACTCCAGTTCAGTAGGTTCCACAGGAGGGTGACTTGAGTTCAGGCTTTCAATCCCCTGGGCGAATGCCAAAACACGAAAACCTTTCGCCGCCATTTCTTCTGCTGTTTGAAGAACCTGATTACGAAACTTTCCTTCGCTTCCTTTTTTGCACATTGAAAGAACTTTCTCAGGAGAACCTTTTACATAGGCACGAACCCTTCCATCAGTCAGTTTGTGGAATGATGCAGCAAATTGATATTCAGGTTCAAAAGGGATCTGGTTTATCTGAGGCTGGTCATCCAACAATTCTTCCCGCCCCACCCCGATCTTCCGTCCCAAACTAAGAAGAGCAATATCTGTAGGATCACCACGATGCGTCCATTCATTATTATGAGTATGAAGATCCCCTTCATTGCATAAAACTGCTGCGGTTACTAACGATTCCAATTCCTTCAACTCTCTGAACAAATTTACTTCTCGACCTTCAAGAATCAACTTTCCGTTTGGAGTAAACCCCTGCCCCGTGACTTGACATATAGAACCATCCAGAAACCGAACTTCTTTTACCGTCAATTCATTACAAGTGAGTGTCCCCGTTTTGTCGCTGGCAATCATCGTGCAGCTACCAAGGCCTTCTACAGCTGCCAGCCGACGTATGATAACTCCCTGCTCGACCATTCTTTTTGTTCCAATGGCGAGAGCAACAGTTAACGCTACGGGAAGACCTTCAGGAATAACCGCAACGGCTAATGCCACCCCAAACATGAACATTTCCAATAAACCATAGCCTTGAATGAGAACACCGAGAGTTCCCACAATCAAGATAACGACCATCACAATCCAGGCCAGTGTTTTACTGAACCGCTCCATGCGAATAATAAGAGGCGGTTTTCCAGAACCTGCATCCATCATTACTTTTGCCAGACTTCCAATTTCGGTAACCATACCGGTAGAAACGACAGCGCCTCGGCCTCTTCCACGTGCAACCGTCGAACCGGCGTAAGACATGTTTTTCCTATCCGCAACAGGTATGGAATCATCCCCAGTCCATTCGGAATTTTTTAACACTGGCAGAGACTCTCCAGTCAATAAAGACTCATCAATTTCAAACCCATGAGTTATCAACAACCGAAGATCGGCGGGAACCCGATTCCCAGACTCCAACCAAACAATATCTCCTGGAACCAGTTCCTCTGCTTCGATTTCATACACTCGACCTTCACGCTCAACCATGGCACGGACTTGTAAAAGTTTCTGCAAAGATTGAGCGCTTTGTTCCGCCTTCCACTCCTGAAACCCACCGATGGCAGCATTCAAACATAGCACTCCAAAAATGAAACCGGCATCGATGGTCTCACCAATGAAAAGAGATACAATTGCTGCTACGGCTAAAATGTAAACGAAAGGACTTTGAAATTGACGAATTGCAAGTTCCCACCCTGTCGGGGGTGCGGCTTGCGGAAGTCGATTTGCGCCATGCAACTTAAGACGTTGCGATGCTTCCAGTTCTGAAAGGCCTTTTGAGGTGGTCTTTAATTTTGAAAACAGAGAAGCTTCAGTTTGGGAGTGCCAGGTTTCTGAAGTTGGTGTGGAAAGGTTCATTGCATGAGCCGATAAATATTAACCATTATTTTCGTTAATATCTTTCGGACTTTTCCCGCTCAAATGCACCACATAATCTTCATCATCGGTACTCAACAAAGGGAACCTGTTTTTTTGGGTTTCGGCAGGGGAGTGCTTATCTTCCTGCGGCCTGGCTAATCCGGTCCGGGTTTTGGGAACTATCGAGACTCGATCACCGGCTTTCCATTGTTCTGGTTCGCCCGCTTTGCGTTCGATGGCTATCACCAAAATATGATGGCTCGCAGGATTCCATCTGGAATCATGTTTTCGGTTTTCCATCTTCCGACGCTCAGGCTCCACAATTACTGCAGCCAGTTTACGACGTTCCATCAAGCGCGTGTCCCTCGCTCGCAAAACAATTCCTTCACTGGAATGGGATGTCCTTATGCTCTGCGGTGGGCCCAGCCCCCCCACACCTGTGGGAAGTGTCCAGAAAGGTGAATTGATCCTGCTTACCTGTTTTTCCGATTCCGATTCATTATTACGGTCTATGGGCGAAATCAACATAATTGCGCTCCCAATTTAAAAAATTAACAGGCCTACTATATATAAAGATATCTTTAATCAGCGCCCTATTCCATAAATCCACAAAAATTCAACCTTCAAACAACACCCGTTTGTACCTTTATTAATGGAGGAATATTTCGAAAGGGACAGTATCTAATATATAGCGGATGAATATTAAAAAGGGGTTAGACTTATCACAATGAAGACAACTAAGAAACGGATTGTAATCATGGGCGCAGCGGGAAGAGATTTTCACGCCTTCAACACCAATTACCGCGACAACCCTTTTTTCGAGGTCGTTGCATTCACTGCAACGCAAATTCCGGGGATCGAAAAAAAAGCTTATCCACCAGCATTATGCGGCGATCTTTATCCTGACGGAATTCCCATTCAGTCGGAAAACCAATTGATGGATATTATTCACGAAGAGAAAATCGATGCCGTGGTTTTTGCCTATAGTGATGTGTCGCACGAATACGTTATGCATAAAGCCTCAAGCGTTATCGCTGCAGGTGCCGATTTCTGGTTGCTCGGAACCACCTCTTCCATGATCCCTTCTAGTAAAAAGATAATTTCGGTTTGCGCAGTTCGAACAGGATGTGGGAAATCTCAAACCTCAAAAAAAATAACCCAGATATTAAAAAACTTGGGCGAGAAGGTTGTTGCTGTGCGACACGCGATGCCTTATGGAAATTTAGAAAAACAAAAAGTTCAACGCTATGAAGTTATTGCAGATTTGGAAAAACACGATTGCACCATTGAAGAAATGGAAGAATACGAACCTTATATCACCATTGGCATCCCCGTATATGCGGGAGTAGACTATGAAGCCATCTTACGTGAAGCAGAAAAAGAAGCCGACATCATTATATGGGATGGAGGCAATAACGATTTCTCATTCTATCTACCTGATCTGGAGATCGTCGTTGTCGATCCGCATCGTCCCGGTGATGAACTAACGTACTTCCCGGGTGAAGTAAATCTCAAGCGAGCCCATGTCATTGTAATTAATAAAATGGATTCAGCCGATCCTGAAAACATTCAACAGGTCAGAAATAATATCGAACGTATCAATCCTAAGGCTACGGTCATCGAAGCCCGGTCTCCGGTTTTTTGCGACGAAGGAGAAAAAATTACGGGACAACGGGTACTGGTGATTGAAGATGGCCCTACCCTAACTCATGGCGGAATGAAATATGGCGCAGGGACGCTGGCAGCAAAACAATATGGCGCAAAAGAAATCATTGATCCACGCCCCTGGCTCACCGGAACTCTCAAAGAAACATTTGAAAAATATCCCGAAATTGGCAACCTCCTGCCCGCAATGGGATATGGCAAACAACAAATCAAAGACCTCGAACAAACCATCAATGATTCAGACTGCGATTGTGTTGTCATAGGAACCCCCATCGACCTGACACGTGTGATTGATATTAAAAAACCATCCGCACGGGTGACCTATGATCTGGAAGAAATAGGAAGCCCTAATCTGGAAACAGTTTTAAAGTCATTCTTAAAATAACCTGGAAAATATAATGAATGAGGCCAAGCCCAGCTTACTCATCTCTTTAGGTGGCAATGCGCTCAATGTATCTGATCCTCTTCATGCTCATCAAAAAGAAGAGTTTGAAATAGCCAGAAAGAGCATGGGCAATATTGTAGACCTCATGGAGCAGGGCTATAAAAATATGATATTGACGCATGGCAATGGACCGCAAGTGGGTCAAATATTTTTACAACAAGAACTCACAAAAAATGAGTTTCCCAGACAGGTCACCCTCGACATCTGTGTTGCAGATAGTCAAGGGAGAATCGGTTACATCCTTCAAAATGTGTTCGACAATGTTTGTCAGCAACGCGGGATAGGCAAAAAGTCGTTTGCAGTGATAACGCAGGTCGTAGTAGACCCAAACGATCCGGCATTTGATCGGCCTACAAAACCAATCGGCGTTTTTTATTCAAAAGAAGAAGCCGACAAACTCCAACAAGAACGTAGCTGGGAATTTATGGAAGATGCCGGGCGAGGTTATCGCCGTGTTGTTGCCTCGCCTATTCCCTTAGAAATTGTGGAAACAACAATATTTAAAGAAATTATAGAGCGAGGGTTTATAGGCATTGGCTGTGGCGGGGGTGGCATCCCGGTGATTAGAAATCCAAATGGAGCATTGACAGGAATCGAAGCCGTAATCGATAAAGACCGAACAAGCGCTCTCCTGGCAAACAGTATAGGGATTGAACAGTTGATCCTGTTGACCCATGTCGAGGGTGCCTATTTGAATTTCAACACCCACCAATCTCAGCTAATAAAGAATATTTCTGCTGACCAAATGAAAACTTATATCGATGAAGGCGAGTTTGCCGAAGGAAGCATGAAACCCAAAGTCGAAGCTGCGGTGGAGTTTGTGAAAAAGGGAGGTAAAAAGGCCATCATTGCGAACTTAAATTCTTTACTGTCGGCTATAGAAGGTAAAACCGGAACACATATCAGCGCTTGAATTAAATTCCCCACGAATTGGGGTCTTACCGTCATCGCGAAAGACTCGCCCTTTTAATCTACAAGCCACTTACTCAAAGCTATAGTCAAGCAGCGACTTGCCCCCTTAACTTAATGACCCCTTAACCCCTTAATTTAGGCGGGGTTTTTAGATTTTTTATCTATGATTATTGATTCTTCAGAGAACACGTCTTCTATCTCAATGCCTTTTTGCATTTTGTATCCTTTGACTGAAGCTATAGTTCCTGAATCACGGTTTGGAAATTTGAATTCCCCCTCAAGCTCGATATATCTTCCAAGAAGGTCTCCATAGGAAATTTTAAATTGATGGTAGTTTTCGAAGTCATTTTTATTATTAATAGGGATATAAAATTTTATCCTAGCTATCTCTCCTTTTTCAATTCTATCTGGTGTCCCACGAATTGGATTTCTACCTTCTCCTAAGACATCGATACTAAATAAACTTTCATCGTCGCTCACTCCAAGCAATTCCCCATTTAGGTGTAAAGCAACACTGGAAAAATTCTCAGCGAGTATTATTCCTTCCATATATATTCCTCCTGAGCCATCTATAGTTCCCCCCGACTTAACTTCAACACAAGAAAAGAAGGGTTCATATTGTTTTTTGAATTGTTTATCCATGACAGCTACTTGTTTTTTAGTTTCATCGGCAATCACTTTGGTTTGCTCTACCTGCTCTCTCATTTCCTTTCTCTGTTGCATATAGACCATGACTAGCCAAAAGATCGCAAGTGGAGACATGGTTCCCGCCATAAAATCCCCAAACTCATTCAAGTTTAATGGCTTCTGAAATTCAAACCAATTATTAAAAATCGCTGAAATTACTATCAAGAGCACATAAATAATAGTGACCCAATAAGCCCTTAGTGGGTATTTATTTTCTTTTTTATCGTCACTCACAAATCGACCTAGCTCCCTCTTCAAGAATAATATTTTATATTTCCATCAAAACTGGCCTTGCTGGGACTAGGAAAACCCTTTCTCTTTTTATCCCTACACCTATTTTCAGACATTGCTTTTAAATAGGGCAAGAGGTCAAACGAGTAAAACGACTTTTAGCCAGGCCAGTTGAGTTCTCTTGCCAGCTCTTTCAGAAAAGAGGACGAGTCCATCACCAGTCCGACGGCTTGAAAGCTTCCGCGATCGCTTAGTTTTGTTGGCACCGCCGGGTTAATATCCACACACACAGAAGGCACTCTGGCCGGTAAACAATTCCCCGTGGCAATAGCGTGCAACGTGGTAGCGACCATTAACGCCAGCCCCACACCGGGGAGCGCAGCCCGCATGGCCCCCTGAGCTTCTACCGAATCGGTAATGACATCTGGCAAAGGCCCATCGTCTCGAATGCTGCCGGCCAAAACCATGTCGACGTTTTGCCGAACGCAAGAGGCCATGATGCCATCTTTAATCATTCCCGACTCCACCGCTTGCCTGATGCTACCCACTCCGCGAATCTTATTAATGGTGCGCAGGTGGTGCTCGTGTCCGTGTGGGGCGACACACCCTGCGCTCAGCCCAAACCCTAATGATGTACCGAATAAACTAGCTTCCATATCGTGCGTTGGCAATGCGTTGCCGGCGAACAACACGTGGATGAACCCTTCATCAATCAGCCAGGATAAAACATCGCGTCCGCCCGAATGCACAATAGCGGGGCCACCTACAAGCAGCACTTTGGTTCCCAGATCAGAGTTTTCTGCACCCTGCGGTGAAACCCGATTGTCTCGAATCCGTCGCATACGCTGGGCGATATCGGCAATAACATGTCTGTTCGGCCTTTCCGAAGAAACTTGTGCTTCCATAAACGAAAACGCGTCACGACTCTTTGGACGCTCCAAAGGAAACACGCGGATGCCCTTCCGACCCGTTACAATGCAGTCTCCTTTTTTGACATTAGCCATAGGGATTGCACTGGCTTGCAATGGACCAAATTGAACACGGATAGCCAAGTCCATTTCAATGGCATTGACATCGACCCATTGGTCTTTTAAATGAACCTGAGTGGGGAGATGCGCAGTGGCATAAAACGAATCTGGAAGAACGCCGTCTTGCGGTGCAGTCTGAGTGGTGCAATCCGATACACCTTCCACCACTGCGCCATGAGGCTGAATCGCCTGGAGGATTTCTTCGAGAAGGGCGGGTGACTTGGCCTGGATAGAGATTTTAGCAATTGTCGAGTCTTCGCTTGCAACTCCAACATCCAAATCATTTATTTCAAAAGTTCCACCTCTTTGAAGAATTGCGTCGAGAACTTTCGGCAAAATGAGAGAATCTATAATATGCCCTTTGAGGACTACAATTTCGGTTTCCATGTTTATAGTCTACTCTTCTGGCTTAGCAATGCCATCCTTTCTGTCTCCCCTGGCCATGCAATCAAAAAGACTATTGAGTCCGTCTCTTAGTCACACCTATTTTCAGGCATTGATCTACTAGCGGACAGGAGTTACAAAAAGGCGAGACGGGTTTGCACAGGTTTTACCCAAACGAAACCAGCAAATTGTTATTACGTCCGCGGAAGGGAGTTTTAAATTTTCTTCATGGGAGGGGGAATTATAAATCCAGAACTTCATCAATCGTTTTGAAAAAATGAATCACATCTATGGGCTTAGTAATATAACGCTTGAATCCCATTTCGAGAGCTTTTTTTATATCACCATCCATCGCATCTGCGGTCAAGGCAATGACCGGGATACCCTGAGTCTCTTTAATCCCCTGTAGTTTTTCAAAAGCTGTCAAACCGTCCATCCCCGGCAAATGAATATCCATTAAAATCAAATCGGGAATTTGGGCTTTAGCAATTTCAATGCCATCAAAAGCATTTGAAACAGATAGAAATTCTATATTTTTTCTTTGTGCAAGAATTTGTTTTACCAAATCCACGTTCGCGGGAATGTCTTCAATATAAAGAATCTTCATCTCGTTGAAGTCGGTTGAAGAAGCAAAAGATGAGTCTAAACGTTTTTCCCTTATTAATGACTCAGACATTTCATCTGAAACAGGGACGTCAATATAAAACAGGCTGCCTTCGCCTGCCACACTTTCATATCCGATGGCTCCACCCATCAATTCGATGAGTTGTTTCGCTATGGTCAACCCGATCCCGGTTCCTTCAATTTGCTTTGCCGCCACATCAAAACGCTCAAAAGGCTTAAAAAGCTTATCCTTGTTTTTATCAGTAATTCCATAACCTGAATCCTTCACCCCTAAACGCATATAGCCTTTCTCTTGTTTCTCATAAAAAATAACCACTGAGCCATTGGGTTTGTTGTATTTGATAGCATTTGAAATCAGGTTCAAAATAACCTCCTTGAAGCGCAGGGGGTCCACCCTCGCAAAACATTCTATCGCCAGAATCTCCGAATACTCCAACGATATACCTTTTTCATCTGCCAGTGGCTGGGAAATCGAAATTACGTTTTCCAAAATAGGAGTGATGTTTACAGTCGTAAGAGCCAGATCCAATAGACCTGATTCGATTTTTGAAAGTTCCAGCACCTCATTTATCAACTCTAAAAGATGGTGGCCCGCTGAGGATACCTGCTCCAGGCTTTTCTTTTGATTATCAATCAACGGATTTTTTGAGTCCATTTGCAATAATTGAGTGAACCCAAGGATTGCGTTCATGGGTGTCCTCAATTCATGACTCATTCTGGATAAGAATTCTGTTTTGGCTCGATTGGCTTTTTCCGCAGCTTCTTTGGCTCGCTTCATTTCCTCGGTTCTTTGCTCAACCCTGCTCTCCAACTCCAAACGGCCTTCAAGAAGCTTGTCTTCATTTTTTTTATTCTCTATGGCGACACCGGCTAAATAGGCCATAGACTTGATGATGTCCAACTCCTCCTTTTCAGGAATTTTAGAGGTGCTGTGGTAGACGGCATAAGTACCAAGAGTCTTATTATTCGAACCGCCAATAGGGCAGGACCAACAAGAGGCCAATCCATAAGAAAGAGCAATGTCTTTGGCAACAACCCATAAAGGATCCGTTGCAATATCCTCAACAATAACTACCTCGCCCCTATACACAGCCGTGCCACACGACCCTGCCGAGGGGCCAATTTTTGTGCCATCTATAAAATCAATATATTCCTTTGGCAAACTTGGTGAAGAGTAACAATGTAGACGTTGTTTTTCTTCATCCAACAAAAGAACAGAACATTTAGCGCCTATGAATATTTTTTCAAAACCTCTCGTCAAAATATCCATAAACACTGCCAATGGATAACCCTGCGCCAGTTTTTCCAAAGCATTATTCTGGATAGACAGAATCGATTCAGTTTTTTTATTTACTACATTCATTGAATTCCGCTCAGCTTTTTCATTTAAAAACCTGACACCACTCAATATAAATTATTCCTTGTAATTTTATTTTAGTAAAGAACTATTGCGATATAAAGGGGGAAAAAATCACGAGTATCAAACAGCAATCACCCGAGCACTTAAAGTGGTTAAATCGGCCTTGCCTAAATTTGATCGGGCCAATACATGGGGTGGTTTTTTCAAAAAGCCAGGTCCCGCCAAGTGGCGAGACAAATTTGCGGCGGAATTTAAACTTCAATCTTCCGCTAACCCTTATTAATCGTTCTTACTCGAAGGACGAGATAAAGGACTGCGGCGAGACCGCCTGAACCGAACGTCATCCACATAACCATTATTTGATATCGCACCGCAATGATAGGGTCGACGCCGGAAAGGATCTGCCCCGTCATCATCCCCGGTAACGCAACCAACCCCACAGCAAAAAGACTATTAATAGACGGTATGAGAGAGGCCTCTAAAGCAATTCGCCTTGCACTCACATAATCTTCGCCGCGCTTGAATTCAGACTCAAAACGTTCTGCCGCCAGACTCACCGTGTTCATCGAGTTGGCAAAGATCATCCCGGCTATCGGAACCACTAAGCTAGGTTCGAACCATTTTTGCATCTGTAACACAAACTGCGTTACCAGCGCGAGCAGGATTAGTCCCGGCACGCCTATTGCGATTAAAAAAGTGAAATAAGTTTTTGCGTTTTTCTCTGGAAATGACCGAAGAGCGATCCACGCAGACACACCTATCATCAAGCCGATCAATAGAACGATTATAAGGGGTTGTTTGGTCTCGAAAATATAAGTGAGGAAATAGCCGACCAACAGGAGTTGCAGGAGCATGCGGATGTTCGCATACAGTCCGGTAAAAACGTTGAGTTTCCAGCGGAACAAGATTGCCAGCAGAAAAGCCGTGGGGATAAAGACCAAGCTCAGTTCTAGTATGGGTATCGTTTGCATGATTCAAATTTTTCAAAGTTTATGTAAAAGGACATTCGCCGCTTAATTCAAATCTAACGGTGTTTATCAACACCTATCTTCGGACATTGGTTCGCAATCGGGCAGGTGCTGCAAAACGGCGAGACGGGTTTGCAAAGGTTTTGTCCGAACGAAACCAGCAGGTCGTTGAACCCTTTCCAGAATCGTTTCGGCAAAATATCGCGCAACACCATTTCCGTCTCATCGGGTGATTTTGTTTTCACGTAACCCAGGCGGTTGCAGATTCGATGCACATGAATATCCACACAAATCCCGGGTTTGTCGTGCCCCAAAGTCAACGTCAGGTTCGCGGTCTTCCGCCCTACCCCTTTCAACTTCAGCAACTCTTCCAATTTATCGGGAACTTTCCCTGAATATTCTTTCACCAGCACTTTGCACATTTCCTTCATCGACTTGGCTTTATTACGAAAAAACGCGGCGGGGTAAATGGCTTTTTCTATTTTCGTATCGGAAAGTTTTACCAACTCGGCGGGAGATTTTGCCAATGCAAAAAGTCTTGCAGATGCAGGTTCGGTGACTTCATCTCGTGTTCTTAAACTGATGATGCAACTGACGAGCACAGCGAACGGATCGTTTTTCTTCGCTATCACCGTGACACTCGGGGTTCTGAAACCTTTCACGGCTTTTTTCAGTTCCTTTACCACCTCGGCAATGTTAAAATCGCCTCTTTTCCCCGCCATATGTCCTCTATTTCGTGTATTTGGGCAATTCTTAATAGTAAAAAAGCATTGATTTTGCTAGTATAAAGGGTTTAATGACCTCTATTTCTAATAGAATCAATCAGATGGCGGATAGCACCCCTATCCCATAACTTTTTAACTGGATTTCTGGAAAATGCAGCATACCATTTCTGTATTAATGAATAACCATTTCGGTGTCTTATCGCGTGTATCTGGACTGTTCAGCGGCCGCGGATTCAATATCGAAAGCCTGAATGTGGCCGAAACTGCGGACCCTCAAATTTCAAGGATGACTATTGTTACTATTGGCGACAATGCCAAAGTCGAACAAATCACCAAACAATTAAACAAACTCGTTGATATTATCAAAGTCGTGAACCTGACGGAGGAAAGTTTTGTCGACCGCGAGCTGGTTTTGGTAAAAATGAACGCCGAATCGCGTGTGCGTGAAGAAATGTTAAGGGTCGTAGACCTGTTCCGAGCCAAAGTGGTGGATGTCAGCACTTCCACCTACACCATAGAAATCACCGGCGACGAAGGCAAGATAAACAGTTTCCTTGAACTTTTGAGTCCTATGGGGATCAAAGAAATTGTTCGTTCTGGAAGAATTGCCATCGGCCGTGGAAATAAATCACTAACTACCAATTAAAGTTTTTAGATAAGGAGAAAAGTTTTGTCGAAGATTTATTACAACAAAGACGCAGATATTAAAAACATCAAGAAAAAAACCATAGCCATCATCGGTTATGGCAGTCAGGGCCACGCCCACGCTCGAAACCTGCATGACAGCGGAATGAAAGTAATGGTCGGACTTCGCAAGGGCAGCGCATTCTGGAAACGCGCGGAAAAGGACGGACTCAAAGTAGTCACGGTTGCTGAAGCGGCCAAAAAAGCAGATATCATGATGATCCTCATTCCCGATGACAAACAACGGGATATGTATGAAAATGATATTGCACCGCATTTGAAAAAAGGACAGGCGCTTGCTTTTGGGCATGGGTTCAATATCCACTTCGGGCAAATCGATCCTCCTAAAGATGTTGATGTTTTCATGGTCGCGCCAAAAGGTCCGGGTCATTTAGTACGCCGTACTTACGAGCAAGGCGCTGGCGTGCCCTGCCTCATGGCTATCCATCAAAATGCCAGCAAGAACGCTAAGAAGATTGCTCTCGCTTACGCTAAAGGAATTGGCGGCACTCGCGCCGGTGTTCTGGAAACAAATTTTAAAGAAGAAACTGAGACCGATCTCTTCGGCGAACAGGTTGTTTTATGTGGTGGCGTTACCGAACTGATCCGTTCCGGTTACGACACTTTGGTTGATGCGGGTTACGATCCGGATCTGGCTTACTTCGAATGTCTGCATGAACTAAAACTGATTGTCGACCTTATTTATGAAGGTGGAATCGGCAACATGCGTTATTCCATCAGCACCACCGCTGCTTATGGCGATGTGACTCGTGGACCACGCATCATCACCGACGAAACTCGTGCGGAAATGAAAAAGATTTTGGGTGAGATTCAAAGTGGTAGTTTTGCCAGAGAGTTCATTCTGGAAAATCAGGCCAACCGCCCGATGTTCAACGCATTGCTGAGAAAAGGTAAAGAACACCGTGTAGAAGTCGTTGGAGAAAAGCTTCGTAAGATGATGCCCTTCGTCGGCAAGAAAATACAGTAGGGAAGAAACTTTATGCGCAGCCCTATAGCCAAAGAAGGCTTTGTCTTCATTCTACCGCTGGCTTTTTTTGCAGCGGTGCTTTACACGATGTCTTATTACTGGTTCGCCGGGATTTTTGAAGGGCTTTTCCTTTTCTGTGTTTGGTTCTTTCGAGACCCGGAACGAGACATCCCTCAAGACCCGGGTGTCATCGTTTCTCCGGCGGATGGTAAAGTCGTTGAAATTATCAAAGAGAACGATCCGTTATTGCCAAACGATAATTACACACGGGTCAGCGTTTTCCTGAACGTTTTCAACGTGCACGTGAACCGCGTACCTATTGCTGGTAAAATCGAGGCAACGCGGTACAATAAAGGTAAGTTTCTGAACGCTGCCAGCCACAAGGCATCGTTAGATAATGAACAAACTGCGATTGTGCTAAATAACGGCAGCACCAAAATTCTGGTGAAACAAATCGCAGGCCTTATCGCGCGACGCATCGTTTGTTATGCGAAAGAAGGCGATGAATATGAACTCGGGCAACGCTTTGGTTTGATCCGATTCGGTTCACGAACAGACATCTTCCTTCCCGAAGGCACTGAGATAAAAGTTAAAGAAGGCGATATCGTAAGTGGTGGCAGCTCAATCATTGGATTTTTAAAATAAAATGAAACCAAGAAAAGGCATACATATACTTCCCAGCCTGTTCACAACGGGAAATGTATTTTGTGGATTCTATGCGTTCGTTGCTGTTTTGAACGAAGACTTCTACCATGCTGCCTGGGCCATTGTTTTTGGAATGATCTTCGATGCACTGGATGGTCGCATCGCACGCCTTACAAAAACCACCAGCGCTTTTGGGATGCAGTACGACTCATTGGCTGACATTATCACTTTCGGAATGGCTCCGGCTTTTCTCGCCTATGCCTGGGTATTAAAACCCTTCGGAAGATTGGGGTGGATGGCAGCTTTCCTTTTCCTTCTATGTGCGGCGTTACGCCTGGCACGCTTCAATGTGACCAAACCGGATATTAGTGGCATGCATTTTATTGGCTTGCCCAGCCCTGGTGCAGCAGTCGTTGTTGCTTCTATTGTTATTGCGTTCGAAGATTTATTTGCCACGCGAATCAATCCGTTCATCATGGTGATGGTTATTTATGGATTGGCCTTCCTCATGGTCAGCAATATCAAATACCCCGCATTCAAAAAACTAAATTTCACAAAACGAGTGGCCTTTTCGCGGTTCTTGTTTGTAATCTTATTCCTTTACGTTCTTGCAACCATTCCACGTGTGGCCCTGTTTATTTTAGGTATCTCCTACACCGTGATCGGTCCTATCGGATTAATGATTAAAAATAAAAATGCGGTTCCTGAAGAAGAAACGACACCGCCTGCAACCACCCCACAATAAAGTAAGCCATGTCCTGGATAGATAAAATCAAAGCCGGTATCGGCAAAAAAACTCCTAAAGATGAAGACCTATGGGTCAATTGCAAAAAGTGCAAAGAACAAATTTATGTCGCGGAGCTGGAAGACAACCTCAAGGTTTGCCCTAAATGCGAATATCATTTTCGTCTCGATGCTCGTCAACGCATTCATCTGTTGATCGACCATGAAACGTTTACTGAGAAAGATCACAACCTGACATCCCCTGACCCGCTCAAATTTAAAGACACAAAAAAATATAAAGATAGGATGCGGGCGACCATTAAGAAAAACGCAACCAACGATGCCATCATCACCGGATCGGGTTTAATGGATGGACTACCTATAGAGCTAGCTGTCTTTGACTTCAGTTTTATGGGGGGCAGCATGGGTTCGGTCGTGGGTGAGAAAATTACCCGCGCCATCGAAAGAGCCATCGAAAACCATGCACCCATGATTATTGTCAGTTGCTCGGGCGGCGCACGTATGCAAGAAGGCATCTTCTCTCTAATGCAGATGGCAAAAACATCATCGGCTTTGCAACAACTCAGCCAGAAAAAAATTCCCTATATATCACTTCTTACCGATCCGACTATGGGTGGCGTGTCTGCGAGCTTTTCCATGTTGGGGGACATCATCCTTGCTGAGCCTGGAGCTTTGATAGGTTTTGCTGGGCCACGCGTAATAGAGCAAACCATCAAACAAAAACTGCCTGCGGGATTCCAAAGAGCCGAGTTCCAGTTAGATCATGGTTTGATTGATAACGTGGTTCATAGGAAAGATTTGAAGTCGACGCTGACGCAACTCCTCAATCTGCTGCAAAATCCCCCGCAGAAGGAGCCGCAAGAAGAGAAGATCCCCAAACTCACCAATCCACCAGAAGTCCTCGGCGCCTGATCGCCCAGCTGCCCGCTAGCGTGGGAGGCAAAGACAGTAACCCAATTCCAGAAGCATAACTTGAGCCGTATCGCGGAAATGGGAACGACTTCTCATCAGCGGCGATTCGCCGCTTGATGTCTGATCAGCTCGCCATCCACCATAAACACAACATCTTCTGCAATATTGGTGGATAAATCTGCAATTCGCTCCAGATAACGAGATACTGAAAGGGTGTGGACCGCCCGATCGACGGATTCCGGATCTTGACGCATTACATTCTGCAGGGTTCCATACATTTCCCTATTCAAATCATCAATTTCATCATCCATAGTTAAAACATTCCTCGCAAGCTCTGTATCCATTCCAATAAGTGCATCAAGGCTTTTCCGCACCATTGCCCGAGCCCCATCTGCCATGCGAGGAAAATTCAGAACGGCCTCAAGGGGTTCATGAGTAGAAAGGTAGAGCGCACGTTCGGCAATATTTACGGCCAAGTCCCCTATTCGCTCCAAATCGTTATTAACTTTCAAAACCGAAATTATAAACCTGAGATCGGTCGCAACAGGTTGATGTAAAGCCAGGACTTTGAGACATTCTTCTTCAATTTCATTCTCCTTCTGGTTTATCTGATAGTCACCGTCTATTACCTCTTCGGCAAGTTTTAAGCGGCGATTGACCAGAGCCTCAATAGAATTATTAACAGCCTCTTCTACCAATGAACCGCTTATTAACAGCTCTTTCTTTAGATGGCCCAAGTCCCTTTGTAAATGTTTTCTCATTTCGTTCCTCGTTTAACCGAATCGGCCGGTTACATAATCTTCGGTTCTATTATGTTTTGGTCGTGTGAATATGTTCTGAGTTTCCCCAAACTCAACAAGATTTCCAGCATCAAAAAACGCCGTGAATTTTGATACACGAGAAGCCTGCTGCATATTGTGCGTTACGATAACCAGGGTGTACTTTTGTTTCAGTTCAAACATTAAATCCTCAATATGCGCTGTAGATCCCGGGTCCAATGCAGAGCAAGGTTCATCCATCAAGATGATCTCCGGTTCCATCGCCAGGGCTCTGGCTATACATAGTCGTTGTTGCTGGCCGCCAGATAAAGTCATAGCAGAACTATTCAGCCGATCCTTTACTTCCCCCCATAGGGCGGCAGCTTGAAGTGACTTTTCTACCCGTTCATAAATATCTTTTTGATATCCATTTATTAAGGGTCCCCATGCCACATTTTCAAAAATCGATTTTGGAAAAGGATTTGGTTTTTGAAAAACCATCCCTATTTTTCGCCGCACCTCCACCGGGTCCACATCTTTGCCATACAGATCGATGCCACGATACAAAACCTGCCCTTGCAAGCTTGCTCCTGGAACAAAATCGTTCATGCGGTTGAATGAACGGAGTAAAGTGCTTTTTCCGCAACCAGACGGGCCGATGATGGCTGTTATTTCGTGTTCCGGTATTGAAATCGAAACATTTTTGACCGCTGGTTCACCGTTGTAGCTGATCTTTATATCCCGTGTTTCAAGAACTATCTTGCCTTCTTGCTCCTTCTTTTTCTCAGACAATATGTTTGCTATGGGGTTTGCGTTCATCGACTCCTTTTCTCCAACCGATGGCGGATAATAACCGCGATTGAATTCATTAGCAGAAGGACAAATAACAGAACAAGAATTCCTGCAGCTGCAAGCTCATGAAATTCCTGTTGAGGTCGTGAGGCCCAATTGAAAATTTGAATGGGAAGAGCGGTAAAATCATCCATCGGCCCTTCGGGAACAAACGCCACATAAGTCAGTGCACCGATCATTATAAGGGGAGCGGTTTCGCCAATCGCCCGGGATAACGCAAGAATAATGCCCGTGAGAATTCCCGGAAGTGCTGCCGGGAGTACATGCGAATATACAGTTTGCCAACGTGTTGCTCCCAAAGCGAAAGCCGCTTGTCGAATCGTATTGGGTACGCCTCGCAAAGCTTCTCGGGTTGAAATAATTATTACCGGCAATATCAAAAGATTCATCGTCATGCTACCAGCCAATACACTTTGATTTAAGCCAAACCAGCGCACAAAAATTACCAGACCCAACATCCCGTAAACGATCGAGGGAACACCGGCTAAATTTGAGATATTGAGATCGATAAACCTACTCATTCGATTTTTTCGCGCAAACTCTTCAAGGTAAATCCCTGAGCCTATGCCAATAGGAACTGAAAAGAGTGCCGTAAGACCGATGAGCCAAAGGGTTCCAAATAAAGCAGAATGAATTCCTGCCTTAGCAGGAAAACGCGAAGGAAAATCGCTCAAGAACTGTAAGTCCAGCCATTGAATGCCTTCACGGGTTACATGGAACAATAAAATGGCCAAAATTAAAACCCCGATCCAGGCTACAGCAAAACAAAACCAGTGAAATGTTCTGGCGATGAAATATCGATTTGTGAGATTTCGGGAAATCATTCATACACCTCCCGAAACCTGCGAAGTAAAATTTTTGAAAAAATATTCATGCAAAGGGTAATAACAAAAAGTAACGCCGATACTGCAAATATTGTCTGATAGGCTGTTCCTCCTGCAGGTGTATCGCCGAGACTAACCTGGACGATGTAGGCAGTCATAGTCTGAATAGCTACAAAAGGGTCCATCGTCATATTCGGACTCGCACCTGCCGCTAGGGTAACAGCCATTGTTTCCCCTATCGCTCGAGAAATGGCCAACACAAAAGCTGCCATAATTCCGGATAAAGAAGATGGAACCACCACTCCGAGAGTTACTTCACACGGTGTCGCCCCAACAGCATAAGCTCCCTGACGTAAGGAATCCGGAACTGCGCGAAGGGTGTCATCACAAAGCGATGCAACCATTGGGAGAACCATGATGCCCACCACAATGGAAGCACTGGCGGCGTTGAAAATTTGTACTTCAGAAAAAACCTCTCGCAAAAGAGGAGTTATAAAAGTGAGCGCAAAATAGCCATAGACAACCGTGGGAATCCCCGCCAGAATTTCTAAAATAGGCTTGAGAATACTTCTAATATTGGAAGAAGCGTATTCACTCAAATAAATTGCCGTGGCTAAACCCACAGGAAGTGCTATCAATGCAGTTCCAACGACGATAAGAAGAGTTCCACACACCAAAGGAAGAACCCCAAAAGATCGAGGTTCCAGTAGAGGTGTCCATTGTGTTCCAAACAGGAAATCTATAACAGAAACATCCTGAAAAAAAGCCCCCGCCTCGCTAACCAGAATCCAGACAATAGCGAAGGTCGTTAAAACGGATACTGAGGCACAGATAAACAAGCCGGCTTTAATGAATTCCTCACGCCAGCGTTTAGAATTCCTTCGCTGGAAAACGTTTTTATCGAATGTTAGACAGACAGCACTATTTTTCAACAGCCTGGTTTCCTTTAAATAAAACTTTTGTAATACTCAATCCAGATAATTTCTTTCCAAGGAATAAAGTGCTCCACTTTTTAAATCTATCCAAAGAGAGTTGATATTCTTTATCGGGTAGTGGGATATAGCCAACCTCCTTCGAAAGCAAGGCAGCATTCTTCAAATAAAATTGCACGAACTCCTTAACTTCAGGCCGCTGTGACCCAGGTTTACTGACATAGATAAAAATCGGACGCGATAGAGGCTTATAAGAGCCGTCGTTGATCGTTTGCTCAGAGGGTTTAATGGCGCCATCTCCTCCATCTACCGGAACGAGTTTCAACTTCGACTGGTTTTCCCGGTAATACGCATAGCCAAAATAGCCGAGAGCATAGGGGTCACCGGCCACACCCATGACAAGAACATTATCGTCTTCGCTGGCGGTAAAGTCGGCACGAGAAGCTTGTGACTTGCCATTGATCGCTTTAGTAAAATAATCAAAAGTTCCCGAATCGGCTCCCGGACCATAAAGCTTGATGGGTTGTTTGGGCCATTCAGGCCGCACATCGTTCCAGTTCTTCACGGTGCTGCCGGGTTGCCAGATCATTCTAAGTTCTGTAACCGTGAGATAATCCACAAAATCATTATTCGGATTAACCACCACAGACAAGCCATCATATGCAACAGGTAGCTCAATAAAATCTATCCCATTCTCTTTGGCCTTCTGTTTTTCAGATTTTTTAATCGGTCTTGAGGCATCGTTAATATCTATTTGACCTGTGGCAAATTTCTTGAACCCGCCCCCAGTTCCCGAGATGCCCACAGTCACTCGGACTTTTCGGTGCAACTTCTGAAACTCCTCAGCAACCGCTTCGGTTATAGGGAAAACCGTACTCGACCCATCAACACGAACCTTTCCTGATCCTCCTGCAAAACTATTGCCGTAAGAAGAAATCAGAAAAACCGTTGATAATGCGAAATGAATGAATAGTCGTTTCATATTTATCTCCTTTTCTAAATTAAGGTACTTTTCATTTATGAAGAAACAATAAAGATGCCGTAAATTTTCTTCATAAAATTTAAAATTTGAATTTTAAATCCGCCTGGAAGGTTTGTCGGTCGTTTCGATCCCCTCTTTCCTCTACGGTATTGAAATAGGTGAAAGCAACCTTGATTCCTTTTCTAAGTCCAATAGAACCACCGGTTTCAATGCCTTTCGCATTGCTTGAGCCACCATTGAAATCCGAATCAGCCAGCACATCCAAAACCGCTTCGGATTGCACTACCCGGTAAATGAACTTCAAATCAAAATCTCCGAACCTCTGCCCTGATTTTCCATACTTGGCACCTACCTGCCATGCCGTGTCCAGATCAGCATTCCCCGTAGCGAGGGTACCGGTATTCTGCGCGTATTCTGCAAATATCTGGAGTTTACGGCCCATAATTTTTTCAGACCATTCGCCCATGACATCCACAATTTTGACTTCTGAGGTTGTCGGGTTTAGAGAAGCGCCGCCAAAGGAGGTCGGAGCCGTTGCCGGATCTTCATGGTTCACATAATCGTAATAGGCGACAGCAAATTTGATTTTTCCAAATTTCGTTTGTTGTTCCAGAATGCCCTGGTACGCCAGCAGATAAATATCATCGCCGGGATTAATTTCATCGACCACGAATTGACCCAGAACCAATTTCAATTGAGTGTCACCGGACTTATGCGAATATTCTTCACTGACTCCCTCGACATTGATATCACTGTCCCAGATCAATTCTGATTTCATAAAAGGAACTGAGAACTTACCGCCCTGCACCTTGAAAGATTTCGGGTTCCATTTGAAATAAGCTCGATCCAGATCGAAAGCCTTATTGCCAATCCCATTATCCAAGGTCTGGTTGGTGGAAGTCTGAGACCCTACGGCACCTGTCACCACACGAAATCCAATATCGAGGTCTTTATAGACATGAACATTTCCGTTTAGTCGAAACCTCAATCGAAATCGGTTGCGATCCAAAACATTAGATCCTCCCGAGTCTCTGGCATCGTGTTGATAGCGAGTGCGAAGGTCTCCCCCCCAAGTGAAACGTTTCAGCATTTCCAACAACCTGAAATTTGCCTGTAGTTTCTCTTCAAGGGCGAGAAGTCGCCTTTCAGAAATTTCAGCAGTTACAACTGAGGGGATAGCCAGAATGGCCAAGGCAATTACAAACAAACAATTCTTTAACATTCTTACTCCTCTAGAAAAGGGGGTCCTGTGTCTTACTTAGAGGGAGTCTAAGAAATAAAAATGAAGCAAATATAAAGGCAGGATAAAACTTTTAAAAAATCAGGAGGATTTATTAAAGGGGATGGATATTTGGAATGTGCTTCCCGTTCCCGAGATGCTTTCAACAGACAACTGGCCTCCATGCGCCAGAACCGTATGCTTAACGATAGATAGTCCCAAACCGGTGCCGCCGACCAGTCTCGATCTTGCTTTATCGACACGATAAAAACGTTCAAAAATCCGGTGTTGCTCTAGAGGTTCAATGCCAATTCCCGAATCCCGAACCTCTATCACGGCATTTTTTCCATCTTTATACAAACGCAGCCATACCTTACCATTCGTTGAATTATATTTAATTGCATTATCAAGAAGGTTCGTGACGGATTGAAAAAGCGCTTCCCGGTCACCCAATACTTCCACCGGCTCATCGGAAATCTGGTTTTCGATAGGGATTTTTTTATCTTCACTAACAGGAAGAAGTGCCTGCAGCGATGCATTAACCACATCACGAAGGTCGAGAGGCTCTCTTATTAAATCCATCCCCGCAGACTCAAGCCGCGATAGCGCGAGAAGGTCAGTGACGATATTAGAAAGACGAAGGGTTTGGTTCATTGTCTTTGTCAAAAATGAGCGATGGCTCTCAGCAGACATTTCCTCATCTTCGATCATCGTTTCCACCAAACCACGAATGGCGGTGATCGGAGTTTTAAGCTCATGCGAAACATTGGCAACGAAATCCTGCCTGATAGTTTCCAAACGCTCCAATTCAGACACATCGTGTAATACTGCGACTGCGCCAACCAGCACCCCTGCCGCATCTCGAAATGGCGAAGCGTGAACTTCGACAAGCTGATCAGTGGAACTTGTAACAATTTTCAACTTCTTTCTAATTTCGGTTTCTTCATTCAACGCTACAGCCAATATTTGACAAAATTCCTGTGAATGAGTCGCCTCCCAAATTCGCCGGCTAACATCCTGGTCGGCTGAAATACCAAGTATCCTCCTTGCTGCTTCATTCAAATGAATGATGGTCTCGTTTTTATCAACAGCGACAACCCCTTCCACCATCCCTGAGAGAATCGCCAGTAATTTATTGTTGTCCCGCACAATGGTTTCTAAACGTTCGCGAGAACTGCGTGCCATTTTATTGAGTGTCTTGGCGAGGGAGCCAATCTCATCTTTTCTATCGATAGAAACGCGTTGATCGTAATTCCCCTCAGACATAGACTCGGCGATGGCAGTCATAGCTGTTAAAGGTTTCGCAAACCCACTTGCTACGAAAAATCCCAACAGCAAGGCCACAAACACAGAGACACTCATGGCAAAAAGCACAAGAGTGCGAATACGCGAAAGCCGATCATCAATGACTGAAAGAGGCAGAGAGGTTCGAACATATCCCAGCAAACCACCTTCGTTCTCTACAGTGAGGGCGTAATACATCATTTTAGTATCTATCGTATTGCTGAACCGGGTGGTCATTCCGTTACCGTGAGAAACTGCGGCGAGAATTTCAGGACGGCTGGCATGGTTGTCCATGGTCTTGGGGTCTTCTTCCGAATCGGCAAGCACCGTCCCATCCAACCTTATTATGGTAAACCGAGTATTGGTTTTTTTACCCAGACTTCTTATACGTTCCTGAACATTTTTATGAGGAGAAACCGAGAACAATTCGAGAGCCAGTCCCCGCAGCAGAGTTGCGCGAACATCGAGAGACCGTTCAATTTCCAGGAGAGTTTGTTCTTCTACTTGTTTCGAGACAAGAACTCCCACAACTATTGTGGAGAGCAGAATAAGAATCACATAGCCTGCAAACAGTTTCCATAGAATGCGTGAGCGAAGCATCGCCTAACCCTCCTCATCCCGAAATCGGTAGCCCACTCGATGGATTGTTTCAATCACATCTCTATGCCTGTCAAGTTTTTTGCGGATGGAGCGAATATGAACATCAATATTGCGGTCGATGATAAAAGCATCTTCAGAAGATACATGGCTCAGCAGGTTTTCACGAGTGAAGACCCGACCGGGATGCGAAGCAAGAAAATGCAAAAGTTTAAATTCCATCGCTGTTAAGACAATCTTATTTCCTTCCAGCCGCACTTCATGGCGGTCACTATCAATGACCAATCCATCCCTCGAAATCAAGACCCCCTCTTCCCGCAATCCGCCGCGGCGCAAAACCGATTTGATCCGCGCTATGAGTTCCCTGGGGCTGAATGGCTTAGTCACATAATCATCGGCACCAATACCGAGGCCCAGCACAATATCGCTTTCTTCGCCTTTTGCCGTCACCATGATGATAGAAATGGAGTGCGCTGCAGGGTCGGCTTTCAATTTCCGGCAGACTTCAATACCATCCAGCCCCGGTAACATCAGGTCCAAAAGAACAAGGTCGGGGGCTTCTTTTTTTACCAGTTGCAACCCTTCTTCGCCGTCCAAAGCAGAGCATACCTCATAACCCTCTTTAGAAAGGTTGTAAACGATAACCTCAAGAATGTCAGCTTCGTCTTCAATTACTGCTATTTTTATTTTCTTCATCGCGCCTGTTCTCATAATATCCTGAACATACTACGGCATTATTATAAAGATATTGTAAAGAAGAGATTAAATTCATTACTCCCAATGAGAGAGAAGGAGCCGATGGTTTTTTTAATTTAAATGGATGGGATAAAACGATATTGTTTCGCTTTATGGGGATCGACTTATCCCTACCGGGCGTGAGCCCCTAACGGGGCAGGAAAATTTGGCGTAATTATAGTTAAAGGCTTGATGGCACTGTATCGCAACAAAGAAATCGACCTATTACCAACGGCGGTTCGCCGTTAGCAGCCGAGGCTTTTAACTGCGTCTTCGATAGACACTGCGACACAACTGAAGATAGGAGTGTCTTCTTTAACGTATCGGCTGCCTTCTGTTTCGCGCAATTCTTGGACGAGATCGAGAAAGTCGTCTGGCGAATCTGTCTCAAACGCGACTACGAACTCGTAATCATCAATACCGAAGCAGTAAGTCGTGTTCAGTTTTACAGAGGGATATTTGTTACCCACAAAAATATGCTCGTCCATAATTCCCTGACGGGTGAACTGGGTCAACAAATACCATTCGCGGGTTTTAACGAAAGGATAGATGAATAAGTATTTAGCTTTACCTGGAATAATGTGGGTACGATCTTCTTCATGCTCCGGATTAATGAAATCCATATACATGGATCGCTTGGTCATAGATAGATAAGAATGCGATACATCCAGATATTTGCCAAGTCCGGTTTGTAACAAACGAGTTGTCATGGCCTGGAATTCTTCCATGCTGTAACAAATTCTCCAGGTCATGATATCCGTATCACCACGCAGACCGACCATGGAATAGCACAAAAGGATCATATCGGAAGAATTATCGTACTCTTCCAAAACATCGATAAACTCTTTAGTTCCTTTATCACGCTCGTCTTTGGGAAGACGACGGAAAGCAGGGTCGAGCTTATAAAATGTAAAACTGACATATTGACGGCGTGTCGGGGGCTCGCCATTATTTGCGGCCTGTTCTGCTTCACGTTTTTTATTGAGTACTTCCATAGCCTCACCTTCCCGCTCCTGTCTCGCACGCGAAACAACCCCGTCATCGACCACAGCTATGCTCTTATCTTTGGCATATTGCTCGATTCCGCGGACAACGCTTTTTCGGACGAAAAACGGTACGTTTTTCATACGGGTCTGGGCCTCATCGGTCCATTCCAGTTGAAGCTCAGGCATGAAATCTTCCAACTCTTTGTCGTCAATACTCATAGTAAAATCTCAAATAAAAAGGTTTTTGGAAAAGAGTATTATAAACAAATCTGCTTGATAATCAAAGCCTTTGCTGATATTTATTGCAAACAAAAATATCAACAAAAAGAGAAATATATATATAATGGATGAAAATATAGGTAGTGTTATCTATAGAAATAAATGGATTCAGACCCGGATCAAAAAACCACAGTCAAACTTAAAATATTCATTTATTTTCAATTACTTAGAAAACAACTGCTCACTTAAAAACTGAGGATGCCCCTGACAGATTATCAGAAACAACCGGACCTTCAATTTAACCTTTTCCATAACTTTATAATGATAAAACACGTACTTAGTCGTCCCTGAAAAATTCGATAGAGCCCATATATAAAGGGTGAAGATGGGTTTTGAGTGTTGTAAAATTGCCGGAAGTTGTTGAATATCTTTC
>Ga0233439_10000738_pt1 | contig 45911 bp, 56 predicted proteins | sample SI_123_September_6_FD_182713 | JGI IMG/M metagenome (GOLD analysis project Ga0233439, IMG submission 182713) | Seawater microbial communities from Saanich Inlet, British Columbia, Canada - SI_123_September2016_100_MG | ecosystem: Environmental > Aquatic > Marine > Inlet | place: Canada: British... | reverse complement strand
GGGCCATACAAGAATGCATGCAATTGACAGGATGAGTAATACCACAAACATTGCCTGAGACCCTTGGCCCATCACGTAACTACCTTACGTATACCCCTTAAAATGTCTTTCCTTGATATGATTCAAGCAAGAATCGACGCAACAAATCATGCCCGCAAACGTCGCCGTGTCAACCAACCGATTCCATCGCCTTCTCCCCAGGCAGCTCTGAACCAGGCAGCTCTGAACCAGGCAGCTCTGAACCAGGCGGCTCTGAAGAAAAAAGATGGTAACCCGTTGCTTCGAAGCGTTTGCGTAAACATTCCAACTCTCCGAATGGTGCGTCGCACTGTCTTTAATATTGAAATCCCCACATTGCCTTCGCTGCGCCGCGAACTTGCCGATGCAGCACACTTGTCCACACGATCCGAACCCGGTGGACTGGTTGCATCCGTGCGTCGACGTGATCAAGTAGCCATTTTGTGGACCAGCACTGACTTTGGGTTGATGAACAGTATTGCACTGTGGTTTCGTCGTCAGCACCTTGACATTATTGAGGTGCCTCTGCAAGAATGTGGTTCCGTTGGTAGTGCGGTGGTGGATGCACATCTGAGTGGGAAGGTACCCGTGTACACATGTATTTCCAAACACGTGATACCGCCCTTGGTTGACGTACTCAAGACGTCACTGTCACGCGGAATCAAAGGCGGTTGTATTATTATTGCCAATGATCCGTACTGCGTTGATGAGTCGCCGCTCCGAACCGAGTTAGGCACACGGGCCAAAGTATATCGGATACCAGTTCCAAGCGAACGGCAGACAATGCGGTGTTTGGCCCATGCTGCGGGCCGATGGCGCCATGCTTCGGACATGCAACATGACCCATCATCTTATACAAACAGCGACCCGCGCAAGGCCTTGATCGATTACCATTTGGATCAGATCAGCTGTCTTGGCACCTCAAAAGAAGGCGGTGCAGCCAAAGATGTGGTGGCACGCGGTCCCATTGAGGAAACCGAGGCCGGTGTGTGGGAAAATAACCCTGAAGGGGTACTCGAGTATGCATGGTGCTCTGGGATTGGAGCATGTGGTAAGATAACCCAGTACAGTGATGAGGCTTTGTGGGCTGCTGTGGAGTATGCCGACAACATTTCGTTGGCGGCGAATCTAGACCCGTGGTGCAAAGAGCCGATAGTAGGCTGTATCGCCGGACAAGCGCTTCGTAGTTTTGAGCAGCACACTGGGGTGCGAACCCTGACCACTGACAAGGAGCAAGAGGCAGAACGCAAAGCTATCAATCGTAAGGCAACACGAGCGTCGGTGTATAAGAACAATTTGGCAAACCGTCGCGAATACAACGCTACCCGGCGATACCTCCAGGCTACCGATGGTCGCGACCGCAGTGATGTTTTCAGTTGTTTGCGCTACGAGTCGGCTGACACAAGCCGGTTCACCACACCATCCAAGGCATTCCGTAGACTATTAGCAGCATCGGGTGTTAAAATCACATTTCGGGCAACAAATGTTGTGTGTTCTACACCGTGTGTTGGACGACACCTTGCCGAGCATTTTGGGATTGCCGAGGGTGTTAACAACAAGACGGTACGATTGGCTTGCTCGGCGTTGGCTGCTACGGACAAAGGTCCCATTACGTGTGATGCTATAACCAAGGACATCAGTTGGGCCAATCACAATCCTATTCCTGTGCGAAAGGACGAGACGCCATTACAAGCAGCGTTGCGTGACAGTTGAAATTTATGACGCGAAACCACATGACCGCTTTGGGCCATTAACACATCATGAGCGAACTTGATTTTGTTCGTACTACTCAAACCGAATACAAGACAGACGGATAGCCCATTGGAGACAAGTGCATCACAGAAAAGCTCGAATATGGTGTGGATTTGCATGGTATGATACCACCAACAATGGTGGTCACTTATCTGCGCAGCATGATGGTCAGCCTTTTGGTCGAGCGCTAGGTGTTGGTTTGGTATCGGGACTTTGTTGGGCTGGATATGTTCGGCGTTGGACCGAACCTGGTCATGGAACTTCCTTTTCCTTCGAAGACCCTCTTGTCCTGCATCGCAAGGGACTTGTAAACCCGAACCCTACTACCTGCAACCTATTCTGGGATTTGACTCGACGGGAAGATATTTTAGAGGCGTTTGAAAACGATAAACGTGTCGTCTTTCCATCCGACACGTCTGGGGTTTTCGACTCTATGTTTGGCTAAGTGCACCGCTCGAGACTCCCGTAATATACTCTGGAGGTTTCTCCTGTATCTGACACGAGTGTGGCTCTTGTTCGATTGAGGCGTGTGACGTGCATCTTATACACCCTCCCACCCGCTGTATACATGACACAATCACCCTTTTTGACATCCTCTTTGGTCAGCCGAGGCTTGCCATTATAAGGCCTGTCGAGTTCGTGGGTAGTTGACAACTGTCCGAACAAATTGAGAACAAGGGCCTTGAAAAGTCTGCCATGCATCTGTGACCGCTGTACAGGACACAATATACGGTTAAGAAGATGAATCACCTCGTGGCAAAACACGTTGAGAAGACAGGCAAGTCGGGTAGAGCATGGAATGCCGTTTGATATACGTGTTTCCCCGACGGGAATAGAATTAAAAACATGCTCGGCAATCCCAATAAAATACAAATTACCGTGATGTGTTCTCATATGACCCGCCTTTCTAGCGTGTGCCTTGAGCTTCTCAAACCGCATTGGGAATTGTATTGTTTCGGCAAGAATACCATCGAAGTAGACACTATCAATCACACCAAAAACCTTTGACATTTGGTCCAAGGAAACTGTGTCAAAATTGGGATCAACAAACCTTTCGCACCGCTGGTATGCATCAGTCCGCAACTCCTCAATAAGTGCCCGGTTGAATGACATCAAGCCAATGGCGTTGCATAGTCCGTTCTTGGGCACCGTTCGAATCCATTGACGGTACGAGTGAACAGTTGTCGTTTCAACTGTTGAAGAGGTATCAGTCTGTTTGTTATGTACCGGTACAACCGGAATACGTATCACCTCGTCATCACTGTGATCGTCGTCCGGCGGTATTTCTTTTGCCCCTAGACGGATCGGTACATCGTCTTCACTATCCGTGTCCTCTGGTGGCGGCGGTAGAGGTTTCTGTTGTTTCTTCTTCTTTTGAGCACGTATCGGAACCCGTATCACATCATCATCACTGCTTTCGCTGCTGCTGCTATCTTCAACAACCCGACGTCGCGAACCAGGTTTGTGTTTTTGAATGCTGCTGCTACTAACACGTATGGGTTCGTCATCGCTTGAAGATTCAACCAATATCACCGACGAACCATTGGCTCTGTAACCTGTGCGTCGTCGCGGCATGGAGCTAATATGTCACTCTTGTGGTTTTTTGTCACAACCATGCAGCCACCCACCGAGAAAGAAATCAAAAGGTGGAAGCATTTGGTGGTGCATAAATCAAGAAACCCCTATGATGTTTACGTGGGACGGCCTACGAAATGGGGCAACCCGTTCCACATGAACCGCGAGGAAGACCGTGACTATGTGTGCAATAAATTTGATATTTATATATCAAATTGTGAAGAATTAACGCGTGAACTACCCGAACTCAAAGGGAAGGTCTTGGCGTGTTGGTGTGCGCCCAAAAGGTGTCACGCCTACACCTTGGCGGCATTGGCCAACCGCGAAGCATGAGGGTATCCCGAAGGTTGTTCTCATATGACTTGCTGTCATCCCATGCGTTGTACATCTTCAAAACAAATGTTGTGCGGGCTTTATGGGGGTAGGCAAAAGAGAGCTCCTCTTGAAATTCGTGCTCTAGGCCATTGTCTCCCCGGGTATTCTTTGGAACGCGGTTGTCTTGACACAACAACGACATTGCTTTATGAAAAACACTGTCATAAATACACCAGTGATAAACAACGAGCCGATTAAGACAATGAAACCAGCTTCCTCAGAAAACGGCATGAGTGGTTGTGAGGGGTGGTATAGTCTGTGGTAAGAAATGTAATATGTAATGATGTTATATGTATAGTGTTTAGGGGGGTGACCATCCAGGGCGATTTCTCGGATCGATATCGAGGCATTTGGCAAAGTGTTTGAGCATGAATACTTTTTTTGGTATGGCCCTTTGCATTGCCTCGAAATCGACTATTAATCGGGCTTGGACTTTGGCGACAACAGCAGCCCACTCTTCGTACGTTCGGTGTCGGCCGTTGTAGTACCTTAGTTGATGAGCTACATCTCCGTAAGCGATACTCACAAACAAACATGCCGAGTGATACATTATCATCATTTTGGCGGCAATGGTTCGATGTTTCTTGTTGTTCACATCAAGGCTAAGTTTTGCGCAGGCCATTCGGAGTGATACTCGACCCTTGAAATTACATTCAGGAAGTGGAAACGTCGCGACAGAGTGACGGTCTGCTTCATTGTCGGATGAGTTGCCGGGCTCTGGGCTGATCATAGCAAGCCCGCCATAATCTCCAAAAACAATCTTAGCCTCGATGCCCTCGGACGACGGAAGTACGATGCAGTTCTGTGGTTTGATGTCTGCGTAAAACATGCCATTTTTCAATAGCTCCTGTTGCATGCTGGTGACGTGGTTAACCATTTCGTTGTGCCGTGGGAACATCTCGATGGCCATTCCCTGTATTGGGGCACTATCGTTGATGTATTCATCGAGTGGGATGCCGCGCTGCATGAGAATCACTGGTTGTGTCTCCTTTGTCTTGTGTGGATGTCTGACATAAATAGCTACTGCGGGTACCATTACCCCTTCGATCCGTTCACGGTACGCATGCAGCATACGCATCTCCTTGTGCTCGTTGATTTTGAGTGATGAGACGGTCCGGTCGGCTTGCTCGATTCTTTCGTCGAGCTCCTTGTTATTGGCAATGTCCTGTCTGTAGATCGACTGTGCGCGAAGATCGTTGGGATAGGTGAGGTGCACGGCTTTGGACTCGTCAAGCTTAATCAATGCCTCTGCCTTTTTGATGGCGAGTTTGTCACGGGTTTCCAGAGCTTCCATCTTTCTTCCTTCGAAAGCCTTGACAAGCAACCGTGGGAAATTCTCATCCTCGTGCAAAGTGCCATGGTAATCGCTCTTGGCTGGACGGATCTCGTATACCAAAGCAGCACCACCCTTGCGCTCAAACATGTCACGCTGCTGGTAGTAGGTCACTGCGTCCGAGTCAAAACGGAAGTTGAAACTTCTGCTCTCCGTTATAGCGCGACGGCCAACGGTTTTGACTTTGCCGTCGCCCGAGGCGGTGATGACATCGGGCCACCTTTTCACCACGTACCGATTGGTGTCCATTGTCGAGTCCATGAATCCAATCACCCCAGCGATACTCCTGCCGATAGATGGAAGCGGTGGTGGTCGAGGTGTCAAATTGGCCACCATGGCCACATCGCTATTCGAAACAAAGTCGGCATTACTTTCAGGAATCGGAGTAAATCCCGATGGTGGAGTAGCATCCCACTCCTCAACAACACGACGCTTCTTGCCCTTTCCCTTGCGACGTCCACCTGTTGCACGTCGCTTGTCATTGCTGCTACTACTGAGCTCAACTTTGTTGACCTCCTTGACGACAGCAGCTGGACCAGCCTCTGATACACCTTCGGCAAGTGTGTCGGCAAAGGCATTGGCAACATCAGCACTCCCAGGTCCTTCGACAACACCGACGACAATGGGTTTGTTATCACCGATTGAAAACGGCTCATCATCCGTGTCGTCATCAACCAAGATCGGCGCAAAGGGTTCGTCGTCCGTGTCGTCATCATCAACCAAGATCGGCACAACAAAGGGTTCGTCATCCGTGTCGTACGCGACTAAGATAGTTTCTTCGTCAGATGATGAGTTGTCTGTCATGCCCTACTTCTTCAATCGTGTGAATTTTAAGTAGCAGGGAGCCACTTTAGTTTCAATTCGTCAATCCACTCCCCATCATTAAACTTCTCCAACCCTCCATTACTATTTAGCTTGACAAGTGTCCCAGGCCGGAAGTTTAGAAGTCTGTCAATTGGACTGAGAACACCCTTCGGTGTCTGCACAATGACGTGATGGTGTGTTCTGGTGGTAGGAACAATGACAACTTCGCCCGATGACGAAATATCTCGATGATCATCGCGAAATATTTTGATATAAAAATGAGTGGGATTTACAAATGTGTTACAAAGACACTCCCGAACGATCCCACGGTACCCACATAAACATAATCGGCACCACTTGGCCTTGCAACACGGTGTTTTGAAAACTTCGTCGGTGTACATGGTGCAGGCTTCGCATATTTGGCTCATTCTGAAACAATATGACGTTGAATATGAATACGTTTAATATACCGTGTGCTATTTAGGCGTGGTGGTAGTAGTTTTTTTCTTGTTGGCGCGTTTAGCACGTTTTTCGGAAGCGCGTTTAGAGAGATATTGTTGGCATTGTTCTCCGTTGGGCAATTTGCCCTCTTCTTTGGTCCGTTCAACCCAGTCGACAAACGGACCGGGGTCTGGGTCACACAAATCCATGTCCGGGTATGCAATAAGGAGATCATCCACTGTCTTGATGCATTGGTCCTCGGGCGGTCGGGCAATATTGTGTGTTGAAAGGTTCTTCAGGTTTGCTGCGGCAAGCGGTATTCCTTCATCTTCCTCGTTGGTGTTGTCAGCCACCACCGGTGCCGTTGTGTTATCATCGACTTTGTCATCGGGGTCGCATTCCTTCTCAGACATACGTAACATTACGCAGTGTGGTACCATTTTGGGCTGCTCTGTCACTACTAACAAAGGTTTGCCGTTGTCATCTTCGTGTAATGGTTTAAGCCAATCTTCCAACATCATGTGCCCACCCTTGTAAATGAGGGCATCTTTGTGTCGGGCACATGGCACAGGCTTGTACGCTTCCACCATTCCGCGTTCTACCATCAAGCGCCGTTGCAGCATGAGCAATGTACGGTGCCAATCCCCTGTGAACTGTGAAATGAATGACTTGGCGCATTGGGGAGAGCATGCACACCGACGAACATAAAAAATATCGCGGTGTGCGTCGTATTCTTCTACTATGGGAATGGGTTGGGTATCAAACGGCCGGTCATGGTAGCAGCAGTCGATGCCCTCGACCCGTTTTGGCAATGTGCCGTCTGGGTTGAGTATTCCTTTTAGGTTTCGGTAAACAATCCGACTCATGGTGTTTATGACCGGTTTTGAAAGTTCTTGTGAACCGAATACATGGCGTCATAATTACGATATAATTGTCATTAACACGATTCTCCTTCAGGAACAAGTCGTTTTGTTATCACACCGTCAACAAACTCAAGAATACCATCCTTTGTCAAAGTCCATACTGTGCCGTTGTCCATTCTGTAGGTAAGCGGCCCAATTGGAACTATATTGTTGTCTCTTAACAAACTATTAAACAAACGATGGATGTTTACAACACTTGCCTCGCCATTAGTATAACAGATGTGTACGTTTGCAATAATGTTGGTTGGATGGTTCAAGGTTTTCAAAATATACTTTCCGTTGAGTGGCGGTGCATTTGTGGTGGTAGTAGGACCAATGGACAGGTGCAAGCAGCTATCGTAGCATGTTTTGTTGCCTTGGCAAGATTCGTGACAGCTGAGGCAACGTATCAAACAGTCTTTGTCGTTGCCACACTTGTTATTGCACACTTTCTTAACATTGCTGCTGCTGTATGGGACTACCGGTATTGGGCGAGCGAGTGCAGCCACTGCCATCCAAAAGGTGGCAAAGAGTACAACACTTAAAACTAACAATCCCCATTGGTTGCGCGTAAGTTGCATCGTTGTTTCTGATTTAATATATGTCACAATTATTGTTGAGAAACCTCAACGAATCAACGTCTTCTGCGAGTTTGTCGTCGCTTGCGGGTCGTGCGTCGCTTGCGGGTCGTGCGTCGTTTTCGCGTTTGTCGTCGCTTGCGGGTCGTGCGCCGCCGGGAGTTGAGTCCGAAATATGACAGGCCTTCCGTATATCCGATGCTAACACCAAGGCCCAGCAAAGATTGTGTTACGGATTGAAGCTTTTCTTCCTGTGTCATGCCCCTTTTGTATCCGAATATCTTCCAGAGCATCTCACCAAGATTCACACCCGCCATGTCGGCCATCTTCCGAGCAGCCCACACCAGAGGCACAATTGAGTATGTTGTGACGTATTCGTCGTAACCAGTAACCTGCAATACTAACTGTATGATGTTCATAACGTGTGGATCGCTTGCTTCTTCCTCTGTTAATGCACCCAGTACAAGGTCAGTGGCAGCGATCGATACACTTCCCACCACAAATTTGTCGCCGGCGTGAAGGGCATTCAAGCCCGTTTGGGGGTCAATGTAATCCCAGACCGACATCACACTGACTCTCAAGCGCCAACAATATTTCGACGATACAAACTCGACTATTGTATCAACGACGCCGTTTGCGCGTCTGTCGTCGTTTGCGGGTTGTGCGTCGCTTGCGGGTTGTGCGTCGCTTGCGGGTTGTGCGTCGCCGGGTGTTGAATCCGAAAAAAGGCGCGACGTTGGTTACGGCGTCAGCGGCAACAAAGGAAATACCAAGATTCATGAAAGAATTGGCGGTTGCTTGGATCTTTTCGTCTTGTGTCATGCCCTTTTCGTAGCCAAGTATCCTCCAAAGCATTTTGCCGAGATCCACACCTGTTATGTTGGCCATCTTTCGAGCAGCCCACACAAGCGGTATGATCGAGTACCTTGTGACGTATTCATCGTAACCGGTAACCTGCAACATGATCTGCATGGCGTTGATGATGTGTGGGTCACTCGCTTCTTCTTTGCTGAATTCTCCCACCATGAGATCGGCGAATCCAAGCGACGCTTTTCCAACCATATAACCGTGGCCGGTGAGAAGGGCATTGGTGGTCGTCTGGGGGTTAATATGATCCCAAATGGACATTGCTCTGACTCTTAAACACAAACTGTTTATTCATGATCCCTCCGATAGGTACTGAGACTGGTCCGACCCCAACCCGGTGCTGATCCTGCTTCGTACGGCAGATGCTGTACTATTTTGGGAATCCTCTTGAGCGTGTCGTAGATGTAATTGCCTGGGGGCAATACATTATCTGGGGGTAATACATCACCAGCACCGGTTTCATATGGCAGGTGTGGAACAAAACGGTCAGTTCGCTTGAGGTTTTCATCTTGCGATGTCAACGACTGAAAGATACCAAGGTCTTGTGCATCGGACGATGACTCGATATTGGCGTTGATTGGCCGCACTGTGTCTGGACCATAAGTACCACTGCCAACCGCAACTGTTGGACGAGAAAGTGCCGCCACCGCCATCCAGAATGTGGCAAATAGAACAAGACCAAACGCCACTAGAAACCATTGCTCGTGTGTGAGGGTTGGCATGGTTATCACTATAACTAAGTAACATCGAAATTATTCACGCATACACATTGCGTACATGATTGGGGGAACTTCTGTATATATCCAGTCACGACCAATGACGAAGCAATAACATCATATATGTTTATTGAGTTATACTTCCCTTTGAGGGAAGTGTCTCGTCACAATTAGGCCATGTATGACACCCACCATCACTACTGGGGTGTGCTGCGCCCCAACCTGTACCAGAATCTGCACCCGCCTCATACGGTAGATGTGTGAGTATTCTGGGAATCCTCTTGAGTGTCTCGTAGATGGAATTTCCTGGGAATATTATATTATCCGGGGGTAATATATCACCAGAACCGGCTTCGTACGGCAGGCCTTGAAAAAAACGGTCAGTTCGCTTGAGGTTTTCATCATGTGATGTCAACGACCGAAAGACACCCAGATCTTCTGCATCGGCCGATGACTCGATGTTGGAGTTGATTGGCCGTACCTCTTCCGTGCCAAAGGGATAACTGCCACTGCCAACCGCAACTGTTGGACGAGAAAGTGCCGCCACCGCCATCCAGAATGTGGCAAATAGAACAAGACCAAACGCCACTAGAAACCATTGCTCGTGTGTGAGGGTTGGCATGGTTATCACTATAACTAAGTAACATCGAAATTATTCACGCATACACGTTGGCCGTATTGTTCGCTTTTATGCTAGAATCGACCCAACCGGCGTACATGGTTGGGGAACTTCTGTATGTATCCAGCCATAACCAATGCCGAAGCGGTGGCGTCAATGTCGGCCACGTGCGCGTTTTTGCCCTCAATACCGGTTGCACGAGAATGCAATACTTCGGCAACTGCCGCTGCATCGGTTGGTGCAAGCTGATCGTCTGGTGGAACATAATCGTCAAAATCCAAAATTCCTTCTCGTCGTTGCTGCATGGCAAAACTTATGTCGTTGACGTGCTGATGACGACGTTTTCTAGTACGTGGTATAAACTGTAATCCACACGGTTCGTACTGCGTCCGAGTGCAGTACCGCTTGAGCTCGTGTCCGATTTCGCCAATGTCAAACCCTGGGTCATCTGTGGCCAAGAGTACCCGGCCCCCTTGTTTGGTGGTACGTTCGCATACTTCGTCAACCCAAAAACGCATCCTCTCAAGTTGAGCGGCGCGTAGTGGCATCGAAGCATTCGTTTCCATGCCCTGCGTTGACCAGTCAATCTGTTTTGCAAGCGCTTTGGCTCGACTAGGCTCGGACGTCCACCACGCCCATGTCGCACGGTCAAAATCATTATAATACAAAGGCCGCACCTGACGCACTGAACCATCGGATAACAACAACGGACCATGGTGGTCACACGGAAGCCGGATTCCCGGCATCAAGAACAGGTTGCGGAACACTCCTCCCGATTTAGTAACCCCGCAAAACCCGATTGAGATAATCTTACATTCGCGCAATCTTCCTGTGCTTTCAATGTCGACGGCCAAAACCAATAGCCACTCCGGCGCAAAGTCGTCCATCTTCTAAAGACAACCCACCCCACGGAATTTTACTGGTGTGTCAACACAAAGAAGCATCGGTTATGCCCACCACCACAATGACCCCCAAGATTGTTGCGCAAGTGCGTTCTGCACTATTTGACATGAAAGTATACAAAAAGCAACGGCCACCCCCACCGGTTCGTGCCGAGGTGCTTTTTCCTGATTCGTTGGACACAATACCCGATATCGATGTAACCCCGCCCCAGCCCCGAAAAACTATGGTCGCTGATTAGGCAGTGATTTGGGATGGCGAAACCTCTCGTAGTCAGTAAGACCAACAAGGCCAAGAATGCTCTGATAAAGCGTGCGGTGTATGATGGCCGTGGATGGCGTTATGCTCACGAGGGTCCTAAAGCTATCAAGTACAGGACTCCCGGGGGTCTCACCCCGTCCAATCTTATGGTCAACAAGGCTGGGCAGGTCGTATCAAAGGCCAAGCACGCCGCAGGCCGTCGTCTTCAGGCCGCAGGCTATGGCGCCGATCCATTTACACGGTAAATTTCTCATGTCATAAACTTCAGAATGAAAAAACGCGTCCGTTGCTAATGATCATCGCGAACTATGAACATTGAATTCTTAGAAATGTTGCATTAAGTTGCTTATGACCGATGCCGTCGATACACGCACGAAATAGTTGTTTGTCGACGGTGCAGATCATATCCTGCACCGATCTCGCCGATGTTTACTTAAACATAATGGTTGGTCTGTTGTGTGAACAACTGCAAACTCTTGACCTTTCCAAGGTTAATATCGATTCCTCGGTATATCTTGTCAAACGTACGTTCTGTTATGGTTTGTAAAGACCGAAAACTATAATATCACGGGATAGAAAAGTGACTCTTTTTCCTCTTGTTGTTGTGGCGGTGTTGCACAATAATACATTTTAGGCCGTGTCTCATCTCCACACTTCTTCATTTGTAACAAACAAACCTTGTCAAGTTGGCTTTGTTGTACACGATCAAACGAACAGACATCTTGTTTTTCCTGTTTGCTTAACATACATCCCATAGTTGAATGTTAAATAACACATTTCCAACCAACAACACGATTATAACATGATGTCATGTTTGTTCAGAATCTACCATGTCCGTGTGCGGCGGTGCTTTGGCCCATCCGGCAGCAATTTATATGGGGACCGATTCAACGATCAATCTCGATATGATGTCTAGTATTAAGTTGATGTGGAAGGACCATACTTATGGTGGTGCTGGTGGCAAGCGCATCAAGGACAAGGACGTGCGCAACTGCAAAATCCCTGTATTGGAAAACTGGGATGCTGGGCTCGCGCAGAGCGACTGGGCTAAAATCAACAAAAAGTTTGCAATTGGTACCAAGTTCATACCACAAGACATATTGTTGTACGAGATTGGTGGCAAATTTATTGAGCATGTGGATCGTCGGCGACCACGAAAGCATTATGACCATATTGGAACGCTTGTTGTAGTGGCACCCACCAATACAACTGTTGGCGGAAACCTCGTTGTCGATGGTAAGGTGGCTATCCGTGGTGGCAGCGACACATATAGGTGGGCGTTTGTTCCGTTGGACTCACCACACTCGGTGACTGAGATACAGAGCAAGCGCACTCGGGACCAAGCCCGTATTTCGTTGACTTTTGGTGTGTACGAACCATCGGCTGCAACACCAGCACCACCTCCTCCTTCGCGCCCGCGTCTGAACAAGTCACCAGGCGACACCTTTGTGAGAATAGGTGGCAAAGCGATGCTTCGTAAGAAAGATGGTTCTCTCAAGCGGCAAATCCGACATGACTAGGTAGCAGAAACAGCAACGCGTCCAAGCTCGAAGAATCTGCGTTTGCGCCGAATAGGTACGGGAAGATCCATTTCGGCGGCAATATCAACTATAGTCTCGCGGTAGTTGGACCAGTCGTCGGCAGCGGCGTCATAATACAAGTAAAATACTTTGTGATCCCACCGCTCGTTTTTGTCAAGGTTGGATTGGTGCACGTTGGGGTACTTGCGAATACGACCGCAATACGTTACTGGTTTGACCTGGATCCCGCATATCTTGCCACCACCACTCTCATTTGTCATGTGTACATCAAAAGCAAAATCCATGTCCTCACGCTCCTTGGACCGACGCACTGTAGCATCAGGAAACGATTTGCCGATGTCTACGATACACTTCTTCTCCCACAAAGTGCCTTGCATCGACCCCACCGTGTACAAATCATGCATAAACTTGACACATTCTTCCATGGTTACATCCTTGAGGCTGTCTTTGTCAATGTCAGATCGTGCGTCTTTGAGCTCCTTCTGGACTGCTTTGTACAAGTTGTCACCCCATGTAGGAATACCATTTCCGTGTGCTGGACAACCACAGTCGCACTCCTTGCCGGCATCCCCGATGTGATTTTTGATGAGCTGTTCGAGCTCATCGGCCGTGTTTGGACGGTGATACTCGATGAGTTTGTTGACGGAAATCGTCACCCGTGCCAAATGAGTATTGTGTTTGTGGTTAACAGTGTTGAGCACCCCGCCTGTACGGCACGACATTTCAGGTTGAAGCCTTTGTGAGAATTCTCGAAGTTTGTCGGCACTGTGGACGACTGTGTAAAGATCACTTGTGTTGAAAGTGGCAAGTCCTGGGTTATAGTCCGTAAGTTCAAGAAGCCACTCTCCAGCAGAGCTTTTAAACCCCATCTCAAGGAGATTAATCCCTTCCGCATCACGTATTAGTTTTATCCGCAGATTACGCAATGCCTCGTAACCATTAATACCAACGTATAACCTCTCAAAAGGGTCCATTTTCTCAAAAGAGGTGGTTGACGTCATAATGTGCTAGTGGTTGTGGATGGAGCAGCACCCATCCACCGACACTGCTGCGGCGTTCTGTGAAGTTGCACCCGTTGATCTTGGTATGTTATATTTTCATGTGGTCATTGCGGAGAGTAATATGCGGCTTCCGTGGCGTCAACATTGTCTTGACGGAAGTTGGTTAATAAAGACAAATCCGGGCACTTGGGTTTTTCGAAGAAATGCCAAGCTCAGCGTGGTTGAAGATCTAGTCAGCGTCGAGATGGACAAAGCTATTCACTTGGAACGTCAGTGCTTGAACGTGCCACCTTCAGAATGGGAATGTTATAATTCGACTTGGCCCATTCATTATGTCTGGAAGAACTCGTAATTACGCACATAAATTTATGTTAAACAAATGACGCAAATGTTTTGTAATGTTGTTGGTTATCTCACATAACCGCACATCATGTGCTCGAGGAGCATGACGAAAGTTGTGGCACGTGATGGTCACCGACTGATGGTTCAAACGTACTGGTCCGGAGGCAACCCAGATGAGGCCACACATCAAATATTTCATGTTCATGGTGGAGGGTTCTCATCCGGCACAGACGTATATGGTGAGAATATGTGCGTCTTACTATCCAAGGCGAAGCCTGGTGAGTCAATAGTGTATGGCCTCAACTTTCGCAAGAACCGGGGGGCAGACAAGGCACTGGAAGACATTATCGATGTCGTGAATCATTTCAAAACCAAAGGTTGCACGGTGTATCTATCGGGTGGCAGCAGTGGTGGTTGGTTCGCAATGATGGCAGCATGCAATCGTTGCGAAGAGGTGGAAGTAGATGGGGTCATGGTTTTTTGTCCGGTACTGTACCCTGTTGAACGCGCTCGATGGCTCACAGCGTGTGCCGCTAGGATTGGTCATGCGGCACTTCCCGGTAATTTGTACACGGTCGACGACGAAGTATTATGCGCATCACCAAAAAAGGCTACCAAAGTTCTTGGTTTGCAAAACGATTTTTTTGGAGACACAACTCCTGAGAAAATATGTTTTCCAGCACCGTGCGAGACATTGTTGGTGGCGAGTGGTCAAGATGCGAACGTACCGCCATACCTACAGGTTCGAGCAATGCCACATATGACCACAACAGTGATGTATGGAAATCTGAATCACCAACTGCAAGAAGCCAAGAACCTGTCGGGAGAAGATGAGATGGCTATCAGGCAGCAAGTAGTCGGGTTCATGGAGAGGTGTGCACGTACGCGTTGGTTGTTGGAAACCAACTCCGGGGTTTGATCCCGGCACCTTCGGATCATATGAGCTAAGATGACTGTTGTATTTTCGAAATTAAAATGTATATAAATGTGCTTTAAATGAGCGTGTATTTGCCACAGCCTGCACAATATATAGTAGTCTTGGTGTAGGCTGAGCATGAGTGAGTTTTGGGCTGTGACATGCTACTACAATTCAGAGCAAGATCATTGTCGAGTGCACAACTTCAAGTTGTTTGCAGAGCGTCTCAAGAAACAAGGCGTGTCGTTGCTCACGGTTGAACTTGTGGTAGACGATAAGGACAAAGGAAACCCAGATGTTGAATCACTCAGTACCAAATACCACCGAGTGGTGCACCCTGATGTGTTGTGGAGCAAGGAGGCCTTGGTCAATGTCGGATTTAAGTTGTTGCCACCCGAGTGCACCAAAGTGTGTTGGATTGACGCCGACATCTTGTTTCCGTTTGACGACGATTGGGCAACCAAGTGCAGCGCTGCTCTAGACAAACACAAGGTGGTCCAACCATTTGAGAAGTACTTCTTCATGCCGGAACGCCATGTGAAATCTGGTCTATGGGACGATGAACGATACCCCGAAGACTACCGTTTGGGATTTGCCGGCAACTATGCCCATGGTCGCCAAACAAACGACTTCTCCAAAGCCCACCCAGGCTATGCATGGGCTGCGCGACGTTCGGTCATTGAAGAGATTGGCGGCTTGTATGACAAAGGCATCTGCATGGCTGATGTGTTGATGGCGTACGGGTTTATAGCCAAGACTGAAGAGGACATCAAGGAAATATGGGAGTATGAACCTATGAAGGCAGTGTTTGGTCTGTGGGGCCCAAGGTTGCGAGGCCACGTTGAAGATTGGATGCGAAAAACAATCAAGGTCGTTGGTGGTGATGTCGGAGTAGTTGACGGGGTTCGGGTACACCATTTGTTCCACGGATCAATCATTCACCGAAAGTACAAAGCACTTCACCAAGCATATGCCGAGTACAACCCGTACACAGACTCGCGTATCAATGCCGATGGTGTGCTCGAGTGGACCGAAGAGGCTCCACAATCCCTCAAGAACAGGGCGAAAGCATACATGTCGGTTCGTCAAAAAGCCAACACCCGGTATCGTCCCCAGCCTACGACGAGGCAATCTTAGGTGCACGTCTAATGCAACGTGCCGCATACGCACGTTGCATGTCGGAACGGGGATGTGATCCATGCCGGGCCCATGATGGACCCGACTTTCGTCGGGATGTTATAGTTTTACGTTTTGGCCGAGGGGTTTGCGCTATTTTAACACTCATGTACACGTCAGCCACATCATCATTGGGTGCCGCTATCCACAATGCGGACAGGGTATTCGTTTGGTCACGCATAAACATTATACACGAATGTATATGGTGCAATAATTCGACCTTGCAAATAAAACACAACCTGTGATGCCTACGGCCCCAAAACTTGACCGTTACGCCAATGTACCACGCACTGTCAATATGGTGGATCCTCCCATCCGACGCATCCAATGGACGGATGACAACCTGGAGCCGAAGAGCCCGATTCCCACTCCTCGAGATCTCGACAATCCTCCAGGTGCACCTAAAGCACTCCATCGTCGCCTCCCTTATGGTGGCAGAGTACTTGGCTGGGATTAGATTGGAGATCTTCTATGCACCTCTGCTTACGTATACAAATTCCAATACAAATACATGTGCAATACTATTTTTATGTGTCAAAGAGTGTTTTGTTTTTAGTTTGAGTCATGAGTATGACGCCACGCAATCCAAAAGCGTCGGTGGGATTGTGTCCACTCTCCCGTTTCCTTACACTTCCAGTCATAAATATGTTGACCTCCGTTTAGGATTGGGTCAACAATTCGTAGAAAATCAAACCCATTTTTCTTGAGAATAACTTCAATCATTGCTGCCGAAGGACGCATCCCGACATTATTGGCTGCCTGGTCTGCACCTTGTTCGGTCCTTCGGAAGAAGCTGTCTGGATTTTCTGAATCAATCACTTCTGATTCGAGAAGAAGTGTGTCGCATGCGTGGCAGACGTCGGCGAGATGTTTGTCAATTTCGGCAATATGATATAACAACCCCCAGTGCAAAATGATGTCATAGTGGGTGTCTGGTAATGAATCATGTTCAACATCCAATTGAAATGCATTTAGGTGTGGGTAACGCTGTTTTGCGACGTCAATATGCTCCTCCAATGCGTCGCAAGTTGTGACAATTGCTCCTAATTTGTGAAATTCATTTCCACATAGCCCATGTCCGCCGCCAAGTTCAAGCAACGTTTTCCCTACAACCGGCTGCTGTAAATACTTTTGAACTCCAGCCATGCGTGATTTAACCCACGGGCCATAAGTATCAAACACATTTTTTTTGACAATGGGAGACGTCGCAACAAATTTGGCCTCTTTCGAAGAAGTGACGCTTCGGTTTCGCAAAATACGATTACGGCGTGCCATGAGCTCTTGACGAATCGGCATAATCGGTCTTTCTTATTTAAACGAACCGAGTTATCTTGAGATATCTTCTTGTGGCCATTTTTATTGTAATTGTCATGGGCTGTGTCTGTGATAACCCCGGTTGGAAACAATGGGATGATGCTGCGGTGTTACATGTACAGGCGGGATTAGTGAGACGTATATGCATATGTGTGCCCGTGTGTTGGGGTGTCTGTGGATTAGCACGTCATATGGTGGGCGAATACCAGTATACGTATTCTGACAATACCATCACTGTTGTAGATATCTATGGACGTCGTCGTCGTGGCGAACCGTGTTCGTATTTGTATGAGCCCAAGTCTTACAACCTTTTGAATAAATCCGAACATTAGTTTCTCTTCATTCGCGCAAGCAATTTTTTTGCAGCTGGATTGTCTCCCTTTGCCCTCATTCTCATAACCCCCAGAGACTGATTACAATGCTTCCGGCAGCTGTCGTTGTGGCGTTGGTAGTAATTTTCGTATTTGTAGGAACATGTATTTCGCGATGGCTATTCTGTCCCAATTATTAAATAAATATATTGGAGCGTTAGTGTTAGAGTCATGGAGTTTAAGGAGGATTATGAATATCTCGATGAGTACGATTGGGGCACTGATGAAGAGGAAGAGCCTGATTTGGATGCCGAGAAGACCGAACTTGAGGTAGAGCGGGTGCTCGGCAAAGCTTTTTCCAAAACACTCCGAACGATGGACGAAGTGGAGGGCTATGGAGATTTGTTGGAACTGTTTCGAAACGAGAACGGGCCTGATTCTCTCAAGACGCTTGATCAAATGACGGATATTGCTCGTACTTTTGACAACTACGAGGCCGAAGGCATAGATGATACATTTGAGGGGTCGTTTGACGAAGCAATGGAAGCAGTGGCTGCTGACATTATTTACGAGCCGCACAACCCCAAGTCATCGACATATATCAAGGCACTTGAGGGCAGAATCATCGAAAAAATCAAAGCGCATCTCACACTCCGCATCAATAAGGATGTGTTTTTCGCAGACATCGGAGAGTTCAAACTCATGTGGCTAAAGGCAAAGAAAGAAGAACGCGACCAATGGCTGCGGCAAGCTGGTGTGGAGGAGAACGAGGTTGCTTTATCAAGTATTGAAACAGATGAAAACCTGCTCGAATCACTCCGTCTACATAACGAGGCCAAAGCATTCGAGTTGGCTTCCAATGGCACACTTGAGACCTTGGCCCTGTTTGAACAAGTTCGGGACGATTATAGTGAGATTATCAACGAAACCTTGCCCAAACTTCGCAAAAATGTGCGCGAGGGCAAGGCGTCGCGGGACGAATTGGCCATGTTGATCAACACACTTCGGGATTTGCGCTGGAAGCGAGATGGTATGATGGCCGGACTTGAGGCACACGGGCTCAAACGATTGCAAACTCAGGTGATTGGTTACAAACGTACCATGCGCACACTCTCAGCAGATGAAAAGAAAGTAGCCAAAACGTTTATCAGACGTGTGGGTGATTTCATACGTGAGATGGAGGAAGAGGAAGAAGAAGCCGAGGAACGCGCCTACCGCAACCAGCGGATTGTCTTGTATCACGACCGAATGGGTGGAGGGTATTTGCCGGATAATTGGGAGATTGTTGTGGACCAGGATGCCGGTGACAATGAGGATCTGTACTTGTACCGCAACCTTGATACGGGTGATACATCAGTGTTTCCGCCCAACTTGGACAAGACCGGCCACGACTATCAGTCTGACTTGCGTCGGCAGAATGTGGTGATATCCATGTTGGACGCGCGGCTGCGTAACCTTCAAGGCGAGATCGATGACGAACTCCGCAAAAAGGATAATTGGAAGGCGATACAGACAATCAAAGACGAAGTGTCCAAAGTGGCACTCGATTTGACTTATTCGTGGTTCAATAACCGACGGTCCGATGCCATGTATGCGGGCGAAATGGAATTTATTATGCGTCGTGTAACATTTCTTCGAGGCATCATGGATGACCTGATCGACGAGGAGGTTGAAGCCAAATTCGACGAAGAAGAACTGGTGCGCGAAGCACCAAAGATAGCCGCAGAGCTTCAAGACGAACGTGAGATGATAGCCGAGGCGGCAGCCCAACATCTTAAGATGCAACAGCATCAATATTTCGACGTTATCAGCGCTCCAATGTGTGACCTTAACAGCCCCAAACGGGTTCAGGATCAATATCACTTTCCGTGCACGAGCAAGGCCGAGAAAGGGACATATCCAAGCGCTTGCTTGGCACTCAAGGACAAACTAATTTGCCCTATCAACTGGTACCCAGACACAGGATATAAGAAACAACGTGTGACTGAACTATACCCAGTATCTGGGTATCAAACGAACAAGGTGCAACGTCGACGCGCTACAGGTCCCCGTCAACGTGTTTCTGGAAAAGAACGACGACGGCAAACCGGAGGTCGGCGATAATACACGCTGTCTATAAACCAGAACCGTAATATGGATCCGTTTGTGTTGGACCCTTTGACTACAGCATGCATGCTCGCACTTGTCAATTTTGTCGAGGAAGGAAGCAAATTAGAAATCGAGGACAACTACATACACTTTACAAAGCCATCGGCGGTGGCGACAGGTGTTCGGTTTATATTTAGTTGTATTCGCGAAGGGTATAGCCGAGAAGCGTTGGCGCATCTTCGCAAGCCAATAGCGCGGTCGATTATGTGGTACAAAGACACAGCGCCTACTGTGTTTGAGAATGCAGGCTTAGGGTTACGAAAACTTATTGATACCTACAAAGGCAAGACGAGCTTGGCCACGGAAACCTTGACGCTGTGTCTTCTCACCGTGGAAAAGCATGAGGATATACCGGCGCTATTGCATTTGCCCGGCGACGAAGTCCGACAAGATCAGTTGCATCGGCTGAGGGACATGTGGAGCGACGCTGAGGTGTTGTGTTTGGAAGGCTGGTTTGCGCAGCTTGCAGCCGAGTCAGGGCCGCGTGAGCAACACATTCGGTCCATTCGCGAATTCTTACATCTCAAGCAACCGCTACTCCGTGAAGTTATCCGAGACACTGCGGTTTAGATATTTCAAAGCAGCCTGTTGTTGTGGTGTAACGGTGCCGACGATTGTCTTGATTTGTTTGTTAATCAAAAAGTCTGCGTTATAATACACAACGTTGGGAGGATACATATCAAACCTGATGTTCATAGTGCCCATGATTTCGATAAATCATTTTGCTTCGCCTTCCTTATGGAAGAAGTACTCTTGTCCGTCATAGATCTTGCGGACCCACTCTTCGTCATTATAGTACATCTCAACCACTCGTATGATAGTCCCCATTTAGTTATGTCGTCGGCTGGTGTTGGTTGGTTCTGATGTTATTATGGCATAAACGATGATCATCATGATCATCAAATCACACATGGGAAACCCGGCTGTCAAATATATGCACAACCCTGGTGCGTCATGCCGCTGCCACCCGAAGGATTCAATGACCGAGGCGGCCGCCGTAAATGGCTTGGCTGTTCGGACATACGCACCGAGATAAATCTCCCCGGGTTGACAGTAGATATGAATGCGTCTGCCGAAATTGTTTACGACATTGTCACGCAGGACTTGGTGGAACGATTAAAGGATGAGTTTGGACGGGACACTCTCAAAGGAAGGCGTGCAACAGCTCAGCTCGACATGTCATGTCCCATTATCAAAGAGACATTGCATGCATGTCAATATGCGGTGGGTGAGTTTGAAACCGAAGACACCTCAATGATGGACATGGAAGGCACTGTGCTTGTCGAGTGGCCACCAGTCAAAGGCCGAGCCGTGTGGAGTAGCAATACATCACCGTATCAAGTTGTCACGAACGAAATGAAACGCGGGAAAGACAATTTATTGGTGTTGGTCATTGAGAAACAGCTCAGAGTAATGTTCAGCAACAAACACACCAGGGAAAACGTCATAGTAACGGTCGAAGCTGGGGATTTGTTATATGTCTTGCCCGAGACATTAGATCACTACATGTTTCGTGTGTTAAATGATGAGTCCATACGTGGTACACGCATCGAGATAACCTTTTACAAATAAATATCATGTTCTTTTAAGATCAAACGTGCCTTTGTCTTTCGGGTTGGACATGGTGTAGGTACCGCGCAATCGGTGAGGCGTGTCTTCATGAAAGTGGAAATTGGTGATGGCACCTTCGAACATCAGTTCAAGTTTTGATGGTAATGTATCCGATGGGTGTTCCATCTGAGACACCGTTCCGCGTCGATACATGCCGTCAAACTCCATCTGGAGTACAGATTTTCCAAATCCTTGGGCAAGGCGAGCCACCCCGCCTACCATTCCTTCGGGATACATGTTGCTTTTCCATTGACCCTCAAGTCTACGCAGAGTATCCATATCTACTTGATACACAGTTCCATACTTTTTGTATACGTATGAGAGGTAGAACTTCGCTATGATGTATCCTCCGGTGTGGTTAGTGTGGCTTATGCTTGGTGCCTCTTCACCCTATGTGGTCTCTGCTGTTTTGAGTGCGGGGATTGGGGCCATTGTTAGTTCATCACGCACTGCGCACATATCCGAGGCCGATGCCGATCGTATAGCTGCTAAAGTGGTTGATAAGATTAATAAATAACGCACAAACAACGTAACACCACCATGGGACTCAGCATAATATTCAACACAGTTTGCGTCATTTATAGTAAGAAACATCACTTTCCAACATCGTTGCTGCACTCGGTGTTTGTGCGTCATGATGAGGTATTGGTGTTTTTAGTATACCAAGGAGGACTTGTGTCGTATAGCGACAATATCCCGGACGGTGTGCTCAAGGACAAACGAGGAATGTGGGTAGACCCTGCCGAGGTGGCACGCGGGCGCGTTATTCCGATTTATGAGACAATGACTTCCGAGGCAACACAAATATTAGCACCCAACGTCACCACGGTCAAGTCGGCACTCGCTCGACCGGGAGTATCCTTCATGGTGCCTCCTTCCGCTCTCTCGGTGGCCAACAAAATTCTTGAGAATGCCAAATGGCTCGAGTGTATGTTTGATCCAATTGAATTACCCGATGAGGTGCAGTACGAACACTCGGATCGTGTGTGTGCCCGTGGTCACCAGTACAGATTGTCAGACCGTCTGACCGAATGCATGCTGTGTCAAGGAGATACTGTTACTTGCGGGACGCTCGGATGTGACCAAACCATTCCTCTGCAGGTCTTTGAGACGGTGAAAAACTCGTTGTCTCCTGCCATTCGTAGTCTGGTTGTGACAGTCGCTGACCAAAAGCGCTGTTCCCAAAGTATCCAGGACGTTTTTCCTCTGGTGGAGGATGTGGGTGATCTGTGGTGAGACCGGCCTCTGCCCTAGTGTCGTCTTTTTTCGCACTGGTCCAGCCATGAGTGCCCGATGCTACTGCGTTAGTTGCATAAAACTTCTCGAGTGCTTCGTCTGCCGATATCTTGGCTTCTGAGAGCAATGATTTGGCTCCCGGAGTAGCTTTTTGATGGCTCAAACCGTAATAAAGCCCCAAAGAAAACACAATGACTACAAATATCAAAAGTAACACAAACGAGGCACGTTGAGCCGTGTCCAGACGGGCCCACCACAAAGCCATGTTACTAACTTACGAGTGCCTCATTTTTACTCCGAGCAAGGTACAGTATGGTGGGAGACGCTGGATACCGATCCAGTGCCATGCACACAACCGGACAAGCACAGAGGGGACATCGTGGGCGTGTGTTTGTGTACATTTTTTGCGCACACAGCTCACATATGCAATGGTTACACGGTCGGAGCTCGGTTTCGGTGATGGCGGAAAATTGACGGCAACCTTCACAATGTCCTGACATGTTTCTGGGTCAGAACCGTCATGGACTCGGTAGATGTTGTTCCGATCGACCCTGAACATCTTGTGGATATCATTGATAATTTCAAGTCATCCGAGCCATCCAGTTTAATTGTCCATTTTTCGACCAAGTTGACGCGTGTGGATGTTGAACGCATGGCCAAACTGTTGGCCGAGCAAGAACAATGCACCTTTGACGATTATGATGGACGACGGGTGCACCTGTCATATGACACCATGAACTGCAAATACCCGATGCTTGTCAAGGGTCTTGGATCAGGCAATCCTGACATTGCCAATGCGGAAAAAACCATCAACTCCATCATCTGCCTATGGACCAAACTTGGGTACACAGACATGGTGTGATATTACTCACTAAATAAATCGAGCCCGTGTACCCAGCGTCGGCAATAGAACAGGCCGCTTCGTTTACTGAACACCGCATCGCCCATAGATTACGGTCAAGCGGGTACCAACCCCATTTGCATAACAGTTGGCTGCCCGGTTTGGCCACCCTGAACACACGAACATCGGTGTTGTGTTTGGCAGCATCTGCTACATCCCATGCGCTGATTGGCACCGTGATCCAATTGGGGGGTGGTGTGTCTTTGATAGGTTCGGTTTTAGTTTCTTCCTTGGACACTTGAAGTCCTGCTTGATCTAGGACGCTCTCGAGTTCTTGGAACATGTTAGAGTAGTGCACACATGTTGTGATTGGGGTACTTCCCTACCACCGAAAAGAGCGGAGCAGATTCTGGTGGGATATAGGGTTCGAAGACTGTGGCGGCTTTGAGCCAAATGACGCGTCCGCTGTGATCAACCACAAGATGGTCTTTGCCACGTTGCGCAATATCCTCTTCTCTTGAAGTTGGGGTCGGTGGGGTCTTCCAAGTCAAGGTCGGCATTCTCCCCACAACCTTCAATTGATTATACAACCTTGTCGAATAAAACGTTTGTTGTCAAGGTGCAATGCGGCTGAGAGACAAAGATGTACAGCTTCTTGTTGGGAAGAGGGTAGAAGCAATTCGTGGGAGTTTTCGTGCTGTAGGATCATTAACCAGGGCAAAGAAACGAGGTCTCCTGTGCAGTCTATTTGGCCCTTCATGGCGGCTGACTATCTACACCGCATGGGGTGAAACCTATTATTTTGTGATTTGGGCAGACAGTCATCTCCAAGGACTCGGTTAGATACCATATTTAACCGTCCAGTAAAGATAATCACCTTTGTCCAACGATGCGAACATACCCTTGTGTTTCTTTACCTGCAATGCTGCCACCACCGACGTTTTGTCGGTTTCGCCAAGGGCAAAAGCACACTCTTCGAGGGAATCATCGATGAGCAGTGATCGTTTCTCATTGATTGAGCCCTTGGACCTTTTGAGGTCAAGGTTAAGACCTTTGATGTATCCGTCGAACCCATGTTCATTTACTTTGGTATCCAGTGATGGATTGTAAAAAGCAAAATGTCTGTTGCGGGATACCAAGAGATGCTGAACGTTGGGAAGACCCTTAAGAAGTAATTTGAGCCGCTCAAACTGGTCAATCGACTCAACCAAACTATCATTACTTTTTAAACCGTGCCCTATCACAAGTGTGCCGTCTACATCCCAAAGAATCTCTTCAATATCATGACGCTCAACGATAGATTGTATTACCTTCTCGGCCATACAACCAAGAGATCAATTATGTCGTTTTTTAATAACCAAGATAATCACCACCAGCAAAGCTTCCTTCGTCCTCGCTCATTCTTCGAGCCGTGCCGTCCGACCCAGTTGTTGTGCTTGCTGTTACTTGGGCCATTAGTTTGCGATGAACCTCTTGTTTGTCCTGGTCCTCCTTGACTAATTTGGAGATGGCGTAGTTGTACGTCAGGTCTGGACCGCACAATGGGGTCTTGGGTACTCCTCCAGCATAACGTTGCATCGCACGAGCGGTCTCGACTTCGGCCATGGCAGATGATTTCTCAGCTGTTTGATCTTTTGGGAGAAAAAAGCAATTTCGTATCTTCTGGAGCACTTCTGCGGGGTTCTTCTTGTCCGGCGGGACAACCATTATTTTCCCACCCCACACGGTGTCCTTATTCGGTTTCTTTGCTCCCTTTAGCCCCCGAAACACACAGCACGGTTTCTGGGAACTGCGGGTGCTCGGTTTTGGGTTGTCGTTGCGGCACAACTGCATGACCACCGGCATGCCTGTACCTTTGGCATCTTCGCGCAAGAACTTGAAATAGGTGCATTTGCGGCTATGCATTCCTGGACCGCTTCCACGATCCGCAATGCGATTGAAACACCGGCCGTCTGCGGACGACTTGCGTTTGGGAAATGCCATGATATAAGACGGAGCCGAGTCTTCGCCGGCCTCGTGCACAATGCATGCACCATCAAGCGGTGCATCAAAACAAGGATGTAATAGAGTACCCAAAAGCTCTGGTAGTATTTGTTCCACTGCATCACGGCGAAGGTCTCCCTTGACAAGCTCGACGCGGTATCGAGTGGACGGTGTCTCCCCGCGATCAAAGGCCGAGAATTGGTTGTGGATACGCAATGTTTCCGAAACCCGAGGGTCGTCCTCCTCTGCCTGCAACGTGTCGCATATACGTTTTCGCTTTCTATCAGCAGCGCCCTCGCCAATTGCCGACACCAGTTGTTTGTACGGGTCGTGCTTGAGTACTGGTTCGGGTTTGGACTTGCTGTTAAAATCAGGTATGGGTGCTGTGTCAGTCGTCCGCACACTGCAAATACGAAGTACATGAGCCGGAATACGGTGGAATCTGTGCCACGCTCTGTTGTGTGGGTGGAACTTGCCATTGCCAATGATCAACGCACCGGGGCCGTAATACCGGTCAACCGACACCTTACCCCCACCACCACAGTGCAAACATGGACCGCCACTTGCTTGTGCACGTGAAATACCACTGCCCTTGGTGCAAACGTTACACTTTTTGGTCTTGCGGGAATATGGCATTCGCATACCACCAGTGTTTGCAGTTAACCCGGCAATGTCAATCATCTTTCGCCAAAACTCCTCGGGCTTTCCCGGAAAGCGTGCCTTGAGTGCCCACATCGTGCTCTCCATAATCCACAGCGCTTGGGTCTGTGTCACAGACCACCCAGACATGTAATAATGTGCCCCCATCTTATATGTGCTGACCCCTGTCTTAACATTGACTTCCGGTGATTGGTATACCAGTGGGCCGTGGTTGACCAAAATACCCATTGTGAGCTTACCAATTCCTTTTTCCTTGGTCAAGGACTCTGGGTAGAACGAGGCCACCACTTTCTGAATCTCACGAACAAAGGCAATGTGCAGAAACACACATATGAACCGTGCGACTTGTGCTGGAAGTCTAGGCACCTCGTTGTACTCGACGCACACATCATGGATTGCCTGAATAACATCCCACCACCGTGTTTCGCGCTCTTTGGGAAGCTTGTTATTAATACGGTCATTGGCCAACGGTGGTGGAAATTTAGAAAACCTCATGCACTTCTCAATACGGACATCCTCGGACATTTCTTGAGGAACACCGCTGAGGATAACTTCGGTGGCGAATCTGAACTGGTGAGGCTCGGTGGTGAGGTCCAAGTCCATCTCATAGTACAGCGGAAAGATCATCGTGCGCTCTTCGTGAAGGTATAGTTTGGCACCACTGATGGCTGCTTTAGCAACATTGTTTTGAAATTGATCGTGAAGCTCGAGCGGAACGGCCAATGAGCCCCAGTGCAAAGTTTCCTTGTCAAACCCACGCTCAACTCGCTGAACACCTTCTAAACACAAGTGAGAACGCAAACCAAATTGCTCTGATGCGGGCTGTCTATACTTGGGATCAATCAGAGCGTAAAAGCTCTGAGCACTTGGATCAAGTTGCAGTGGCATGACGTACAAAAAAAGGTTGAGTGGTTGTGGGGACACACGCGTTGACTGGGGTCAGACACAGTCGTGAGATGGGAGACTTTGGAGAGGAATTCTATGATGACGATATTGATGAGGAGGTTAATGTTGAATCTTTAACGGTAGTAATCTCACACCTTGAAGACCAACGATTTGTTGCCAAATTTCACGAAGATGCCGATGTCCCGCTCGTGTTTTCTGCTTACAACCCAGAGACTCGTGAATATCGGTTCAAAGCGGTCGAGGCCACCGCAGTCGAGGCCGAACTTGCGGGTGCTGGATTTAATATTTTTCGCGACTTTTCTTCTTACGAAGAAATAGTCCCAGAGGTGTTTGACCAGGCTGATCCTGTGGCTCGCGATGACGCTCTCGAGTGTGTTCGGCAAGGCAATGATGTATTTGTGACGGGGGCCGGCGGCAGTGGCAAAACCGAATTTCTTCGAAAGTGCTTGGAGATATTGGGTCCCACTGTTGCTGTGGCAGTGTGCTCTACAACAGGGGTGGCGTCCGAGGAGTTGGATGCACGCATGCGGGACCTGCTCGGGTTGGACAACCATGTCACCACATTGTACCGCTGCTTGGGAATTCGGCCGGATGACTGGAAACGTGACCCGAGTACAGTGGTGATGCGGGTGGTGAGCGCACGTAAGCGGGACAAGACACCGTCGTTTGATGTGTTTATGCTCGACGAGGTGTCCATGTGCAGTGCTAAGATGTTTGGTATTGCCAAGCGGGTGATACGCACCATCAACCCTGACGCTCAAATCATCGTGGCGGGTGATTTCTTACAGCTTCCACCCGTACGCAAAGAGGAGGACCCCGAACATCTTGGCGAGTTTGCGTTCCACAGCCCTGAGTGGGAGACCTTGTTTGCGTATCGGCAGTTTGTCTTTGAGGAGAACTTTCGGCTGCGTGGTGCTTCGGATAGAGTCAAATCTTTCCAGACAATGTTAGATCGGGTTCGATTTGGTGAGATCACCGAGGAGGATGTGTCCATGCTCGAAAAGAACCACGACGGTGAGCCCACCGACGACCACTACCGTGTGTACCCGCGTGTGGCCGAAGCCCGAAGTTACAATCAAGAGCGCTTGAAGAAACTAAGTTCTCCCATCCATGTGTTTAAAAGCCACTCGGTGTCGTACGAACAAGCTGTGGGAGACAAAGAACGAACATCCGTTGAGGACGTGCCGCCTGTGCTGCGCAAGATTGTGGGGATTCGTCTCGAAAAGGAGTTTGTGCCTGTAGAGGTGGCACTGGGATCTAGAATAATGCTCACACGTAACCATTTGCTAGAAACCAAAGGAGTGGCCAACGGTTCCATCGGGACAGTCATTGCATTGAGCGAGGTCGGGCTTACGGTGCGTTTTGACGGCAAGGAGGAAGAAGGAATTTTGATCGCGCCCACGGCTGTTGACCAGTTGGATGCTGGTGTTGGTATGGACAAAACACGACGCACGGTGGACATTGTGCAGATGCCGGTGCGACTTGCGTGGGCAGGCACCATCCACTTGGTACAGTCGCGGAGCATCAAACAAATGTATGTTAACTTCGCATCGCATGATGGCCGTAGCGCCGTGTTTGCCCCAGGCCAAGCATATGTTGCCATCAGTCGTGTTGTGGATCCCGAAGGCTTTCTTTGCTCAGGGGCCCGCACTTTGCTTGAGGACGGTGCAGTGCGGTGCAGCCCAGATGCGCTGCAATTCTATCGTGAGACGCTGCCTGCCAAAACCAAAATCCGCAAGGCAGCTCGGGACGCTGGGTACTCTGGTCCAGAAGGCATGTATAATGAGAGATTGGGTGTGCCATATGACCGGCGCGACACGACAAAAGAACCTCCTGTCCATCGATCGTACCTCACGGACATGATTCGCAACAGCGAGGCTAAGAAGAAATCAGAGTATCACGAGATTAAGCGCAAACGGCAAGTGATGGAGGAGCAGGGTATTAGAAAAGCCAAGCGACACGATCCCAAAGATTCATGGTATGATTAAATATAGAAGATGTATCGCTCAGTGCTTCGTGCATTAGTTGTCTTTTTGATTCTGTTGTTTGTGGGGGCAGCTACAGGGGTAGCAGTGTGGGGAGCACTCACATTTCATAGCAAGCCCGCCGTCAATGTTGTCGACTGTCACGGTTTGGTCACGACGGGTGTGTTGGCGGCTGGTGTGGACGTGGCACCCAAACAGAGTATTGATGGCTTTTGCACACTGGGACAGCATTGGACCATTGGCTACATGCGTGATGGTTGGCTTGGTAATGTATCAACGCTGACAATACCATCGGCCAAGACCATGGAAAATTGTCGTCAAGCATGCCTTGATCCATCTGTGCCGTGCCAAGCTTTTTCATTTGATACACAAAACAACCAATGCCTGCTCACCATGAGTGGGGCAGACCCGTTGCTCGCCTTTTCCAATGTGTTGGACAATTTGAAAAGCTCGGCCACCGAAACAACGGCACTCAAGCTGCAAATACCGTTTGCGTCGGTACCACCCCAATGCAATAGCATTATCGGCAACACACCGGGGCAGCTTGACAATACGGCACCCTTTATGCAAGATGGGCCGTCCAATATGTGCGGGGTGATTGGCTTTGGTCCATCTCCGGTACCTCCTGTTGTTATTCCCATTACCACCTCTACGAACGTTCTCGACTTTGCGGGTTGTTCCGAGTCGTGTGTTCTAGACCCCACGTGTAATCTATCATCAAGAGACATCCATGGCATATGCACTACATTCAAATGGGGTACAAGCGGGCCTAATCACGGGCTTGACAATGGACTGATTGGGAAATCTGTGTTTTATAAAGTTTAATCGTCCTGAACGTCCGATATATCAGGCATCTCATAGTCTATGAGTTTCTGAATTTCAGCAACGGACCATTCACAACAATTCATGTCAGGATCATCTTTGATAATAGCCCGTATCTTGCCGACAAATTTACGCATATTGTTAGCATACTCCAACGTTTGGGAGGCAATCTCCAGGGCTCTTGCCGTCATATTTTCCTTCTCGGGGTTTCGGTTGCATGAATTTGGTCACTTGTCTCATCCATCCTGAGATGGAAATGACTGCTTCAATCTGGTAGTGGGAACATATTTTCATTATTTTTAACAAGCCATTCTTTGAGTGCCTTGACAGTCACACCTTCAATACTGCAACACTCGTTTAGATAATCATGAGGACCTTCAAAACGTATTTCGGCAAAGAAACGTTTCATCTTGTTGTCGTCGTATTTTGCAGAAATGTGCTCGCGAATCTGTTCATCAATAAAACTGTGAACATCCTTGCTTGTATCAAGTTTTTCAATCGATTCGTCACTCATCTCACATATACACTTCAAGTATGCATGTCTGTTTTCCAATGGGGTTGGACGAAACATTTGTTTTGCGGGTACGCGTTGTTTGATAAGTCGCAAACTCAAATCAATGGCACTCTTGATAGGATCAGTACGTATTACTCTTGCCGTCAATACCTTGCCTTCAAACTGATCCGCATATGCTGCTCTGACATAACTACGACTCATTTCAGACACTAATATCATGCCTTTGATATATTCATAACCCTCACCGAGTGTCACCCTCACACCTGTTCCACATTCGTTTAATTTGTGGGCAGTTATTATGACGAGGTCACCCACAACGGGAAAATATTTAACTTCTGACATGAACACGTGATGTGTGCGAAATATATCAGTTTTGATGTAATGTATCAAAACTGATATATTTCGCACAAGAGTCTCACATACCCACTGCGCACAGCAGTCATGTGTGATGATTACACGAAAGAAAACATGCTTTACGTTATATCCCATCCAAGTTTAGTGCCTTTGCATGATTATCTCGCATCCATGGCAAACCTTGAATTCAAAGACATTCCAACTCCAACGTACATCGTTGCTGCTCAGATCCTGGTCAAGGCCCGGGAGTCACTGCCGGCGGACACTACGGTAGATGTCAAGCGCATGACGACTTGGAAGCAGATGTGGAAAGCGTTTGATGGCAAGGTAGTTGATATTCTCGAGCCGGCATTCGCTGGAGCCATCAAAGCAATCCCGCAAGGAGAACTTGCCAAGATTTCCAAGGGCTATTGTGACAACAAGGCACGGTTACAGATGGAAGACCGGGCCAAAAACGACAAACGCATGCTCGATGCAATGATCAACAGCCCAAAATTGACCGAGACGTTGCTTGATCAAATCTTGGGCGAGTCTGTTGAGAAAGGGATGTTTGACGAAGCTTATGTAGAATCTGAGAAGAAGCGGATCATAAATCTGTACCAACAGATCACTGGACAGACGTTTCCTACATTGCCCAAATAAACAAGAGTCGAATTGCAACATGTTGTCAAAAACCAGTACATTAGTGTCTTTTAGACTATGAATCCCAACGAGATTGCCGCACAAGCCAAAGGCGTTTTGGGCACTCTGTTGCGTCAACTGCACAAGACTGATGCCGAAAAGGCAAAGCGCCGTCTGTGTAGCAAGTGCGATGATGAACGTCCATTTGTCGTTTATGATGCGGATACCGGTAATGTCAACGTGTTGCAAGCCACGCAGGTGGCGACCCATCACACCGAACTCGAGTGGATGACTCCGGAAATCCGAGAGGCGGCACAGTCAATGGAGCGCAAGGATATGTTGGTGGTCATGTTACAAAAGAACGGTGATACCCACTACTATGGATTCAGGAACGTTTAGAACAACTACAACACAACCATCTCGATACTACTCTTTCATAAATCCATACACTTGCCGCACCTATCAAAACCCACACCGCAGGCAGCATGTATATGTTTAACCGGATATAATAATAAAGATAACATGCCCGATCATTGTTCCGGGCAAACGCCCGTGAGCAAATCTTTGTCATCGGCATCTTGTTGGTACATGGCGTCGTAGCACATGGCGTCATACTCCTCTGCTCTATTGAACCATTCGGGCCAATGTTGTTTTGATATTCTCCCAAGTTTCTTTTGATATTTGTCCCACAGCGTGGCTCTGATCGCGAGCAGTCGCGAATGCAATACCCAACACCGCCGTTCTTCATTGTCTTTGAAATTGAACCGCACCAGCAGCGCGAATTCCCCAGCCCCCATCGGCATCACCTGCTCAATCTCAATCAATTTGGGAAGCCACTCACAGTCCCATCCTTTCCATGCGTGTGGGAACGTGGCCAAGAATTCACTCATTGCCTCGGTAGTGCAGTTGTTGCGTCGCAATAAGTCGGCACACTTGCACACGTTTCGTTTGTTTGTTCGTCTCGTTTCTGCCTTGGCGATCATGGCACGTAACTTATCGCTCGTGGGTGCCTGTAGCATGGGAAGTGTGACCTCACCAGGTGGTTCGGCGCGCGTTATATTATACAGACGCCGCTCTATCTCCTCTTCCTCTCGACGGGCTTCGGCATATGCTTCACGTTGGGCCTCTAGTCTGAGCAGTTCTTCGTTGGCTTGCTTTCTCCGCTCCTCGAGTTTGATAGTATTGCCGGCTCGCAGTCTGACGAGGCTTCGCAGGGTAGAGGTACCCACAAACCCTGTTGTGAATGTGGGAGATGGTGAGGCGATTGCCTTGGAAAATGCTGTAGCCTCGTCTACAACGACACCCGCTCGTTTGACGTGGGCGCGCCACCCTCGTTGGGGCTTAGAAACCGTTCCCGTCTCGGCTCGGTATAATGGCGACCGAAACGGGTTGCAGCGATCAAACGGGTACCATGTCGGAGGATTTCCTTTGCCATTGTCAATGCAGACAGTGAGTTCTTCCCCAATCGCACTTACCTTGAACTCCTCGAGCATATCAATATAGGTGACACGGCGGTTGGCCCATCGGTGCTTGTGGTTCTCCAGGCAGTCAAACTCCCAGTTATTCAAATTAACAGCATCCACTTTTGCCACTACAAACAACACTCCGGTGGATGTGTGTTGAAGAATGGTCTTGGGGCCAAAAGGGTGACGTTCTTTTGGAAGTCCGATTCCTTGAAGACCGATGTACGGCAAATTATCCGAGTCAATGTTGAGCGGGGCAAGTGCCATTGTTATTTAGTAAAAGAATACGTGTTATGTATAAGATATCGTCTTCGGTTATGGGGTGCTGTTACTCTGTGTGCGCTTCTGAGAGAAAATGCCGCAATCCGATTTGTTTCAATACGGTGTTTCAGCCAAGTTCTCTGTGGGTGAGATTAGTTCGCTCACGACGTAAGTTCTGTCCCTTTTGTGAGTGTTTGTATGCCGGCTGCCGTAACGAGAGAGCCATGGGACTTTTGTATGGCAGGTCGACCCATGTGCACCATTATTGTTCAGCACACCGATCTTATTAAAAATAGATATTATCAATATTTGGGTCGTCGATGATCATCGTAAAATTTCAATGATCATCATGAGATTTTAATGATCATCGTGGCAATGATCATTGAAATCACACTCGGCTTGGCCCGCGCTCTCAAATTCTCATAACCACCACACAGCCTCTGGAGACAGGACCCCTGTTCCTCAGCATGAAGGTACGGTTTGATCTTGAATATATGTTTCTTAAATAACCAACTAACAACACATTCATTTTGCAGATGATGATTGTTCTATTGACAACACTCGCTACCACTGCTCATGGGCACGTCTTTGCGAAAGACAATGACCTGTCGATTGGTATGTACAACCTCACCCCGGCTTCGTCAGCGATATCATCGTTGGGGTTTGCTCCCGCTTCGCCACACATTGACTGTACCTTTGTCAATACAACACCCACTGCTGGACCCGGCTTGTCCGAGTGGACTGTGGAATTGGGTATCAAGGCTCTCAGTGGGTTTGCTCTGCTTGTGTCGGTCATTCGCGAGGAGGAGAAACGACCGTTGTCGTTGTTTCTTCTTCTGGTGATTGCTGTGGCGCTCGACGCGTCGGTCATGTGGTGGAGTGTTGCCGTCTGTTGTATTGCGCTCAAACGCATACACTTCCAAGACGCTCTCGTTTGCTATACTGCTACGGCCTTGGCAGTGGCACTTGCTGCCCCACCGGCCATGTGGTTAACAGCAGAGTGGATTCTGTTTTCTGCCATTGGTGGTTATTGGATGCGAATCTTTGGTGATGATGAGTACCACCGGGTTACTATCGAAGGGTTGGACAAGAAACTGTGGCCTTTTGTCGAGGCTACTCGTGGCAAGAGGGTATCGGACACAACCGGTGACCAATTTGTAAGCTTGTTAACGTCTGAGGAGTTGGAGGTTGTCAAAGCTTGGAAAGATCGCCGAATCCCTGAGAACGTATGGCTTGCAGCCAAGGGTACGCTTCGCACACAACTGCAACAAAAGGGCAAGTCGTTGGATAAGATGTCGCAACACAAACCCGAGTTATTTCAAGATTACATGACCAACATTGGCGTGTTTGCGCAAAGTGACTTTGGGTTTCTTGCGGCCATGCTGCTCAGTGTCAAGAGCAAGGATATTGTGGAAGACCTCTACAAGAATACAACAGAGGCGTCTCCGTCTCCCATGGGTGGTGTCAAGGATGATGAGGATGAGGAAGATGAGGAAGAAGAGGCTTCTGATAGCGAGCAAGCCATGGATGTCATTACCACTACCGCTGCCACTGCCATTACCACTACTGCACCCGAGATGGAAGATTCCGAGTCTGACTCGGAAGAAGAAGACGACGATGACGATGACGATGACGACGACGACGACGACTCCTCGGGCTCTGAGTACGAGCAACCCACTAAGAGTTCGAAAGAAGAAGAAGAAGAAGACAGCGAAGAAGACGAAGAAGACGAAGAAGACGAAGAAGACGAAGAAGACGAAGAAGACGAAGAAGACGAAGAGCCGATTCCACTCAAGAAAAGCGTCACGTTCAAAAGCAAGGGTGTACCATCTACTAACAAGGGCAAGTCGTCGTCTGAATCACGCAAGCTCACGGCTGCTGTCACGCACAACGGTGGACCACGTCAGAAGAAGATGATTGGTACAGTGGCGGCAGCTGGTGGTACCGGTGCTGCGATTGCAACAGTACGGCAGCTAGAGTCTGAGCTAGAGTCTTTACATGATACACTTGAGACCATCAAGGGCAGTGGTGTGGTGGAGAAGGCCCAACGCGCAGGACTCAACCATGCTATTGTTGAGATGGAGAAGTCGCTCAATGCAGTCAATACTACCAAAACCGGGCCTGTTGAATTGCCTGCCCCAGTCCCAGCCCCACCCATTACAACTGTCGGCAAGGTATCCAAACCCGATTGGTTGGACAAACTTGTTGTGCTGCCGACTGTGTGCAATGGGTTTGAGGCAGTGGTGGGAAACTTGCTTCACGTTGATTCGCTCTTTGTGATGTCCTGTGCTGATCCAGACTCCAAGTCACCGGAATGGGCACATGGGTCTGTCAAGCAGACACAAAACTCATTGCGACATGACAGCTCGCGATTTGCTGCGGGAGGTAACAAAGAGGAAGGGGCACCTCCACACAATACTCCCGCCCTGATACTCTGTCCGGAAAAGGGCACAGAGTGGATGACCATTGACGAGCTAATCAAAATAAGCGTGCGCAATCACCAACTTGACCCAAGCACGGTACGCACCGCTGACGCCATGCTACCATCGGGCAAGACATTTGATGCTGTCTCGGTACGCCTCTACCCGTTTGCTGTGCCTTTGGCAGATGGCCGTGTCTTTGTAACAGTGGCTGTGCGTCCTGTGGTGCGAGCAAACGGCAAAGAGCTTTGGATCGAGCGCACTGACCGCGGTGATGTGCACAATATATTTTCTTTTTTTGTCAAAGATGACGAAGTGTTGGACGGTAAGGAGCTCTTGGCCAAGGAGCTGATTCCAACACTCACCCATGCAGTGGATGAGAGTTGGGTGTGGCTTTTGAGCATGGTATTGATCGAAGACAAGGGGAACAAGCCTGACTGCAACGAGACACCTGTACACGAACATGAGTTGGCCGCAGGCTTATCGATATGTCTTCGTCACTCTCAGACCTTTTGGGCCGATTCTTCGCCTCTGCCTGCCTTTTTCCAAACCAAGCTCTCGGTGGTTCGTGACGACATTCGGCGAGTTGTGGGGTCAATGTGTCTTGGGTACGAGTGCCTACGTGTGGCGATGCGACATGATGAGGATACAATGGGGATACTCGGGAGTATGAGTAAGGACTTGGGCAATCTAGTCAAGGTATCGTCTGATGTGGAGACTGACATTTGCGGTTATCACGACAATCGCTGTGGTGCTGGTGGTAATTGTTTTTTTCCAACTACTCTCATCACCTCGTCGTGTGCCGTGGGTGAGATTGGCTATGACGGACACGACTACGGTGATAAGTGCGTTAAGCTCTTCCACCATGGATGTAGCTGTTCGCGAGTGGCATGTACGAATTGTGCCAAGGGTATTATCAACAGAACCAACAAGGCTCAGGGCCCATGTGGTATTGCAGTGCGATGTGCCGGCAACTCGTTTGTCGACATGTACAAGGAACTGGAATCCCTTCCAGGTGGTCTTCTCGCCAATCTACCCAAGACTATAGACCCAACAGCAATGACATTTCTCACATACAATCTGTTTCTCGGTTATCACACGGTGGTTGCTCAGCAACACCGTGTGTGGAAGTCAAAGGAAGCTGGTGGACGTGGGCAAGGACGAACGGGTGGTCGTGCAGGATACCCTCCCGAGATGATGGTGGACGACGATCCAATACGCACGGATTTTTACACACCAACGGATTACATGGACGTGGTATGCACTCTTATCGCTACGAATAAGATTGCCGTGCCTATGACAGTCTTGCTGCACAAGGTCAGGCAGTTGAAAAAATCTGATGCAATGGACGAAGAAGAACCTGCCATGCCACCCAAGCCAAAGGTCGTCAAGAAGAAAAAGAAGAAGATGGTGGTCGAAGATGACAAGAAGCCTAAGAAGCCCAAGAAGTCCAAGAACCTTCCTCCTGTCGTCCATGACAAGGAGGAGAATGAGAAAAAGGCAAAAGCGAAGGAGAAGAAGGAAAAGGAGGAGGAGGAGAAGGCGAAGAAGGCAAAGGAGGAGAAGGCGAACGAGGAGAAGAAGGCGAACGAGGAGAAGGAGAAGGAGGAGAAGGAAGTTGCTCGTAAGAAAGCATTTGCTGCCACTGTGATGCAGGTGGAACGAGAGAAGAAAGAACGGGAGAACAAGATCAAAGCTGCGAAAGAGCACACTGATAATCAGGATGCTGTGACGAACCAGATCAAGCAAGTGATGGCAGCTGGTCCCAGTGTATCACTCCAGATTAAGTCACCAAGTAAGATGGTGGTGGACGCAGCCATGGCACGTATCACTAAGAAGCAACAACAAGCACCATCCCCAGATGAGACTAAGATCAAGAAACGCAGATTGTTTGACGACGATGACAGTGAGGACGACACTACTGATGTTATCAAGCCCACGCCGAGAAGTCCAAAGAAGATCAAGCAGGACAAAGAACCCAAAGAAACCACTGCCAAATGGAACACACCCGACACCCTTTGTGCGACATGCAAGGTGGCCTTTGCTTCGGATACCGAGGGAGAATTGGATGGTCACCCATGCTCAAACACTGCGTGTGCGCACAAGGTACACCTTGCTTGCCTTTGCAAGACAATGGAACAGGTATGCTCTGATTGTACAACGATTGGCGCCAAACATCGCGATTGGACCCCTCTGCCTCCACACGCTGAGCGTAAAATTTTGAAGGCCTGATTTCCCACCAACGTCGTAGTTTTGCAACCTTTCCCACCAACTTGATTGTATATACAAGTCTACGCATCGTCTACGCATCGTCTTTGTCATGACTAAAAAATATTAAGCGCATTGATAGTCAGAGAGAATGCAGAAGAAGGCATTGTATATAGTTTTTTCAGTGGTGGTATTGGTGTGTTTGTGTCTCTCAATCGCCGCAATCGTGATTGCCACGAAGAACAACAACAACCTCTCGGCGTTCTCGGGTGGAGTTCGAAACACATGGCCACCAAATATACCAACCACGGTACCAACGGTCCAGGAAGTGTTTGACAAGTACTTGAAACAGTATGTAGGTCCAAACCTTTTTGAAATGGATACCGAAACATCTATCATCGATCACCTTAAGTATCCGTTCCGAAAGTGGAAAGAAGGTATCAAAAACTGGGATTATGTCATTGAAAACCACGCCGAGGTGTTCTACGGTAGAATGCCCTCTGAACCTAACCCCCGCTACTCAACATCAGCAAGCACCGTACTATTGGTGATTGACCCCACAGCGACTGATACTCTGAGTGCATACAAAACAATGCCGGTGGCCGAACCAGACTTCTTGGATTACTTGGACGATTATATATATACCACGTTGTTCTCAACCCGACCAAATACAGCGAAGAAGATCGTGGAGTGGCGCGTGTTGGACATGTCCTCAAGGGAAGGGGTAGGTTTGGACATGATTCCAGGAAGTAACTACAAATTTTACCTTCTCAAATTCGGGGTCGCTGGACCAAAGGAGTTTTATCTCATGGATTGAGCGTAAACAGTGCGTAATGTTGCGTTATAAGACTTGTACTTTTCCCTCCACCCCTAGTTGTATACATTACATACCCGTCCATCGCCTTTGCCATGAGTACCGAATTTGTTATTACGTTCCTATTATGGGCAATCATTGGGTTTCTTTTATCTTTGTTGGTTGTCGAGCATGTAGGCCGGCGCAACAACATGGCATGGATACGTCCATCCACCTACATGCGAGGGCTTTATCTTTTTCTTCTACCGTATGCGGCGTGGGCGGGTGCTCTATGTACTGATGTGCTTGGCTTCCTCGCGTTGGTGGATCTCAAAGAGTGGTTCCAGACAATCGAGGAGTTGTCCGTGCCGGCTTATGCCTTGGTGTTTGGGCTCAGTGCTACTTGGTTCGAGGGAATGTACCAGCGGATCGAACAGACGTCGTCGTTTGTGGTGTTTGTGATAAGTTTTGTGCTCATTATTCTAATAATAATGGTCGATTCAAATATGGTATCTATGCTGTTGCTTGGTTGCATAACAGCAGCTGGTGGTGTCAACGTCATGTGGAATTGGAATTTGCCCGCTCCAGCCCCACCTTTTGACATACTCGACCCCATTGATGTTATAGAGGTGACTGCTGAGGAAACTACCTCTCGTGGTCGTCGCACCCGTCGCAAATCCAAAGAGGCGCGAACCCGGAGCCAAACCCCTACACGTATTATGTGAAAATGCATTTAAAATTTACGTATGGGAATAATGTCTTTGTCTAGTTGCACAGTATAGGCGCGAAAGGTGACTTGCATTGGCGAATCCTCCTCTGCCTTAAGCTTGCTCACAACCTCGGCACAGTCGGGTGGAAAGTGGTCGTAGAACATGACGGCCGGCACCGACAAGTCAAACTGCTTATTAACCAGACGTGGCCCCTCATCAGTCCAAATGACCATTCCTTTCCCTTTGATCTCTTTGATATGTATGAAGTCTTCAAGACCACAGCCTACCAAATCACAAATGAAGTCGGGATGTTCCACCACGACCATTCGTCCTCGTATCAAATCCTCATACAACGCACACTTTTCGTGTGAAATGGGGTTGTGCAAAGGTTCGTTTAAGGAGACAGACCATTCTCTGTAGTATTTTGAATCATATGCCATGGTCTCCCGAAGTGACCGTAGATCCTCTGTGTCTTCATCATTGGGGTGCCGTTCCAACAGTTTCTGTATCTTGCCCAACTCGATGGTACGGTGGATGGCCATACTGGGAAGATTCTCTGCGTAAAAACACCAACGATGACGGTTGTCGATTTGATCGGTAATACCCGACATCGTCTTTTAAAAAAAGGAGAAAAAAAGAGTCGAGTGAGTGTCGGATGGAAGGTTTGACAGAATTCGATAACCACCCAACTTCGGACCCTAAGGGTGTGCCACATTGTGGTACAAGATTTCTACAAAAAACAAAGAGCTATAAGTCCAACATTACGTATTTTGACAGTAACCCCTAATATGGATTTAAGTTGTCATATTCACACCACCCATCACCAACATCACAACCAAACATGGAACCAGGGTTGATGAAGTATGTGGTGGACCCGATGGTCCAGGCTCGGCGGTTTGCCATCCTCGGGACTGCAAGCGGTACGTACACCACCAAACAACGAGAGCTGACTTTGGAGAACGCTATGATAGCGAATGATTTGATCACAGCGGGTCGAGGAGCCGAAGTACTCACAATGATCCACCGAGTATCAATCGAGGGCCTTGCTGCCAAGCAGTCACCGACCCTGTTCCTGCTTGCCATGCTGACGCGGTGCACCGATGATAAGGTGCGGACCGAAGCACTCGCGACCATGCCTGAGATTTGCCGCACTTTTGCAATGCTCTCTGAGTTTCTAGGTTACCACCAGCAGGGGGTCACCGCATCAACCAAGACCAGCGGTTGGGGCAAAGGACTGCGCAAGGCAGTGCACGCGTGGTTTATCAAGCTTGGCCCGGAGAAGGCTACGTACCAATGCCTCAAGTACCGGAACCGCAACGGATGGACACCACGAGACGTGCTACGCAAGGCACACTCAAAGCCCGATGACCCGGCAATGAATGCTCTGTACACCTTCTTGACCAAGGACACACTTGATGGAAACCCCGAGTCGGTCAAGGTGGACACGTTCGTAAAGGCGTACTTGGCAGTACAAGAACCAGAAATAACGAACCACCTTGCAATTTCACTCATCAAGGAGCACCACCTTGCACATGAGCATCTCGGTCAGCACTTGCTCAGCTCGTGTATGGTATGGACCGCATTGATTGAGAACGGAATGCCCATCACGGCTCTTATTCGCAACCTGGGAAGGTTGACGGCTAATGGGACATTAGCCCCGTTCAAAACACAGTCAGACATGGTTGCCGCGCGTATCCGTGATCCCAAGGTACTAGAACGCGGCCGAGTGCATCCGTTTAACGTACTTCTCGCCAAGTCAACTTACGAGAAGGGACGTGGCGACAAGGGAAAACTCGAATGGGAGCCGGTCCCGGGTATAGTGGCTGCGCTTGAGGATGCTTTTTACTTATCATTCAAAAACGTCAAACCGACAGGTAAGCGGATAGTGGTGGGACTTGACGTCTCCGGGTCAATGGAACAAGAGGTTATGGGCAGCAGCATCATGGCGTCACAAGCAGCCGCCGCCATGGCAATGGTTTTTGTTCGCACCGAACCCTGTTCGGTAGTCAAGGCGTTTGCTGGTGATGGTTGTTTCGGACGTGACGATCGCTTTGTGGATGTCAAGATCAATGCCAAATCATCGCTATCAGAGGTAGAGGATATAGCCCGTAGTATTACCATGGGAAGAACCAACTGTGCAGCACCGATGCAATGGGCCGAAAAAACAAATGCAAAGGTTGATGTGTTTGTCATCATCACTGACAGCGAGACCAATACTTTTGAATCGCCTGCGGCAGCTCTTTGGAGATACCGTGAATCTTCGGGAATAAGTGATGCCAAACTCGTGGTGGTGGGAATGACCTCTACAGGCTTCTCCATTGCCGACCCAGACGACCCAGGCATGTTGGACGTAGTAGGGTTTGATAGCGAGGCGCCTCGTATTGTCGAGATGTTTATACGTGGAGAACTTTAAATTTCGTCTTTAATGATTTGTGCAATAGGAGTTCTGCAAAGAATGCAGACATGGGCATGTGCGGTAGATCCTAGAGCTTTGCTGCATTCGAGACATGGCCAACTGCTTCCATTGTATTGCGACAAGCGTCTCATAAAGCACAGATTGTTGGCAGTGTGTTGGTTGATGTTGTCTGGGCTGCGGTGCGTTTTGCTGTTGGTACATGTCGTTTTATTAGGGGTTGTGTAACTATCCAGCATGGTGCTCCATCCATCCATATCAATATATTGCGTTATTTGCCACTTGAGTTTACATCGACCATGAAGAAATGAATTTCAACCTCGACATCCGACGTTCCATTAGAACTTTTGGCACGGAAGTATATGTCTGAGAGTTCGTCTATTCTGCGGTAGCTGTGGAAGTGCACTTCTTGATATCCAGAAAGTTTAGAAGCTTTCCAAATGATTTGTCGGGCATAAAATGGACTTGCCGATCGCAACAAATGCTTCTTTTCATACAGAATAATATCGGCTGATTTAGTAGAGTCTACATTAACGGAGACTATTGTTAGGTACGCCACCTTTCCTAATGGGACGGAGAAACCACCATAACTTGAATGGCCGTAACCGTATGTAGCAGTGTCGATTGTTTCAAACCCCTTCATATTGGCAATAACAGTACCACCACCATCGAGCTGCACCGCAATGTCACCAAAATGTGCTCCACCGTTGGTTCCTGTAGTTTCACAATGCACCACATTCATTCGAATATAGGTGTTGACGGCGTCCACTGGGGTGGTACCATTCATAACAACATATTCTTCTTGGTAAGCGCCCGTAGAGCTTAAACCATGCAGTTCGACCACATGACACCCTGTCGGGTGCTGCATGGTCGCGGCACCAAAGCTGAGGTTTGCACCCGTTTCGGTTGTCGCGAGGACCTCAATATTACCATTGTTTGCAAGCGGGTACGTCGTCAGTGATGTAAAGTCCACAGTGTCGCCTGCCCCGTCCTCGGCATTCACCGATGTATTGATTGTCATATTGGCAGAGTATCCTACCCCGACTCCCTCGCCAACATCACCACCTGCACCAAGATCAAATGCATCAACAATATTGAGAATCGTCTCGCTTACAGACGAACCAATGTGAATACTACCATCTGCCAATGACAGTGTGGAATGAAACGTGTACGTCCGTGATCCAATGGTAATGGTGTCGCCGTCGGCCGGGTTGGTTGAGTTCTCAATGGTCAACACACCTGTACTGATTCCCGAGTCGTTGGCGTTTGACGATACCACTTCCAATGCTTGTGCTGCGCTTTGAAAAGGGTAGTTTCCACCGTTGGGCCAAATGTCTTCGTACGTTGTCCCAACCACGGCGTTGTGTCCCCATATATACTCTGCGGTTTTGCCTTCGAAAAACTCACGTGCATAATCAAGATCTATCATCGTAGGATCACGCACCAGTTGTACATCATTCCTGTTTGACAGTGGCTGGTCTGTAGTTGATGTAAGTTCTTTTGATTGTGCTACGTGTAACATTGACTGGATTCGTATAGTTGTCTGGGCGACCGAATCGTTTACATACCGGATTCGCATGTACTGTGACACTACCGCGAGAGTATGGACGCCGCCGTTCGAGGTGATTGGGTATACAATGCTCTTTGTCCGATCTGTGTTCGTTCCGTCACTGGAAAGATCCATGTGCAATGTTCCAGACGACACTGTGTCTTTGAATAGAATGACGGTGAACTCGGAATAATTGGTAACATCCAAATATGTACCAGCAAATGTTGCACTGGATCCGAGCTCTACTACAGTGCTATTTCCAGAATCAACCACCCCACCAATCGCGACTCGTGCCTCACCTCTATCGTTGACCGAGAACGGGACATAATCACCATCAGCAGCAAAATCAGCTTGAACGGACTGGTGAACACCAAATACAGTTACTCCTGTGTCACCTGACGTGTGGTTTGCTCCCTCGGCTTTGCCAAGATTCGTGGCTCCTGTTCCAGGCACAAGCGATGAGACAGCAACGTCGCTCGTGTTGCATGTGGTAATGTTTCCACTGATCGTATCCAGCACCCCATCGATTGTATCTAGCACTGCATTGTCAGTAGCACTGAGGTTGGCGGTAACGGTGCCATTTACCGTCATGGAACTCCCTCCATCAACAACGTTGGACATGTCTGTACAATAAGTTACCTAACTTTTATATATCTAAATGTCAAACTAAAGCGTGTGTTGCAAGAGGTTGATATTTGGGTGGGAATCCCGTGCTTGAAATGATCTTGCATTGCTCCACCCATGACAACCAAGCTGCGACGAGGGAGATCGTATCGTATCTTGCGGTTTGTGTGCACATTAAGAACATCGAAATAACGTTGCTCTCCAAAAGAAGCCCCATAAATAGGCATTCCTTCCTCCAGTCCTTCTCGTTCGTCACGGTGCATTCCGATCTTGTCAGCAGGGTCATATTTGTTGAGAAGTGCCATGTTGGGACGTTGTTTCTCTCCCGTCGTCTCTAGAATACGATCAACAATAGCATGTACCCATGCGCCGGCACTGAGCTGATCTTGTTTGGTATTTCTATACTGGTAGCTGGGTACACCTTCGTCGAGTTTCAGCTGCACTCGTGGATTAGTCTTGCCACCCAAGATGGTCAGCCGCTCATAGTCAACCTTTCCACACTCGTCAAGGATAGCCTCTTCTTCGCAGGGCGACCAGACATCAGTATAAAGTCTAAGAAACGAGTCGGTTCCCTCGGCATCGGGAAGTTTAAGATCAATTGTTTTTACTTTGCGGTGTTTGGCAAAACGGTCTAGTGTCTGTTGACGTGGCATCGTGTTATGAATAATTTAGGCATTAATCGGTCATAGTGACAAACATGCCAACCCTCACCCACGAGCAATGGATTCTAGTGGTGTTTGGTATTGTTCTCTTTGTCACATTCTGGATGACGGTGGCAGCACTTGCTCGTCCAACGGTCGCGGCTGGTAGTAATAGTACTGTTTGGGGTGCAGGCTCTCCTGAAGGAAGCTGGAAAGATCACTCGGGCGCGTGCGATAATCTTAGTTGGCAAATGCAATTAGAGACTTTGGGGTGCTGATGATCATCGAGATCAATGATCATCGAGATCAATGATCATCGAGACCAATGATCATCGAGATCAATGATCATCGAGACAATATCGAGAATAGTTGTGTCTGACAAGTTCCAGGCCGCATAACCAAGCGCCATGACATCGATTGTCCCGATGGAAGAGGCAGAGGCACCAACCAGAGTGGTGCTCATGTGTTCTCTGATTTCTAACGATTGGGGGGTGGAAGCAGTTCGCTACATCGAGTCAAGCGAAGAGGCCATAGATTGGCTCACCTGTTATGCTGGTCCGTTTGTGACACAACGAGTGCACCCGATAGTACCAGTCAGGGGTGGTGGTTTTGTCATTGGTGGTGCTACCACCGACACACGTTTTCTTAACGACCCGCATGTTACCAAGGGGTTGAAAGATCTGATCAACAATGCACTAGCAGGTTTTCCCGACCGTGACATTGAGGGGGAAATTCGCCCAGCACAAATGGTCGGCGCACGTATTGTACCCATCTATTATTAAATACAACACACAACCCATATTTGACTTGATGCCTTTACCATGTATTTTTGTCTCGGAGATAGCTGCTTTGGTGGGTAGAAACAGATACAAAACAGTCCATCAAACGATGGTTAGTGTCATGAATAGGAATCGACTTGCCCATCCTGACTCAAAGGTCGTGAAGGAAGAAGAGGATACTGTCAAGGCGGTGGTAGAACATGTGCAGGTCGCCATGTCTAAGCCTGCTCCCGAGGCAACACTTCAAGAAGTGTCGGCTTTGCACAAAGTAGATGTAGCGTTGCTTACCGAGGCTATGCAGAAGCCCGAAGTTGAGACATCGTCTCCGGTTAAAGCTGCTGTCGAAGCTGTGCTGCACTCGGTCAAGGAGGATGCTGTTCAGGAAGCAGTGACAAAGCATAATGTCACAGAACAAGTGGTGGTCAAAGCAGTTCGGTCTAGAGAAGCATGTGACCATGGCATTAAGCAAGAGGATACGACAAGAGATGCTTACAATGCTAACCACGGCACGTCCGAGTACGAACAACAACCTGTGCGAGGCAAGTTGGTCACGTCCAAAGGCAACTCTTATGTTCTTTATGGCAAACTTGATGGGTTTGATATGAAGGAGCAGTGCGTGGTTGAGTT
>Ga0233439_10000736_pt1 | contig 45989 bp, 37 predicted proteins | sample SI_123_September_6_FD_182713 | JGI IMG/M metagenome (GOLD analysis project Ga0233439, IMG submission 182713) | Seawater microbial communities from Saanich Inlet, British Columbia, Canada - SI_123_September2016_100_MG | ecosystem: Environmental > Aquatic > Marine > Inlet | place: Canada: British... | reverse complement strand
TCGATAAGACCAGGGCAAACGCTGTTCACCGTGATGTCGTGAACGCCAATTTCCTTCGCTAACGCCTGAGTAAAGCCATCAACAGCAAAATTCGCAGCATTGTAAGCGCTGGTATTCGGACGACCGCTCTTGCCCATAGTCGACGATAAGTTCACGATCCGCCCGCCTTCGCCCTGTTTGACCATCTGAGCAGCGGCCGCTTTGCACGCGTAGAACGTTCCCATCAGCTTTACATCAACTATCGATTTGAAAACATCGGCCTGCATATCCATCACCGAAACTCGATCATCTCCGTACGGAGCAGCAGCATTGTTGACGATAATGTCGAGTCGACCAAATTCAGCAACAGCAGCGTCGATCATTTTCTGAACGTCTTCCTGATCGGCGACGTTCGAGACAAGGGGCAGAGCGCGCACGCCAAACGCCTCTATCTGCTCGGCGGTTGAATGAATATCTCTCCAGCCAGCATCTTTCTCATCTTGTGGATACGAAGCGGGATCGCGACCTGTTCCAGTCACTACAACATGTGCGCCCATTCGGGCGAGAACAGTGGCGGTGCCTCGGCCAATACCGCGCATACGCCCAGCACCAGTAACGATCGCAACTTTGCCTTTTAGTTCAGAACCGGCCTGATCGGTCATTCAATAGTCCTCCGCACTTAGAAAATGAAGATTTGAGCACATTCTGCATGAACGACTGCGCTAATGTGCGGCCGATGGGCAACTAACCGATCAATAACAGCGACTAGCGTTCAGGCCGTTCGACTAATGTTGCCTCTAGTGAAACCAAGAACTGAGCGTCCCGAACAACGGTGATACTAATATTGCTGCCCGAGGGGTGCTCTCGGAGGAAATCTGTCAGATCCTGCCCACGAGTAATCTCCGTTGTATCGAGTTGCACGATGATGTCGTCGAGCTGAATTCCCGCCTCATCGGCCGGCGACCCCGGCTCGATAACCGTCACGCCGAATCCTTCGCCAACCGGCAATCTCAGCGCACGAGCGAGAGCTCTGGTGACATCAACGCCACCAACCCCCAGAAAACCTGGAGGTGGCACCGGCCCCTGAGCGATCAGCCTGTCGGCGGCAGTTTTTGCAGCATTGATATTGATCGCAAATCCGATCCGGTCGCCAATGTTGATCTTTGCAGTGTTGATGCCAACGACTTCGCCAAACATATTTACGAGCGGTCCGCCCGAGTTGCCTTCATTGATGGCCGCATCAGTTTGAACGAGGCCTGTGAGGTCACCACCAGCATCACCAACGATAGTTCGATCGAGAGCGCTAACAACGCCCTTACTAACTGTCGGACCACCGCGTAGACCCAGTGCGTGCCCGATAGCAACTACGTCTTCACCGATTCGAAGGTCATCCGAATCTCCAAAAATCGCTGGCCTTAGCCCTGTTTCACCTGTGACCTTGATTATTGCCAGATCGAGCTGTGGGTCACGCCTGAACAACTCACCCTCAGCCACTGTTCCGTCTTCGAAACCAACAGTGATCGCAACAGCGCCTTCGACTACATGCCAGTTCGTGAGAATTAGACCCTCTTCATCGAGAATAACGCCAGTACCGACACCTTGACCACGTTCCAAACTAACAGCGATTTGCACTACAGACGGCGTAAGAATTTCGACTAATTCGGGTGTCAATAGCCGCGGCTGTTCGGGCTTTCTAGAAACCGGCGTTGGCGTAAAAACAGGAGTCAGTTCAGTTGCTGAATGTCTACCTTCAGTAACCGCTGCAGCATCTGCTTGCTCTGAAGAAATATCGTTGTTAGTTGAACCTGAACAAGCAGATACAACAACCGCAAGCGCGATCGCCAGCAAGGCAATATTCAATAGTTTTGGAAGACGCATAAGAGTCACAGTAATGGTATTGTCCGGATCGAGTAGGCCATATTCCGTTTTGCCAGCGTATCAAGCGATAACGCTAATCGTCATTGAAAATTTGGTTCTCCAGCGTGAGTGAATCGAATTACTTCACTCACCGATTTGAAATACGCGTCAAAAACAACGCGGAACCGGAATAATTCGAGAACAAATCTGAGCCTGCTAAGACTAATAAGAGCGCATGCCAACACCGACCGATGGATGATCGTCGGATTAATGCTCGGCGCACTCTTCGCTTCGGCAACCGCATCTGGCATCCCGCAGTATGGGAGATCGTTAGAAATTATCTCAATGCGTGCTGCGGTTGAAGATATTGGCGAAGTGAACACAAACGTCCATATCAATAGTTCGTGGATTCCTCTGGCCGCAGAAGATCGCCAGATTGCCGATGCCGCAGTATTTTCAGCCGTCGACGAGAATCTTGGCGAACTCGTTCAGTCGTCGACAAGGCTTACAAAAACCCGCGTACATTGGTGGGGCTGGCTAGGCCAACCAATGCGGAAAGACGGATTAGCGTCACAAAGTGCATTTCAGTTCATCGAACATCTTAATGACCATGTGACCTACACCGAGGGGGCTGCACCGACCGATGTCGTATGGGTTATCGATGGCGAACCTACTATCGAAGTCGCTGTGTTCGCCGATCGAGCAAGGATTCTCCAGCTATCGATAGGAGATGTGATTAACTCCCAGCCGGTCGATACAGGCGCAGGTCTAGTGAGGGCAGTGATAACCGGAACGTTCGAACAGACAGATCCTACCGATGTGTATTGGATCGAACTCGGCGAAGCATATTTGGCTCCCGCCATAGAAGGACGGGAGCAGCCTCTCATCATGCTTCCGACAAGCAATTCGATGTTCACGGTTGTTGCAACAGCGAACGCAGGTTTACCAGCAAACTACGATTGGTTCCTCTACACCGACCAATCGCTGCTCGCCGAAAAATCTGTTGATGATCTGCAATCTAGCTTCGATAATCTCCAGATTCAACTCGATGAATCGATTGCACGACCTTTCATCATCACCAATCTGATTCCTCGACTCGAAACGATGAAGAGGCGAGCGCTTTTCGGCAGCATACCGCTTCTTTTAATGGCGTTACTGCTGCTGGCTTGTGTCGCCTTTTATCTAACGATGGCAGCTGGGTTGTTGGGGCGTCGTCGAGTGTCGGTATACATGATGTTGAGAAGCCGTGGATTAGACTTGAAGCAACAGCTCGTAATTCACGTTCTCGAAGCAGCAATCGGCGCAGTTCCTGCTGCTCTAATCGCTCCGCTTATTTCTTTATTACTCATCCGACTGGCTGGCTACCTTCCGACTTACAGCACAGTCACTGGTGGGAGCGGCATGCCTGTCGAGCTTTCGCCATCGGCATGGTTGTGGTCGTTCGGAGCAGCAATTTGCACAGTCATCGTAGTCACTGCTGCTTCCTCGTTTTGGGATAGATCGACTATGGCAGCGAGTCGAGCAAGTGACGCTCGTCCTGTCGATGCTCCATGGTTTCAGCGCTTCTACATCGATGCACTCCTAGTCGCACTCAGCGGAATCGTCTGGTGGGAGGTGAGCAGCCGATCTAGCGTTGTAACTTCACAGCGTGAAGGCGAATTAGTTCCCGATTTGAGCTTACTCGCTGCTCCAGCTCTAATAGTGATCGCAAGTTCTCTCGCAGCACTCAGATTATTCCCAATCGTCATAAATGTATTAACGGGCATTGGACTGAGTTCCAACTCAGCAGCCATAGGTCTAGGACTAGCCAGCGTAGCGAGGCGACCGTTCTTTCATGGCTGGCCAATGCTGGCGTTCGCCCTGTCCATCAGCACAGGAATAATCGCCGGATCAGTCGTTTCCACTCTCGAACGCTCCGCCAACGAGCAAGTTTTATATAACACGGGTGCCGACATCCATGTAATGACGACCGGATCAACAGGTCAAGTAGGTCGAAATCAACTTGCAGAAGTTCGTGATCTCGCTGCCATCGATGTTGCAACCCCAGCTCTTAGGAGTAAAACAACCGTAGGTACAACCTCTAACGGCTCACTATTTACTCTTTTCGCCATCGACCCGATCGACTTCCAGAAAGTGGCATGGTTCCGAGGTGACTTCTCTGGTTCCGACGTCGGTATTCATCAATTGGTCGATCGCTTGGCTGTTCGAGTAGTACCGGAGCCAATTTTTCTTCCATTCGACACGACTGAGATATCCATCTGGGCGAAGAGCGATCCGGTCACACCGAATCACGAGCTTTGGATAGTACTTCGAGATGGGATTCGAGACACACACACCATCAACATGGGTACGTTTGAGGATGGTTGGTTTAAAACTTCTGCTCGAATATCGAACTACCCGCAGCCAGTCGAAATAACGTCAATTCAAACCTTTCTCAAGGTAGGTCCCGACAGTGCGCCGCCGACGAACGTGCTAATCGACGATCTTTCTGCAACTACGTCATCGGGTCAGCAACATCTCGTAATCGATTTCGACGCACCAGAACTTTGGACCGGTCTTCCGTCTGCCGAAGGTGAAGATGCCGGATTCACGATTACTCCCGAACCAGAAGGTATTTCAGGAGAAATCGAAGGCGATGCCGGCACAGGAATTGGAAAAATTTCACTCGGCAGAGGGTCGAATCAGGGTATTAGAGGTATCTATCGCAGAGCTGTCGACCGGCCGATTCCTATGATCGCTAGCGAAATATTCATGGATCAAACTGGGGTCGGTATCAAACGACCTTTCATAATCGATATTCAAGGGGGATTCGTACCCGTAGAGGTTATCGAAACGATCAAATACTTCCCAACTCTTGACCCCGAAAGCGCGCCATTAGCGGTTGTCGATATCGATGCAATAATCGACTTTGTAGAGCTCCGAGGTCGTCGGAACGTAACACCCAACGAACTGTTCGCAAGCTTGAATGAACCTGATCTTTCAACCGTCGAAATCGTTGAAGAGGTACGTGACGTATTTCGACTTGCCAGAATTGATTCACGATCAGAGCAGATAGACAGTACGTTCGTCGACCCAATTGCAGTCGCAGGATGGCGAGGAATGAGCATTATTGCCACAATCGTCGCAGGGCTCATCGTGCTCATGGCGTACGCCGTATTTCTCACGGCATACTCGCTCAGAACAAAGGGCGATTCAGCCTTGTTACTCGCCTTAGGAGCAAGTACCCGTGATCACTGGTTGATCACAATTTCCGAACTGCTTCCCGCTATTATCACAGGGACATTGGTCGGAATCGGAACTGGTTTTGCAACCAGCTCTCTAATGGTTGGTTCAATGGCTCACACGCGAAACGGCGATCAACTGCTCCCTCCATTTATTTTGCAGACCAATTGGATACTTCCCATGGTTACAATTGCGTCGATATTTGTAATTGTCCTGGCCGGAGTGATCAACTCAGTCCGATCGTTCCGTGAGATAAAAATTGCGCAGATGGCTCGAGAAGGATTCTCGGCAACCTCAACATGATCGGTAACTCGTTTCAACTTATCGTCAAGCGAACGCTTGCCCACTGGCGGCTGCTATCCGCAGTTGTAGTGGGTGTTGTACTCGCGTCCACGATCATGGCGAGTTCGGTAGTTTTCTTCGATGCGCTGCGTGATGTAGCTCTACAACGCGCACTTTCAACCCATGAACAATCCGATATAGACGTTCTTGTTGAAGCTGGGCAAGTTCCGACCAATCGAGAAACCCATTCGACGATCGTCGACGCGATGAACGGCACTATCGTCAAGCGGTTCGAACCGTTCCTCGACCAACGCGAATTTGCACTAAAAACGTGGACATTCTTCGTAGATTTACCCCCGGCTATGGTGCAGCCCGCTGATTGTCCATGTAGATCAAACGTAGGTTTAGGCAATAGTGATGAACTGATCGAGTGTGACTGTCGTCGCGTCACGATGATGACGGTTCCTGAGGCAGACGAGCGGCTCAACATTACCGAAGGACGAATGTCGCTTCCAGCTACTACTGTGGCTGCCGATGATTCGCTTCAAATTGAAGGCGCACTCGATGTCGCATCAGCCAAAGCCATGGACATCAAGGTTGGGGATATATATCCAGTAAGCCCTCACTGGGAGGATGCCCACAATCAGGTCAACATTCTCGTAACGGGTCTTTTTGAACGAAAAGATCCCGATATGGATCACTGGAGAATTCAGAACGAGGCATTCGGCTCTCGAACCGACACTCTTCAATTTGCACGATTCGTAGTTCCCGAAGCGACAATCCTCGATGGCCTCGGTCCCTACTTCCCAAATATGGGTAGCGACTACGCTTGGTGGTTAGACGTAGATCCGGAACGAATCGCTGCTTCAGAAACTGAATCAATACGGAATACCATCGATGGCACCGAACGCGAGCTCAAGGCAATCGTCGATGGATTCCTTCTCAGATCTGACTTACCTCAAGTACTGAGTGCGTTTGAAACCGATCTCTTCTTCAACAGATTGCCAATGTTTATCGTTCTCATACTTATCGTCCTCGTCGTGCTCTACTACGTCGTCACTCTCGCATCACTACTCGTCGACGCCCAGCGAAGTGAAGTCGGGCTACTGCGCACACGCGGGGCGACTTCTCGACAGATTCTTGCCGTGTTCGTTATTGAGGCTGGCTTTTTGGCGTTGATCGCAGCTATTTCAGGACCGTTCCTTGCAATATTTGGCGTCGGACTGATCGGAATACTTCCGATATATGGCGACCTGAACAGCGGAGATGCCCTCCCAGTTCGGTTGACGGTCGGAGCATTCCGAATGGCGTTCTTTGGCGGCCTGTTAGGTCTACTGGCATTGTTCATACCCGCCCTCAGAGCAACACGATTAGGGCTTATTGCGAGCCGAGCCACTCACGCTAGGCCTGCCCGACTTGCTCTGGTGCAGCGTTACTACTTGGATCTAGGGTTCTTGGGATTGGTGATGTTCCTCTTTTGGCAACTCACTAAACAGGGATCGTTCGTTGCAGTGAGCATATTTGGCGAAACGACGGTCAACCAACTCATACTCGGTGTTCCAGCGATATTCCTCGTTGCGGCCGGTCTTGTTCTTCTACGGGTCTTCCCAGTTGGGATGGACCTGATGGGCAAAGTGCTTTCGCGTCGTCCGTTGTCGAGTATCACTCCGCCTGCTCTGATTTTGGGAATCTGGCAAATGGCACGAAATCCCGCCCATCACTCTCGACTCTCACTGTTGTTGATCCTCACGGCAGCCCTCGGCGTGTTCGCCGCTAGCTTCGGAGCGACTCTCCAACAAAGTGCGATAGACCAGGCGTACTATCGAACCGGTGCCGACGTAAAAATCACATCCGTAAATGTTCGTTCAGGCGGTATTTCATTCTCCATTGTCGATGAACTAAGCGAACTTGATGACGTTGAGGCCGTTTCACCGATCTATCGAGAAACAGCAAACATCAACGCGGGTCTCACTGTTGAAGGATTCCAGCTGATTGGCGTTGATCTGGAAACGATCGAAGATGTCGGTTGGTTTAGAGATGACTTCGGGTTAACTCCGTTCAATTCTAAAGTTGCAGTACTCGATGTTGGCGGCGCCGCAGGGATTGAGCTTCCAACAGAAGGAAAATGGCTCACAGCCAACATATTGCCGCTCGTCCGACAGCCTTCAACATTCATGGTTGCTCGACTGTCGGACGCAAACGGGCAGTTCTTCTCTATTCCTCTTGGCTCTATGGTTCCGCTTGCATCCGATCAGCTTCGATTCAACTGCCCGATACCTGTCGATGGCGAACCGCCCGAGTGGTGTCGAATTGGATCGAGTATCCAAGCTGCGCCATTCCGTGGTGTTACAGGCTTACTCCCAAGGGCGCCTATCCGCTTGCACTCAATCGGTGTGGTCAACTACGAAAACCTGCTAGGGCCAGCGGCTCTCGATATCGACGATATTGCCGTTCTAAACGCCACAGGCACAGAGCTAATCATCATCGAAACGTTTGATTCTGTGAACAACTGGCGAACTATGGCACCAACCCGCGAGGCACTTGGCGACAGCTTAGCTCCCGCGTCCAAACCAGACGGGGCTCCTATCGACAGCGTCGCTCGTCTGCGTTGGACGTCCGCAGGACCAAGCGAATACCGAGGACTCGCTCACGGATCGGAACTTGAAGTTGTGCCAGCTGTTGCCAGCACTTCGTTCATCGAACAGTTTGGCGGGGAAGATGGCGAGATTTTCCAAATTTCACTAGACGGTGTGCCAGTAAACATATCTATTCGAGATGTCGTCGATTACTTCCCGACTCTCTCGCTCGATGAAGAACCGTTCCTTCTGACAGATTTCGAGGCTGTTCATGAACGTCTGAATATCACTAGAACGGTTGGAAATATTCAACCGACTGAATTCTGGGTATCAACTGTTCAAGGATCAGAGTTGCTGCTGTCCGAAGAAGGTATCTTGGAATCAGTAGTGGCTGGCGATAGAGCTGTTCCCCAGATCAAACAGAAGCTTTCGAGCCTGAGAATCCGACCCGGATCAAACACTATAGACCGTAGCATTGACCTGGCAAGCGTGGCTTTCGACCCACTAGTTTCCGCCGGTTGGCGAGCACTTTTGGGAATTGCATTCTTCACAGTTCTCGTCGTTAGCGCTATCGGATTCCTAGTTCACGCGAAAGTTTCGTTCGACGGTCGGCGCGCCGAACTCGCGTTGCTACGAACCATCGGACTATCAATGAAGCAGATGCTATTTTTGGTGGTGCTCGAACAGGTCATGGTCATAGGCGTGGCCGTTGGATTGGGCATATTTATGGGTGCTCAAATGGGTTCGACAATCATGCCGTACCTCGCCAGTTCAGGCGAAAACGCCGCAGTTGTACCACCAATGGCAGTTCAAATAGACTGGTTAGGATTTGGAATCACTTTCGGGCTATTAGGCGTAGTATTCCTCGCGGTAATTGGCCTTATCCTAGTTTCTGTATACCGAATGTCGATACATCGAATCATGAGGATGGGCGAAAGTTGATCAACAACTCGTCAAATAGAGGTGACGCTAAGTGACAACATCTAACTCTACTTATATTGAGTGCAGCGGCCTGTTCAAAATCTACAAAGCCGCCGACTTAGAAGTGGTTGCGTTGCGTGGTCTCGAACTATCCGTCGCACGTGGCGAAATCATTGCCATCGTGGGTGCATCAGGTAGCGGTAAATCGACGTTATTGAACATTCTTGCGGGGTACGATACTCCATCAGCAGGGACAATTAGAGTTGGCGATTTCGATCTACTTCAGATGACCAATAAAGAGGTTGTCAAATACCGCCGACACGAGGTCGGGTTTATCTGGCAGGAAACCTCTCGAAACCTGTTTCCTTATCTCACAGCTCTCGAAAATGTAGAGCTACCGATGGTCATAGCCAGTGCGCCGGTACCTGACCGTAGGAAGCGTGCACAAGAGCTATTGGATGTTGTTGGCCTGGGCGATCGAGCAGATCACAGACCAGCGCAGCTTTCCGGCGGTGAGCAACAACGTGTCGCTATCGCAGTTGGACTTTCGAACGAGCCTCCTCTATTGCTTGCTGATGAACCGACTGGTGAGCTAGACGACCAAACAGGAACCGAAGTTCTCGAACTGCTCAATAAGGTCAACCAGGAGCTCGGAACAACTATCGTTATCGTCACACACGATCCCGCTATCGCAACGAGTGTTGGTCGAGCCGTAGCGATCAAAGATGGCAAGACAAGCACCGAAACAACCCGAGAAGTTTCATTGGAGCGAAAACTTGGTGGAGACACAATGGGTACCGAAGAATTCCTCCTGATCGATTCGGCAGGGTCGGTTCAAATTCCTCGTGAGATGCTCGACGAACTTAATATCGGACGACGAGTTCGAGTTGATATGAAAGATGGAAGAGTGACACTTGAGTCAGGCGACTGAGCAAATAACAGCCCGAGAATCACGCGGAGCAACGACTCCAGTAATTCACGCGATCAAGGCATCTCGTGAATACGAACTGGCTGGCGAAACAGTCCATGCCGTTCGAGAAGTTGACCTCGAAGTACGCACAGGCGAATTCATCACACTCGTCGGGCGATCAGGTTCGGGTAAGACGACGCTTTTGAACATGTTGGCAGGTCTCGACCAACCAACTTCAGGGCAGGTGCTGTTCGAAGGCAACGACATGGCAGATTTCAGTGAAAAGCAGTTTATTCAGCTTCGAAGACATCGCATCGGTGTCGTATTTCAATCGTTTGCCCTTCTCCCATTGCTATCAGCTTACGAGAACGTCGAACTTCCAATGCGAATAGCGGGAATCGGTGCTTCTGAAAGAACAAAGCGAACAAACGAAGTTCTCGACATCGTTGGTCTCGGTCGGCGTGCAAAGCATCGCCCATACGAACTATCTGGTGGTGAGCAACAGCGAATTTCCATCGCACGAGCAGTTGCAATGAAGCCAAACGTAATCCTCGCCGACGAACCAACCGGTGAGCTCGACTCTGTGAACGCTGCCGAGATTTTCGGACTATTCAGCCAGATGGTTTCGGAAGAAGACATGTCGATCGTTGCAACCACGCACGACCGTACTCTTCTAGATATGTCGGACAAAATTTACACCGTTACCAACGGCGAAATTGAACTAACTGAAGTCGGGAAAAACGTCGACGCGCACGCTCAGTTCAAACGCCCACACGCCGACTCCGAATAGGGCCCTGACTCTGGCAAGACAAACACTACATCACGAGAGTGGTATCTCGTTACCCTAATGATGTTCCTGCACATGTCATTACGAGGAACGAAGAATCAGTAACGTGACAATCAGTTAGCCAAGCACCGCGACGCTCAACTTCGCAGCGCGTGGATCAATCGAATTCAACTACGCCTCGTCGTCGGAAATCGTTTCAAGATAGAACACAGCGCTGCTGAGTCCACTGATTAGCAGGTTGCCTCAGAGTAGGCTCCCTTCGGAATGACAAATCGACGCGCTGACTACGCTCGTGAACGTCGCCATGCCCTGTCGCGGGCTTCTGTGGCGATGTAGAGAGCGTCTTCGACAGTATCGGCAACCACGTTGATGTGCCCCATCTTGCGGCCCACACGCGCCTCTGACTTGCCGTACAAGTGCAAACTCACGCCCGGCAATTCCAAGGCTCGCTCCCAATCAGGATCTCCATCGGTGTCTTCCCACACTTCACCGAGCAAGTTAACCATCACCGTCGGCGAATGTAGCTTGGGTTCAGCAATAGGCATTCCGACTAAAACTCTCACCAGTTGCTCAAACTGAGAAGTGTCGCAACCGTCCATCGTGTAGTGACCTGAGTTATGTGGTCTTGGAGCAAGTTCGTTCACCAGAATTTCGTTTTCCTTGGTAACGAACATCTCGACTGATATCAGACCAACAACATCGAGTTGGACAGCAATATCCGCAGCTAGCAATCGAGCATTCTCGATCACACTTTCGTCAATACGTGCTGGAACAATCGAAACATCAAGAATGTGATTGCGGTGAATGTTTTCAGAAGGCGGAAATGTCGCGGTTCTACCATAGGCAGAACGCGCACAGATCGTCGAAATTTCCATCTTAAAAGGAACAAACTGCTCGACGATGAGTTCCGTACTGTTCTTGTTCAATAGCTCGTACGAATGTTCGATATCCTCGGCCCGGGTGATCATTATCTGCCCTTTACCGTCGTATCCCTGAGTCGATGTCTTCAACACCATAGGGAATCCGAGTGCGTCCGATGCACTCTTCAAATCGTTCAACGATTCGACGTTACGGAACGGCGCAACGGGAATCCCCGCTTTTAGGAGAGCGTTTTTTTCATGCAATCGGTGTTGGGCAGTACGCAACACATCCGGTGAGGGGTGAACTGGTTTTAGCTCTGATGCGGCAGAAACCGAATCAGCGTCAACATTCTCAAATTCGTAGGTAACAACGTCCGTAGAACGAGCAAGTTGCCTCGAAGCCTCTCTACTCGCATACGCCTCGGCAATTTGGCCATCAGCGACCTGTGATGTCGGGCAGTTGGGGTCGGGATCCAGAACTACGGTCTTGTAATCCATCTGTCGAGCGGCGATAGCCAGCATTCGTCCCAGCTGACCACCTCCGATGATTCCGATAGTCGAGCCTGGGTTCAATAGTGATTCTCGTTGCATCGATTACTCGCCCACGGGCTTCACATATGTAACGGCCTCGATTTCGGCCGTGATTTTCGCTCTTCGATTTTCGATTTTTGCTTGAATATCAGGATATATGAGTCCGACGATTTGAGCGGCCATGATGCCTGCGTTTACGGCTCCCCATTCACCTATAGCTACAGTTCCAACTGGGTATCCACGGGGCATCTGAACCATCGACATAAGCGAGTCCATACCGTCGAGGTGCGGCCCAACTCCGGGTACACCGATCACAGGCAATATAGTTTTAGCTGCGGTCATTCCAGGAAGGTGAGCGGCACCACCGGCGCCAGCGATTATGACCTTGATCCCACGATCTTTCGCTTCTTCGGCGAATTTGAACATCAGATCAGGCGTTCGGTGCGCAGAAACGACTCTGATTTCGTGAGGCACCTCGAGCTCTTGAAGCATGTCGGCTGCGTGCTGCATGGTAGGCAAATCCGAAGTGCTGCCCATAATCACCGAAACGAGCGGGTCTGACATTATTTTGACGCTCCATTTTAAGGCGTATAAATTGTCTACGAGGCTGCTGCCTCAATGATACGACTAGACGATTTTACAGTCGCTCGACCCAAACCGCGAGCGATTGAGCATTTAGAATCGCCCGATGCCTAAGCTAAAACTCGATTCACTCGAGGTTAACTACGAAATTTCTGGGTCGGGACCGCTACTGATACTTCATCACGGGTTTGGATCTTGGGGTCGTGATTGGAATCGCGGCGGTTGGCTCGATGCGCTGCGAGATTATGCCCGATTGCTGATATTCGATGCGGTTGGACACGGTTTGTCGACCCGAACGCACGACCCAAACGACCACACAGTTGAACGACGAGCCGATGTGGTGAACACCCTAGCAGACGAAGCAGAATCGGAAACATACGGCTACATCGGATTTTCGATGGGTGGACGAACCGGACTCGAGCTGGCTGCATCAACTCCCAAGCGACTTTCAATGCTGGCAATTGGTGGAATGCATCTGCTCCCCGCCACAGCAAACGCGGATCGATTCATTCGTCACACAAAAATCCTTCGATCGGGCAGGGCGAAATCTGTCGAAAAGCCAGACGGTGATCGACCCGGGAACGACCCACTCGCATTAGCAGCCTCGCACGAAGCCCTGCTCTGGTGGAAGGGTGTTGATGGTCGGTTAGATAGCCTAAACGCACCAACGTTGTTGTTTTGTGGTGAAGAAGATGCACATTTTCCAAATGCCGAAGAATCCTCAAGGCATTACGGATTCGAGTTCGCCGGACTCCCAAATACCGATCACAACAGCACATTTTTCTCTTCAGAAATAGCGGTCAACTCGGTTACCAATTTCGTTGCAAAACATTTGAAGTAATCTTCGGTTGCATCGCTGATCTAGTGCTAAAATTCATGACTGTGCGAGATTTTCATTGATCGCTATTTTCTTTTTCGTTACTCGTCCTTTGGGGGGCTGCGTATTCCATGACAACCGGCAACGGTTCTAAAGATGATTTCAAGCGCGCTATGGTGGTCACGGCCCATCCCGACGATGCCGAATACGGCTGTTCGGGGAGCGTGGCAAAATGGACACGACTAGGCTGGGAAGTCACGTACGTTCTGTGCACCGACGGATCGAAGGGCACCGAGGATCGAGATATCTCATCGGAAAGCCTTGCCAAGTTACGTGCTGAAGAGCAGATCACTGCCGGCAAGACGCTCGGGCTTAAGACGGTCGAGTTTCTCGGATACCCAGACGGATATTTAGAGCCAACGCTCGAAGTGCGTCGAGATATTTCTCGTCAGATCAGGAAGCACCAACCCGACGTCCTAATTACAACCAGCCCTACTCGTGACCTGCTCAATTCGACGTATATTGGACATCCCGACCATTTCGCTGCCGGGGAAGCCGCTCTATCCGCCGTGTTTCCGAGCGCACGTGATCACCTAACATTCCCTGAGCTGTTTTACGACGAGGGACTTGAGCCACACAAGGTCCGCGAGGTTTGGGTGATGAGCTTCGGAGATAACGCTAATTTCTGGAATCCGCTTACTGAGGAAGATGTAGATCTTTCAATTGCCGCGCTCAAGAAGCACACGAGTCAAGTTGATGACCCTGAACAAGCTGGCAGGTGGATGAAGTCACGACGAGCAGAACTCGGCAAGAAAATCGATGCCGGCTACGCAGAATCGTTCCGCAAGTTCACTCTCAGCTAACGAAAACCCGAACGCAAGTTGGGATGACTCGTTCTGATCGTCCCACTTTCGTCCTACCCAACCCTGTCATTGCGAGGCGTTATACGACGTGGCAACCAGTCGCTGTGAGTAACATAACTGTCGATTTTGGAAACAGTCGAACGCCCCATAATGACAGTGCGCAAATAAACCTCGGATTCGAGAATTTAATATAAAGAAAAGCCCCAGTCATTACGACCGGGGCTTTTCTTTATTCAAACATGAGCAGTTGAGAAAACCACCCTGAGGCTGCTAAACGACGTCGAGAGTGTCTTCAGCTACAACTTCAGCAACTCCACCGTGCTTCTTGCCGGCGATCTTACGAAGCTCAGCGAACTCATCCTGAGTTCCTCGCAGAAGAATTCCAGCGTCAGACGAGTGCATGATGAATCGTGCGCCTAACTCGATCGCCTTAGCCGACGTTGAAATCGTCTGCTGGTGAATCATAGTCGGCAATCCACGATCGTCTGCAGCCTTGATGATCTTGCTCAAAGTGTCGATGTAGATCGGGTTGTCGACTTCGTCGGGAATTCCAAGTGAAGTCGTCATGTCGTTAGGGCCAATAAACACGGCGTCGATCGGAGCGCACTCAATCAGCTCCTCAACTCGGTTCGCTGCAGGCTCACTCTCGATACCCATGATGAAGATGCGGTCTTTGTGTCGGTTATTGAGGTACTTTTCCGATTTTTCACTAGGGTACTCACCCGTCGCCACAACTTTCTCGTAGTACTCGCCCTTTAAAGGGTGAGTCTTAGCCTTGATTGCGGTGTGGCGAACTTCATCGACTGTTTCGCAGTAAGGAACCAATACACCATCAGCCCCGGCGTCCAACGCCATAGCAACCCAAACCTCGTCTGTATTCGGGGTTCGAACGATAGCGGTGATGCTGAGTGACTGCATCTGCGCAACAGTGTCGGCGATGAGCTGTCGGTCACGTGACCCGTGTTCTGAATCGATAACTACGAAATCAAGAGTACTACCAGCGAACACTCGTCCCCAGCGCATACTTGCGGTGGCCGAGATCATAAATCCAAATACGGGTGTCTTAGCTTTCAGAGCAGCTTTCAGATCAGCTGGTTTCATGTTGTCCTCTTAGGTGACTTAGTTGAATGCTCGGCGGATCGAATAACCGTCGTCTTCCTACGCGCAGCGTAATAGTACCCGAACAGTTGTCTGATTGTTTTTATAACCAAACAAGAATGTCCCGAGACTCTTTCATCGGACCAGACGGGGACATGACAGCGGAGACCGCCATCAGATGTTACGGTTCGTTTGCTGCTTTTTACTCGCAGACAATTAGTTCACGCGGAGACCTTTAACTTGATTCACGACAACGTTGAATTCGATCTTTATTTCATCAGGCACGGCGAATCACAGTCGAACATAACCCCGGGCATCGCTGCCGGTGTGAATTTCGACGCTCCGATGACCGATCGAGGCCATCAGCAAGCTGAAGCAGCGGGTGAGCGTCTAGGCAAGGAAGGCGTGAAGTTCGACAGGATCTACTCATCTTCGCTTGTACGGGCTGTGCAGACCACCGAGGGCGTGCTCAAGGGCATGGGCATCGCCGATGCAGAGTTTACTCGAGTCGATGAAATAATCGAAAAGCAGACTCCCGGATGGCGAGGAAAACTTGCCAAGGACGTGATGCCGACCGAAGTTCGATTGCTCATGGCTGAGAAGGGCAAGTACTTCAAGGCTGCCGACGGCGAAACAATGCGCTGGGTCGAACGCCGAGCATCAAACTGGCTCGAAGATGAAATTCTCTACAACGAGGATTGGTACGAGAAGTCTGGTAATCACACCATTGCTATCGTCAGCCATGGCGACACTATGCGTGCCTTGTTCCACTACATCATGGGCATCGACAATCGTCTCGCCATGCGAACCGACATTTTCAACTGCTCGATAAGTCGATTCCGCTTCGGAAAATACGGATGGAGTGTCGGAACTATCAACGATTCATCGCACACGCTCCACCTCGGAGATATCGTCCGTGACGATCAGATCGTTCAGGGTGGACTCGGGGTTTAGAGCGATCTTGCCGCTAATTGGATATTTCGTGAACTGCCTCGGGAATTTTCGCTAGCGAATCTAGCTCGATCGTTTCACGATCTGGATTAACCCGAAAGTAAGCGCGAGTCAGCCCACGCTCGAACGCTGATTTCTCCTACTCTAGAATACGAATCATCCATCCAGAAACGTCATATAACCTTCAAACTTCGTTGAGCGGAAGTTACTTTGTCTTGTGATAGAAATTCGATCAGGTCGTCAGAACCAACTGGAATGAACCTGTTTTACGGACGTATGAATCCTGATTCGTAGATGCTGTTTAGCTTAAAACTCGAGCTGATAAATCCGAGTCCAAACTATCTACCAGTCAATCTTTACCTCTCGACCAGTTCGGGCCGACTCCTCAGTGGCTTCGAACACCCTTAGTACGCGCAGACCGTGTTCTTGTGGAATTGGCGTATCGTCATCACATCGTTCGATCGACCGAACGTATTCAGTGAACTCTTCGAGCAACGGATTATTCTCTCGAATCTCTTCCTTCTTCCAAGTGCCTTCTTCTGAATCCGCAACATAAAGTGCCGTCTCTTGGCCTTCTGCGTTGCCGTACTTGAGCCTGAAGCGAGCCATTCCGTTCGAGAAAAAGAAGTCACCACCGTATTCAGTAGCACCAACACGCCAAGCCATTCGGCTAATAGTCGCTACCTTGCCAGATTTCCAGCGCAGGAAGCACATCGCAGTGTCATCACAATCGATATCTGGGTTTTCAGATCTCGGGTATGTGACCTGTCCGATCTGCGCACTAACAGTCTCGATATCGTCGCCCATGATCCACATAAGCCTATCGATCTCGTGAGTTCCGTCCATCTGACCCATTCCGCCACCCTTCGAACCGATCAACATCCACGGAGGACGAGTCCACGGCTGGTAAGGCTTGTGCCACATATCGTGCGCCATCACTAGTTCGCCCAGCCGTTTCGAATCGACTAGCTTCTTCATCGCCTGAACCGCCGGATAGTATCGCTGGGTGTGAGCAGTCATCAACTTCACGCCGTTGGCAGCTGCGGCATCGATCATCTGACGGCCTTCCAAAGAGGTCAATGCTAGAGGTTTCTCCATGAACACATTCTTGCCGGCTTCAGCAGCATCGAGACCTGCCTCGTAGTGGAGCCAATGCGGTAGTGTGCCGATCACAATGTCGACATCGTCTCGCTCTAGTACGGCCTTATAGTCGGAAACAAACTCAACGTCCGGGTATTTGTCTTCCCACGGAGCTGCTGCTTCTGCCCTTTGCTCTGCAACTACTTTTAAGACTGCTCCCGGAGTCTGATTAACTACATCAATGTAGCTTCCGCCGATACGTCCAGTGCCTAGTACTGCAACTCCAACCAAATTGCTGTCTCGCTTTCGTTCTTTCGCGACCATTTCGAGTGCACGCAAAGTGCACTGACCAATTTGGCGGAATTGTAGACCGCTGCGAAGAAGTTGGGGAGAGTTTCTACCATCTCAAACACAGACTTCGGTTGGAAAGCCGCCCAACGCACTTTTTACAAGATCCCTCGTATCCACTTGGGAAGTCAGGCACTCTACGCCAATAAGTGCTTCAGCTCTTCGACGTGATCGACAATGTAGTCGGGGGCGGGTGCGTCACATGGATATTGTTCACGCCCCATCCGTATCCATGCAGTCTTCATCCCTACGCCGTGAGCACCGATTATGTCGGTGTACGGGTTGTCGCCTACAAACAAAATTTCCTCGGTTTTAAGTCCTTCAATTTCAAGGAGTCTAACGGCTTCCAAGAAAACCTCAGGCGCAGGCTTATCTACCCCAAATATCTTCGAAGCCAGCACGAACGGAGCCTTCTTATCAAGCCCAGTCGCTTCTGCTTTCTGGTGCTGGAACTGATCGCCGTTGGTCACAACCCCCCATGTAATATTCTTTGAATTCATCCAATCGACAAACTCAACTGCCCCCGGCAGCACTTTCATAAACTTCACCATGTTCGAAAAGTAAAAGTTGTAGTGAGAATCGGGATCACCCATGACGCCAGGGTATTTACTCTGAATATCTAAAAATGCCTGACGAGGTTCAGTGGCATTATCGGGTGAGAGCGTCCAGAAATATTTGAATGCATCATCCCAACTGGTCGTTCCGTTAATCGCCTCATGTTGGTCGTAAAGCACTCTGTACACATCGCCATACGCCCCGTGCCGATCGATCAGCGTATCGTCCATATCGAAAAGTGCAGCGCGGAATGTTTGATTCGTCATAGTCCAAATTTTAGATGTAGAGCGGAGTAGATGGTTGTATAAGAGTCTTAAACGTCAGCTGGCGACATATCCTCTGCGTTCCAGCTCCCGGAACCGCCACCTGCATTTCCTAGAGTTCTTTCGACATCAGGGTCGAAAGTTCGTTCTGAGATAATTGACTCGTCCAGATCAGTTCCAAGTCCCGGTGCAGTTGGTAGCTCGAAGTAACCGTCTTTGATTTCAAGCGGAGTCGTCTGAATGTTGTCGTGCCACGGCATATCTCTTGCCGTTTCCAAGATCAAGAAATTCGGAACCGTCGCACACACGTGCATCGAAGCAGCAGTTGCGATAGGGCCGTTCGGATTGTGCGGTGCGAACTTGATGTACTCGATTTCAGCCATCGAAGCGATCCGCTTAATCTCGGAAATACCGCCAGTGTGAGCGATATCCGGCTGAATCACATCAGTAAGTCGTCGGTGCAAAATATCTCGGAATCCATACCTGAAGAACAGTCGTTCACCGGTAGCGATGTCCATCGTGATGTCAGAATTTCGAATCTGCTCCATCGCATCGAGGTTGTCTGGCGGAACTGGCTCTTCGAAGAACGTGATATCGAACTCCGCAACAGCTGCCATGCGACGAATCGCCTCAGACGGCCTTGAACGTCCGTGATTGTCGATCATGATCTCCATGTCGGGCCCCAAATGATTTCTCATCTCCTTGATCTTTTCGTGAAGATAATCAGCACCGTCTTTTTCATGGAATTCTGGCTTGCTCAGATCCCAGCCACCTGTTTTGAATCCGGTGAACCCTTGATCCACAGCGTCCCATCCACCTCGAAGATCGCCAGCGTGTGTGTACGCCCGAACTCGATCTCGAACAGCGCCACCGAGCATTTTGTACACGGGAAGGTCGTATATCTTGCCGGTCACATCCCACAGCGCGATATCAATCGCCGCCATCGCCGAACCCATCACCGCTCCACCGCGCCAAAAGCCATGTCGGTACATGATCTGCCAGTTGCGCTCTATCTCAGTCGGATCCCGACCTATCAACCGTTCAGAAAGGGCCTTTATTCCCGATTCAACAGCTTGCTCGTGTCGTTCGAGCGTGCCTTCACCCCAACCGTGAACGCCTTCGTCGGTCTGAACTTTGCAGAAAACCCAATTGCGGTTGCCGCCTTTAACGAGAAACGTTTTGATATCAGTGATTTTCATTTTTAGAGGTCATGATCATTGCTGGGGTCTGTGAGTCGCCCGCTCCGCAGAAGTGCCGAGTGGAACGTGTGAGTCGGAACATTCGAATACGCAGATTCAGTGAACTCGAATCGGGAACATATTATGCGGTATGAGTCGCAGAAGAAATGATTAAAGGTCTTTTATTTTCGGATAGATGGCGAGAGTAAGTGCAACGATTCCGAGACACCCTGCCGAAAGCAGCAGGTAGCCCGCGCTAACACCATATTGATCGGCTACGAACCCTGCGGCGATTCCCGCGGCGGGAGAAAGGGCGGTATCAAGAAGAGTTGCCGAAATTATCCGGCCTCGCAACCGGTCGGGAGCGAGCTCCATCAACGTCGCACTGTTACCTGCTCGGAACAAAGTCTGTGAAGCACCGATCCAGATAATCAGTGGGAACGCCATCCACAAATACGAAGCGCCCGCGAACCCTAGTAGTGCAAACCCGTACGATCCTGCGGAGAAAAGCATCAGTTTGCCTTTGTATGACACATCTTTTCTAGAAGCGATAAACAGTCCGCCGGCCAGACCACCAACCGCTCCTACAGATGTCAGGACTCCCAATAGAGCGATGCCATATCCGTACTGTTCTTGAACCAATTGAGGCAGCAAAACCTGATGTGAAAATCCGATCGCTAGAGGACCAAGGCCAAGCAACACCAATGCCAAAATCGCTCGGTTCTGACCGATGAACACGAATCCTTCGATCAGTTGGTGAATAGGATTTCCTCGTCCACCCGTAACCGGAATGTGAGGAATTTCAATTTTGGTAGTAAATATGATCACCAATACGAACGCGCCAGCCGCCGATACGTAAGCCCAGCCAACGTCCGTAGCAGCGATCAATAGTGCGATCAACGCTGGTCCTATGAGCCTGGTGCTGTTGATCGCAACCGAATTCAACGACATGGCGTTCATCATGTTTTTCTTAGCGACCAAATTAGGAATGATTGAAGTTCGCACCGGTTGGTTCATCGCCATTCCGGCCCCAAGCCCAAAAGCCAGTACGTACACGTGCCACAGCTCGATAATGCCAGATAGCAATAGCACAGCCATCAAGACATGCATCAACAACGTCCATATCTGGATGATCATCAACAGCTTGCGACGGTCGAATCGATCAGCAGCGACACCACCAATAAGCCCGAGAATCAGCATTGGCACGGCTCTTGCTACAAGAACCGAAGCAACGGAAGTGGACGAGCCTGTGAGATCCCACACAAGCCAGCTTCGAGCGACCATATCGGCGTGCATCGCGGTGGCTGATAGAAGTTGACCAAACCAAAGGAACCGGAAGTTACGATTGCTTAGTGACCGGAAGGCAGCTGCGAGGGTGTCGGGCATGAGCCGTGAAATTGCTCCACGGTCAACAATCGTTTTTGGCGGGCTGCTAGACGATTCAGATGGTTGCTCGGTTGCCTGATCTTTACTCAATACTTCGAAAGTATATGCCTGCCAGAGGGAAAAGGCGGGTTATCCGAACTCTGCAGGCGAATGAATCGTCTGCCAGCTCTCCAATTCGAGCGCCCGAGCCTTCGAAAGTTCGATACTCAGAGCGGCTGCGGTGTCGGAAGGTGTCGCCGATGCACCGTTGAGCAATCCAAGACGATGCTCCATCACGCCTTTGTGCATTGCAGGTAGCGTCGCAACAGCATCCACAGAGAATTTCCTTGCAACATCACCAGGAATCGATCTTGAATGACCATCGGCTGCTCTGAACAGTCGATCCATCATTTTGGTGCGCCCCATCGACATCAGCCGTTTGAACGACAAATCTGAAAGCCTTCGATTATCAGAAGCAAGCTGTAACGCATCTTCCTGCGCCACGCCTTCAAGGCACAACCATCCTTCACGAGATCCACCCACGCGCAGACCATGTATGGCGAGCTTCCACGATACATCATGACTTGAAACCAGAAGTTCTCGAAGCATTTGAATCGCTTTCAATGATCCGATCTTCCCAAGCTCGCGTGCAGCCGCCACTTGCTCATTGGGGTCTCTACTCGAAAGCATCGCTCGAAGCTTGCCTAACCGTTCTTCTCCCGATCCGCTCAACTCATCGGCAACGCGCCTAAGATGATCACCTTCGGTCTCACTGTCGGTCTTACTTAGACGCGTGATTCCTGAAGTCTCAGCTGTTGGGACGAATCCTGTGGCAGGTTCGTTATTTTCTGTATTGGACTTTGTATCTGACATGGTGCAGCGATAATTCTACCTATCGAACAGGCCCTTCTAGCGCGACGAGAGCAACACATGTACCGACTTCTTCTAATCAATGACCAGCCGATTTTCCGTGACATTATCCGAGCAATGCTCGATAAGGCTGGTGGATTCGCTGTTGTTGCTGAACGAGAAGATGGCGCAGACGCCGGTGATACGCTTCAGGAACTTCTTCCTGACGCCGTAGTCATGGATGTGCAGATGCCCAAGATGAACGGTCTCAAAGCGGTAAGCACAATCTTAAAAATAGATCCGCTTGCTGTAGTTGTGTTGACTTCAATGAAACAGGACTGCGAGTACGAAAGCCTTGCTCAAGAAGCAGGGGGTCGAAGCGTTCTACCCGAAATACAGTCTCGACATCGAAGTAGTTCACAGCGTTATCGAGAAGCATCACCAGGAGGTTTTGGCAGGTTAGTAGCCTTAGGCTTGCCTCTACGCTGCGCCAATGCTGAACCGATAACGACAAGCATCGCGCCAACGTACAGTTCGCCGCCTATCGACTCGCCAAGTATCCACCAGCTGAACAACACGCCGAATATCGGCTGGCTCAACGACAGAACGGTTACTCTCGAAGGCAAATACCGCTTCAGAAGCCATGTTTGCCCGATAAAGCCCAGCCCAGCGATCAACACACCTGTGTAGAACAGCGCTAGCACCAGCTTCGTTGTAACCGTAAAGGCCTCGTTGCCTTCAAATATCATACTGGCAACCACGAACGTTACGATGCCGAACACACTCTGAGCCATCAAGAGCTTGTGCTGATCGATGCCTTGACCGAGCTGCGACAAGAACACCTGGCGCCCGCCCAGAAGCACTGCCGATCCAAGCAATAGCAGGTCACCAATTAGGAAATCTGAACTGGAATCGGCGAACCCCTTGTAGAACACGGCAACTACACCGCCGTACGCCACCAAAGTTCCGAACGTTCTCGATCGCGACATACGGTCGCCCGGAACAAAGAAATGGGCGAACACGCCTGTCCACAGTGGAAATGTGGTGGTCACGACTACTGCATGACCCGCCGATGTGTAATCTTGCCCAACGTTCATAAATGCAAGTTGAACGGTGAACAAAATGCCGAGAAGTATCAGCGGAATCCACTCGCGTTTCTTAACTTTGAACGACTGGCGAGTGGCGAGTGCGTATATGAGTACGACGATCGCCCCAAGAATGAATCGCAAGTAGCCGAGTCGTAATGGGCCGGCATCTTGAAGCCCAGCCTTGTTCGCAACGGGATTCCCTGCCCACATCGTTGCCAGCAACAGCGCGAACGCACCCGCTTTTAATGAAAGCGGCTGACGCTGATCAATTTTTTCGGCAGCCTCAGGCTGTTCAGTATTTTGAGAATCTTCTACAGAATTGGATGACATTAGTGACTGGAGTTAGCTTCCCGACCTAACGGCTGAAGCTGCGAGATCAACCACACCAGCAACGTCTTCGCACCACCGAGTCACAACCACAAGATCCTTTTCAGGATCGATAACTACACAGTTACCACCAGCGCCTGAAGCCGCAAACGTCGATTCCGAAGCATGCTTGCCGTAGCGCACCCCACCAGTGTTGAGCCACCACATGTAACCATATTGATCGTTCTGATCACACGGCTCCGTCATCATGTCGATCCACTTCTCGGAAATAATCTGCTTATCACCCCAGCGGCCACGGTTCAAATAAAGCATCCCGAAGCGGGCGTGATCGAGAGTGTCGACCCATAAGCCACCACCCCAATGTGCTCCGCCTGAAACCGATTCAGACACCATTCCATCGAGTTCAACTACCGAGTGATCGCCGTACCCGTGCCACTTCCAGCTGTTGGAAGCCCCGATTGGATCCATAACTTCACGCTTGATAACACCCGGAAGAGGCTCGCTCCAAACTGCCAATAATGCCAACGCAGTTCGATTCACTCGAACATCGTTGTATTCCCAGTGATCACCAGGCGATTTTCGCTCACGTCTTGAGTAGTCACCAGAAGCGCCCATACCCTCGGGATCGAGATTTCGATTCCAATCGACGATATCCGGCTTGGTGTAGATCGTTCCTTCCCATTCAGACGTCTGCTGAAGAAGGTGCTCCCACGTAATCCCGCGGTTTTGGTCGGTATCGAATCCGTCCACTGGCTTACCAGTGTGTTTTTGGATGATCGAGTGCTCTTTTTCGTACTCTAGAACAGTGTCAGACGTGCTTTTAATCATGCCCTTATCGAATGCCAGCCCTGCGATAGTTGCAACATAGCTTTTAGTAGCGCTGAACGTGAGATCAACCCGTTCTAGGTCGCCCCACTCAGCAACTATGTAGCCGTCTTTGATCACGACTCCAGCCGGTCCACCGCGATCCTTGAACGGACCTAGCTTTTCGGCCCATTCAGGAGCGTCCTGACCGACATTGCCGTGGCGAATGTCGATAGGCCAGTTTATTTCGTTGTCTTTGGCGAACTGAACGGCCTCATCGAGCTTCGACTGATCGACACCAATGTCGCGAGCGGCTCGTCGTTCCCATTCACCCTTGGCAGGCAGGTACAAGTTATTGGTCGTGCTCACGTTTGTCTAAATCCTGTCCTAGTCCTCTAGTCGCTTCAGGTACTGACCGAGCCAGTCGTACTCAACAAAATCGACGTATTCGTTCATGAGAGCCTTTGTAATCGGTCCTGCGGCAGTGCCATCGCCAATCTGGCGCCCCTGGAACGAACGAACTCCGCAAATACATAGCGAAGTGGAAGTTAGGAATATTTCATCGGCCGTCATGGCATCGAAAAGGTCGATGTCCTTCGTCACAACCTGAACATCGATACGTGCAGCCATCTCGATTGCCGTTTCACGAGAGATTCCGCCAAGAACATACTGTTCCTGAGGCGTGTAGATCACACCATCTTTGATCGTAAAAATGTTCGATCCGATGCCTTCCGTGAGGAAACCTCGGGTATCGAGAAGAATCGCCCACGCCTCAGGGTCTTGAGCCTTGGCTTCCATATCGGCCATGATCAAGTTCAAATAGTTGTGCGACTTCGCTCGAGGGCTAAGTGACTCTGGCGGCGTTCGTCTTACTGAAGGAACGAGTACATCCATGCCATCTTTAAAAAGGCGGGCACGAGGTTTCAGAGGGAGCGGTGCGCACTCGATAATCACGTTGGGGCCTCCAGCGGTCTCCCACATATCACCACCAACAAGGTCGACTCCGCGCGAAACACGTTGCCCAACCCAGAAGTCGTCGTCAGGACCTAGAAGATGCATATTGGCTTCTAGCACCTCTTTGGATTTAGCAACCATCTCATCCTGAGACATGCCCGGATCGATGTCGACGTACTTGAGCGAATCGTAAAAACGCTTGATGTGGGTTTCGAGCTTGAATATTTTGTGCCCAAAGGTTCGAGTCATATCGAACACGGCATCGCCGTACTTGAAGCCACGATCGCGGAAAGGCACTTTGACCTCTGATTCAGGGATAATCTCGCCGTTGAAATAGGCGACTCGTTCACCCTCTTGTGCACTAGTCATATTTTTAACATCCTATATTTCGATATCTACGTGAGAGGTTCGACCTCAGGACGTTCACCGGTTTTTTAGAACAAATCAATGCTCTGGAACGGACGCCTCATGCCCTAAACCGTCGGGCTGCACGATGCTACGCCTCATGCACACGTACGTATAGTTCCACACTGTATATATGTATGGGCAGATTTTGGTTCAGTATTGAAACAGTGGTTCTTGCAAAGGCATTTTTAGGAGCTAACCCGAGAAACCGTTATGCCCATCATCGATTTATCCGAAAAGTCCTACTGTTCTCTCGTAAAAGCGGCACGAAAACTCGGAATGAATATCGATAGGTTAGTCCAGCAAACTCTTGAGAAAAACGTTTCGAAGATTGAAAAAGAGTCGAACTGAAAGCTAGTCTACAAACTCGTACATACGATACGACCATGCATCTCGAACAGCATCGTCAAGTGCCTTTCTTCCCGGTTGATCGACCGATATTCGATTGGGCAAAGCTCTATCGCCGAGCCCATCAGGCAACTTGATACGTTTCAAAAACTGACTAAGCACAACTCGATCACCACCCATTGCTAAGTACTCCAAATGCCCTGGGTAATCTCGAAATCGAGCGGTAGCAACTTCGCCCGCCTGATCGAACAACTCCCGAATCCATTTCTCACGACCGCGCCGGAACCGGTTCGATGATTGACCACCTTTTTTATGTTGGTTTTTCACGTACCGGCTTCCCGTTTTCGTAACCACCAATTCGCCATCTTCAGCAATAGCGATTGCCCAGTGACCGAGTCGAAGCAGGATGATCGCAATCGTATGGTGATTAACCATGTGCTGCCGAAGGGTGTCGAACGAGTTTGATTCGCTTGCATCACCAATTGGAAACGGAGGTAGAAATGCCAATCTAGGTCGGATTCCTGTTAGCGAATCGACAACGCTTATCAAGACGACCCCGTTTTCAGAACTCTGGGCAGATTTAGGGAGGCTCTCCCAATCTTCACCTAGCGAATATCCTCGGGGAATCATCTCAACCACAAACTCTGAGCCCGGTTCGATCTCAAGATCGATCAGTCGTTCCGCCAAAACAGAACGATGAGTCAGATTAGGTCCGACGAAAGAAGGAGCAGAAGAAACGGGTGGTTCGGAAGGCACGCCTATGAACTTTCAGTGTGAGAGTAGCCAGATTTAGCTTATATGTAGCCCAGTGCCGACTCGCGCTACCCCACCAGATCCCTCGGATGCACTCGGGAAGTATTGTCCAGACAGATCCTAAAAAAACGCCAGCGTGTTACTCGGTCCACTGCTTTCCACGCATGGCGATAGCCACCGGATCAACCCGTGCGCCGAGCCCGGGACCTTCCGGTAGTTCGAGATACCCGTTCTTCACGATCTCAAACGGCTCCAATACCTCGTGTCGCCAATCGGCTTCGTACACGGCGTGCTCAAGCGGGATCGTCGCGCCGAACGCTGCTGTTGCGTGAGCAGATGCCAGTAGCGAGAGTGGCCCCGACGGACAGTGCATCGACACCGAGCCTCCCCAGCGCGGTTCAAGCTCTCGTCCGATCAAGTACGCCTCAACAGGGCCACCACAGAACTTAACGTCGGGCATTACGACGTCGAGTACATCATCTTCCATGAGTTTCTTGAATAGAGCCACACCGTAGCCCATTTCTGCGCCAGCCATGGTCATTTCAGCCTTGTCACGAATGGCTCGAATGTCGTCAGCCATGGTGATCGGATCGACTGGCTCTTCGAACCAACCAACACCTGCTTCACGAAGTTGAGGCTCAAGTGCAAGGGCAGATTGAAGATCAAAGCGTGAATGACAATCAACTAATAGCGTTCGGTCAGATCCAATCACATCTTTTGCAGCACGAATTCGGTCTAATCCGATTTCGGCTTCCCGGGGAACACCGGGATTATTGAACGGAGCGTTGCACTCGTCGAACGGTGCACACTTAGCCGTCGTAAACCCGGCCTCCATCGCACGTTGTGCCATTTCTGCAAAGCCGTCTGGCGACCGATCCATCATGCCATCGAAAGTCGGCTTCAACGCTCGATTGATATTCGAGTAAAGCTGAACTTTACGATCGGCCTTGCCTTGGTGACCGTACAACTCGCGCAGGTAATCAACTAGCGGCAACTGCATAACTTGTGCGAGAGCATCGGCAATTGCACATCGAAGTCCACTTACAGCAGTTGCTAGCGGAAGATCAGTCTCAAGCTGTTCAATGGTTAGATTATTCAGTGCGATGACATCGGTATCGGCAGTAAGTTTCTCGCCACGAAGATTATTCGCCAGGCTCGCAACTATCGGAGCGATAGATTGATCGACCTGAGTATCGGTGATCTCGCCCTGCCCAACAATGCCATTGGAGTCGCTGAGAGAAAAGTGAACCCACGTCGTTTCGGGGCGGGCCTTGATCGAATTGAAGCTCAAACCTGTCGGGGTGAACCATTCACCTGCTATTGGCAATTTATGTTTTCTCCGTAATTTCGCACTTGTTCCTGAAGTACGAATGTATCGACTAAGGTTGAATTTTTCGTTGTCATCCTGAGCTCCGTCGAAGGGTCACGATTGCGGCAGCAAGTCGACATGCACCTGTTGCAACGTAAGACCCTTCGACGGAGCTCAGGATGATGGTCGTAATATTTCGCGACTGATATTTAAGCGAGACGAATTACAACCGGTTTGGGTTCACTCGATACTTGGCGTACTTATCGTCGTTGATGAACTCGTCGATAACAATCTTCTCACCGTCGAGATCGTTCGAGATGTTCGCTGCAAGTACTGCCGCAAGTGAATTGATCGAAGAATTGAACGAATTCAACCGCCTCGAAGGATCGCTCTCGGTAATCGAGTTGGCAAATGCCTGACCGATGGCACGAGTACTCTCTGCACCCATTGCAGTCGTGTGGGGACCTGCCGAAATCACCTTGCGAACCTGATCTATAGTCGGGTTCTGTGCAGGTGGCCAATCGCCATCGAACGTGTAGTCGACAAAATCATCTTCAAGCTTGATCGTGCCGTGAGTGTGAATAATCACATCGAATCGACCGCCGTAGTACGAGCGGGCAGGCTTGGTGAAGATGATGTTTGCGACGCCGCCCTTTTTCATACCGTAAGTCACGGTGTAGGCAATCGGATTGTCGCCTTCGGTTTCGTGAAGCTCGGCAGGACGATCGGTGTAGGTTGCTCGAACCCAGCCGACATCGTCGTTCGACCAGTACCGCATGATGTCGGTCTGGTGAATTCCGGCTTCAACGACAGAAGTGCCCGACCACGCCCGGTTGGCGGTCCAAACACGGTTGGCGGGTCCGCCCTGTTCTTCAGTTCGGGTGTGCTTTACGCCGTGGCCTTCAACTGCGCCCTCGGCGATCATCGTCATCGCTGCGACCCACTTGTCGCTGAGGTAGTCATGGATATCGGTGTAACCACGATCGTGTCGCATCTGGAAACCGACGGTGCTTGGCACGCCAGCCTTGGTGATTGCGGCGTCCTGAGAAATGATGTCGTCTAAGTAAAGCGACTGAGGTTTTTCAGCCAAGATGGCAATTCCGCGCTCTGCAGCTCGTTCGATTTCGCCCTTGTGCTGGTTTGGCGGAATGACGAACCAAATGGCGTCGACCAAACCCGATTCGATCATGCTGTCGGCACTATCGAACATATTGATTCCAGCTGATGAGTAGCCGTCAACGAACTTGTTGATCTTGCTGTCTTCAAGGTTTTCCGGGTAAGGGTCGGCAAGAGCGGTGATCTGGATCATCTCGTCGGCCTGCATGCCTACCAACGCCTGAACATGCTGAAGTCCACGCTGCCCAACACCAACTAATCCAACGCGCAGGGGTCCTGCCATGAGTTTTTTCCTTGTCACCAATGTATAGAGCAGCCGATATACCAACCCGCACTTGAAATCTTCAAGCCAACTGCAGAAATCTCTCGAAAATCTTACACCGGAGATCATCTATTCGGGTCAAACAGCTGCACCGACTCGCCTATTGCCAAATGTCGCTAACGGGTATTCAATGCCTCGAGTCACTACTAACCTGAGAGCACTCACACTATGAAAGTTACAGAAGTAACCGTTCTACCTGTCGATCGCTTCAACTATGTGAAAGTTGAAACTGATGAAGGGATCACCGGCGTTGGCGAGCTTCACCCAGCGAGCGGAACGGGCGGTACGCCGTTCGTTCCACGAGCAGCCGTTGAGTACTGTGCAGAGTATTTGGTCGGCAAAGACCCTTCGCACATCGAACGACACTGGCAGCATATGTTCCGACGCCAGCTGTTCAGGGGCGGTTCGGACATGATGGCGGCTATTGGCGCTATCGACATCGCCTTATGGGACATTAAGGGCAAGGCGCTAAACAAGCCGGTTTACGAACTGCTGGGCGGTCCCGTTCGCGAGAAAGTTCGCCTGTATACGCATCTCGGCGGCAATTCCCCCGAAGCGCTGGCTGAAGAAGCCGCAGTACGGGTCCAAGAGGGATTTACCGCGCTGAGGGTCTATCCGTTCGGAGATTTCGGAAATTCTGATTTCGAAGAAGGGATCGGGCTCGAAAACATGAGCTTCACCGGCATGCAGAACAACGCCGTCGAGCGGATTGCAGCGGTTCGAGAAGCTGCCGGACCCGATTGCGACATCATGATCGACGTTGTCAACCGCCTAACACCCGCAGAGGCGATCGGGCTGGGTCGAGCATTAGAACCGTTCAACTTATATTTCTACGAAGACCCTATCGAGCCAGAAAACATGGATCAGTGGGGTTGGGTTGCGCAACAGCAGCCGATTCCGTTGGCAATGGGTGAGCGTTTGTACACGATCTATCAGTTCCGTGATCTGATGAATCATCAGGGTGCAGCGTTTGTTCGCCCTGATCTATCGCTTGCCGGTGGCATCACCAACGTGAAGAAAATAGCGGCGATGGCAGAAGCGGCCTATGTTGGCGTCATTCCGCATAACCCGCTTAGCTGCGTTCTCACCGCGGCATGCGTTCAGATCGATGCTGCAGTGCACAACATTTCAGTGCAGGAATACCCGTATGACGACGATCACGGCATCAAGGCCGAACTCGTAAAAGAACCTCTTAAGCGAGTAGGTGGCTATCTCGAAGTGCCAACCAAACCCGGTATTGGGGTGGAACTAAACGAAGAAGCATTCAAGCACTACCCGCCAGTGCCATACGAACGCCCAGCGCTTATTAATCCTGACGGAAGTTTGCGGGAGTACTAACCCGAAATTATCGATTCAACAGCGTTTGGAATTTCTATCCAAACCTTGGTCTCGATGTCGGGCATACTTTCGATCACGATTTTTCCTCCGTGGGCTTCGAAAATTGCATTTGCAACGAAAAGGCCTATTCCAGAACCTTGTTTGCCAACCGAACGTTCTATGTCGGACTTCACAGCGCAATCGAAGACGTTTTCCAAATCTTCGGCGACCGTTGCAGATCCGTTATCTACGAGTTAGATTCGTGCTCCATTTCGAACGTTGGTGATACTCGCTCTTATGGTTTGAGCCGAGTGTGAGAACTTTGAAGTGTTGCTTAGAATGCTGGTAATTCCTTGCGCAAATCGGTCAGGCTCAACGGCAACATAAATCGCTTCTTAGTGCTGCTCAATCTGAACGTTTTGTCCTAATCGATCGGTGACAGGATGGAATGATTCTACGATTTCGCTGAGCAGGATGACAACGAGCATCGCGTCGTTCACAATCGCTGGCTGAATTCTAAGATGATTTATATCGAACTTCCAACTCCGATACGCACCGGGGTGACAAACTTGCCGATTCCGGAACAAACATGCCAACACCTCCTACTTCCTACGATCTCGTAATCACTGGCGGTCGAGTACTCGACCCCACCAATAACATCGACACTAAACTCGATATCGCCGTGAACAACGGCAAAATCGCTGCTGTTGAGGTCAACATTGATGCTTCTGCAAGCAAGCGGACTATCGATGCCACAGGACTCGTTGTAACGCCAGGCCTAATCGACCTTCACACACACGCCGCTGGCGGTATTCGCAAGCCAAATAACGATGATTTCATGGTCGATCCCGATACCGCCGGGGTGAGCGCGGGTGTGACGACCATTCTCGATGCCGGTTCCATCGGTGCCTTGAACTCTGGTGGACTCATCAACTATCTCGTCCCAAATGCCAAAACCCGACTTTTGGCGCTTCTCAACATCGGGAAGATGGGCGTTGCAAATCTTCCTGAGGTCAAGTCTTCAAGCGATATCGATCACGCTTCATCGGTTCAGGTAATCCAATCAGCACCCGACATCATCAAGGGCGTAAAGGCTCGAATGGTCACACCCGGAATTACTGCTCTCGGAAATGACATGCCAAAAGCTGCGAAAGCAATTACCGATGAAGCTGGTGGATTCGTGATGGTTCACGTTGGAGATATTGCAGGACAAAACCCAATCGCAGCCGATCTCACGCCAATTCTCTTGGCCGACATTCTCGGCAAGGGCGATGTTGTTACTCACACTTTGAGTGGGGCTGTCGGTGCTTTACTGGCAGACGGATCGCTAATCTCACAAGCGCAAGAAGCCCGCAAAAACGGCGTTTACTTCGACGTTGGTGTTGGGGGAGGTAACTTCACGTTTGCTTCAGCACAGGCAGTAATCGACCAAGGGTTCCTCCCCGATACGATCAGTTCCGATATCACCGCAATGGGTATTTACGCTGGCCCGGTGTTCTCGCTAACTGAATGCATGGGCAAAGTAATGACGATGGGTATTTCGTTCGAGGATGCGATTCGAATGACTACATCAAAGCCAGCCGAAATTCTTGGAATCGCCAATAATCTTGGCTCGCTCAGTACTGGAACAACGGCCGATATCTCGATTGTCGATCTTGTTGAAGGCGATTTTTCGTTCATCGAATCTTCAGGCGCTACTAAAGCTGGTTCACAGGCGATCAAGCCAGTTATGGCGATAAAAGATGGTATCCCGCAACCACTCGATCACGGACCCCGACCGTGGGGCTGGCTACCGGCCCAGAACAGCTAACGCCAAAATCTCGGAGTACACACTGTGACCGTCTCTCAAGAACATATCCGTACAAAACTCGAAGAACTTCCACGCTTCAAGCTTTCGACTCTAAATACACCTGTTGAACCGCTTGATCGGTTGAAGCAAGCGATGACCGACGAAGGCGTTGACGTACCAAATAGGATGCTCGTGAAGCGTGATGATGTGACTGGTTTGGCTTTCGGTGGGAACAAGGGTCGCCACTTCGAATTCGAGATCGCCAACATCCTCAAAGGTGGTTTTGACACCGTGATCAACATCAATCACTATCACTCGAATCAGGCTCGATTTATCGCAGCAGGATGCGCGAAGGCTGGGCTGAAATACCACATCGTGTCTCACGACAACATTGATGCTTCGCTCACTGGAAATCTCCTGCTCTGCAAGCTTATGGGTGCTGTGATTCACCGAACTCCGATCGAGTACGCCCGACAAGTGGCTGAGAAGATTTTCGCAGCAGAAACAGCAGGCAACCGCAAGCCATACATCGTGCCAGACGACCCGTTCGTTGATGTAATGGGAATAATCGGATTCATGGAAACGGGATTAGAACTTGAACAGCAGCTTGCCGACGAGGGAGTCGAAGCTCCGATTCGATTCTGGGGACTCACCGGCCGATCAATCGCCGGTTTACGCCTCTACGCCAAGAACCGTGGTCTCGACTGGCGCACAACAGCATGCCAGTACTCTCCTGGGAAGATAGAAGATTTCCAGAACGTAACTGCCGATAGGTCGAAGCAGGTTGTCGAAATGTTCGATCTTGAGCAGCCACTAGATACTGACGATATTCAAGTGCTTGAGGACTATCAAGGTCCTGCGTACGGCGAACCGGACGACCGTGTGATCGAAGCGATTCAGATGGTCGGCAAGGCAGAAGGACTGATTCTCGATCCCAACTACACCGGAAAGGCGATGTCGGGATTGATCGGCGAGTTTCGTGCGGGACGAATCGACCCCGAAGAAACCATAGTGTTCATCCACTCCGGCGGACTCCCCCAACTCTTCGCCCACGCCGATAAATTCGTAGATTAGCTTAGACAATTTTTACAGAAATCATAATTCAAACCACACAAGATACTCGACACCTTTACAATTCCCGTTTTAGCCCAGATCCGCCAAGACATAGAAAAAGTGCCACTGGCACCCAGCACCATGACACAACATCTCACGCCCAACGAACTTCAGGCCAAGATCGACAAGCTTCCGCGGATGAACATCGCACATCTGCCAACCCCGCTGGAAGAAATGCCACGGCTTACCGAGCGACTCGGTGGTCCAAAAATCTGGATCAAGCGTGAAGATATGACCGGCCTCGCGTACGGCGGGAATAAAGCTCGGCACTACGAGTTCGAAATGCCTCACGTTGCTGATCTAGGCTACGACGTGATGATCAACGTCATGGACTATCACTCGAACAATGCTCGAATGACCGCCGCTGCCGCAAATAAAATCGGCATGCGCTACATTCTCGTTCTAAAGAACGCAGCGAATCGCAACATTCAGGGCAACCTGTTGATCGACAAAATTCTTGGAGCCGAACTTCACCTTCTCGACGAATATCAATCGGGCGACGCCGAAGGCTACGCAACTCGCATGAAAGAAGAGTTGGAATCTGAAGGCCACAAGCCTTACCTGATCCAAGACCATCTCTTCCCACGAATTGTCGGAATGGTCGGATTCATTCAGGCAGGAATCGAAATTCTCGAACAAATCGACGAAAACGACCTCAAGAACGTCCATATCATCGGCGTTGCGGGTCGATCTCTCTCGGGGCTCATCATTGCCGCGAAATCGATGGGGCTCGACTGGAAGTTCACGGGTGTCACGGTGAACTACGATGTTCCTCTTAGTGGATATATCTTCGATCACAACAAGGACATCCAGGAGCTACTCGATCTGCCGGTGACGTTCGAGAAAAGGGATATGCGAATACTCGACCAGTACGTTGGCGAGGGCTACGGTGTGATGAGTGCGCAGGTCAACGAGGCTATTCACATTGCTGCTCAGACCGATGCGATAATCTGCGACCCCAACTACACGGGCACCGCGATGGCAGCTTTGATCGATCAGGTCGGAGAGGGCGGATTCTCCGAAGATGAAACGGTCATATTCCTACACACTGGTGGACTTCCTGCTGTGTTTACTTTTGCCGATCAACTGGCATCGTTCAAGGGCTCGGTTTAGACCCAGCACGTAACGTGGGACCGCTAGGAATCACCACCAAAGGAAAGCGATTGTGAATATGTGGAACAGAGGCGATGGCGACCCCGATGGTCGACGTTCGGTTACAGTTCGCCAACTCGTTATTCGAACTATTTTCTACGTCATCATTTTCGCTCTGATCATCTGGTGGGCGAAGGGTTGATGGCGTAACCAGCTCTGTTCGTATTTTAATAAATTCCACCCGATATATGATGTGCATACGGCATCGAGTCTGACTGCTTCGTTGGACTTTCGAAGCCTGAAACAGAGTCTGAATGACCCAATGATCGGTTCCGATATGGAAAGTCGTGCGACCGAAGTACGAGCGCAGAGCCAACACCCGACGTGTACGACACATATCTTCCATGAAGGGTATGTCGATCGTCCTCGCCATGCTATTGGTGTTATCGGCGGCGATGATCATTTGGATCGTTACAGATGACGTTAGAGTGTCAGTGAGTGAGGAACTCTAATCGGATCAGAGCCAAAGCCAACCTTGGTCACTGTCAACATACCCAACGACCACATAAAAATGATCAATAAAAAAGACCGGTCACAACTAAATGGAACCGGTCTTTTCGATTTCGTTCGTATTGTCGAACTGATGAAACTACGAAGTTGCGTTGCTGATCTTGTCAGCAACTCGAGCCACTCCTCGTGAGAATCGAGGCGTTAGGTAGCCTTCGAAGATTCCAGCGCCGAATGCGAATGCAAACAGTGCTAGCTGACCTGCGAATATTCCCGTTCCACCGTAACCTGCCAAGAAGGCCACCCGAGTGGTTGATTCCTGATCAGAAACTAGCGGCAGAGAGATGATTCCGGCACCAAACAGTGCGAACACTGCTAAAGCCAGAACTCCACCAACCAACGGTCGAGCCAAGCCGACCATGAACAACGCCACCTTTTCGGTGTATTCCAGCTGCATCGTTACCGCTCGCAGTAGCACTGTGAAAGCGCTTCCAGCGATACCGAAGATGATCGCCGCAAATACGATTTCAAGCGGGGTCGATAGGAATAGTGCTTCAACGCCTGAAACTGTCACCGTTACTGCCGCTAGTGCGGTCGCCAAAATTGTGAGACCAACCATTGGTGCAACAATGCGACGAAGCATCGTCCGAGAATGGATCATCTCACCCACGTTAGCGTTGAGAGTCCCTAAAATTTGATCGCCATCCCTAAGGACGTCAATTCCACCAGACATTGCACGATCTATCCAAGCTTGGAGATTATCGAGCATCTGGCCGTGATCCTTGAGATTCGCACTGCGAACTCTGATCATCAATCGTTCAACCGAGGCCACAAAAGGTGCTGATTCAACAAGCATTCCTCGTCCACTCTCTTTCGGAGTGATCTCTTCAGCCTCAAACCGTACCGGTTCCGTCATATCGTACTCCTCATTAGTCAACACTGAGTATTGAACTCAATCTTGCCTTATAGATTGTGTCGACTACGCACCAGGAAGCCAGGTTACTCATTGGTCATCGCACACCACGTAGATGCCGCAAACCTAGCACTGAGAGCGTCTTTGGTCAATAATTTCGACCTGCTCTGAACTCAAAATCAGCGAAATTCGTGTAACCGCAAAACGATCACAATTTCTATCTAGCGAAGTTGGTCACGACGTTTGAGCGCTTTCTTAGAGGTGTACCAGATCCATCCGGTACCAACAACGAACGATAGCGAAATCAGTACGAACAGCGCGGTTCCCCATCCGTTTCCAGTACTGTTTCGTCCCCTTGACTCGACCTTAACCGACATAACAGTCGTGCCCGTTCCGAGCTCGGTCTCAACGCCAACTTCCACCGCCCAGAGACCTTCTGTTTCAAGATCAAGCTGTGATAAGTAGAAGATTGGATCTACCGGAGAGTTCAATACAAGCGTGTACTGCGCTTCTCCGTGCTCGGCTGGTGCAGCGAGCAGGGTGACCTTTGCATCGTCGATGTCTTCCCTGGTTGCGGCATCACGAATTCGCACTGCGAATCGAGATGTGCCGACGATCGGAGTGACGGGGCTCACTTGCAGTTGAATCAGATGCGCTCCCGCCTGTGACTCGCCAAGTATTCGATAGCCAACGATCGGCTCTTCGTCTTGATCTTGTGCACGTGCGGTCACGGACAGAGCAGAAAAGCTTATCGCAATAACGAACATCACCGAGAAGTACGTTAGTAGTGGCCGAGTTGGAAAATTATTCGTATTCAAATCTATTTGAAGCCCGTTGAAGTGTCGAATCGACGCCGAACTGTTGGATGCCGTGCACTAATTTTAGTTTTTGTGAATAAACTGCACCCAATTCTGCCGCAAGAATCGCTCAATAGCTTGGAAAGAACGAGGAATTTTACTTGGCTAACTATGATCTCCTGATACGTAACGGACGTGTTCTCGACGCCGAATCTGGCTTAGATGAAGTAGCGGATATCGGAATCTCTAACGGGAAAATCGAGCGAATAGACCAGGACATCGACCCGGTTCATGCGTCAGATTCGGTCGACGCCACAAACCAGTGGGTCATACCCGGTATGATCGATACGCACGTTCATGTGGCAAATGCGGCCGATCTTGGTCGAATTAGAGGACTCGGACTTCAGATGGTTGCCGCAGCCGGTGCAACTACTGTTATCGACCTTGGCGGAAGCATGGACGCTCTTAGTGCTGGAATCGCCGCACGCGGCTCAGGAGTGAATGTTGGCAGTCTCGGCTATCTAAAGCCTGGGGAGACCGTCCCAGAAGGGCGGCTCGGCTCTGACGCGATTCTCGAAATTGTTGGTACAGCCCTCGAAGCTGGCTCGCTCGGCATAAAACTGTGGGGTGGCTACTATCCCTTCACCCCAGAGGAAACTGCCAACTTCATATCAACAGCTAATCACTTAAACGCCTACGTTGCCTATCACGTCGGAACTACAGAATCTGGTTCGAGACTAGACGGACTACGCGAAGTGCCTTCGCTGCTCGGTAGCACGGGTCGGGTTCATATCGCCCATATCAACGCATATTGCAGGGGATCAATTCTCTCTGTCGAAGAAGAAATTCGTGAAGCGCTCGATATCATTTCGGCGATTCGAAATCAGGTCGTTTCGGAAGTGCATCTTGCTCGGCCCAACTTCACTCTCGGCAAATGTGATGATGATGGAAACGTCCTCGCTGATGTCGTTGACAATTGCCTCCGACTACGAGATTACGACCCGACAGCTGAAGGCATCCGGGCTGCTCTGCGTGACGGATACGCCTCGACGGTTGAGGAGACTCGAAGCGGGCTAGTTCTTGTAACTGGCGAGCGAGGAGTCGAGCTATTCGACCAAGGCGATACCGATGTGCCTATGAGCTTCCCAGTAAACAACGCAGAATCAGCGTTTCATCTCACCACGGCTAAAAATTCTGACGATGAATTCATCATCGATGCAGTCGGAAGCGATGCCGGAGCTTTGCCACGTAACGTGAACATCGAACAAGCAATGCGAATGGTGAAGTTTGGTGCGCTAGAACCGCTTGAAATGGTTTCGAAGCTGAGTTTGAATCCGGCAAAGATGATCGGCTTGGGTTCCAAAGGACGGCTTACGGAAGGCTTCGATGCTGATGTGACGATCGTCGATCCGATTCCGGGCAAGGCAAGTTACGGAATCGTTGCGGGCAAGATGATAATGCTAGCGAGTCGAGTCGTTGGCTCAGGCGGAACGATTCTGACCACCGAACGGGGCGTGAACGCGGTTGATAAATCCGGCATATCACACGAAGTAATCGACCTAACCAAAGCCATGATGTACGCCGGGCGTAACTAGCTTCCTAATCATCATATTCTTCTGGAACCTCTATGTTTCTAAATGAGAAGTAGATGGCGAAGTCGTAGGCCAACTTCAGTCCTCCGCCGATCAACCACGGTGCGACGGTGTACGCACCAGCCCATAAGAACCCGGTGACGGTCGAACTTGGCATTCGACCCAGTCCACGACCCAAATTAGCCGATCCCGCCATAACGGTCCGTTCTTCCGGAGGTACAAGAGCCATCATGTACGCCTGGCGTGTGGGAACGTCCATCTCATCGAAAATTCCACGAAGCATCCAGATTCCGGCGGCGATAGCAGCTCCGGGTGCAAACGCGAATGCAATCAGACAGATATTCGCTACCACCTGAGTCCAAACGAACGTGTTGAGAAGACCAATTCGCTTCGCTACCGACGGCGCAAGCCAGATCGAAACCAAATTCAAACCCTGCGTAGCAATCATAATCGCAGCGATCGTGCCTTCGTTCATACCGTACTTATCGACCATCCAAAGCGCGAAGAACGCGTCGAAAATCATTCCACCAGCGAACGAATCGACACCGAACAGGCTCGATATTTTCAGAATTGGCTTGCGAGAAGGCGTTTTGAACGGATTTACGAGCAGCTCACCAGCGCTTGCTTTCGATTCGATCGCTGATGAAAGCCCTAGATAAACGACTACGCTAAGTAGGTTGATTCCGAGATAGATCGCCAGTAGAACTTTGTAAGCGTCGATCAATTCCCAACCGCGAACGCCGATCAGATAGGTCGCTATGCCAACGAGCGCACTTCCAAGTGCTCGACCGCCCGCGGAAGAGACGGATAAGTTCGAAAACGCTCTCGTGCGAGTTCGGGAACTGGTGACTTCAGTTAACGCTGACTGCTCCAGTTGAAGACTTGGCCCCCAGTGCATACCGCTTCCTGCATAAGAGCCAAAGAACGACGCGAGCCCGATTAGCCAAACGTTCTCTGTTAGGAAAAGCATCACCATCGCACCGGCGGTGACCACGGCAATGATTACGAACCAAGCACGTCGAGAAATGATGTTTGCACTGAACATCACAACTAACGACAGAACAAATCCGCCGATAAGGCTAGAGCCTAGCACCAGTCCGATCTGTGGGATGGAAAGTCCGATTTCGGCGAGATATATCGCCAGAATCACAGCGATCAGACCTCGACCCATGTCTCGCAAACCTCGACCCGTGTAAACGATCAGCGCGTCGAACGAAGGTCGACCTTGCGGATCGGCTCCGGCGTTTTCGGTTGAAATTGATGCGTCTTGGGAAGTCATGCTCACTCGGGATTATCGAAGTGCGGAGTGTAGACCTGCCCCAACCATCTCCGCTAACAGTCTTACGACTTATGCCCAGCGTCAAAAGCAAAACACCCGTTGTACTGGTGCCACGGGTGTTCAATTGATTCTCTATGAATGAATCGGGTTACTTAGGCTTCTTGCCTTTATCGTCAGGTGGACCACCACCAGAGTTTCCACTGCCTGAATCTCCAGGTCCGGCGATATCGGAGCTTCCTTGTTAGGCTTTGATTATACTTCCGTTACTGGTCGATTACGGCTGATGAAAACCTCTCCGAATCACTACCCATCTGTAGAATCTCCGAAAACAATTCGCTCTCTACCAGTTCTCATTCAGGATTCACTCTCGATTTGGCCACTTCACAGCACTTCGACACCGTTCTACAAAACGGCCGTGTCATAGACCCAACAAACAATATCGATGGAAAGTTAGATGTTGGTATTCGACACGGAAAGATCGCGTCGATAGCGGAGTCGATCGCACCGGAAATGGCCGATGACATTATCGATGTTTCTGGTCGGATCGTGATGCCTGGTCATATCGATACCCACGCCCACCTATCGAGCCCGTTCAATAGCAATGTCGACCGCGCCTATGGTCACGCAATGCTTGTCGAATCGGGCACGACTACAGCGATCGACCTCGCTGGCGATCCTACTGCGATGGTTACCGGCATGATTCAGCGTGGTGCAGGGCTCAACGTTGCGTCCCTCATGGGATTAGTTCCGCACCAAACCGTTTCTGAAGACGACCCAAGACCGTCAGTGCTCCGAGACGTTATCGCCGATGTAAAGAAACGCGGCGGATACGGTGTGAAGATACTCGGTGGCTACCACCCGTTCACTCCAGAAGCTTCAGCCGATGTCGTGAACGCTGCGAACGAGCAGATGGCATGGGTTGCATTTCACGTTGGTACAAAAGATTCCGGCAGCGATATGACCGGGCTTCGTGAAGTACCGGGAATTACCGGAAAAGGTCGACTTCATGTCGCACATATAAATTCGTACACGCGTGGAATGATCGATCAGCCTCACGAGGAAGTTCAGGAAGCACTCGGGATAATCGAGAAGATGCGCTCGCAGTGGATAACCGAGGCGTACCTGGCACAGGCCAACGGCACGAACGGACTCTGTGACGAGAACGGCGATGTTGTTTACAACGTTGCTCAGAACTGCCTAAAAGCCCGTGGGTACCCGATTACGGACGAAGGCGTGAAAGCATCGCTCATGGATGGTTACGGATCGGCATTGATCGAACGTGGTGGGCGCGTGATTGCTGTCACTGGCAAAGAGGCGGTAGATATTTGGGAATCAGCTTCGACTGATGCTTCGCTTAGCTACCCTGTGAACCCTCCGACCAGCGCGTTTAGTCTCGCTACTGCCAAGTACGATGACGGCACGTTCAGGGTCGATGCAATTTCTACCGACGGCGGATCGCTCCCTCGCAACGTCGCTATCGAACGCACTATGGCTCTCGTGCAGTTCGGCGCTTTGAGCATGGACGAAGCAGTCATCAAACTTAGTTACACTCCTTCACGAATGCTCGGGCTGCTCAACAAGGGTCATTTCACAGAAGGCGCAGATGCTGATGTGACGGTGATAAACCCCGGATCCGGCAAGGCGTCAATGTCGCTAGTAGCTGGCGAACTCATCATGCTGAACGGTCGAGCTATTGGTAAAGGCGGCACATGGCTGGTGCTTGAAGAGGGCAAAGACGCCGCTGCTGCTACCGGTTTGCCCTACGAAGTAGTAAATCTGGAAAATAGCCGACTCTACGAGAACTGGAACTAGTTTGTAGTTTGTTTGGTGTGAATAGAACGAATATCGGTTCGCAAAAGGATCACTCGAATGTCGCTAAAAGATCGCATAGGTGTCGACGCAGGAAAAACCCGATTGGAAGACGCAATCCAATGGGCGATTGACAACGAATTCTTCTTTTTAGATTTCAACGCAGATGCCGGTCCGAACCACATGGACACGTGGACTCCCGAACGAACCTGCGCAGTTCGTGACCTATGCGAATCGAACGGCATTTCTATCGGCTTACACACTCTTTCGGCTGTGAACGTCGCTGAATTCTCTCCGCACGTTTCTCGTGCCGTCGAGGAGTACATGCGGGCGAGTGTCGATCTATCGAATTCGCTCGATTGCGCATGGACGGTGGTTCACGCTGGCTATCACTTCAGTGGCGATATTCCTGAACGAAAAAAGGCATCGCTCGATCGGCTAAAACGAATCTGCAAGTACGGTGCCGATACAGGGCAGAAAATACTTCTTGAAAACCTGAATTTTGAGCCCGATAAGGCTGAAGTTCACTACATGGCGCACACAGTCGAAGAGATTCGTGAGTATTTCGATGAGATTCCGCCTGAGCACATGGGCTGGGCGTTCACTGCCAACCATTCCCACCTTGTCCCAGAAGGCATCGATGGCTTCTTAGACGCGTTCGGTATCGACCGGATCGGCGAAGTGCGATTAGCCGATAATCACGGCGACTACGAGGTTCACCTGATTCCTGGCGAGGGAACTCTGGATTTCACCAACATGTTTAACCGACTCGAAAACGCCGGATACAAAGGTCACTATTCGATGGCTTACGGCTCAGATCAAGAACGAATCGACTCCCGAAATCATCTAGTCTCGCTGGCATAAACGCCAACAATAAACAGTCAATATCGAAAGGCGAATCCGTGTACAACGTCGAAGAAATCGATCCCAATGCGCTCTTCCCGAAAGGCGTGTCCCCTCACGGTCGATCCACTCGTGCTCCCGCGACCGGAACGAAGGGAATGGTTTCCTCAGCGCACCCGTACGCCTCGAGAGCCGGACTCGATGTGCTGCGTGATGGCGGTAACGCATTCGACGCCGCAGTTGCCGTTGCTTCGACTCTGAACATTGCCGAGCCATACATGTCGGGAGTTGGCGGAATCGGCATCGCAATGGTTTATGTCGCCAAAGAAAAACGCACTCGAATTCTCAACTTCTCAGGTCATGCCCCGAACGCTGCTCAGCCTGAGATGTACGACCATCTAAACGCCGAAACAGGTCCGATAGCACCGCTCGTTCCCGGAAACGTTTCGGGCTGGATGACGATGCACGACACGTACGGTTCTATGTCACTTTCGAGAGTAATGCGAGATGCGATTCAGTATGCCGACGAGGGCATTGCGCTAACGCCGTTCAATGCGGCAATGATCGAGGAAAACCTCGTTCGAATCGACCGATTTGATTCGTCGCAGAAGGCTGTAATAGTCGAACGAAACGGACTCAGCGGTGGTTCGGTTTTCCGAATGCCACAACTTTCTGAATCGCTTGCCGCAATCTCAGAAGGCGGGCAAAAAGAGTTCTATGAAGGTGCGCTTGGTGATCGAATTCAAGCCGGACTGAAAGCAGCCGGCGGAATCATCAGCCGAGAAGAACTTGCTGCGTACCGAGCGTACTGGCAGGAGCCGCTAGGCACGAACTACCGAGGACTAGAGGTCCGAGTAGCTCCTCCAAATTCTTCAGGATTCCAAATTCTCGAAACGCTAAATATTCTTAGCAATTTCGATGAGCTCCCGTACGGATCGAGCGACACACTGCACAAATTAGTCGAGGCGGTATACATCGCAGCCGACGATCGAGCCAAGTACGCTGGAGACCCTGCTCACGTCGAAATTCCGTTGGATCGATTGCTTTCAGCAGAGTACGCAGCCGATCGTGCTGCCGAAATAAACATGCTCCAAACTTCGGGTCCTCCCGCTGAACGATGGGAGCGATCTCGTGTCGATCATCCTCCTGTAGGCGTGAAGGCCGAATATGCGAGCGGTCTGACGACTCACTTTGTTACCGCCGACTCTGAAGGGAACGTCGTGACAGTCACGCAGACGCTCGGTGGGGCGTTCGGGTCGGCAGTTGTTGCTGGCGATACAGGCGTGTTCATGAACAACATGTCCAAATGGTTCGATATCAACCCAGACACCAACTCTCCAAACCTGATCGGTCCCGGCAAGGAACAAGATTTCTGCATAGCACCGGCACAGATTTATGCTGATTCCGGCGATGGTTCTGGTGAAAAAGAGATTCGTCTCTCGATTTCTACTCCGGGTAGTTGGGGCATCTTGCACACGACGGCTCAGATGATGCACAACCACATCGATGCCGGTATGAATGTTCAAGAGGCGATCGAGGCACCTCGATTCAGGCACTACGACACCGGAATGCTGCTTCTCGAAAACAGGTTCCCCATTCGTATGCGGGAAGATCTTGCTCGTCGAGGTCACCGTGTTCACGTCGCTCCCGATTGGCACAATGCCGTTGGTGGCGGTCAGGGCATACAGTTCACTGAACACGGCTCGATGCTAGGTGGAGCCGACCCAAGGCGCGACGGTGTAGCGATGGGTTACTAAGTGGTGGATTTGGCGTTAAAGTCCTCTCCAAGCGGGAGAAGGCGTTAATCAGAAACACAGACCAGCACACCAAGCCAAGAAAATGTCATCCTGAGGCACTCGAAGGACGACAGCTCGATCATTCCACGCAGCATCACATCCCCTCATCCCGACCGAAGCAAAGCGAAGTGGAGGGACTTGAGAAGATGATGCCGACGTTAATTCACAATAATCAACAACTTGGTTCGAACAATCTCAACCGCAAATGAACATCCAAAGGTCCCCTCGACAAGACCGAGACGATGATAATTAGCTTGTGACCGACAAAAACAAAATGACTACCAACTCAAGTGATCTCACCGAGCTTCCAAAGATGGTGTTCGGCGTGATGGGATCTGCCGGCGGCGAGTTGGAATGAGTAGTAGCGACCGCACAAAATCAGCTTTGTTCTACGAATACCCTCCCGAAGATGGCGACGTTTTCGGACAGGGTCGACGCGAACGAATCGAAAAACTCACCGATCTCTATACGACTGTGATCACCAGAGATAATTTCGATCGGCACGCCGCCGCTCTCGCCGATGTAGAAGTTATTTTTGCAACGTGGGGCATACCGAGCTTCGGCGATCGACATTTCAAGGCAATGCCAAACTTGAAAGCGGTTTTCTACGCCGCTGGCAATGTGAAGTCGTTCGCAACCCCGTTGATCGACCGTAATATCACGCTCGTTGGAGGGTGGGACATCAATGCAATTCCGGTCGCCGAAATGTGCCTATCGCAAGTTCTTCTGTCTCTTCGTGGTTATTTCCGAGCTACACGACGATATGCCGATCTGAAAACGCACGATGCAAAGTCTTTTCCTCGATCAGGAGTCTTTGGCGAATCAGTAGGGCTTATTGGTCTTGGCAAGATAGGAACCCGGCTCAGGAACCTACTAGCAACATATCCGATCAAAGTGCTGGCGTACGATCCGTTCTTGACCGATGAACGAGCGGAGCAGTTGAGCGTTGAGTCGGTCTCTCTCGTTGAACTTTTCAAGCGATCGCTGGTGGTTAGTAATCACATTCCCGATATCGAATCGACCGTCGGCACGTTGCGCCATGAGCACTTCTCTGAAATGCGAGATGGAGCGACATTTATTAACTCGGGTCGAGGTGCACAGGTAGTCGAGGCTGATCTGATCCGTGTTTTAGAAAATCGATCCGATCTAACTGCTTTGCTTGATGTGACGCTCCCAGAACCTCCAATCCAAGACTCACCTCTTTGGCAGTTGCCAAACGTAGTCATTTCACCCCACATCGGCGGGACTGTTGGAGATGAAGTTGTCCGGCTCGCCGACTGTGTGATCGATGAATATGAACGCTGGCAAGCTGGTCAATCTCTTAGCTACGAAATAACGTCAAAAGTTCTAGCGACCATGGGGTAATCTGCCGGGCTGGCAGCTTTCAATATCGACTACGATTCATATATATAAAAATTTCGTCGCCCCATTGGGCTGGCTTTTAGGAGACGACTTATGAGCATCGTAAAGATCAACGCAATCGCAGTGGGCGAAGGCAAGGGCGAAGAGCTTGAGAAGCGGTTTCAACAGCGCGCTGGTGAAGTAGAAAACCAACCAGGATTCGAAGGATTTGAACTGCTTCGACCTGTTGAAGGTGAAGACCGATACTTCGTTTACACCCGCTGGGATTCAGAAGAATCGTTCCAGGCGTGGGTCAGCTCGGAGGCGTTCGGGCGTGGACACCGTCAGGCTTCTTCGAACAAAACCGACGGCACAGTAGCCCACGGCTCAGCCATTCTCGGCTTCGAAGTCGTAATTAAGACCGAAGGCAACAAGGCGTAGCCCGGCTACTGTTGTCCGACATCCCGACTCCTGAGGAGGGATCTTCGGTGCGGTGTGAGG
>Ga0233439_10000732_pt1 | contig 46255 bp, 47 predicted proteins | sample SI_123_September_6_FD_182713 | JGI IMG/M metagenome (GOLD analysis project Ga0233439, IMG submission 182713) | Seawater microbial communities from Saanich Inlet, British Columbia, Canada - SI_123_September2016_100_MG | ecosystem: Environmental > Aquatic > Marine > Inlet | place: Canada: British... | reverse complement strand
GACTACCTTTTAAACCTATTGTATTTTCTGTTCTATGTGGATCTTGCCCGCATTTTAATCCAGGAGCACAATCCTTATCAGTATCGCAATCGCCAGTACCCATACCCATAGAATTATTTCCTTCATTATTTCCAAAACCAAGCCAGTTTACACGCGTCTTAATTCCTTTATACGGCCAATCACATTTATCATCTTTATATTTTGGATGGAAACCACCCTTCTTTAACTCTTTCGCCATTCCTGTTCCTGTAACCGGGCACCAACCACACCTATCAGATACACTCGTATCTCCACAATCTTTCATTTTTTTACAATATGCTCTATCTTTTGCCTTTTGACATTCAAATGCAACATTTGGTCCAGGTGGTATCCAAGTATTTTTTTGACCTCCTCCACCACATATGTCATTGGAAAATCTACCAGGATTATTTGGATCCCCAGGCGCTTTCTGTCCTCCAAATATTATTTTATCAGAATCCAGACAATAACCACATCCTTCCCCGTTCTCATCTGGTCCTTCTAATAAAGAACACGTTTTCAATTTATCAATCCGCTTACATTTTTCTACTTTCCTTTGGTATTCGGTTTTTTCTTGACCATATGCCGAATAATCTTTCTCAAGACCCAATTTACCACTATCATAATTTGTTTTGTATTTATCCTCGCTAACTTTTAAAAATACCGTATCGTCATGCGCCCCATCATCTAATGTCTTTAATTCGCGCGCGCCAAAATGTGTTTGTTGTTTCTTTATATATTTTTGCGAGTCTTCATAATTCGCTTCTTTCAGTTGTTTAAGGACATCTCCGGTAAGACCCTCCTTAACACTATCATCGAACCAATTAATAACTCTTGTATAATAAAAATAAACAGAAACCAATATGATTAAACCCAATAATGCTAAAATTCCATATTTATATTTCATTAATTATATATATAATTAATTATATTAATTATTATTAATTCGCATTAATAATAATAATTAAATTAACTGTCATCTTGAAATGTTCTACAACAATGTGCTCCAGATTTACCCCTATAATTCCATCCATTATAATATTTTCTCCAATGACCACCACACCACCAACCTCCCCAACGACCTACCCAAAATCCTTTACCTCCATCATTTGTCCATCCGGATCTACATATATTATGTCTCCCTCCTCTCCATTTTTTATATGTATGTTTATCGCATAATTCTAAACCTTGTCTTTTACACGCTTTTTCCGCCGATTTCTTATTTTTATAAGGACACCATCTATGCCATAACCACCATCTGCCCCACCACCAATATCTATAAAAGGGGTAACAGTGGCCTAATGTTCTAACGTATTTCTTTTGTTTTGGTGCTATATATAATTTATTCCTCCACGTTTTAAATTTATCATTTTTTTTCCCTACAGCCTTTTGACCAAAATCCGTAGACATAAAACACGGTCCCTTTTTCCCTTCTTTTAATACTTTACCATTATGTCTTCTTGGTCTATTCACATATTTACAATTCTTTTTTTTTAAACATTCCTCTTGGCATTCTTTCGCATTCAAATTATTCCCTAATTTTGTATAACCATTCTCGGCCAATAGCTCATATCCTTCTTGCATATATAATGTATGTGCTAAAGGTACTAAAATAAATAACAATAATAATATTACTCCATATCCAATTTTCATATATTTATTACTGATATAATATTAATTATAATTATTAATTAATATTAATCACCATTTATTCATTTTCATACAAGTTTTCTTTTGTCCTGGTGATGGGTCTCCTCCAAATGTAGCCGGATTACATTTTAATGCTGACCCATCTCTTCCTGATCTATATACCCATCTATCATCCTTTCCATATCTAACCAATCCCGATGTTCTACAAGTTCCACCTTCATCCGCACATTTAGTCCAAGATTTAGGTCCATATGACCCATCTTTGGGTTGTGGATTAGGCCTTCCATATTTATTATCGGCCAACACATTCCCATTTGCTTTTGGTCCAGCATATACACTATTTCTACAACCACCATAATACGACCACCACCAATTAACTCTTCTCGGAAATGATTGTCTCCTCCATACATCTCCTTTCTTTCTTCCCTCGTCTTTAGTATGTCCTTTATCGTGGTGTTGGAAAAACCTACCAAATGTATTACTACAGAAACATTGACCATACCATTGTAAACCAAAATATTTATAATCTTTACATCTCCATTGACATACACGGGCATCATTTCCTGGTCCCCAATACGCCGTTCTACCACCCCATTTATCCAAATCTCTTGCCCATTTTCCACGCATTTTACTATTTGGCTTTGTTCTTTCCGCATAATCCTTCGTAAATTTCTTTCCATATGGCGAACTCCATCTTTTACTTAAAGCATATTTATTCATCCACCAATTATCACCACAATCTTGGAAATCTCCTATATATTGCATATCCTTCTTAGGGACTTTTCCTTTCTTATCATATACTTGTCCTCCCCAAAAATTACTTGAACCCCACCATCTCCAATTGTTTGATTTATATCTATCTGTAGTAATTGGACAATAACCTGAATTATAACTTGTAGATGTTCTACATCCCAAGCCCCAACCACCGTATAAATTCGTTGCTCCAAATGTAAATCTATTACAATTCTTATCTTTTGAACAAATATCCGCACATTTTGATACTGGCCAATGTCTTGATTCCCACCCTTGCCATTTATATCCGTACCAATCGCAATCGCCACCCTTTGGATATATCTTTGATTTCTCAAAATTAGCCTCCAAACAAGTCCCCGTTCCTGTTTTACCTTCTTTGGCTTTACATTGCTTTTTAAATTTATTCAATGACGGGGCATCACCAACCTTCAATACTTTACTCTCGCACCATCCTGATGATTTTTTACAATAATAAGACTCCTTTGCTCCAAAATAATATGCTTGTCTTCTATCATCGTTCATAGCCTGTTGTTCGATTAATTTTGCTGGTTTTGTATTCATATTCCATAATTGTATCTTAGCACCCTTTAATCCACAATTACCCCACATACAATCCGCTCTACCATATACTACCACCTTTGTTACATTATATAAATTACTCCCATTGGATTTCTTTGGTAACCTAACCCTAACCCATTGGTCAAGACCACCCTTCGTATGTGCTGAATTACCTTTTCTATAAGACATCCACCATCTATTATAATCTTTCTTATTCCCATCCATAACTCTTTTTGCTGGCGCAAACCACCAATAATACGATGATGATTGTGACGCATCACCACCGTTCAAATTAATTTTTCCATTTTTATCATAAACTTCTATTTCTTGAACTTGGACATATCCTGTCTTTTGTATTTGAACATGTGTTACCCCCGCTTTACCCTTAACATCTGGTTTTGTTGCCTCTGTGAAATTTTTATTAATACAAGGGTCAAAGTTACATCCTATAGTATGTGTTAATTTTGGACATGGTCCCCCTCCACGTTTAGGTGGGTATAATATCGTTCGCGTCTTCGTTTTCTTTCCACCCCCACATTCCTCTGTACATTTACCATAAACAGACCATTTTGATACTACACAATCTTGTGGTGGTGGATATTTATCCAGTAAATTATTTAATACAGCATTGCAACTCCTTCCACATAGTGAGTTACCAGACGAACATCTTGTTTTTATAACTAATTTGGTACCATTAACCAAACCTTCAGCATCGCCCAAACTTTTTCTGGACACATCTGTCGCTTTTCTTCCTGGCCAACCAAACATCTTCTTCTGTTGGTCTTGATTCATTCCCATCCTATTTAATGTTTTACCACCCTTAACATATTTCGTCCACATCATCCCCCATAATCTTTTCTTCGCACGATAATCCATTAAATATCCCCACATTACTCCACCATTCCAATCCATAGTCACATAATCCCCTTCTCTTATACCGTCTGGTTTAGGTGGATCTTGACCATAACACGCTTGAGACGCTTTCTTCTTCGCTGCATATTCCCTCACGTTTAATATCTCCTTATTAGCACCTCTCACATATCCTTGCACTGTATTTTCATAATCTCCCATATCACCTCTCATTATCGCATTTTTTTCTGAACCACTTAATCTTTCTGGATTCTTTTTTCCAGCACTATCACATCCCCCCTGTTTCCATTTTTTATTTAAACATAATTTTCTTGCCTCTAATGTTTTATCCACAGGATATAAATATTTTTCATCACAAGGATCTGCCGTCGATTCTTTATTATGGCATAATGGATAATTCTTTATTACAGAAACAATGTCTCTACTTTCTGTTTTTTTAAATAAATTTTTAAATTGTGTTCCTATTTCTTTATAACCTTGTCCTTTTTGCGGAACTAAATCGTCTATAGGATTTCCATATGGTTTTGTTCCCGTACAACCTGAATTTTTCCATAATTTCACATAACAATCTCTTGAATGTTTCCCTTCTCCATGATATGGTGTAATACACGGATGTTCCTTCGCAAATGCCGCACATTGCGCACCCTTTAATAAACCTCCGCTATAATTACAACTGTCCTCTTTATATTTTGGCATTAACTTATTTCCAACTCTTTTCATCGTCATTATTTTTCCGGTTGTCGGACAATAACCGCATTTTTCTGCTGCTTCACCATATAAATCCCCACAACTTATAATATTGTTACATAATGCTTGTTCTTGTAATTTTTCACAACCCGCTTTCGTATTTGAATATTTACCAGTCTCGCACACATCCGTCAATGGTCGCGTTCCCGCCTTATTTGATGTAGTATAAGCCCCTGATGATTGACAATAACCACATTTCCCATCTGTTAAATCGCCGCATTTGCTCGTCATTAAACATTGTTTTTGTGAATCAGCCATATCTGTTTTTTTCACCATTTCCACATGCGAATCTTTCAATGTTCTAACATTTCCTGATACATCCTTTACATCGCTATTTTCCCAACCAGCTGGAGATAATTCTTTAAAAGAAGTCAGTTCTTTATCCACATCCATCATCCCCTTCGGGTCATCCTCTCTTCGACCAAAATGTTGTGTTCTCCCTTTTATATAATCCATTTCCATTTCCGCTTGTTGATCAAACGCCGGCATATTGGCTTTATTCGCAGTCATCCCTTCTACAGCATCTATAACTTCTCTCCTTTCTTTGATACTCGCACCTCCATATATTCTATCTGCTGCTTTTCTAGCCAGATTAGGGAAAGGAGTGCATCTATGAACTATCCAACATTGATTATATATTAAATATACTAATATCACTCCTGCTAATAATCCTAAAACTAACAGTTTCATTATATATTATTTATTAATATTAATTATTAATTATTAAATTTAATTATTTGATAATTAATTCATTCATTTGAAAGACACAACGATCTCTACCGATTCACGTTTTATACTCTTAGATGCAGACACCGATAACTCCTCCCTCGTTTTTCTTGTCTGTTTCCCCTTTTCTTTCCGATTTTTTGTTGTACTATTTCGTTTATTCATATCTTTATTTATTTCGTCATAATGTTTTAATACATAATCCAAAATTTTATTTTCTAACACCCATCTAAAAAAATTCAATTGTCCTATTGTCGTTTGAACATATGTATCATTCGTATATGGTATATTTATCCTATCCCACCTACAAAAAGGATCAAATCTCTTTTTGGAATATGCTTTCAATTTCAATTTATAATCAATATATACTTTAAACCTGTAGTCTTCTCCCTGGGAATTTTTTAACATATATACTGTAAAAAACTTTTTACTATAATTCGTAGCAAACCAATCTATCAATCTTAATGATACTTGGGATTCTCCGTTTATTATTTTCAATATTTTGTCTAAATTATTATTTTCTTTATAATATCCCATCAAATTATTTAATAACAAACTATTCTGTGTCTGTAAATTCTGTTGCGCCATATAACTTAACTATCCTCGTTTTTTTATATTAATAATTACACTATTCCTTTTTAAAATTGCTCATTTTTGGCCTCAAAAATTCATCCTGGATTCTTAAATCTTCTAAATAATCATTACCCACCATATATGGATTAATTGATACACTTGCAGAAGGATCTCTACTCGCTATTCTGTCCGAAACTATCGATTTACTATTTTCTGATTTTTTTATCATAGATGTTTCTAATTCGCCCTGTTCAAATGTTATTTTATTCTCTATTTGCGATTTATACATTAAATTATGTGTCCCTCTCCACGAACTAACTGTATAACCCCCTTGGCTCATTTATATTGTATTATAAAAATTATATAAATATTATCCTTATTAATTTTATTATATGAAAGACAGCGAAAGAAATAAGTTATATACAATCACTGCCGTATTAGATTCGGGTTTAATTTACTTATGTACAAAGAAAAACTTACATCCTATTGATAAATATTGGTGTTATTTAACATTTTTTTCACACGGACTTTTTTATCACGCTTTATATAAAAAAAACCGGTTTCTTCTGGATCAATTACATTATTGGGTATTTTTGCTCCCCGTATTATCTACTTTCACCAAGACCATATATCCTAAAATTATGTCTTTATTTTTAATTATAGTTATACAATATTTATGGATTATTGAAGATAAATGTATTTTAAATGAAGACAACCAAACAACTGGATTTGGTGGATTAACCGGCATTGGAACCATAACATTAAATACCATACTATCCTTTCAAATTGGTAAATTAATATAATTATATATTTAAAGCCTTGAAATATATTATTATATATGTATTTTGATATTATTGATGATTTACCCATCGACCATTATAAATTTAATGATAGCGTCCAACTTCTATTTTTTTACTTGTTAATTCTATTTTTTATTAAGATTTTTCTTTGTACATGACTTATTTCTGTTTTATTATTCGCATTTGTTTTGCAAATTTAAACTTCTCATCATCCATAGTGCCTCTTTTTAAGTTACATTCCAAACAACATATTACCACATTATTTTTATTATGACCTTCATCATTATCTGTTCTATCCAGCGTCCATTGTTTTTTCTCTCTTACATTTTCATACATTAATTTACAATCACATCTACAATAAAAGCATTTTAATTTTGATATCACTAACTTTTCAACCGTATCCTCATAAGATATAAAATAATTAATATCATATATTTCATTTTTATTGTCTTGACTTTTATAACTTAATAATTTGCGTTTTATTTCTTTCTCTACAAATTTATTACCTTCATACTCTTCATTTAAAAATAATCTATTTAATAATTCTATTTGTTTTTTCATATCCATATCTTTTAAATAGTCTATATTATTCCATTTTTTAGATTCCAATCGCTTTTTATCTCTTTTCGAAGAAAACGAATCTATATTTCTTTTTCCTGTTATTAATATTTTCTTTTTCATATATGTATATAAAGAAAACAACATAAACTCTTTTCGCTATTATATATATATGAATGAAATTATAAAATCCGAAAAACCAAAAAAAATAAAATCCAAAAAAAGCGACGAATGTGTTGAATTGAAAAATATCAAGTATCAAACCATGTTGATTAATAATACAAATATAACAAGTGTTATAAAAGGTAAGGTTGAAAATATTGATAATTTTCTTAATATGGAAAAACAACATAATCAAAAACAACCATGGTGTAAGCTTGGTGATGGAACTAAAATAAAAAAAATTTATGAATATGTTAATGAATACACGACTAAAAATAAATTAAATGATGATGATAAAAAAAAACTTAAGTTGTATCTAAAAAAATGCATGGATAGAAAGAAACTACAACGTGTAAGAGATGTACAATATAATATTATAACACAGAAAATAACAAATATACCCGGATTAATTTTTCACAAAGAGAAAAATAAATTTACTCTTAAAAATGTTGATAAAAAGGGTTCAACCTTAAAAAGTTTAGCTCCCAAAAAAAGAAGAAAGAAAAAAAAAGATAAAAAGGACAAAGACAAAGATAAAGGCAAGAAAAAAAAGGATAAGGAAAATGATAAATCAAAAGAATAATAAAATTGATATAAATAATAAGTTTATATCAATAATAACTATATATGCAAATATGGGCCACAGAACTTCAACCTCTTGAAAATATTATACATGATATTAAAGCACCCCCCAATACCAATTTCGAAGATACACAAGATTATTATGATTTAAAAGAAACTATTTGGATATTTTTACATGATTATTTAAAGGGTCATGTGGATATTTATAAGGATAAACATTTTGACGAAATAATTAGACAAAATGTCTATGATTCTATGTATGTGTGCTATTTTGAAACATTTAATGAGATTGAATTAAAAATAGATATTGATAATATCATAGATGAAGTTGTCGAAACATATTTAATTGTTCATAATAAACCCAGGTCATACAAAAATAGTTTTATTCACCACGCACCCAATATTGAAAAAATAGACAAACTATTAATATACTATCAAACGCAAGAGCAACCCGACCAAAAAACAGACGCGTGGTATAAATTTAGATATAATGGTTTAACCGCAAGCACTATTTATAAAGCTATTGATTCTCAAGCCAACATTAATAGTATTATTTTTGAAAAATGTCAGCCCGTAAAAATTCGAACCAATGGTGTTAATATAAATACACCCTTTCATAATGGTCATAAATATGAACCTTTATCTATACTATTATATGAAAATTGGTTTGATACTAAAGTTGGCGAATTCGGTTGTATTAAACACAATGAACATTCGTTTTTAAGAGCATCTCCTGACGGTATAAATATTAAAAGAGATAATCCTCGTTATGGACGTGCTCTTGAAATTAAAAATCCAGTAAGTAGAAAATTAACAGGAATTCCAAAAAAAGATTATTGGGTTCAAATGCAAATGCAAATGGAAGTTTGGGACTTGGATGAATGCGATTTCTTTGAAACCGTATTCCGTGAATATGAAACCGAAGAAGACTTTTTAAAAGCTGGCGATTTATTTAATAAGACTTCAAGAGATAAATATAAAGGTGTTATCGTAATGTTTAATGATGGAACACAACCTTTATACGAATATTGTCCTGTTGATTATAATAAAGAACAATTCGATAAATGGTATGATGATACTATGGAACAACACAACAATCATTCTTGGATTAATAATATTTATTGGTTTTTAGAAGATTATTCTCTCGTTTTATGTCCCAGAAATAAAGAATGGTTTAATGAAATATTTCCACAATTGGAATTAGTTTGGAATACTATTCTTAGAGAAAGAACTACCGGTTATGACCATAGAAAACCCAAGAAAAACAATAGAAAGAAGAAAAAAGCAGAACCCACCATTTTAAAAATCCCAACACAATCTTTTGATGAATTACCTTATTAATTTTTAGCGACAAACCATCCAATCCTTCCTTCTTGAACTGCAGGAATACACATCTCTGGTTTTTTTATAGGACTCTTTTCTATTCCATATGGACACATATTCGGTCTAAAATCTTTTCCTCCACACGGTGATTTAGATTGTCTATTGTTTGTATATTGTTTAAATGATTGAACATGTGATTTTGGAACTTTATTTGCTTGATCTTCATAACTTAATATTTCAGGACCCTTCCTTTCAAATATACTATCTAATAATAACGAATTATGAGCTTCTGGATAATGTGGTGAATGTGAAAATCCTTCCATTATCTTTTTACTCTTTTTTTTCATATCCATATATCCTACCACTATCATTACTATCCCTAAACCAAATCCTATTATTAAACCCCACTGTATATGATCAACAGTAATTATCATATATATATATATAAAATATGGAAATAATTAAATAATTATAACTATTTAAATATTTCCATATTAACATATATATTATGTCTCAATCCGAAGAGGAATACGTATTAAAAAGAAATGGTAATACCGAAACCGTTTCTTTTGACAAAATTTTAAAACGCATCAAAACGTTAGGCGACGAAGCTGGTGGATTATCTATTAATTATACAACTTTATGTAGAAAAATCATCGACCAATTATATAATAAAATCCCTACAAGTGAAATTGATGAATTAACCGCACAACAATGTGCTTCATTATCTACAAAAAACGCTGATTACGGTGTATTGGCCGGTCGTGTTCTAATTTCTAATCATCAAAAAAACACCGAAGAAGATTTCAAAGTTATCATTTCCAGATTATATTATTATGTTGATATACACGGCAATCATCACCCCTTAGTAAGTAAAAAACTTTTTGATATTGTTATGAGTGATGGTGATGTAATAGCAACTTGGTTTCGTTATGATAGAGATTATTTACTTGATTATTTTGGATTCAAAACTTTAGAGAGAGCTTATTTAATGAAAATTAATGGAGTCATCGTCGAACGCCCTCAACATATGTGGATGAGAGTTGCTCTTGGTATTCACGGGACAGATTACGAAGCAGCCCAAATTACTTATAATTTAATGTCTCAAAAATATTTTACTCACGCTACCCCAACATTATTTAATGCAGGTACTCCCCGACCACAAATGTCCTCTTGTTATTTATTGTCTATGGAAAAAGACTCCATTAACGGTATTTATAATACATTACACGATTGTGCTTCGATTAGCAAATGGGCTGGTGGTATCGGTATGCATATTCATAATATTCGTGCTGAAGGAAGTCACATCAGAGGCACTAACGGCACAAGTAATGGAATCGTACCAATGTTACAAGTATTCAACTACACAGCGCGCTATGTTGACCAATGCGTTTTACCCGAAACATATATATATACCACAGAAGGACCAAAACAGATCCAATATTGCGAAGCTAATAATACTAACATTTTTAACACTAAATCTCATGAATGTATAGAAAACGTATTAGAACATTCTTATAATGGCGAAATACTATCTATTGAAACTATGCATTCTATTGACCCTTTACAAATAACCCCAGAACACCCCGTGTTTTGTATTAAAAATCAAAAAAAAACATTAAATTATTCTGTGATTAAAAATAGATTAAATAAAAATATTATAAAACCGGTTTGGTGTGATGCACAAGATATAACATATGACGACTTACTTATTTTTAAAATTCCAGAATATGAAAAAGATATTGAAAATATCACAGAAGATGATTGCTATATGTATGGTCTATTATTGGGAGATGGTTGTATGAATAATACTTCAACTACTTGCTATTTATCATTAAATGCAATTACAAAAGTACATATATTAGATTTTGCTAAAAAATATTTAACAGATAAATGTATTCAATTCTTTATTAATAGAGAAAACAATACTAATCGTATTAGATGGAACAAAAGCAGCATTCTGCCTTTTCGTTATAACGATATTTACGATGAAAATAAAGAAAAAAAAATACACCCAAAATGGTTAAATTTACCAATTAATAAAATTAAATTTATTATTAAAGGTTTAATTGATAGCGACGGGTGTAAAGGCAATGAAATGGTATTTGATACCACTTCCAGAAATTTATTAGAATCGTTAAGGTATTTATTATTGAGAATGAGTATCCCTACCAGCGGTTATATACGCGATAGAATAGGTGAAAAACATACCTCAAAATATGGCAGTATAATTGAAAATAAACGAATTTCTTATTGCTTACGCATACCAAAGACAGACGTTATCGCAAAACTTTTTAATATAGAACCTGGTAATTTTTTTAAATTTTTTATACACGATGAATTTATATATACAAGAATTAAAAGTATCACTAAAGAAAATTATAGAGGAACTTTATATGATTTGCAAATGAAATCAACCCATAATTATATGATTCATAATGGTATTGTCCATAATGGCGGTGGTAAAAGAGCTGGTTCTTTCGCTATTTATCTTGAACCATGGCACGGCGATATTGAAAGTTTTTTAGATATGAAAAAAAATCACGGCGATGAAGAATTGCGAGCAAGAGATTTATTTTATGCGCTTTGGATTCCTGATTTATTTATGGAAAGAGTTCGCGATGATAAAGAATGGACATTGATGTGTCCCGATAAATGTCCCGGTTTAAGTGATGCTGTCGGAGAAGATTTTAAGGAATTGTACGAAAAATATGAAAGTGAAAATAAGGGTATTAAAGTTGTAAAAGCCCGCAAAATTTGGTTAAAAATACTAGATAGTCAAATGGAAACAGGCGTCCCATATATGCTTTATAAAGATAATGCTAATCATAAATCAAACCAGAAAAATCTTGGTACTATTAAGAGCAGTAATCTCTGTTGTGAAATTATGGAATATAGCGATAGCAAGGAAACTGCCGTATGTAATTTAGCGTCTATCGCCTTGGGGCGATTCGTTTCTTATGGTAATTTTGAAATGGCCACACCAGATATTAAACTTTACACTAAAAGTAACTGTAAATGGTGTAGAAGAGCTAAAAATTGGTTCAAAATTAGAAATATTGAATATAATGAAATCTTCCTCAAAGATGATGAACTTGAACAATTTAAAAAAGAACACAATGTTGAAACTGTTCCGTTAATTTATGTTAACAACAACAAGGTTGGTAGTTTTAACCAGCTAAAAAATTCTTCTGCTTTTATGCCCAGTTTTGATTATGATTTATTGCATCAAATTACAAAAGTTGTTACTGAAAATCTTAATAAAGTCATTGATAAAAATTTCTATCCTACTAAAAAAACCAGGACTTCCAATTTTAAACATAGACCTATTGGTATAGGAATTCAAGGATTAGCTGATACATTCGCACTATTGGATATCCCCTTTCACTCTGATGAAGCTAAAGTTGTAAATGCTCAAATTTTTGAAACCATTTATCACGCCGCTTTAGAAAAAAGTATGGAATTGGCCCAACAACAAGGACCATATGATACTTTTAAAGGATCACCCGCAAGTAAAGGTATTTTACAATTTGATATGTGGGGCGTTTATCCTACAAGATATCCTTGGAGTGTTTTAAAGGAACAAATTAAATTGCACGGACTTCGTAATTCCCTTTTAGTCGCACCTATGCCTACCGCATCAACCAGTCAAATTTTAGGATTTAATGAATGTTTTGAACCTTTTACAAGCAACATATATTTAAGAAGAACTTTAGCAGGTGAATTTGTTATGGTCAATAAATATTTAATGAATGAACTTGAAGAATTAGACTTGTGGACCGATGAAGTCAAAAATGGTATTATCAAAAACAACGGTTCTGTTCAAAACATTGATGCTATTCCAAAACATCTCAAAGACAAATACAAAATCGTTTGGGAAATCCCTATGAAACATTTAATTGATATGAGTGCTGATAGAGGCGCGTTCATCTGCCAGAGTCAATCTTTAAATTTATGGATGAAAGACCCTGATTATCAACGTTTAACCAGTATGCATTTCTATGGTTGGAAGAAGGGACTTAAGACTGGTATTTATTATTTGAGAACTAAAGCTAAAGCAGCACCACAACAATTCACAATTGAACCTGATAAGAAACCTGTTGAAGAAGAGGAAGAAGAATGTTTAATGTGTGGGTCTTAATTAATATTTAGTTGATTTCTAATTATATATTAATAATGGCAAGTTTAGCAGTAGATTATGATGATGATTTGATATTTCATATGGATTTAAGCGATGAGAAGGAAAGAAAGAAAGAAATAAAAAACAAACGGATTTTTTACGCGTTCTTAAAAAAAAATCAGGAGGAAGAAAAACGCGTAAAAAATCCAAAAGATTTAGAAATAATTTAAGAAAAAATAAAATATCACGAAAGTATATAATGTTGAAGCAATGTGGTGGTGGTAAAGCTAAAATGGGCTCTAAGTCCAAACCTTACTCGACTAAAGGAAAGGCAATGAAAAGTCGTCGTCGTGTATGTTATTACAAAAAGAAAGGAAGAACTCTTAAAATGAAAAAGAAAAAGAAAAAAAGTCGCAAAAAGAGCCGTCGTCGTCGTTAATTTAGCAAATTATATTTATAAATAATATAAATATGATCTATTTAGTACCTTCTATTCATTATTCTTATTATATAAGACTTACCGGTAATTTAGCACAAAGATTATTTGGTAGTTTCGAACACGAACCTGTATTTGAATCTTATGAAAATTAATATAAACATTATAAGTTTATATTAATTATTATGCTGAAAATCGCTCATAGGGGGAGCACACTCGCAACAATAACAGACAATAGAGGTGATGATAATTATCATAAATTTCCTGAAAACTCTCTATTAGCTTATATAAATGCAATTGAACAAAAATTTGATATGGTAGAAGCTGATGTAATATTAACCAAAGATGAAAAATTAATAATGCTCCGCGACCAATACATAGGGTCTACCCCCGTAAATAGTTTAACATATTTAGAAATAAAAAATAGATTCAAACACGTTATTACTTTTGATGTATTTTGTTCCGAAATTCTTTCAAAAATTAATGTTTTATTAGATATTAAGGGTGATAATAATACAGTTTTTAAACTTATCGATTTTTTTAAGGATAATGATTTAGATTTGAGTAGGTTTTATTTTAGCAGTTTTAATCGTAATCATTTATTAGCATTACGCAATTATAATAAAAAATTAAAGTTGGGAATAATTTACGATGGCGTATTATTAGATATAGAAAAAGAATTCATAATTAGTATGCTTAAAATAAGTTTCGTCAGTATTTGTTGGAAAGACTTATATGATAATGAAATAAAGTTTTATAATAAGAAAAATATTCCCATATTCGCCTGGACCAATATTAATCATATAACAAGAAGAGCAATACCAACCAATATAGATGGTATAATTACTGATTATTATTTTTAAGCTGTATAACGTTTTTGACATAATGAATTGTAATATGCCCTTAACCCCGAGTCTTCTCTCAATACATCTCTATCAAATTTCAATTTATAAAAACAACGGAAACATACAAATATATCTACTAATGAATTATGTAAATTCGTTGGGTTATTCCTGAAGTAGAAATAATGTAATTCATCTAATGTCGGCCATTTATAACTAACATTCCCATTAGGCCACACCTTCTCTATTTTACAAATCTTTACACTTCTTTTCATCGTACAATACTTTTCGCCTCTATATTTATCCATATAATTATAAACGTTATTCCTATGATACTCGCATTTTAATACATTATCATCAAATATAATATTATGTGCAACAATAATATCGCATTTTTTCATAGAAACGCCAAATTCCACCAAAACATCTTTCATTAAATATTCCGACGCTTGAGAACGTTCCATTGTTATTCCATGTTTTTCTATAGATTTCGGTGTTATTTCTATATCAGGGTCTATTTTTATTATTCGATCCTTGTCTTCAATAATACCACCTTGTTTCGTATCATATATCAACCAACTTATCTGGACGACATAAGGCCAACAATCTGTTTTATAAAATGGAGCCTTTCCTCCTTTAGGTAATCCCGTGGTTTCAGTATCAAATATACAAAATCTCATGTTAATTAATTATATAATTTATATAATTAATGAATCAATTTTAATAATTTTTACATATCCCAAATGTCCTTCTATGTTCATCCTCTATACCATATTTCATTATCCCTTCTCTGTGTTTTTTCGCACCATATCCTTTATTTGATTTAATACCATACTTCTCATCTAACTCCGGATTCTCTTCGCACAAATCATATATATATTTATCCCTTGCTGTTTTAGCAAGAATTGATGCTGCTGCTATGGATAAATATGTATCGTCTCCGCTTATTATACAATTACACTGTATATTTTTATACGGTTTAAAATAATTACCATCTACTAATAAAAATTCAGGCACAAGACTCAATTTATCCAGTGCTTTATGCATTGCTTCTTGTGTGGCTTGTAATATATTAATCTCATCTATTCTTTTAGCAGTGCTATAACCAACCGCCCAACCCAATGCTACTTCTTTAACATATTCCTCCGCCAATAATAAATTTTTTTTTGATAATCTTTTACTATCTTTCACCAACTTTTCGTTATACGTCAAGTCAGGATTCAATATTACTGCCGCCGCATAAACTCTTCCAAATAACGGTCCTCTACCCGCTTCATCTATACCCGCTTCCAAAATACCCTTTATATAATATGACTTCATTACATTACATAAAAATTACTCTTTAATTTATTTACAATTATTATGTTGTTCTTCACTATTTCCACTACATACGCGTCTGCGTATTGCTGCTCTATTACTACCACTTATTCCTCCTATTCCTCCTATTAAAGCTCCTCTCCTTTCTACATTTGTTTTATTACAAGCAACCTTAATAGCATTAGGTGCTTTTGGACAATGTGCTTTGGCGTTTTTCTTTCTTATCGGACCATTGAAACCATTTTTTACTCTACCGTGAGTTAATGCGGGCATTATATAATTTATTAAGAAATTTTATTCTTGATAATTAATATATAATGAAACTTAATAAAATGCATTTATTGGGAATTATTCTTATGGGGTTATTAATTGGAAGTATGGGATTACTTAGTAGTTTAGGAATCCACGAACAATATCAAAATATTAATAAACCTGCTAAAAATCCAGATTTCGTTTGTAGAGAAATACCTAAAAAACAGCCAAGAGATATTGAATTGGGACATTACGCTAGAACTAATGATATGACCGCGTGTCCTAAAGATAACCACGTTCACGCTGGATTATTGCCAGACAAAACTAAAAAAGTTTTAAGTCACGCACAAGATGATTCTAATAATGTAGGTGGCACCACCGATATGACCAACGACCAACGACTTCTAGCAGCCACTCTTTATGCTGACAAGAAAAAAAATGACCCCCTAACTGATGATGAGTTAAGAGATTATATCGTCGCACAACCTGGTGTAGTTTCCTCCATGTTAAATCCAGGTAATCAAGAAAGTTTTGGAAATCAAAAACCTTCAAAGCAAGAAATTGAACAAGCTATCATTTTTATGAGAAAAAAATTAGCCGGCGCCAGTGATCCTCAAAAAGTAGAAGGCAGAAAAGAAACACGGTTCTTAATCAAACTTAAAGAATTAACCGAAGGACAAGAAGGTGCTAAACCCGACGAACTCCAACCATGGAATAAAAATAAATCAAAATGCGGCAAATTTAAAGCTAAATATGGGTGTTTAAATATTGATACTCAAAATTATAATCCTATTAATTCAGAAAGATGTGGTTCCAGTAGTTTAGAAGGACACCGCAATAGATTCACGCATCAGCTTACGCGTAATATGATCCCAAGAGGGAGACAAGAAGATTATATTTTAAAAACTAAAATTGTTCCACCTGTTTGTCCAAAATGTCCTGATTGTCCCGCACTTGAAGACGCTATTAAACTTTTACAGCAAAAAAACGAAGATAAAGAAAAAGAAGGAGTAGAAGATGAATTAAAAGATAATGAATTAGAAGACTCCCCTTCCGCTTTAGCAAGAGCTAATGAAAAAAGAAAAAGAACTCCTGAAGGACAACGTCGTCAGGACCCAGCACAAAACGCACCAGGCGTAAAAGAAGCCGCTGAAAGACACGAACCTAAAGCTAAAAATAAACCTGCTGGTAGAAAAGGTGCTGGTTATCCCAATGAAGGTGCTTTCGCTGGTAATTCATCATATCCATTACCCTTTTTGAATAGTTTCTCTTCATTCGGTCGTTAAATTAATTATTATTTATCATTTTAAATAATAATTATCTTCTTCTTCGTGTTTTCTTGTCTTCCTTTTTCCCATATATCTATCCTAAATTCCGCCTCTTAATGCATTTTTTGTCCATTTGAAATGTTTTTACCTTTTTATCTTTTGGAACAATTTTTATAATACATTTTGCTTTTTTGCCGAATAAGGGTTCGGTACATCCTTTTTCCTTCTTTTTTTTACGCGTTTTCCCTCTTTTTTTCATAAGCATAATTTTTGTTTTTGGTGGATTCTTTGTACAACGCGACCTAAAATGTTCATATCTATCTCTCACCTCTTCATATGTTAAACCAGATTTTTTATGTAACATCGTATTCACTTGTTCATGTAAATCATACATCCATCTTGAAAAATTCTCTCTATTTTTTAACGCTTTCGAATTAAGCGACACCTTCTTTAAATTTTTTAGTAAATTCTTCCTACAATGCCCACACGGTAATATATTTTTCATATTCATTATAAACTTCTTATAATCCTTTTTATGTTTTTTTGTTGGTTTCACTGGATAATTAAAAGAAATCGTATGTAATGTATGCCATAAACTTGGACCCCATACAGTTGTTAGCATCCCATCTCCACTTTGAAAATCGTCCTTTGAATACGGTCCTTTCTTTTTTATAGTTTTGTTATATCTCTTTTTCGTTTTTTTTACATTCTTTCGCGTTTTCATATATATTTATTTTAGAAAAAAACTTATACATAATTTTTATCATTTCTAATATACGATATCAGTTTATTATTATGACCATAATTCTTCGTTTTTAATTTAATATTATATTTCTTTGACCATAATTCTTTGTACATCTCCTTATCATTATTCTTTTTATCCACATCCAAATATTTTATTACTCCCTTATTGTCTCTATAATACATTATATAAATAATACCCTTTTCTTTAGATTCGTTTAAAATATATTGAAGAAATATATTTTAGATATATATGGGATTTTTAGAAGAAAGATTAAAAGGTCTTGGAACCGGTGTTAGTAACGTAGGCTCCACTTGGTCTTTAAAATCTATTGGATTAATTATTGTATTAATCGCTGTCTTTTTAGGAATAGCTTATTATATTTATAAAAATTATATCGAACCATCGCTAAAACCAACTTATATCTCTAATAACGAATTTCAAACTGACGAATCTGTCGCCAGAATGGATCAACAAATTAAACAACTCGGTGAAAAACACGCCACTTTTTATTTATTTTATACCGACTGGTGCCCTTATTCTAAAAAAGTTATGCCTATTTGGGATAAAATTAAAGCCAAATTTGATTCTAAAATTAAAGATACTGATTATGTTATCGACTATGTTAAAATAAATGGCGAGTCACAAGCTAAGGACTTAGAACAATTCCAAACTGATTATTTGGCTGACGCTCAAAAAAATAAAATTGATGGATATCCAAGTATTTATATGGTTAAAGATAAGCAAGTTATTGAATTCGAAGCACAACCTACTGAAGATACATTAACTGAATTCATCAACACTATGTTTTAATTTATTTTCTATATATTTTTCACTTATCATCTTCCCATTATTATAAAGCTCACGCCTCATTTTTTCATCCGATAGAATTGCTACTAACTCTGTTAATATCAATTCATTTTTTCTCAATAATACTGTATTTTCAAATAATAGATCATCCATTAATCTACCATTCGCCACCAATTTTTTTATAAATAACGAAATATAAGCCATTATTGACGAACCCTCTTTCATTTCTATATTCAACGGCCTTACTGGTGATAATTTTCTAATACATATCGTCTCCGATGATTTACATTTTTTTAAACACTGATCTATCGGACAATCAATATGTAGTCCCCCATCTATATAATATGAATTATTGTAATACATTGGTGAAAATAAAAATGGAAATGACGCAGACATATATACGCCCTTCAATACTTCCAAATCCGGCGTTTCTTCATGGTTGAAACATTCTGATGTCCATTTATTTATATTAAACGCATATACGTTGAATTTTTTTCCCGAATGTTCATATAATTCTTTAAATGTTATATCCCTTTTTAACCCTACTGATTTCAATACTGGTAACAACGCATCCACCATCACCTCATAATCCAATAATCCTTTGTTATTATATATATTCAATAATCCTTTCGTTGTTTGTTCTTCCCAATATTTATCCCAGGGTTTTATCAATGTATAAGCTTTCCATTCATCCCAATTCGAGTTCGCTGCTATCACTAACCCTATCATCGCCCCCGCACTTACACCATATACTTCTTTTATGTTCTCTACTTTTATATATTCTTTTTCTATTAATTTGTCTATCATCCCTATAAAACTAAATATGTCATGCGCTCCTGAACCTATTACTATATTTTTTATCATTTATAATTATTTCGTTTTTAATTTTCTTTTTTTTTCTTATTTTATTTAAATGGATATACACCCTGATAAATTAAATTTAGACGAATTATACCGTGAAAAAAAAATGAGACAAGACAATAAGCTTAAAACTTACAATAGAATTTTAAAAAGAGTTCACGATAAAATCAAATATGTTAGCCGACAACGCAATTCTTTGTGTTTTTGTTCTTATGTCGTACCTGAATTCTTACTCGGTGTTCCTAAATATGATTCCGCCGCTTGTATCGCTTACATTATTGAAAAACTTAATGATAATGGTCTAGCTGTTAAATATACACATCCCAATTTATTAATGATTTCTTGGAATCATTATATCCCCCCTCAACAACGCCAAATTTATAAAAAAGAAACCGGTATCACCATCGATGGCTTCGGTAATGTTAAACAAAGAAAAAAAGATGCTAAAAATGATACTGACCCAAATAGTCTTTTAGCTAAAGCTAAAGGTATCTCTATTAAAAAAAAAGACGCCAATTTTAAAGACATTAATACCTATAAGCCGCAAAATAGTATCATTTATAATAACGACCTTATGAAAAAAATTGAAAGTTCAATCTCCAAAAAAGATTAATTTTACTCCACTGCATAATCCAACTTTTTTTTACTACTTTTATTTTTATTACCAATTATGATAATAAAAATCTAAACTACCAAATTCTCGCTGCATGCTTACCACGTTTTTCACCTATAAAAAATATTGTTACTGAATATCGTAAGAAATGGATTTTCCTCAAAAACGGATCCCTTAACCCCGCTAAATTTTTAAAAGTTGTAAAATAGGTTATTATCATAAATGCTCTAAATGGACTTTTTCATAGTGCCTTTTTTTAGGTAGGGTTTGTCAAAATTTTGTAATTATTTGCAATCCATAATTGAATTTGCATCATTTGCAATGATGATGCATTTGTATATATCAAATACAAACAACCCCCATTTTAACGAAAACCCCTCGGCTGTCTTGATATATGTAGATAGTTTTTTTCGATAGTTCAAAATTAATTGTTACCATAGAAAAAAAATAGCTTAAAAATAAAAATATTTATTAATATAAATGGAAGAAAAAAGTAGCGCAAAAGCACTACTTTGTAGCGCAAAAAGTAGTGCACCAGATTTAGGAGAAAGAAAAAGATATGAAAGGAAAAAAAATTATGAATGTGTTTGTTGTTATTATTCTACTAAAAATATATCAAATTATAAAAAACATTTGAAATCAAAAAAACACATAAAAAAATTATCTTTCCAAAATCAAGAAACCAGTAAATTACAAAATGAACTTGAAAAAGTAAAAGAAGAAAATGCAAAATTGAAAGATGGGATGAAAGATATGGAAATTAAACATTTGAAAGAACGATTAGCAGAAAAACCTACAACAACTAATAATCATTGTAATAATACATATAATATAACTATTACAAATTCCGTTTATTTAAAGGACCATTGTAAAGATGCATTGAATTATAAGGAGTTTATTAAAAATATGAATTTTCAAGTGACTGATTTTTTATATAAATCAAATAATGGTTTAATTAAAGATGGTCTTGCACAAGCTATAACAAAAGCTATAATGGATTTACCAACAAATGAAAGACCTATTCATATAACAGACAATAATAGAGGTAATTTTTATATTAAAGTTAAAGACGATGAAACTGAAGAGGAAGAATGGAAAATTAATGATAGTAATGGTAATGATATAGCAGGTTTTGTTGGTGGTGTGAGAGGAGAGGCAATATATCAAACCTATACGAAAAATCATGAAGGTGTAGATGAAAATAAAGGACATGATAAACAAGCAAAAATAACAACTTTATTAGCAGATAAAGCAGCCGATAAAAACAAAAAATTGATAAAACATTTGGCTAAGAATTTACCAAATATTAAAGACGATATAAAGGAATTAGATTGTTAATATATATATATGGAAAAAAAAGAGGGGTGGAAAGTAGCTTTACATAATAAATTCTACAAAGAAGATAAATTATTGCCTATGTGTAAAACTTATCATAATTCATACGATTTTGATTGGTATAATGAAGAAACGAATCCTTGGACAATTATGATCAAAACAGATTCATATAAAAAATCTCAGGATTGGTATTCAATAGCACATTGGACAGTCTTTTCTATTTTAAGAATGGATACTAATTTTAAAAATGAAAGAGAAGTAAACATCTCAGCACATAAAATGTCTATAAAAATAATGGAAGAGTCTATAGAAAAAATAAAAGACTTTGAATCGGTGTCTATAGCAAAAATGGAAAAAGCTGAAGAAGAAATAAAAGACTTAAAATCAGAATTGTATGATACAAAGAGGGATAATAAATACTTGGAAGAAGATAATAAGCGATTAGAAAAAGAGAATAAGAGATTGTATAAAGAGATGCGTAGATTTAGAAAGGAATTGAACCTTAGAAAGGCAGGATTAAAATAATTAATTAGAATAATTAATTAATTATTTGTTTACTGACGCCATTAATTTATCCATATACCAACCGTAATTATCACCTAATTTAGTTTTCAATTCTTGTTCAAGTTCCATGGCTTTTTTCTCTCTATCTTCACCTATTTTCTTTTGTTGTTGGTTGTACTTGGCTGCGTCTTCAGCAGTGTAAGGGGCAGGTTTTTCTTCTTCAGGTTTTTCTTCAGTTTCAGCGAAGGGGTCTGGTTTTTCTTCAACGATAGGCTTATCATTAATAGTAACATCGCCGGCTTTAACAGGAGTTGGCTCATATTGTTTTGGTTCTTCTTCTTGTTTTTCTGGAGGTGTTTCATCGGTGGATTCTTTCTGAGTTAAAGCTTCTTCTTCTTCGGTTTCAATAGGAACATCAGTAGCGCCAACAGCGTCAGGCGAAGGAGTAGGGTCGGTTTCTTGTTTCATGTCGTTATTGAGCATAGCATCACGCTTTTGTTGAAATCTTTGAACTCTATTTTCAGTATTAATAAGCATTCTTTTTTTAATGATAGCTTCAAGCATATTAAGACCTTCTTGGAAGTCTTTTTCACAATCGACATATAATTGAATAATAATGTCTCTGGTTTCAGGGATAAGTTTATCAAGTTTTTCGTATGTGAGTTCAGGGTCAATGGTGAGTTCTTTAACTTTAGTTTGAGGGTCTATCCAATAAGCGAACATTTGGTCCAAAATAGCGACAAGTTTTTGTTCATTTTGTTTATTTTTGGTAGTCATATCAGCGATATGTTTGGCGTATTTTTTGAATAAGTCGAAATCTTTATGATTAGGAGTAGCGTGGTAAGATTTAGACCAAGGACTATCTTTATCATTGCATAAAGGTTGATTATGAAAATCTTTTAATTTAATATCAGAGAATTTTTTGATTTCAGGGGGCATTTTATCGGTATCGGCGAAAGTTTTATAAAATTTTTCAACATCTTTTTCGTATTGTTTTTGTGATTCGTCGCTTTTTTTATCAAAGATGCCTTTTTTAAAATTATAAACATCAAAATATAAAGCTTCTAATTCAGGGATTCCGATTTCATCAGTTAAAGCTTTAGAAACGGCGTTTTTATTATTATGGAAAGTTTCTACGTTTTCTTTTTTGAGTTCATCTTGTTCTTCTTTCTGTATTTTTTGAAGTTCTTCTTTAACTTCTTTAGTAACAGTGGGTTGTTCTTTATTATCACCATCATCTTCTACAGCAGGTTCGTCATCAGCTAAAGTAGGACTTTCTTCAACTTTCTCAGGAGGAGTTTCTTCAGTCGGGGATTCTTCATCATCACTATCGGTAGCTTTGGCGGTAATTAAATAAGGGTTGACGGTATCGGTAGCATTATCTTTAACATTTTCAGCTTTAGTCATTATATTGCTGGCTAAATTTTTAGTTTGGTCGGTAACATTGGAAATGGCGTCTTTGGTTTTTTCAGTAGTATTGGCGATTAATTCTTTACTGCTATTAATAGCGGAATCTAAATAAGAATTGGCGGTATTAGAAATATTTTCAAAAAATCCGGGTTCTTGTGTGGTGGTGGGTTCGGGTGTTTCATGGTCTCCATCGCCACCACCAACTTGTTGCGTTTTGATATTCATATTACAATTTTTGGCTTTAATGAGGATATTTTTTTCAGTATTATGAATAGGTTTAATAGCAGCGATTCTTTGAGTGCAGAAATTAAGTTTTGATAAAGTAGTTCGGACACCTTTTGGAACTTCAGATTTATTCATAACAGGTGTTAATTGTTTACCATTTGCGTTTTTCCAAGAAATCATAGGATTAACAGTTTTATTAATAGCCGCGAATAAATGTGCTACCTTGACATAATATCTGGCGATACCGGTGCACATATGATGTTTTTTTTCTTCACCTTCAACATCAAGTTTGTCTACATCATTTTTGTCTAAATGAACGAGGGATTGGTTTTTCATATTTTCAATAGGTTGGTCGTTATTATCTCTTAACGAACGGTCTAACCAAACAACCTCTTGTGAATTTAAATGATGTCTTAAAACCTTTTCGGTTAATACGATCATATCATCACAGTATTTTTTATCGTGTAATTTTTCAAGGTCAGAGAATTTAGCCTTGGAAATTAATTTGGCTGCTGTTAAATGTAATACATTTGGTAATTTAAACTTATTTTTCTCATCACGAATATCAAAAGGAATAGCGTCTTTCGGTTTTGTTGCTTTATTACCCATTATATAAAATATATATAATATAAAATTGAATTAAATACATATTAATTTATTAAGAATAATATGTATTTAAACCAGGGAAAGTACAAACATGTCATGACTGGCGTAAAAACTACCCAGAAGAAAAGAAGGAAAGCGAAAATAGATAAGAAAAAACTATGGGATGCTTTTGATAATGAAACCATAGATGAAAAAGAGAATTTAATATGTATGTATGAAAGACAAAAACTGGAAAAACGCGATACGTGTACTTTATGTAAGTCAAAATTATTAGTAGCAGAAGATAGATTTTTGACTTGTTCAAACCGAAAATGCGGTGTAATGTATAGAGATACATTGGATGAGTCAGCAGAATGGAGATATTATGGCGCGGATGATAGTGGAATGAGAGATCCTACGAGATGTGGTATGCCTATAAATCCCTTGTTAAAAAAGTCCTCCTATGGATGTAAAGTTGTTTGTAATAATAGGTCTACATATGAAATGAGGAAAATAAGGAGATATACAGAATGGCAATCAATGCCTTACGAAGAGAAAACACAATACGATGAATTTGAATGGATAAAAGCAATGGGAAGACAATCAGGAATAGCAAAAATTATCGTTGATGAAGCGATGAGACAACACAAAAAAATATCAGTAATGAAAACATTTAGAGGATTTAATAGAGATGGTATCATTGCCGCGTCTGTTTATATTGCTTGTAGAATTCATAATTATCCGAGAACAGCAAAAGAGATAGCAACAATATTTCATTTAGACAATACAAGTGCGACAAAAGGTTGTAAAAATGCTGGTCAGATTTTAAATAACATTGAAACGGATTCAAATAGAACACATTATTGCGAGACAAAACCAGACAATTTTATTGAACGATTTTGTAGTAAGTTAAATATAAACAAAGAATTGACGAAGGTGTGTATGTTCGTAGCTCATAAAATAGAAGAGAATAATTATATTCCAGAAAACACACCAATATCAGTAGCAGCGGGAATTGTATATTTTGTAGCACAAAATTGTAATTTAAATATAAGTAAAAAAAAGGTGAATAAATGTAGTGAGATTAGTGAGGTAACAATAAATAAATGTAATAAAAAGTTGGAGAAAATAAAGGGTAAATTAATACCCCCTGTAATTTTAGAAAAATATAAGGTATAATATATAGATGAGTGGATTAGCGACAGAAAAAACAGCAGAACAAATTGCGGCAGAGATGGCGGCGAGGGAAACGCAATCGGGAAGTCCAGTTGCGCAAACATTAGCGAAAGCCGGGGACTTAGCAGGTATAGGATATGAAAGTGGTGGTGAAAGTGATGATGGGAGTCCAGTTACCGTGTTTGGCGCCAAACCAAAAGAACAACATGGTGGCGATGAAGATGAAGAAGGAAGAAATAAAGAAGGGGGAGTATTGCATTGGCTTGGTTTAGCAGGAGGTAGAAAACGCCGAAGAAAGAAATCGCGTAAAAAGAAAAGAAAATCTAAACGTAATAAAAGGATGGCTAGAAAAAGTCGTAGAAGAAGTAGAAAACGTAGAGGTGGGGTTGTATGTAAAGGCTTCAACGGAACAGAGACAGGTCCTGAGTGTCCTTGTCCAAATCCAGAAGGAAAGAGACCAAGTGTTCCTATGATGGCTATTGGTAAAGCAGCAAAAGCAAAAAAAGCAACAGCAAAAGCTGCGCGTTTAAAATGGGACCAACAAAATGCGAAATATAAAGAATGTATGGGTCAACAACATAATGCGGTTTATTGGAAAAAATGGCAATTAACAAATGAGGGAAAATTGACTGATTGGGATAAACAAAGAAAGGAATACTATGTAAGTATTAAGGGAACAGGCGTAACTGGCGCGCAAGATTCAGCAAATCAGCGGGCAAAAGCGGCAAGGGAGGAACAAGAAAGACGGGATAAACAGGGTATGATTGGTACAACTGTTCAAGCGGGCATTGATGCATACGACGGTCCGCCTGCCGCTCCCGCCGGTGGAAGACGCCGTAAGAGTCGTAGAAAGAAGAGAAGAAAATCAAAGAGAAAGAAATCGCGTAGAAGAAGAAAGAAGTCACGTAGGAGACGTAGATGAAAATAAAATTGATTTAAAGATCATTTTATAAATTATATAAAATGACGAACAACTTTTCTAAATTGTCAAGAGAGAATGGTAATGTACAAAGAAAACCAAAGAACAAATCAACAAATAATAATAATGATAAGGTGAGGGCATACAGAATGCAAGAGGAATATGGTCCTAAGAAATTTATAAAACCGTGACGAACAGGAACAAAAAGTCAACAGCAAATCCCCCCAAAAGGCGAGAAGAAGGGATTTCGTGGAAAGACTTCATCTTCAAAATAAGATTACATAATGAATATATTTATGACGAGCTTATTATAAAAAAGATAATAAATGCACCGAAATATATTAATTATGTTTAATAGTTTTTAAGAAATTTTTTAATATGGAACGATGTTTTGAAACTAATTCAAAACATTTTTTACGAATAGGACAATTTGGATTCAATGAACCCACGATTTCATATCTTGGAGGACCACCACTATTTTTAACGAAATTAGGGATTTGATAAAATAAATCAGGATAATAGACGTGAGTCATCCAATCATCACAATACCAATTTTTGATTTGAGGAGGGAAATAAAATCCGAAAATTTCCATATGTTTTCTACTAACGAAAGATTGTGTTTGGATGAAACGGGGTCCGCCAGGTCTGGAATGAGGACCAGTATGCCATCGGTCAATATCAAGAGGTCCGGTTAAACCAATATCGTGTCTATGTTGAAGTTTTGCGATAGAATTTTTAGTCCAACAATGTTCTTTGAATACGATATCATCACCACATTGAAAGAAATAATTGCAACCATCATCATAAGCTTTTTGGAATGCCCTATTCCACATATGTGTGACCCAACCCTTTGGGATACCAGTGCTTGATAAGAAATGAATATGTAAATGGTGAAAAACCTTGGTGAATCGTTGTAGTTCTTTTTTTTCAGTTGGATTTGAATAAATGGGGTCATCATCATCAACGACAACATAAATGTGGTAATCGTATCCAGTATCGCAAGTAAGTAAAAGGGATTTTATAAGACAGTTATATAAGTAAGAATCCTTTATAGATTTCCAATTTCTATTTCTGGAAGTGCTTGGAATTAATACACCGATTTTCATATAAAATATAATGAAAAATTGTATTTAAATATTAATGGTTATTTAAATACAAATGGAGTTTGCCAAAGAGGACAATTCAAAAACGCCGTCATCGTTTTGTACTATATGTACGAATGGTTGTAAAGATGAACTGGTATTATGGGTATTAACGTTATCTATACATCATGAAAAAGCGAATGTGTATATAATGTGCGATAGTGAATCAAAAGAAACAATAGATAATTTGACGCCGAATGTGAATGATCGATTGAATATACACTGGTTGGTGGAATTGGACGAATATAGTAATAAAACTAGGAAACAAATGGAAGACGAAAAGACGTGGAGTGATTTTCAAATGAAGAAGGCGGAAGTGATGTCGAGAGCGTTGGAAAAAGAAGAGGACACGTTATTTTTGGATAGTGATATTGTTATATTGGATAAAATAAATGATGTGAATAAAAGTATGGATTTGGGGGTATCGCCACAATATATAAAAGATGAGAATGTGAAAGAAGTAGGATATTACAATGGGGGGATGCTATGGACAAAAAATAAAGAAGTTCCGAAAGATTGGATAGAATTTACAAAGACGTCGAGGTATTTTGATCAAGCATCTATAGAAGATTTGGCTCATAAATACTCGAATTTTACATTTAAAGATAATTATAATTTACAAACGTGGAGATTTGTGATAGGACAAGAGGATGGGGAGACGATAGCAGGATATATGAAACCAAAGAATGGTAGATTATATTATAAGAATAAACCATTGAAATGTATTCATACACATTTTAATGTGAAAGCGTTTCAACAAATAAATAGTTTATTTTTATTGAAATTACAACAAGCGAAACACTATAAAGAATTGAGTTGTATATATAGGTCTATAAATAGGAAATGGATAATGACTGTTCCATCACAACCGCAACCGGGTTTATGGCATCATAAGAACGATAGTTTTAGAGAATTGAGTTTATTACAAAAGAAGAACAATAAAGATGTGGATGTTCAATTAAATAAAGATTCAGGGCATTGTTGGCTGGTTCCAAATGTAATATTATATGATAGACCAACCAATGGGTGGTTTAATAATGAGTTTCATAAAGCAGGATTAGTGATGTTGGGGAATTTGGATAATGATGTAGAGGGAATGGATTTGAAAAAGAAGGGTGTGAAAACATCGGCTTGGACATTTTGGCCACGTAGGCCTTATGTGGTGGAAACTATGTTAGAGAAAGAATGTATATTGGAATGGGATAAAAGGGATATAGAAAGTATATTTGTGGGTAATTTTGAAAATAAAACCCAAGAAAAATATAGAAAAACAGATGATGATTGGGAGAGTGTATTAGATGTATATCATTGTACAGAAGGTAAAAAACATAAGTTTACACAGGAAGAATATTTGGGAATGTTAAGAAGAAGTAAATATGGGTTATGTATAAGAGGTTATGGAAAGAAATGTCATCGCGAGGTGGAATGTATGGCTTGGGGTACTGTTCCGATAATAACGAATGATGTATGTATATCATCATATATAAATCCGCCGAAAGAGGGGGTTCATTATATGCGAGCTCATGATAGAGAGGATATGAGAAGGAAATTAGCGGGTGTAAGACCAGAGAGATGGAAGAAGATGTCTGAAGCTTGTGTAGAATGGTACAAAGAAAATGTGCATAGTGAAGGTAGTTGGAATACGACAATAAAACAAATATTGTATGATTAAATAATAAAAGTAAAGTAATTTATTTAATCATAATGGAAAAATTGGGAACAAAATATGGCGGATGGTATGTACCAGAAGAAATGGAATTAAACGAAGATAGTATAATATATAGCGCTGGTGTAGGCGAAGATATAAGTTTTGATTTATTATTAAATAATAAATATAAATCACATATTTATTTGATTGATCCAACAGAAAGAGCATTAAAACATTATGAAAGTATTCACGAAGGGTATATAAGTAATGATTGGGATTTTAGTGGTCAAGATATACAGAAAGATTATTGGGGTATAATAAATGAGTTGAAGCCGAATTTAAAAAAAGTGTATTATGTGAAAAAGGGATTATGGAAATGTAGAGATATTATGAAATTTTACAAACAGGAGAATGAGAAGTATGTATCGCAATCATTAATGGGTAATATGTTTGGAAAAGAATATGATAAGGTGGAAGTATTGAGCGTTAAAGATTTAATGAAAGAGAAGGAGAATACAAGAATAGATTTATTGAAGATGGATATAGAAGGGGCTGAGGTGGAAGTATTGAATAAGATGTTAGATGATGAGGTCTATCCGAAATATTTGTGTATTGAATTTGATTTGGCTTTAAAAGGAAAAGATACGGAGAATGGTACAAAGAAAATATTGGAGAGATTAATGAGGAGTGGTTATAGGATGTTGAAAAATGATCACTTGAATATAACATTTATGTATGAAAAATAATATAAAAATATAAAAGGATTATAATTAAATGTGTGGAATAATAATATCAACATTAGAAATACCAGAGACAGCAAATAAATATGTAAAGAATCGTGGTCCGGATTTAACAAATAAAACAAGACATAGAGATATTAATTTTATCCATCATTTATTGCATTTGACGGGATATATAACTAAACAACCAATAATAGATGAGGATATAATATGTATATTTAATGGAGAAATATATAATTATAAAGAATTATTGAAAGGTGCGAAAAGCGATGTATATAGTATAATAGAAAGTTATAAAAGATATGGGGAGGATTTTGTGAAATACTTAGATGGTGAGTTTGTGATAATATTGTTTGATTTCAAAGAGAAAAAATTAATAATAACGAGTGATATATTTAAAACGAAACCATTGTTTTATGAGGTAGGGAAAAGGATAATAATATCGAGTTATGAGAGTTGCTGTAAAAAGATAAGAGGCGGGGATTATAAAAAGTTGAATCCTAATGAGATGTTAATATTTTCTTTAGAGAAGAAAAATGGAAAAAGGAAATTATTGAGGAAGAAGAAAGTTCATGAATTTGATTTAACACAAAAGAAAGGAGATTATAAAGATTATGTGAAAGCTTTTGAGAGAGCAGTATTAAAAAGATATCCCGAAAGAAGTTATCCATTAATATTATTGAGTAGTGGATTGGATTCGGGAGCGATAGCGTGTTGTTTACATAAATATAAAAAAGCAGCATTGTATGTATCAATGGGGAAGAATGAGGACTATAGAGTATTGGAAGGGAGGAAAAGGGTATTGGGCGAGAATCATATAATATTGGATATAGATGATAATGAAAAGAAAAATTGGAAAAGAAAATTGGAAGAGGATTGTGAGAAATTTTATTGGGATTGGAGATATAATATAAATTTATCTCATGTTGATAATGGATTTGATATGGGTTCAATGTTAGGAAAAAGTAAAATAATAGACGTATCAAAAAAAGCGAATGATAAAGTTAGAATATTGTATTCAGGAATAGGAGCGGATGAAATAATGGCGAGAAATCAATACTATAGTTGTGGGTGGGGGAATGTGAATGAATTCCCTGAGAAATTAGAAAATGTATATCCGTGGGCTAATTTTTTTGAAGGTTCGATGGAGAATTATTTAAAGGGTGATGAATATGTGGGGGGTTATTTTGGTTATGAAACGAGATATCCTTATTGTGATAAAGATTTGGTTCAAGAATTTTTATGGTTAAAGGCTGAATTAAAAAATAATTACAAAGGATCGATATATAAGCCACCTCTATTATATTATTTAGAAACGGAGAAATTTCCTTTCCATATCAGAAAATTAGGATTTAATGTGTAAAAGATATAAATATAATTACAGTATTATTAATAATGAAAACAGTATTAATAATACCGTATAGAGATAGAGAAAGTCATTTGGAATATTTTTTGAAAGAGAGTTGGCCGGTTATAAGTAAAGATAATTCGGACATGGAGATAATTGTTGTAGAACAAACAAAAGGGAAGAAGTTTAACAGAGGCAAAGTTATAAATGTGGGATATAAATATTATGACGAGAAAGGGAATGACTATATTACTCAAGATGTGGATGTGAATCCAATAAAAAAGGAAATAATAGATATGTACAAAGAAAAAATAGAAGAGAATGTCTTTATGGGAATATATAGCGATGGGAGGACATTGGGAGGTATAGTTAAATTTAAAGGTTCTACTTTTGAAAAGGTGAATGGATTTCCAAATGATTATTGGGGATGGGGACACGAAGATAAAGATTTATCAAACCGCGCGGAACATTATAAGTGTAAAATAGAAAGAAAGATAAAATATGAAGATAAAGACAAGGGGGAATATTTAAAAATATTTGAGGACAATCATGTTAGAGAGGATTGTGGGAAATGGGGATTGGCTTATGGTGTATGGGATAAGGTTGCGAAAGAAGAACAGGAGAGATATATAGAAAATAATGGATTATCGACACTGAATTACACAATTGTTTCGGAGGAAAAGCTTATGGATAATGTGAAAAAAATAACAGTGGAAATATGATTTAAATAAAGATTATTTTATTTATTTAAATGATAAAATTAGTTGTATTTGATTTTGATGGGGTATTTACAGATGGTACAATAACATATGATTCGAATGGTGAGATTGTAAAAAAATATAATTGTAAAGATGGTATGGGTCTCAAATTATTAAAAAATATGCGAATTAAGGTTGGTGTAATTTCTGGTTATAAAGAGAATAACTCGCAAAAAAAAATATTAGAACATCTGGATATACCATTTATAAAATTAAATATAGATGATAAACTATATACATTAAATAGTTGGTGTGTTGATTTATCATTAAATTTAAATGAAGTTGCGTATATGGGAGATGATTTAAATGATTTGTCTGTAATAAAAAATGTAGGATTTTCAGGATGTCCGTTAGATGCGTGCGAAGAAGTAAAAAAGATTTGTAATTTTGTAAGTAATAAAAGGGGAGGGGAAGGTTGTGTAAGAGAGTTTTGTGAATACGTAATAAAAAGAGAAAATAAACATAAAACTATGGCGGGATTGATATGTGTAAAATACAATTCAAAGCGATTACCGTTTAAAAATTTTCGCAAATTTGGAAACACTACATTATTGGATATAAAAATAGAAAGATTGTTGAAGTTAGATTTTTTAGATAGCGTGATAGTAAATACAGAATCGGAATATATAATGGATTATGTTTTAAAAAAATATAATAATACAAAATTAAAAATAGTAAAAAGGGAATCTTTATATGCGAATGATCAAACAGATAATAGAGAATTTAGTAGGAATGTTGTTAGTAATATAAAAGAAACATATGTATGTTATTCGCCGGTAACAATGCCTTTTATAAGTGAAGAGACATATAAAGAAGGATTTAAAATACTATGCGAGAATGAATATGATACAATAATATTGAATGCTGATGGGAAACAGGGTGGGGGTCATTTACATGAAAAACATAAAATATGTTTTGGATTTAGTATGATAAAAAGAGATGATGTAATAAAATATGGAGATTTTATAGCAGAAAGACCATATTACATGGTTTGTAATGAAAGAGAGCGAATGGATATAGATTATCCTGAGGAATTTAAAATGTGTTTATACCATTATTTTAATAAAGATGCGAAAAATGGGTTTGAGAATAAGGATTCATTAGATATAAATTCATTATATGATTTAAAAGAAATGTCCCCGATAGGTCAATTTGAAGAAAAAATGGAACCAAAAATGGAACAACAAAAACAAGTTGGCGTAATAGATGTTACGATAAGAGATGGGGGATTTGATAATAAATGGAATTGGGATAAAGAACAAGTAAAAAGAATGTTGGAATGTTCAAGTGAAACGGGTATAGAATATTTTGAAATAGGATATTTGGCGAACGAAAATATATTAAAATCGGGGGACGGTCATTATAGAAATGTGAGCTTCAATACAATAAAAGAAATAGTAGATGAAATAAAACCGAAATGTAAGATATCTGTTTTATTTGATGCTTGGAGATATGATACACACAAAATGCCTATGCAAGAGAATAGCAGTGTAGATTTAGTGAGAGTAGTAAGTTATATGGATAAGGAAAAACTATTATATGCTTTAAAACAATGTGAGCGTGTAAAAAATAAAAATTACAAAGTATCATTAAATATAATGTGTGCGTCCTATTTCACGGAATCAATATTGAATGATTTAATAAAAATAATAAAGGATAAAATAGAGATTTTGGATTATTTGTACTTAGCTGATTCTTATGGTGGAATGGAACCGAAACAGGTGGATTATGTATTTAATAATATCAAGCGATTGAAAATAGAAAATCAGAATTTAAAATTAGGATTTCATATACATAATAACGGTCAAATTGGTATGGCTAATATGATAAGTTCATTGGAACACGTGGATATTATTGATGCGTCATTTCATGGCATGGGGAGAGGTATGGGAAATGTTAGATTGGAGGATGTGATCTTGTTTTTAAAAATAAAACGAAAATATGAGTTGAACATAGAACCATTTTTAAATTATTTAAGTGGGAGTGAAGATAAAAACATTAAGGAAGAAATTAAGAATACAATATTGGGATTTTTAAATATTCATCCTTATAGAATAAGAGACTTTAAAGATGAAAAATCATTATATAAATTATATTTACAATTAAAAGAGTTGTCGTTTGAAAAAAAATATGATTATTTAATTTGAACGTAAACAGTATAACTATCGTGTGACTTCGAAAATTTGACCAGTTAAATTATTAGAAAAGGATTCACATAATATACTAATCATAAAATTAGAAATAATACCTGGATGGATTAATTGTTTTTTCGCAATATCGGGAAATAATCTTTCAATCATTGGCGTATCTGTTTTTGTTGGCGAAATAGCATTAACCATAATATTATTATTTTTGAGTTCATTTGAACAATTGAGAGTAAAATTATTCAATGCGGCCTTTGAACAACAATATGCTGACCATTCTTCTCTGGTTTTTTTTGCTGAAGGTGAAGATATATTTAATATAACTCCGCGATTATTAAATTTATTAATAAATATTTTTGTAAGATAAAAAATGCTGGTTAAATTAACATCAATGTGCTTATTCCATTCATTAAGTTCCATATCTAAAATTTTTTTGGGTTCAATATGTCCGGCACAATTAATCAAAATATCTATGTTTGTAATATTATTTTCAACAAAATTATTTATTTCTGCGTAATTAGTTATATCGTGGTTATTTCTTCGGGATAAATCAATAACATTACAAGATAAATCGATAAGTTTATTTTTTAAATTTAATCCTATACCAGATGAACCTCCTGTAATAACAACATTTTTATTAGAAAGTAATAAGTAAGGATTTTTATATAATGGTATTTCTGGTGTAATTTTGACAGAATTTAAGAAATGAATATATATATCAGACAATAGAACTACTTTTATATCGTGTTTCAATCCAAATTGAACGATAGAATCTTGTCTCATTGGAACACCCTGATTATCAATAATTTCACATATTACAGCAGATTCTTTATAACCAGCTTTATTAACAATATAACTGGAACTTTCGGTATGACCCTGACGCGTTCGTAATCCATTATTAGAAATTTTAAGCAAATTTTGATGTCCGGGGAAAACGAAATTTTTTTTAGAAGCATTATCATTAATGATTTCTTTAATTATCATCATTCTATCTTTAGATGAAATACCAGTTTCACTTTTAATATGGTCTATAGGATAGACGAAATTTGTTTGTCCTGTTTTATTTTCACCGAATTTCTTAAAAACAGGTATTTCTAATTTTTGTATAAGGTTTTCGTTTAATGTTTGACAAATAACGCCTTTACAATTATTCAACATGAAATTTAATATTTCTATATTAATAATTTCAGAAGGGAAAACAAGGTCTCCTTCATTTTCGTTATCTTTATCAAAAATTATAATAGGTTTTTTATTTTTTAGTTCTAATATAGATTGTTCAACTGAAATCATTATGTAAATTAATATAATGAAAACTTTATATTAATTTGTATAATGATTAATTAAAAAGAAATAGATTATTAATTATATAATGCAACCAATAGTAATAATGGGAAATGGGCCTTCTTTAAGGGAAATAGATTTTAATGAAATAAAAAAATTTGATTCATTTGGTTTAAATTCGGCATATAGAGTTTATAAAAAACGTAATTTTTATCCTACATATTTTGGAAGTTTTGATTATAATTTTAACGACAAACATAAAGAAAATTTTGAAAATTTTATAAGAGAAGAAACCCCGACAAAAAAATTTTTTCTGGTAGGGAATTATGATTTAAAACAAAAATTGTATTCTAATGAAATTATATCGAATGAAAGATTTCAAAAAATTAATTTTACAAATACCATTAAAAACAAATTAAGTGTTTCATTTAATAAATTTAATGATTTTGGTTCCAGTGGAGCGAATGCTGTCCAGTCGGCAATATTAATGGGATATAAAAAAATCTTATTATTAGGATGCGACGATACATATTTTTTAACAAGTGAAATGACTATAAAAGGACCAAGATACGAAATAAAAGAGCAAGTAAAAAACAATCCAAATTCTTGGTTTGATGAATATCAAATGAAAGGCGATATTAATTGGACTCCAAAACAAGCATCATCTTCTTCTTGGAAAATAGTGTACGAAAATACTCCTGATGATGTTGAAATTATAAATTGTTCCGAGGGTTCTAAAATTCCTTACTTTAAAAAGGATAAATTTATTAATTATTATAAATAATAATATAAATATAATAAAACAAATAATTAAATATGAAATATATAGTAACTACGACAATATATACAATATCTCCTGCTGTAAAAAAATTTGCTACATTTAAAGACTGGGTTTTAATAATAGTGGGGGATAAAAAAACACCACACGATGAGTATATTGAATTTGAAAAAAAACATACTAATGTTTTTTATATGACTCCAGAATATCAGGATAAAAATTGGAAGGAAATTAGTGATTTAACTGGTTGGAATAAAATTGCGAGAAGAAATATAGGTTATTTGGAAGCATTAAAAAGAGGTGCTCAAATAATAGCAAGTGTAGATGATGATAATATACCATTGGATGATTGGGGCAAAGACATAATAATAGGAAAACCGACGAATACATATTATTATGAAACAAGAGAAATAGCATTTGATCCAATAGGTGTTACTAATTATAACTATCTATGGCATAGAGGATTTCCTATTCAAAATTTACACGAAAGAAATAAAAAATATAAAATTACTCGTAAAACGGTGGTTCCAGATATTCAGGCTATGTTCTGGAATGGTGACCCAGATATTGACGCGATGTGTAGATTGGAACATAAACCAATGTGTTTTTTTGACGATAAATATTTTCCTATAGCCACTAATACATTTTCACCATTTAATTCACAGAATACGTTATTTTCTCGTGAAGCTTTAAAAAAATATTTGGTTTTACCGGGAATAGGTAGAATGGACGATATATGGTCTTCTTATTATTTGGAAGCACAAGGGTTTAATGTTGTTTATACAAAAGCGAGTGTTTTTCAAGATCGTAATATACAAAATTTAACAAAAAATATGAAGGATGAATTTATAGGATATGAAAATACTTTAGATTTATTAAATCATTTTAAATACCATCAAAATGTACGAGAGATAAATGATATGCCATTTGGCATACCTAAAAATACGTATAGTGCCGATGATTGTTATAAAAAATTTATACCACAAGAATCTACAAAAGTCATGGAAAAATATTTAGATATAACAAAAAATATGAATTAAATTATAATCACCATTTAAAGTAATTATAATTTATATTATATAATGAAAAAAATTGTTTTTTTAGAAATGTCTCCAGCGGGACCTAATAAATTACATAAAAGCATGTTTGAAAATAACGAATTATGTGATTTCTTTTATGTAACATTCAAAAAAGAAATAAAAAATGATAAGAATTGTTTGGGATTTTTTCCAAATACAGTGTGGGGCGAAACCAGGCAAAAATTATATGAATTAGTTCCTAAAAACTATGATTATTATTGTTTTATGGACGATGATATTATTTTTAAAAGTGCTACAACTCTGAATTTTTTAGAACAATTGCTTATTGATTTAAAAAAAACAAAGTCTATAGTTTTAACCCCATATTATCAAAATGAACAACATCAATGCGTTGCTCCTTATGTTCCTACTTATTCAAAAGGGTCTTATTTTTTAAGATATTTTACTAATGTATGCTGTAAAGTATATCATAAAGAATATTTGGATTATTTTTTCCCCATCAATCTTAAATTTGGAGGAACATATGATAGTGCGTTATTTTTGGGTTTACTGGAATTATTATTTATGAATAAAATTATATGTTCGCATAATATTATCAGTATAAATCCTCCGGATACAAGAGCAAATTATCAAAATTCTAAGAAAGACCACGATAACGCTTTCTTAATGTGGAGAAACCAATTTAAACAAGAACAATTTAAAAATAATAACTTTGAATATTTGCGAAACACGTTTTTATCATTATATAAAACTCCAATTCATGAAGAAAAATTAAAAACTAATTTGGAACTTTTTAATGAAAAATCGGTATTTATTACACGTTATAATAATCTAAATATGTAAATTCAGAACGATTTTTCAATCCAATGAATAATTATGATGATTTATCTACTATTGTAATGGTGGTAGTTTGATCCGCACCTATACCGTGGTTCGTTGTATTAATTACGTAAGGACGTCCTGTACCTGCGGCATACGTAAGAGAAACAACGGTAACCGTTTTTTCGGCATTATTATCAGTAGGGTCCAGATATTTAATTGTATCACCAACCGCAACATTATATGTATGGATGAAACTGAAAGGTGCGTTTGCGTTAGTTCCCCAAAAGTCATTAGGGTCTCTAATTTTGGTACCACTACCTATTGTAACACCTGCAATTGTTACATATTTAATAAGTGGAGGTAAAGGAATGCGACATCCACAGTTTTTTTCTACTCTTGGCAATAGACGCATTGTGGCCAGTGGAGTTCCTACACGCGGAACAGTTCCAGCCATTCGCGGGTCTGATTTTGTCTGCAAAGCTTTTCGTAATCTTTTACTACTAAAATGTGAGCCGGGCATTATATATTAATTAATGAAAATAATATTAAAAAAAGGTTAATATTATTACATATATGAAAATAGTAGTAACCGGTGGAACTGGTATGGTAGGATGTTCGGTTCTAAATACTTTGACAAGCGATGACGAAATTATGGCTAAATGGGAGGAACATAAATTTATATATTTATCAAGTGAAGACGTAGATTTGACGGATAGAAAACAAACATTAGATTTTTTTATGTCTTCTCAACCAGATTATATAATACATTTGGCTGCGAATGTCGGTGGATTATATAAAAATCAGGAAAATAATATAAAAATGTTCAGTGATAATATCAAAATAAATGAAAATGTATTAGAAGGTTGTAGATTAAATAAGGTAATGCGTGGTATATTTGTATTGTCTTCTTGTATATATCCGATAAATCCAAGTAAATTTCCTATGGACGAATCAATGGTGCACGAATCACCTCCACATTTTTCAAACGAAGGTTATGCATATGCTAAAAGGATGTTAGAAATGCAATGTAGGCAATATAATAAATTAGGATATGAATTTATTTGTTTAACGCCGGTGAATTTATATGGTCCATATGATAATTTTAAAATAAAAGATGCACATTTAATACCCGCATTGATGCACAGATTTCATTTACACAGTCAAGTAGGAAAAAAATTGGTGAGTTATGGTACAGGAAAACCAAAAAGGCAATTTTTATATAGCTTGGATTTTGCTAAAATAATATTATTGATATTGGGAAATAAAGATATAAAATCTGGAAACATAATTTGTAGCACGGATGAAGAATATCAAATAATAGATGTAGTAGATAAATTGGCTGATGTTATGAAATTAAATAAAGGAAATATATATTGGGATACTTCAAAATCAGATGGTTGTATGAAAAAAACCGTTAGCAATGAAAAATTAAAAAAAATTATAAAAGACTATAATTTTGTTTCATTGGAAGATGGATTGAAAGAAACATATGATTGGTTTATTAAAAATTATGATACTATTAGAAAATAAATCATATTGTTATTTGCTATTTTTTACAGCATTTGCTTTAAGTCTGGCTAAACGGTCCATTTGTCCAACTTGTGCTTCAACTTGTTGTTGTGAAGTAGTCCTAACTCCTTCTTTTTTTTGTCTTCTACTAAATAATGCAAATGAATTTATAGATGATTTATTATAAACTATTTGTTTTCTATTTTGTGAATTAGGTGCTCCAAAAGAACCTGAATCAAAGAAACTATTCATAGTGCTATTTGCTCTTTGGAAAGTGAATGAAGCTTTATCAGCTTTTGATTTATTTGGTCTTGGAGGATTGCTACGCGGACGAGCAATTCCTATATTTTTTCCAGGCATATTATCCATATATTAATTATTAATATAATTAATTATTAATAATTATAATTGTACCCCTTTAAATATCCAGGGAGCTGAAATGATTAAACATATAAAAATAACTAAAGCAATCCCGATAAGAATAAAAACTGTACATAAAACTGTTTTACTAATACAGTCTTCATTTAATTGTGTCCACGTTAAACAACAGTTTATTCTGTTAAAGGGAAATCTGCAACAAATGACGTTACAAAAAATATCATCACATCCAATTCGTCTATCCCTTATTTGCATTCTTCTTAATAATAATCGCTCTCTTCGTGTAAGAATAAAACGCCTTCTTCTGGGGGATATATCTGGACTTGGGATATAAAAATTACAACTTATATCCTGATCACATATTAAACATATATTTTCTTTTTTATATTGTAACCATTCTTCATAACAACTTTCGTGGTAATAAAAATTACACGCACAGAAAGTATTCTCTGATAAATCTTCATAATAATCTTCTTCTTCGGTTAATTTACATATAATGCATTCCGACAAATCACATATACTTTTTTCGAAATCCAAATTTAAATGGATGGAACTTATATCATCAATATTGTAAGGTTCGTGTCTGTTAATCTCGTTATCAACATTCATTCATATTATTTAATATTATTAACTTGTTTTTAAATATATTAAAAATCAACTGTAAAATTAAACGTATTTTCTGTTTTTTTTGTGTTACTTAAACTATAATCACCTACACGCTTTTCGAAGAAATTGGTTTTTCCTTCCAACGATATCATTTCCATAAAATCGAATGGGTTCGATACTTTATAGATTTTATTAAAACCTAATTGCATTACTAATCTGTCTGCTACAAATTCAATATATTGTACCATTAATTTTTGATTCATGCCTATCAATTTGCAAGGAAGGGCTTCACAAATGAATTCCTTTTCTATTTCTACAGCTTCTTTGATAATTTCTACAATTTTAGCTCTTTTTGGTTTTTTTAATAACTTATTGAATAAACATACCGCAAAATCTGTATGCATTCCTTCGTCTCTTGAAATTAATTCATTTGAAAATGTTAAGCCAGGCATTAAACCTCTTTTCTTGAGCCAATAAATGGAACAAAATGAACCGGAAAAGAAAATACCTTCAACCGCGGCAAATGCTACCAAACGAGTTGCGAATGAAGAACGATTATCTTGAATCCATTTAATTGCCCAATCGGCTTTCTTTTTTATGCAAGGAAAATTCTCAATAGCTTTGAATAATTTTGTTTTTTCCGCATCATCCTTAATATATGTATCTATTAGAAGCGAGTATGTTTCACTGTGTACATTTTCCATCATCAATTGAAAGCCATATGCAGCTCTGGCTTCAGGTAACTGTACTTCACTTAAAAAACGTTGCCCTAAATTTTCTAGTACGATACCATCTGAACCAGCAAAGAAAGCAAGTATATGCTTTATAAAATGCTGTTCATCTTTATTCAAGGTTTTCCAATGTTTGAGATCCTTGGATAGATCTATTTCTTCGGCGCGCCAAAAACAATCCATCATTTTTTTGTAATGACCCCATATTTCGTTATCAGAAATTGGGAACATAACATAGCGATTGGGATTTTCAGTAAGGAGGGGTTCTGGGATTTTAGACATTCCTAGATATTATCAATATAGATTTAAATATTTTTTTATATATATTTAATTCATTTTACACCTTTAAGTAGCTAAACGTAAAATTAATTTTTTGTAATTAACTACAAATAAGTAATAGATTATAATAATTATAACTAATTAATATAATATAAATTAAAATAATATTGTTAATAAATATATTTATGGTTTCAATTGGAAACGAAATAGCAAATAAAGATTTGATTTTAAGTAAAATAGATAACGAAATCAAAAATCAACAGAAATTTATTTTGAATCAATTGGGTGATATTGAAGAAAAAAGAAAAAGCAATGAATATTTGAATAATATTTATGAAGATTATATGAAATTTAAAGAATATATTGTAAAAGAGAAAACAGACCAACGGTTTTTATTACAAAATTTATTGTCTTATTTAGAAAAATCAAAAATGGAAGATTTTTACGCTTCTCGTTTATTAGAACAATTAGATATTGAAGAAAAAAAAGTTCATGAAAAATTAAATAAGGTAAAGACTGATTTGAATGAGCTTATTGGATATAAAAATAATAACGAATAAATATATATGGGAGATTCGCAAAATTTACAGCAAAAATTAGATAAAATATTAAAAGGATATAATTCAACATTACAGAATTGTGTTCAAAAGATTTCTGAAAATAATCAAGTGAATCAAAAAATGGCAGAAGAAATTCAAAAAAAGATAAATATAATAAAAGAAAGAGTTAATCTGGCGCGAGAGAATGTAGAAGAAATAGGGAAGCAACAAACGCTTTTCAGTAACACAATGAAACAGGAAAAGGAAACGATACAAAAAGAACAGGAAGGCCGTATGAACAAGTCAAGACAGGATAAGGAAAGGTTACAGAATCAGTTAAAAGAAGCTCAAAATGCTTCAGCAGCAGCAATTCAAGAACTGAAAACAAAAAAGGACAATGAAATACAACAGATGAAAGAAAAAGCAGCGTCGGAAGCAACGGAAGCAATGAGAATACAAAAGGAAGAAGATGAAGCCAAACTTGGAATGAAACTGGATAAAATAAACCAAAAAATGGAAGAAGCGAAGCGTGTAGCAGCTGAAAATGCATCAAGAATACAGAAAGAAGCAGAAGAAGCTAAAAAAATGGCCGATAATGAGAGATCAGCACAAGAACAAAAGTTGCTAGAATTAGAACAACAAAGACAGGCGATATTTGAAAAAGATACTGCATGTGAAGAACAGTTGGAAAAGTTGAAAGCTAATGTAACAGATATGAAAGGTGTAATTGAGAAAATGAACGGTGATATTGAGACTCAAAATACCCGAAATAGTGAGGATAAACAAGCAGCAGCAAAAACTTTGGAGACGAAACTTGCCGAATTAGCACTTGCTCATAAGGGAGAAATGGAAGCACAATTAAAAACAGCACTAGATGAAAAGAAACAATATGTGGAGGAAGCCGCAGCATCTCAAGTAATAGCTATACAAAAAGCTGTGGAAGATGTTAACGAAGCGAATCTAGTACATCAAAAACATATAGAGGAAGCCACAAAGGCAACTCGGGGAAATTTACAAGCTCAATTAGATGAATGTAAGAAAACTACAGAAGAGTATACAAAAGAAGTTGATAATCATCTGAAAAAATATAAAGAATTGGAAAGACAGTTCGATGAAAGTTCAAATTATGCTTTGGATGGATTAAGAGAATTAGTCGAAAAATTGGGAATAGAAGATATCGCCAGATTGGAAAAAACTATTCGGGATATTTTGGGTGAAAATGATCCTGGCGGGACTGGAACAGACGAACCAGGTTCGCCTTTGGGTCTTCGACGCCAGAATTCCGGTCAAGTCGCGGCTACAACTGTGGATATGGCTGACCGCGAAATAAGACGTTCGCAAAGTCTTTTAGGTAACGAATTGACTGGTCAAGAAGCTGTGGACCAATTAGATAAAGAAGATAAAGAAGCAGATATAATAAAGAAAAAAAGAGAAGAAAAACATAGGAAGAGAAAAGAGAGAATGGAAGCCGCCAGAAAAGAACAAGAAGAGTTCGAAAAAACTACACTAAAAAGAGAACCGGGCAGGGTTGCAGCTATAAAAGGCCAGGACAGAATTGGTGTTCCACAAGCATGGGTGGAAAACAAAATAGATAAAAATAAATATACTGATTCTCATAAAGACAACTTGGCTACAAAAAAATTATTATTAGAAGATGTAGATACTTTTATAAGTAGAATTGATAGTCCAGAGAAAATGACACAATTAATTAATAATGTAATACAAAACCATGGAATACACAATAGCAAGAAGAGAAAATATAATACACAATTAGAACGTTTTAAAGATGGTAAAAGATATAAAAACATCCAGGAAATATATAAAAAAGCCTTAGTAGGTATTATAGAAGGGGGTTTAGAACAAGAAATATATGTGGAGATTCTTGATAAAATTGAAGAAACAACTGTAGAAGAAGTATTTGAGGAGTTATTAGCGGCATTTCATTTGGTTTATAGCACCGATAAGATAAGTAATGTTTATAGTATGGGGGCTTCGGGGGGACGGGGGTACAAAGACAATGATTATACAAGAAACGGTAAAGTGGCGGCGTATATATGGAAACCACGCCCCAGGGCGGAATTTTTTGAAGGGGGGAGGTTGAAAAAAAACGGAAAAATGAACGACGATGTAAAAATGAGTAATATGGTGACGATAAAGATGCACGATTATATACACTCTCACGATAAAGTTGGAAAAGCGTTGGGAAAAAAGAAGAGTGAGGTAACGGCATTTGCCGGGGGTTTTAGACATGGGAAAGGGTCACAGAAGAAAAATAAACGAACATTGAAATCAAAAATAACAGCAAAAAAATATTCATTAAAAGTAGGAAAAAAGAAAAGGGGGAAAAAGGGGAATAAATCTCAAAAAAGACGTAAAAGTATTAAGATAAGAATTTAGGAAAAATAATAAAAATTAATTACCAATAATAAATTATATTAGTAATTAATATAATGAAATTACCAGGTTTATTTAAAAACAAGATTTTATGCTATGCGTTGGTTGTATTAGCAGTATTGAATGTTATTGGATATATCACGGCAGGAGCTTACGAATGTTTGGCTGTATTCTTATTGGCTTATTACGGAGCAGATCAATATTGTAAGAATATGAGTTGCTCAATTATTGTTGGTCTATTTGCATCCAATTTCTTATTTGGATGCGGTCGCGTTAAAGAAACATTTGTTGAAAACATGAAAGGTTCAAAAGAACATATGGAGGATGCGGCAAATATGGCGGCAAAAGGAGCATCAGAAGCATTTAAAGAAGCGGCAGAAGCACAAGATCAAGCAGACAAAGCAGATGATGAAAAAGAAGAATGCCCACCGGGACAATCGTATGACGAGGCTACGAAAAAATGTAAAGTTGCCGAAGCGGCAGCATCAGCCAAAGGAGGAGCAGCAGAAAAAGCGGCAGAAGCGGCAGCAGCAACCGCCGAAGCAGCAGCAGCAACAAGTTCTGCATCTAAATAAATAAATATTAATTATGGAATAATTAATTATATCATAATTTATATATATAATGGTAAAAAGAAGCAAAATACCTAAATTGAAAGTCCCATCTTTGGGAGGTTTAACTAAGAATAAATATGTTTTATATTTATTGGTTGTAGTAGGTTTGGTAAATGTGGTTACATTTCTTCAAACGAATAATTTAGATTCTTTAGGATTATTTGTAATATCGGGTGTTTTAACAACATTTTTTACAAAAAATATGATAGTTGCGTTATCTGTTGCTATTTTAGCGGGAATGTGTAAAACTTGTACGAAATACATCGCGGTTGGTAAATATTTGGAAGGTTTTAAAGAAGGGGCGGACGATGATGAAGAATTGGAAGACGATGAAGAAGAAGAAGATGATGGCATGGAAGAATTTGTTGGTGGGTATTTTAGAGAAGGATTTAAAGAAGGTAACAAAAACAAAATGGCTGGTAAAAAAAAGAAAAAAGCAAGTAATAAAAAAACATCTGATAACGAATGGTATTCAAGTACGGGTAAGAAAAGTGGGTGTAAAAAGGTAGGCAAAAAGAAATGTAAAGATAAAAACTGGACTTGTCAAGCATCTAAAAAAGCTTGCCAAGATGCATCTAAAAAGGGTTTCCAAAATCAACATTCTATTCCATCAAGTGAGCCTACTTCTTTGGATGATAATGGCGATGAAGCTCCAGGAAAAAGAATCGATTATGCCGCAACCATGGAAATGGCTTATGATAATTTAGATAAAATGTTGGGAAAAGATGGTATGAAAGGTTTGACCGCCGAAACAAGTAAATTAGCAGCA
>Ga0233439_10000731_pt1 | contig 46296 bp, 51 predicted proteins | sample SI_123_September_6_FD_182713 | JGI IMG/M metagenome (GOLD analysis project Ga0233439, IMG submission 182713) | Seawater microbial communities from Saanich Inlet, British Columbia, Canada - SI_123_September2016_100_MG | ecosystem: Environmental > Aquatic > Marine > Inlet | place: Canada: British... | reverse complement strand
TTATTATCTTTGTCCGCACGAGGCCGTAAATATTCAGCGTCCCTATAATTCGGGTCAGCTATCAATTTTTGCCAAAGCTCCGTCTGGGTATAAGGAGGTGGAGAAGAGGGAGCCAAAGAAGGCTGCTCTATTGGATAAGCCAAAGCCCTCGCTATTGCATCTCTTGCGGCATTACTGGCATCGGCGATGGCTCTCAACATATCTGTATAAAATTGAGGAGGTTCTAAAAGTCCTTCAAACTTCTTCATGTCCAGACCGAAATTAAAATCGAAAGATAATATTCCGCATAGCTGGTCTGTCTTTGTTAGTATCGCATCTATTTGTTGTTGTATTTGGGACTGAGCTTGGGCGTTGCTCACTCCTCCAAAATCAGAGATTGGTCTATAATATTCGTCATCGCAATATTCATCCGATACTGACAGGTCTTCTAACATTTCATGAGGCCAGCGACCAAGCAGTAATCCCAATGCTGCAAAATATCCAGCTATAGACCCTTTGTCTATTGTGAGGGTTGCGTATCTTGGGTCTTGTGCCGCCAGGGAATCTTCTCGTGCGAGTCTCTCAAGGGTAGCTGTTTCTTTATCCTCTATCGTGCCATAAACTACAGCTTCGATGATTGCCTGGGTTCGCTCGCCGGCTTGACCGTCTAAAAGTTCCACCGTTTCTCGGCTCATTAAGATGTCCGAGGTATCTTTGTTGAACTGCCTTATCTTTTCTTTTGACGGTGGGTATGTTATAATAGGGGAATTTGCTTCCCCCTCCTTTGATCTTCGGCGGTCAAATATTCCATTTTCTGTAGCCAGCCTTGTTAGGTCTATGTCGCCCTTACGGTCAACAAGGTCATTAATTTGAATCACCCCATATGAACTACGAAGTTTTTTTGTAGAAGATTCGTCATCAGCTTCGGGTTCGGGGCAGCCCAAGGCAGCTTTTAATATATCTTTAAAAATTGATAGTATAAGTTGTTTGATAAATTGAATCAACAATTTCTGTACTTGCTTACGCCAGGCTTTGAAGAAATCTGTCGTATGCCCCTTCTTAAGCTTAAGGGGGGGTTTGGGAGGTCTTGACATATCTCTTACTAAGTTTCTGACTGTAGGGCTTGCACCCATGGGCTTCAGTATTTGGTCCATCACAGCTTCGCCAAGAGCACCGAATAAACAATACAGCATTTGATTAACTTCTGTTTCTACTTCTCGGAGAAGAACGTCTGGGCGGGCAGCATAAATTGCTGCCTGTTCTGCATCGGCGGCGAATTCTTTTGATACAAGCTGGCGGCCCAGAAGTTCGTCCCGCAAAACTGTTGCTGCTCGTATTGCTAATCTTTTAGGGCTTGTCTTACCGTACACGGTATTATAGACTAACAGAGCATCTTTAAAAAGAGCGGCTTGAGCACCATCACACTCACCAAGGGCAGAGGTAACAGAATTATAAATATCCTTTTCCGTGATTCCAAGTCTGGCTAACGCACTTTTTTGAATATCTGATTCTGAGTTAAAGAGCTTTTCTGTTAGTGAGGATTCTTTTTTCTTTTTCCTGTTTTCTGCTATTTTATTCTGTATTTCGGTTGGTTTTACACAAGGGTTTGGAAATGTAAATCTTGGTACGAACTCAGACCATGGCATTGGATCTTTTTGGTTTTCGACGGCGTCTATAATATCACGAGAATAAAATATGTACCCAAAGGTAGTAGGGCCTACATCGTTGAGGGTAGACTCGGAAGGGGAATAGATTACACTTGTTATTTCGTCGGCTTCATAAAGGGAGATTCCTAATCCTTTAAGTTTAATATCTCCGTTATAAATTATGCAGCGTAATCTAAAATCTTCTGTAAAAGAAAGCTCAACAAGGTCGGCGGGTTTTGGGTCTATATTATTAGCAGCCAAAAAGTTATCAAAGACAGAGAAGAAAGAAGAAACCTTTATAGACTCTTGCTCGATGTTCAGCCCCCCCAGCATACTTGAGGTGATACCGTCTTCTGATAATATCTCAGCATATCGGGACAAGGCTTTTTCCGTCCTCTTGAGAGTACCCTTAAAGGTTCCCATTTGAACAGAAGTTTTTCTAGTTATCTCTGCCTTTTCGGCGAATACCCTGAAGGCTGTTGAGGCGTGGGGAATATTTTTCCCAGCACTACTGTTTGATACAAGGTCTTGGACTGTTTTATTTGGAACTCGACCAGCCAATCTCCAAGTAGTTGAATTGGGTGGAGGATTGGGTCTGTCTGGGGGTCCATATGTAGACTCAACCACTACCTTATTTATATCTTCGGCGGATATCCTCGTGTCGTCCTTGTGGGCAAACTTTGCTATTTCTGCAATTGCTTTTGTTTTAAATGCTTCTAGCGCCGAGTATCCGGCGGCGGTACCAATATCATAAGCGCTAGGATTTTTCTCGGAAAGTCTTTCGACATAATAAAAGTGTTCATCGGTATGATTATTGTAATTTACTACTGCCGGTTTTTCTGCTGTTACATTTTGGGTCCAATCGGAAAAATCTATGCCCGAAGGCTGCTTGAATAGTAAGGTGTCTTCTATCTCTTCCGTTCCCTGTATCGGACTAACGTTTGAACTCCCCATAACACTTCTCAGAGAAGTTTCGATATCCCTTATTCTTGGAGAAGGAAGTGGTATGTTGAAAGAAGGTAGTTGCGCTACAGCAGTAGGCCCAGGCGGCACACTAGGATCTGTCAGTCCTGTTTGAAATTCTGGCTTTTGGGATTCTTCTGTAGTTATTGTCAAGAGAGAAGATACCGTCGGCATCATCGCAATAATTTCTAGCTCGCTCCACGCTGTATGATTACTTGTTTTTCTAATTTCAAAAGGATCTTCAGGTTGGGTTGGGTCCAAGGACACATAAGCGTTTTGGGGGTAAGCTGCGGCATATGCCCTGGCGTCAGAAAGTGTTATTGTTTTTAAATCCTCAGAGACTGGTCCAATCACCGTGAGTTCTGCGCCGATGGAAGGAAACATAGAATAGTTGACATACATGTGATGAATTGCTTGCTGTACAAACTTATTCCTGGGCTGGTCGTAAGAGTACCCCTCCCCCCAGCGCTCATTGGTGGCGAACCGCCCAGGGTCTGGGTTGACAATATTTTTTTGTCTTTCTGAGATGGGCGGTGCCACAAAAGATATAGGTATCATGCCGCCTCCTAGTTTGTGTGGTTATAAATGCTGTTGATATAACCATCTCCAAAGGGGTAAGTATAAGTTATAGAGGCTTTCACAGAATTTGTTTGGTGAGTCAACAAGTCACCCATACTGCTAACGATTTTAGTATACTGATTTATAATTTGTCCTGCCAAAAGAGGGGCCGGTGAGCAGGGTCCGCCGGTGACACCAGGGGGAGATATGTGTGTGTGAGCTTGCAAAGATATTAAGAGTTGAAAGTAGTTCTTCTGCATCGATAGAACTATCCCGTTTAAATCGTTCACTAATTCTATTATATCCCTAAGGGCTAACTCAAGATTATTTCCCTTTACCAACGGCTGCATATCTTCGTCAATCCCGCCAGCAATTAAATCAATCCCAGAAATAGCATCTATTTTGACTCCTTGAGAATTATACTCATCGGTGCCCGTGACTAATTTTATCCCATCCCTGGCTATTATCCTAACACCATCCGCTTTTATCGCTATCCCCGATCTTGGTGTAGGAGAACCCACCATACCCTCGGGTAAATTAAAGTTCTTATCTATCTCGGTTCTCTGGCTTATATAAATTCTGGCTGCATCAAGCTCGGGGCTTTTATCTGTTGATACCAATTCGCCACGTTTATCTACGACCCTGGCCATCATACCGCTCAATCCGGCTACAATATCTATTGACCCACAGTGGCTGTTTCCTTTGCCCCCATATCCGGAAAAAACACCCCTAGGACGATCTCGACCCATAATAATATACTGGTTGTTGGTGCCCTCAAATACTTTTTCAGATGGGGTAATATTATACCTCGGATGTGCTTCCGGTAGAATATCGTTGGCGACGCCGAGATTTAGTTTGTTATATTCAGCTATCTCTGTTATTCTTTTTTTGACTTCATGAGAAATGCCGTCTTTTATGTCTGCTCTTATTTTAACCATAATTTATTTGATGATGGGGTATATACCCCTGGACAGTTCCCTGGTCATTCTGCTCATTTGCTCTTGCGGAGTGAGCGATGGGTCCGGTACCAGTCCAACAACCTGTCCTTTGTCGATTTGTTTCTTCAATTTATGTGTGCTCTGTCCATACATGCACTGAAAATGTACGGGGTCCCAAGAACGGAAATTTCCTCCCCATTTTTCAAATCCGCACTTTAACCCTATCTTTCCTATTTCGTACCATCTTTCTTTTGGGTATCCGTTTTTACACGACATTTGTCCCCATTTATTTCCTGTTGCAGGGGATGCCACCTCGCAAACATCCAGACCAAGACCAAAGTTGTGCGGGCTTGTCCCAGGCACGGCTGTGGCAGGCTGTCCTTTCTTTAGTGGTCCGTCTATAGGTCCGTTAGGGTCTTTAAGCCTGGGTCTTCTTATTTTTGCCTGCTTTGCTATTGAGCGATAAGTTGATGTAATGCGCAGTTTATATCCTGCCTTTTCTGCCGTGTTTATAAAATATGCTGCTAGCGGGCGCATCTTGGGGTGAAGAGTCATAATCTTCGCATCGTTATGTTTGCTCCAAGTTTTTGCTATTCTTTCTCCGCCACCAAAAGGCTGTGTAACCGGAGGTGGAATCTCTATAATAGTTTGTTTAACGGTGTAAACCTTAGAGCACACAAGAGAGTTTGGCACCTTACCTTGAGCGCCCGTGCCCGGTCCAGCACCCAAGCCGAAAGCCTGACTGGCAGCGTTGACGCCGGCAGGCCCGTCCAGGGGGTTCCCCGATAAGTTAGGTGGCAAAGATGTGGCTGGCAAAACATTTTCTGTACCTTCTGGGCAGCCACCGGAAGAATAAGCTCCATCCGAAATATTACTGCCATCAGATGACCGGTTAATGGTTCGAGGATTTTTCTCAGAGATCTTTTTTTCTAGATTTTTTGAATTAGCTAGACTTGCGCCGGCGCTGGCCTTGGTTGAGGTAGGGCCAGGGGCGCAGGTAGTAGAACTAATCTTCTCATACTTTGTCCGGGTTGTTGAGGCATTAAAGGTTTTATTTGCTGTCGTTGAAAACCCGCCGACCGTAGTATTACTTTCAACCTTTTCTAAAAGTCTCCCATTATTATATCTTAAGGATGTCTGGTGTCTATCAATATGAGTAACACGAACCACCTGACCGGAAGCTAGACCAACAAAATCAGACGCTTTCTCGGCGGTGAATTCAGGATACATGTCTATAACTTTGTTGTCTCCATCAGACTTTGGCATCGGCAAGTGGGAATGAACCTCTGGGATTCTAGCTCTTATGGAGACCTGTGGCTCCGTAGTGGACTTTGTACTGGTTACCCTAAGAACTGTGGCAAAAAATTCTGTTTTACCTTCATACGTTTCTGATTCGTATTGTTTCCTCGACGAAAGCTGCAAATTATCAAACAGCCCCGATTTGGCAGAGTTATAACCCGCCTTGAGGCGCACGCTTTTTCGGTTAGGTCGTAGATCGTTAATGTGCTCGTCTATTGATTTAGTGGCCACTATTTTTTATCCTCGTTGATCAGGTCGAATAACTGATTCCTGTCTTCTTCGGATAAAGAAAGCTCATCTTTGACGGCTTCCTTCTTATACATAATCCCAGCTAATTTGACCAGTTGTTCATTGCTGCGCTGTAGAGTTTCTACAAATTTTGCAGCAACGGCTCCGGAGTCAGCATATCTTTCTTTGGACACGCTCAAATATTCCTTTAATTCCGCCAATAAAATTTCAGTTTCTTGGCGGTCATTGTTAATATTTTCTAGTGCCTGGTCTATGAGGGAGTTTAAATCTTTTTTCACGTTATACCTCCGGGGTGTAATAACTAGGTTCCTAGTTTATTTCTCCTCTGTCCCATTTTGTTTTGAATGTGGCATATTTTTCCCTCATCTTTTTAAGACAGCTAACAATTTGTTTTGTGTTAAGCCCTGTTATTTCTCTCATATACAAGTATATGGCTTTTTTATTAAAAATTTCTATTTGCTCGATATTAGTCATAAGCAGCAAGACGGCATCTAAAACTTTTTTCTCGTTATCTTTAAGGTTTAAGTTTTGCCAGTTAGAAACCTCCTTTAACAGAAGCTGCCAATACTCCTGTTCCTCTCTCTCCTCCACTATAGTTTTTATGCCTACGGCGGTGGTGGCCTCAACTTCTTTTATCATGGAATCATATTGTATTTCTCTTCGGCTTTTCAAGCTTTGCTTTTTAGCCTTATGGGTAAACCAATTCTTAGTCACGACTGAAAAATACGAGAAAGCTTTTGCTCCCTTGTCGGGATTGAACTTTCCGAGTATGGTAGTCAACCATATTTTACAGTCATCTTTATGAACATCAATATTTTGCAAAGAGGTAAATTTATAAGTATAAACAATCTTGTCAACCAACTCGTTGAAAGCAGGCTGTATTTGTTCAATATACAGTTTTGTCCTGATGGATAAGTCCTCGGTGGCGCAGTATCCAACAATTGCCTTCTCAGTTTCTTCTGTAAAATAATACTTTTTAGTTGATTTTTTGTTTGACTTTTTGGCTATTTTTCTGCGTGGCTTTTTATTCTTGTTCATCGGCATCTTCCACCTCCTCAAGAATATTATCTTCGAACGGGAAGATTTGTTTAAACTCATCAATTTCAGAGTCGATATCTTTGGTGTGTTGCATAAGACCTCCAAGGGTTTCATCCCCGTAAAACACATCCAGTTCGCACACTGCGCCTAAATGGTTTTTATAATTTTTTAAGGTTTGGCTCAAACCCAAGAACTGATCGTCTAGATATTTGAATTGAGAAAGTAATTCCCTTATATACCAAGCAGCAAAGACGTTTAAAATTGCACTAATAATAAAGAGACCCCAACTAATCATTTCTTTTTCCTATTCTTTAAGTTATTTTTTTCTACTTGCAACTCTTGCTTTATTTCTTTTATGGTGGAGTTTACAAGTTTTCCGGACTTATTTTTAAAAGTTCCGCCTCTTTTGATACTAATTGGAATACGCATAACCTTCTCTAAAGATTTCTCTTTTTTGCACTCTGGGCAGTTTTCCAAGCAGACCTTATACGAATGACGTTCTTCGAATAAATGACCGCACGAACTACACTCATAGGTATACCTGCCCACCGTAGTTACTCGATCTCAAATTTTGGCGGTGATGGGGTGGACTTAAAAACTGGCGGATTCGTAACATGTACTTCGTCGTTTTCCACATGTAGATCCCAATCGGCGAGCAACTCAGTAATGTCTGCCTCTTCGGCCAGACACTTTTGCAAAGTCATTAAAAGTGCCCCGATAGCCTGGTTTGATAATTTCATTTTTTTTCTCCTTTTACTTCATTGTTTAAAACTGCTTGATAATCTGCATCAAACATAATCTTTGCTAGTTCTTTGAATTTTGTCTTAGGTTCCCAGCCCAGTTTTTCCCTGGCCTTTTGTGGGTCGCCAAGTAATACAGGGACTTCGTGTGGTCGAAATAGTCTTTTATCTATCTTCACATATTTGTCAATATCTAAATCGGCATGATTGAATACTTCTTCCAGAAATTCCCTAACCGAGTGGGTCTCTCCTGTCGCCACAACATAGTCATCAGGACTTTCTTGCTGTAGCATGAGCCACATTAGTTCTACATAATCTCCCGCAAATCCCCAGTCTCTTTGGGCGTCAAGGTTTCCAAGGTGTAGTGTACTCTGGAGCCCTAATTTTATTCTGGCGGCGGCTAAGGTTATTTTTCTAGTAACAAACGTTTCCCCTCGTCGGGGAGACTCATGATTAAATAAGATTCCGCTTGATATGTGCATCCCATAAGATTTTCTATAGTTCCGACATATGTTGTGAGCGAAAACCTTAGCGCAGGCATAGGGTGAAGCCGGCATCAGGGCGGTAGTTTCCGATTGTGGAATCGAAGGGTTATCACCAAACATTTCTGAAGAAGACGCCTGGTATATTTTTGCGTTTGGGACAACAACTCTAGCAGCGTTTAGAATTCTTAAAGTTCCCATTACGATGCCTTCTACGGTATGTTCTGGAATATCAAAAGAGACCCGGACATGTGATTGGGCTGCTATGTTATATATTTCGTCTGGCTTGTATTTCATAAGAAGACTCCAGATAGCCCCACCATCATTCAAGTCATAATATTCTAAAATCAAATTAGGGTTTCCAAAAACGCTATCGATTCTATCAGTTGTTATAATTGAGGTTCTTCTCTTCAGCCCTATAACACGATAACCTTTTTCAAGTAGAAGCTCTGCAAGATATGAGCCATCTTGTCCAGTTATTCCGGTTATCAGAGCAGTTTTATTGTTTGTTGTACCAGTCATATGTCTCTTTAAATCCTTTCTTGAATGAAGTAAAATTATAATCCCCAAATATTTTAAGAAATTCTTTGTTACTTCCGTCTTTCCTATATTGCCCGTCTAATTTGTTATTGTATATAACACTTATTTTTTTGTTAGTAATGTTTTTTGCCTCAAATACCATATCATTTATCGAAATATTCTCTGGAGGTGTCACTAATAGAGGCTTAGATGAGTTATGAAGAATGAGTAACTCTGGAATGAGTTCGGCCAAGTCCTCAACATACAGTTGCTGCCGAAGGGGGGTTCCCGTGCCCCAAAATTCTAGAACGTCGCCGTTTTTTGCTTCAGACATTTTTTTAACTAATGCTGCAACAAAGTGAGAACGATTACTGTCATAACAGTCGTGTGGCCCGTATAGGTTAGAAGGGCAGAATGTAGAATAATTTAACCCATATTGTTTTCTATATGCGAGTGTTTGAACATAAAGCATTCGCTTAGAATATCCGTAAGAAAAGTTTGTAGAGGCTGGTGGTCCCGAGAATATATCTGCTTCCTTGAACGGATATTCATCAACTGTATTCGGGAAAGCACAAGTGCTTAGGCAGGAAAGAATTCTTGTCACACCAACTACCCTTGAGGCTTCTAGGACATTGGTGTTCATGGATACGTTTTTGTAAAAAAACTCTCCTTGTTTGGCTGCGTTCTCTTTTATGCCGCCGACAATTCCAGCCAAGTGAACAATTGCATCTGGGTTTATCTCTCTAATAATCTTCTTGGTCGCAGAGTAAGAAGTCAAGTCGCAGTCCGCAGAGGAAAGGTATACCCAATCTGGTTTTACTTTTACGAGGCTTTTACCTAAAAAACCTGTACCTCCGGTTACTAAAACTGTGCCCACTTGCTTTAGTCCCCTTTTGTCACCCGATAACTATCGCTATCAAAGTGTTGAGTAGAAAACTCAAAAAGCTCAGAATCTTCTGTTGCTATCATCTGGTGTCGGAGTCCTACTGGAATATGGAAGTTATCCCCAGGGTTTAGAGTCAGTGTTTGTGCCAGGCTGAGGTCGTCGTCAGTTCCAAAATGAATAGTCATTTGCCCGGATTGAAGATAGAATACTTCATCCTTTATTTTATGAAAATGCCAAGAGCAACGCTTACCCTTGCTGAAAAACAAAAGCTTTCCGCAATATTCTTCTTTGTTTACAATCCAGCGCTCCCAGCCCCAGCCTTTGGGGACGTGGGTCATTTCCAATGAGTTGTCATTTACCATACCGTTTTACCGCCGTCAATCACCATGTTCTCTCCGGTCATGTAGGAGCTAGCGTCAGAACATAAAAATGCTATTGCGGCTTTATACTCATTGATATCGGCCATTCTTCCCATAGGGATAATATTTGACAACTTTTTAACAAACTCTTCAGGATGATCATTAAAGACCCCGGTTGGGCTTAAGCAATTGACACGAATATTTTTGTTAGCAAAATAAACGGCTAAGTATTTTGTCATACCAATAATCGCCCACTTTGCGGCGGAATAGGTAATCGGTTTAACATTTTGTGAATCTTCTGGAATGCCAGGCTTGCGGTATATTCTTTGGTCTGGTGCAATCACACCCAAGTCAGAAGAAATATTTAAGATAACCCCTCCACCATTTTTGAGCATTTTATTAGCTGCTACCTGAGAGCACAGGAAAGTACCATTTAAAGCTGCGTCAATACCTTCTGCCCAATATTCTTCAGACATTGTTTCAAACCTTGAGTCAGGCTTGAGTCCGCCGCCTTTTTTGACCTTTGGGTCCTTGGCGGCATTGTTGACCAAAATGCTTATTTCGTTATATCTGGAGAATACTTCTTGGATTGAAGACTTATTTGTAACGTCCATATAATGTGCTGTCGCCGAATTTCTGCCGTAGGTTTTATTCAGTTGTGCTGCCTTTTCTAGCGCTCTATCTTCGTGGTGGTCAGTTAGCACAACTTTGGCACCGCACTCTATCAAAGCCTCGGCATGTTTTGGTCCCAACAAACCCCCAGCGCCGGTTATCAGCGCAGTTTTGCCGGATATATCAAAATAATCATGCACTCTTCTCATTATAAATCCTTTCAAAGATATTCTTATGCTGCCTGATGGTTCTTTCTTCAAACCCAGTTTGTCCTCTTGCGGTTTGCAGAGTGTACTTCCTATTATACCCAACTTTTTCTAAAGTGTTAAAAATACTATCAAAGTCTGTGTCTCCGCTCAAAGGTGGTACAGTTTGAGCGTTGAACGTTCTATCCTTGAGGTGGACGTTGCTTATTTTTTGAAATGTATTAAGAATATATTCTTCGTGGTTTAATCTTTCGGAGGTTATGTTTCCTGTATCATATGTTATCCAAAAGTTATCCCTGAGTGAGACTAGCTCCATAATATTCTGCCATGGCGTCTCGGCCTCGAAGGAGAAGTTTAACAAAGGATATTTGTCCGCATATTTTAAGATTCTTGAAATATAGCTCTTTCTTACTTTCTTATCTGATATCGAGCTTTCTTCCAAGAGTGGTATGGTGATCCACTCTATTTTATTTTTTATGGCAGCTTTACAAATCGGATCTAAGTTTTCACTCAAAAAATATTCAGAAGTGAATTCTTTATCCACAAGATTATCTGCGCAAAGGGAACTGATCTTATATTTCCCACAATCTTCGAAAAAGATAGGGTTACTATCAAAAGAAGATCGTGTTATTAGCCATTCTATATGAGAAAGACCTGCCTCCTCCAGTAGAGTAAACTCATGTCTCCAGTTGTCTGGGAATTCTTGTATGTGGTTGCCCACTGGTTTTAGCAGGCGTCCTTGAATTATCCCCAAAATCATTTCTTTTTAAACTCGTAGGGTGATGCTCCCGAAGTTGCTGTCGCATCCTTTGCATAGTCTCTTATCTGCTGTATAATATCGACCCCAACGTTAGAACTCCATTTATCCAGAAGTTCCTTGGTGATATTTCCCATTTTACCATCGCCGACGTCTTCGCCGCAAAACCGCATTACCGGAAGGATACAAAAAGGAGTTGCTGTCATAAAAGCCTCATCGGCTTCGTAAACGTCATAGGGTTCTATATTCTTTTCTTCGCAAGGTAGCCCAAGCTCTTCACATATCTCAAAGATATAGTCTCGGCTAATCCCCCGAAGAATATTCCTGCCCTCGGGAGTGATTACTTTTCCATCCTTAACAATAAAAAAGTTGTCGCCGGTACCCTCAGTAATAAATCCATCTTCATCTAATAAGAGAGCCCAGTTGTCAGATCCAGCCATTTGAGCTACTTCGATATTTGCCATCAAGTAATGTATTCGGCTTCTGTTTTTTACCTTTGGTTCCAGCAACCTTGCTGGTATATTTCTCTGAGAAGGGACCACGGCATTAATCCCTGTATCATACAAATGGGCCATAGATTGTACCGTCCACCTTAGAGGAAAGTCGGCGATAATAATATTGGGACCACTAGAAACGCCGTCTATGTTACCATCGTAAAGAGATAGAAGCCCACGAGTTACATCGATCATGATTCTATGTTCATCGTCTTCGCCATATAAATGTTCATTTTTTTCTATTGTTTCAAGTACTGCTTGTTCCATTTCATCAATGGTCATCTCGACAGGGATTCTCAGATACCTGATCGATGCATATAACCTCTCTAGGTGTTCTCTTAGTTTAAATTGTTTTTTGTTAAATGACCGGGTCATTTCAAAAACAGTATCGCCGAACATAAGAGCGGAATCATAAATAGATACCCTAGCTTCGCTCTCCGGTATAAACTTTCCATTCCAATATACTAATCTCTGACTCATCATTTCACCCTTTGCTCAAAAAGAAATTCACACATTTCCAAGTCGTCATATGAATCAATCTCATAGATCTTCCAAGGATCCATAAGACTGTATCCTATTGTACCACCTAAACGGTTATTATGTTTAGTAAGAATATTCGGTTTGAAGAGATATATTGAACCATTCTCGACTATCTGGCTTGACATATCCTGTCTTCTTTTTCTATTCTTGAAATCGTAGTTTATACTAGAGAGTTTGCCGCTGCTATTGTGGTGCCAAATGAAAAAGTCTTCTATAGGGCAAGCCGAGAATAAAGAGTCTAACTTATCACTAGTAAATTTCTCGATTGCAGAGTTGATATCTGATGTAGTTCTCAAGGGGGAGGTTGCCTGTAAAAAACAAACCGCATCAGGGAGGTCTTTTAAACCAGATAGTACATGCTTTAGGGCTGATTCTGAGGTTGAATCATCTCCTGAGATATCAGGAGGTCTTTTTACTGGGATTGCTCCTAGCTTTTCAGCTAAATCTAAGATTTCTTGATCGTCCGATGTTACATAAGTTTCCGATATATATTTGCTATTCCTTGAGGACTCAACGGAATATTGTAACAATGGTTTTCCCGAAAAAGCTATGATGTTTTTTCTCGGTATTCCTTTACTTCCGCCCCTTGCAGGGATTATTGTTATAATCTTCATTTGTTTTTAAATGCTCCCGATCGATGCCTAGCTATGGGGTCTTTTTCTTACCCAATATTCCGTTTCTTAAAATGTCGTTGGCTTGGTTGATTATACCTCCGGGAGAGTTCGCTAGTAAAGCGCCGTTAAGCAAATCTTCTGTCCACACTAAGTTCTTAAACATAAGTCTTGTATGATCTCTTGGTAGCCACGAAACAATATCCATTTTAAGTTTTTCCATGTTTACAGAAGCCGCAGCAAAGCGCTGTAGTTGCCCGTGCTTGTTACGGTTCCACCCCTTAAACCCAAGGTCCGGGATAGGTGTAAATACTTTTGGTTCCAGCAGCGCTCTTTCTTTAAATGGAATTTTGGACCTAACATTGGTTAGAGGGCTGGCAACATTTGTAAATAACAAATCCTTTTTCATACCCCCTACCATTGGCCATATCCCGCTATCTGTGCTTATAAACAATTTACACTTTGATATCATATACAACTCTTCTTGAATTGTTGTATTTTCTTCTAAAGCAAAATCAAAAATATTTTCATGCTTTGGGAACGGTGATTGATTTTTATCCCCGACTCTTACGACTTTATATCCCTCTTTCGCAAAATATAAAGCGATTACTTTAAATATTCTAGGGTCCACGAACCTTTCGGTTTCTTCCTCACTCCCAACATGCCGGTGATTATATGTTCCCCTTTCTCGAACATGCATTATAATCGCATCGGTTGGTAAATCTCTCTTAGGTTCATATAAGTGTTCTGGAAACTCCAAGGTACAGTCGGGTTCAAATTTAAGATCTTCCCAGACTGCGGGGTATGTCTTTGGGAAGGGATAACAGTTTGGCATATGGATATCTTTATAATAATCATCATCATAGCCTGTGAGAGTACGATCACCGTTGTGGAAAAACTCCACATTTTTTGGCTCGATGCCGGGTATACATAGGACAAACCACTTCTGAAATTCTGTTTCCACATATATCGTTGGGTCCGGGTCCGGGTTCCTCAATAAGTGTTTATAGAGCCCGATTGTATGTTCCGCAGAATTTCCTATTGAATTTTCGTGTCTCCAGATACCGTATTTCATTTTTTTACATCCTCCTTGTACTTATTCATTATCAGATCAAGCCCTTCATTAATCGTTGTCTTTTGCTTGAACCCTAGCAACTTTAATTTGGCTGTGTCTAGGTACATGTTCTTAACCTGTACAATATCATGAAAGTCTGTCGGCAAGACTGAAATTATGGTGCTCCTAGATTTAAGTTTGTTTTTGCAATATGTCATCAAATCTAAAAACTGATAGGGCTGGCCGGAGCCGATGTTTATAGTATCGTTAAGGTTTCCTCTGGTTATACAAGTATGAATTGCCCGGCAAACGTCGTCAATATAAATAAAATCTCTTATATTCTTTCCGCCATCGTATAAACTAATATCTCTATTGTTCACCAACTCGTTTATTAAAAACTGAAGGGCATTCTTTTTCTTGCTAACGCTTTTGTCGTCCTCGCCATAGACATTCGCTAATCGTAAAATACGATATTTTATTCCAAAAGTTTCACAATAAGATATTATAAGTTGCTCGGCACAGAGTTTGGTTATAGAATAAAATCCCTTTGGATTACAAACACTATTTTCTGTTGCTGGCAAGTCTTCAGTTTTTCCATACACAAACCAAGAACTGATAAAGTTAAACACGAGTCCTTTTTCTTTACAATTTTCCAGAACGTTCATTAGAGTAGACAAGTTTGTGTTTATGTCAAGATGAATATCTTCGAAAACATTATAGTTGCTTGTAGTGCTTATAAAGTATAAAACATTTTTTGACTTCGGGATATATGTCTGCCTGTCGATTACAGATACATCTGATTCATACATCTCACTAAACCGTGAACCTATAAACCCAGTTCCCCCGAATACAGAAATCATAAAGACCTAGTCAAACCGATTAAAATGTTTATTTATTTCTTCCACAAGTTTATATCGTCTATTCAAGAGCTTTTCCGCACTAATCGCTGCGGAACGCCTATTTGAAGCCTCTTCGTTTTTATTAATAGCAATGTCGTTATACTTTAGCCAAGTCACCCAAAGAGAAACAAACTCATTTACACAATCACTAAATTTCATTTTTCTTCAGTACTATATGTTTTTACCATTTTAAGAACAGAGTTTTTTTCCTTCTTGGAAATAACCTTTTCTACTTTGTCATCTAAGAGATTAGAAAGAGTGGACCTATTTTGGTTTAAAATATTCATTTTATTGTTTAGCTCCACATATTTTTCATCACTTAAATCTTCAGAATGTAGCTGTTCTCTGACTCTAAATATTTTCAAGTTTTCTACAGAAAGCTTGTCTACTAGATCACCTATACTATACAAGATATTCCCCTATGTATTTCTTAGTTTTTCTCTGATTGGCTTTTCTGTTTCATACACTGTTTTCTCAGGAGATCCCAGTGCTTCGGAGACAGTTCTTACATCCCGAACCAACTTCTGCATCTCCGCTATTTCGATTGAGGCAGACTGGTCAGAGCCATACATTGTTCTGTCTAGGGTTATGTGTCGTTCTAGAGAAGTTGCCCCCATAGCAACAGCTATTAAAGAAACAACCCTTCCAGTTTCATGCCCACTATACCCGATATTGCACTCAAACGCATCTCTCAAAGTGTTTATAACAAGTAGATTAGCATCCTTGTTTTTCATGGGATATGTACTATTGCAATGCATTAGCTCGAAGGGACAGTTTGCTATTCTAAAAATAGAAACCGCAGATGCGACTTCGGCAAGAGTACTCATCCCCGTAGAAATAAAAGTATGCTTTCCTTCGGATGCCACTTCTTTAAGTAAGGCGTGGTCTGTCAACATAGCTGACGCTATTTTATTATACTTGAGGTCAAATTGTTGTAGAAACTTTTGGCTTGGCATATCCCAGGCCGAAGCAAACCATTCGATTCCCAAGGATTTACAATAAGCGTTGATCTCCTTATACTCTTCTAGCCCAAACTCCAAACCCTCTTTTTGTTGGCGGTTTGTTGTACCCCAGGGACTCTCTCGGGGGCGGTCGAGGTCTTCCTTTGTATAGACCTCCTCTAGGGTTCTTTTTTGGAATTTAACTGCGTCGCAGCCAACCTCTGCCGCCTGCTTTATAAGATCCTTAGTAATCTCGATAGAGCCGTTGTGGTTTATCCCAATCTCGGCAATAATAAAAGTTTTCATCTTTCTCCTTTAATCAGCAGTTATCTTTTCTGCTTCGGTGAATATACCATACCATGGTTTTTTATACAAGTTAAGAATTTTGACTCCAGACATCTTAGCACTTTCTTCGATGATCTGCAAATCATTTTTTAAGTTTAGTGTTTCAGGACTATTTTTCCAGAAATCCTCGGGGGCAGGAATATCTTTATTAGCGTACCCCAAAGAATAATCTAAATCTAGTCCGGAGACATATATGTTTTTGAAGCCCATTATTATGGCGATGGCCAGCATATGTAAGGAAACAGTACATCCTGTACTATAATGTTTTTCATGTCCGCTTACTTGTTGAAGAAACTCCTGTATTGTTTTTCTGTTTTCTTCAATTCTATGACAGCATCTTCCCTTAATATCTACTCCGCCGGGCGTCCCCGAGAAGGGGGGGCTCCACATAGAGGAATTTTCTCCATAATAGGTGAAGTCGAATTTCTTGTGTTTATCATGATGTTTTTTAAAATTTGAAAGTATCTCAAGACACCGGTGGCCTTTAAAGTGACGTTGATCATATCCTAGATAATTAACCTCTAAATTTTTCTCAATAAAATCATAAGGAGTTAGATCAACAGAATCTGCGAAAATTATTTCAGATTTAAGACGATTCATGGCAAGGTAATAAGCGCTGATGGTGTCTACATTACTAGCCAAAACCCAATAGTTGGGCTCTGTGTCAAAAAAGTTAAACCAATTATTAGGAGAAAACCTAACAATCTTATTTTCTTTTTGAAGTTTTATAATTTCGTCCTTGTGCTCGTTGAGGCTGGGACCATGAGCGCAAACAACGGCTGTTTTTCCTTTCCCAGAACCAACGATGTCCTCTAATAGAAGCTTCACCATCGAAAATTCTCCCGGTAATGATCCACTATCCGTTGGATTTCTTCGTCAAAAACTTTAACTGGGCTCCACCCAAGCTCCCTCAGCTTCTTATCTTCCAGGGCGTAACGAATATCTTGCCCAAGTCTTTTATAGGAATAGTCAACATACTTTTCCCAGTCAGTATCCGCCCCATGAAATGATTGGATAACCTTCCTGGCTGTTTCAGAGTTCGTTTGTTCAAATCCTCCGGCGACGTTATAAATATTATTCTTTACCCCACAGTTTATGAGAGTTAAAACAGCTTCAGCCGTATCCTCCACATGTAGCCAGTTTCTAGTTGGTGTGCCGCTATCATGAAGGCGGACGTTTTTGCCCCTCATAAGATTTTTAACGATTAGAGGAATCAACTTCTCAGGATGCTGATACATCCCATAATTGTTTGTTGGTCTGACTATTAAATAATCTAATCCGTATGTTCTGGCCCAGGCAAATATTAGCATGTCCGAACAAGCCTTGGCGGCGGAATAAGGGTTGCTCGGCTTTAAAAGATCCTTTTCTGTGTGAACACCTGTTGAGATATCTCCATAAACCTCGTCTGTGCTTATGTGTAAAAAGATTGGTCTTTGGGTACAGTTCGATGGCTTATTCTTTAAAACATCTAAAAGGTTTTTTGTACCCGCAACATTAGTATCAATAAAACTATCGCTGTTTATGATACTATTCCCGACATGAGATTCTGCCGCAAAGTTAACAATATAATCACAATCACAAATTTGTGTTATATCCTTGATATCCTGCTTTTCAAATTTGAAGTTCTTGTGAGTATTAAATTCTTCTAAAAGACTTTCATTGGCTGCGTATGTTATTTTGTCAACCCCATAAACATACCAACCCAGTTTAAGGCACTTTCTAACAAAATGTGAGCCTATAAAACCTAGGCAGCCGGTAACATAAACTATTTTCATTTTTGTATGCCCTGCTCTACAAAGAAGTTGTCCAAAACCTCACCAATATAATCGAGCTTTTCGGTTGTTAGTCCAATATACGTCCCTAGAAAAAATGTATTTTTAGTTATAATATCTGCGTTTGGAAACCTTGTGACCAAATCGCCATAGTCTTCCCCATATTTTTCTGCGTATTCTCTATAGGCAGGGTGGTACAGACAATTTCCTGTGAAATAAGATCTTGTTTGTATTTTATTTTTTTCAAAATAACTTACTAAATCTTGTTTTACAAAAATATCATTATCTTTTACCGTTAACGCAAATCCAAACCAACACGGGTCTGCCTTTTCTGTAGCCTCGGGCAGCATAAAATAGTCTTCATATTTAGAGAATGATGTTTTCAGTTTTTTAAAGTTATTTCTTCGTGCTAAATCCATTTCTGGTAGCTTCTCTAGTTGGTGGAGTCCCATGGCAGCTTGTAGGTCTAGGGGTTTCGTGTTAAATCCAATCTCGTCAAAGACATATCTATGGTCATAAACTACCTTGCTTTTACCGTCGGATAGCCATTCTCTAAATCTATCTCCGCACGCTGTGCCAGATGTTACATCGCCAGGCTTTTTCTCGTTACAGTAACAAGCACGGCCCCAGTCTCTAAGACTGGCCAAGACTCTTCTGATTCTTGGTTCATCTGTTGCTGTAAACCCTCCCTCGCCCATTGTCATGTGGTGAGCCGGGAAAAAAGAACAAGTAGAGACAAGCCCGAAAGAACCAAGTCTTTTACCGTCGTAGAACGATCCAAGAGCGTCACAACTGTCTTCTAGAAATATCAAGTCATATTTTTCCACCAGGCTCATCAGCCTTTCCATATCTGGAGGATTCCCCAGAACATGGGCAAATGTGATTGCCCGGATTGATGGGTCAGCCTCAAGCGCCGATTCAACCTCATCCAAGTTAAGATTCATACTTGGAAGATCTACATCTACAAAAACAGGTTCGTATCCTGCCTGAATCATGGGGTTTATTGTAGTAGGGAAACAAACGACCGGTGTAATAAACTTTGATCCAGTGGGCATAAAATACTTCTTCATGAACGTTTGCTTACTCTTGAAGATATGTGCCATAAGAAGATTAGCGGAGCTTCCCGAGTTTGTTAGAACTCCGTGCTTTTTCCCGAGGTGCTTCGGGAATTCTAATTCAAAGTCTCTTGCTTTTTTACCAAAGATTAGCCATTCACTTAGCAGTATCTCTATGGCAGAAGTATACTCGTCGGAAGTGAAGTGTGGTCCAGAATAGTTTACCCAGTCCTCTCCTTTCACCCATTTCTCTGATTCTCTTTTTTCTGTAATGTAATCTTTTACAAGAGATAAAATTTGATTTACTTTTTCGGCTTGGTTCATTTGTCTTAAACCTCCTTTTTATATGATAACTCATGATTTTGTTTTTTTAAAGACTCAAACATATTTTTAATTCCCGTCTTTATTCCGATCAGCGGAAGCCCTAAGTTTTTTAACCTATATCCGCATCCACTATAAGACAGCCCCATCCCAGGTTTTATAATCTCTACTTTGTTTCTTGTATCGTCAAAAAAATCAGTATAGGAAGCGATACCGGAAAGTGTAGGGACCTTTTCATACTGGTAGCTTAAGTTGATATCCGTTGGGAGGTCACTCACCCTACCTATGTTTTTAATATAATGATCTACCACCAGCAACAAGTCTTCAATATAAAAAAAGTCCATGTATTTATTTTGGTGGACTACTATTTTTTTGCCCTCTAGTTTGTTTCTTATAGCTGAAGATATCATCCTGTCTTCTTTCTCCCCCTCTCCAAAGCAGTTGAATATTCTTAGGTTAATCCACGGCTTATGTGTGTCGAGGACCCTTTGGGAGATTATATACTTAGACAATCCATAAAAATCTGTTGGTACTGTATCTCCTAGGCTCCCCTCTTTTGCTAAAAATATGTCCGTCGCCCGATTATATTCTGCGCCACTTGCAAAGTTAACAAGTAGCTTAATACCCTTGGTACAACTATTAAGATTTTCAAACATTTTAAGATTATTGTAAAAATCTTCGGCCGTGTCTTCTCTGCCTCTTCGTCCGCCAGTTATTGCTGTGTGTAACAAAATATCTATTTGATTTTCAGAAAAGAATTTCTTTACGCTATTTTCATCAAGCAAATCTACTTCTTCTCTGGTAAGAGAATAAATAATGTGACCTGCCTCTGTGAAATATTCTCTCAGATTACTGCCGATAAAGCCATTGGCTCCGGTAATAGCTATCTTCATTTATATTTGCTCCACCAGCTTTTTCATTCCTAGCAGGGTTTCGTCTATTTCTGCTTGGGTTGTTATAATATTTTTACCCATTATCTCTTTGAATAGATCACAGATAATGGGACAGTTTTTTACAATTCCCCCGGACAGTAATAGGGAGTCCCCCTCAAACACTTCAACGTGTTTTTTATATTGATAAACATACGCCTTAATGAGGGACGCTTCAAGATTATTTTGAGTTAGGTTACTCTCAAGAAGGTTATAAATAGACCCAGCAGAAGAGCCAAAAACATTAAAATCAAAGCCGATTGTGGACTCTAGGATTTCGTCGATGCTATAGCTGTTTACCCGTTGCCAAAAGTTTTCTCTATAACCAATCTGTCTAAAGAAGTTTATATAACAATCGATTGCCCGGCCTGAGGGAATATGAGTTATCGTATTGAGGACTCTTCCATCAAAAAATCTTCTGTTATCTGTTTCAGGATTTATTTGTTTTGCAATAACGGAAACCTGAGAGCCTGTCCCAAGATTTACGGAGATTTGTCCTTCTGATAGTTCTGCGCCGAATAGGGCACATTGCATATCCCCTACCGGTGAATAGATAGGAATTTCTTTGTTATTTTTAACATACGACCCCACTATTTGTAACTCTGATACTGTTTCATTAAAAGAGGGGGACTCATATAAAGTTTCCATTATGTCAAGGTTTGGCTGCCCAGATATAATGTCATGTGTACCGAGCCCACAGATCATTGTATCGTGTGTCTTATTTGTAAACGACCCAAGACTATTAATCACAGCCTCTGGTAAGGTCAATATTTTGTATTTTTTCACTCCCAGCTTTTTCACCACATTGTTTATATTAAAAACAGGTATTCCTTTTCTAGGCGTTATCCCTGTTCTGCTTTTAATATTAGGGTTTAAAAATACCTCACCAGATTCATCTTTCCAGCTAATGTAGTCGGTCAATATTTTATTGTCGGAAGACAGGCAAAAACCATGCATTTGGCTACACATCAGAACAGCATCGAACAAGTGGTTCTTAAATATCTCTTCTGTTATATTTGAGACCTCGTTTATTGAAATTTCGTGTCTAGGATGTTGATATATGTTTTTTGGGCACTCAAACTTTTGAAAGTTATCAAGTTCCTCTTTTTCTTTGTCATAGGTGCAACATTTAATATGTGTTGCTCCATAATCTATAAACAAGTATCTCATTTAAAAAAGAATCTTAAACTTTCGATAACTTTATCTTTAAATTTTTCGTCTAACACAGATTCCTTAAACACGATTTTTCCAGAAGATGGGCAAGTAACAATTTTTATTGTATCCCCTAACACTTTTCTGTCTTTCTTTATAAACGAAAAAACCTCTTCATAGTCGAAATCTATATTTTTAAGATTTCCTACTAAATCAGATACTAGTTTCTTGACCTCTTGATTATGATTACCGGAAACCTCGTCAGCCACCACAAGCCCAATAGCAATAGCCTGTCCATGAGGGATAGAATATTTTGTAGCCGCTTCTAAGGCGTGTCCCACTGTATGCCCATAGTTTAAGGCTGTGCGATTCCCAAGTTCAAACTCGTCTTCTTCTACTACGGCTTTTTTAATTTTTAGGGCTTCTCTTATGAGCTTCTCTGTCTTCTGGCTCTTTAAGCCGCCATCCTCAACGCATTCTTTATAAGTCTCTAAAGACGCTGGGCCGGCCATATTAAAAAGTTTCAAAGCTTCTCCGAGACCAGATTTTATATCCTGTTCCTTCAGAGTACTTAAGAAATATGGTGCTAAATAAACTGCGGTAGGAGAAGAAAATAAAGCCAGTTGGTTTTTGGCACTCTCAAAATTAATTCCTGTTTTTCCCCCTATACAGCTATCGCACATTGATAGAAGAGTGGTCGGGAAAAATACCCACTTAATCCCACGCTTATATACGGCAGCCGAAAAAGCGGCTATATCCTGGGTTATCCCCCCACCAACCACTATGAGTTTTGATTTCTTAGTGAATTTTTTACTTACCAAAAACCTAACAAAGTCCAAAACAGTCTCAATATTCTTTTCTTTTTCTACGGCATCGATATAGTAAACACAATCCTCCGGGATAAATTTACTTGCTCTATAAAATAGATCGTAGACGTTCCTGTCTATCAAGAAAATATCCCCCGGTTCATATGCTATACTGATATCATTCGGGGCCGACCCAAACCAAACCCTATAGCTTTTGGGAACCGATGAAATGGTGAGCCCGTCCTCTTCCTTGTCTACTATTTCATATTTTTTATCGTTAATATGGAAAGAAGTCATCCCTCAAACCCCCCAATAGAATATCCTCCATCTACTATTATATCTTGCCCTGTAATATATGAGTTTTGATCTGAGCATAGGAAAAGGGCCACATTCGCTATATCCTGTGGAGTCGCCAGTTTCCCAAGAGGGATTTTTTGTTCCCAAGACTTTATCTTTTCTCTACTGTTATTCTTGGTTGTCATCTTAGTCATCACGAATCCGGGGGATAGTGAATTTACCTTGATATTGTCTTTGGCAAGTTCCAGCGCAAGGGTCTTAATCATACCGTTTGCAGCATGTTTAGAAGTGGTGTACATAAGCCTGTTTTTTCGGCTAAGGCTTCCGTAAAGAGAGGAAATATTTAGAATATACCCGCCGCCGTTGGCTCTCATATATGGTGATACCTGTTTTATAATATTGAAAAACCCCATAAAGTTTACTTTGAGAACATCGTTGAAGTCCTTCTCGGTAATATCTTCAAATGGTTTTACCGGGTTTATTCCAGCGCAGTTTATTAATATTTGGACTTTTCTATTCTCTTCCAAATCTGGTGGGCTCTTTAAATCGACATCGGCGCTGGTTGGCTTAATGACCTTGTGACCCATTAACTCAAATTTGGATGCTATGGCTTTCCCAATCCCTCCGGAGGCTCCAAGAATTAGAACATCCTTCATTACAATCCTCTTTTAAGAAATCTTTCTTGAACCTTTTTATTTTGATAATAATCGCTGTCAATATCACTTGCCAGAAGAGGTCCATCCTTTTTTATACTAGATCTTAGTTTGAACCCTTCCATGAATTCTCTTGAGGATAATTGTCCTTTTTGTAAAGGAACTGCAAGATAAACGTCCTCTATCTTAAGTTCTGTACCAAGTTCAATATTCTCTTTCAAATATATTCCTCTCATAAGTTTATCGAGATACTCAATCTCTCTTTTCTCGACAACCCTCCTCTTATTTTCAGAGCCTCCACACATTTCCTTTGCTTTATGAAAAGCTGTAAAATATTCATCAACTTGGTGAGGTAAAGAACAATATTTAGAAACAGATTTTTCGCTATCATCTGGATATGGAATATCTACATGTCTTTCCCACATCCTGGCTCCCTTTGCATACGAAATTAGCATAGAGGAATGCCAATCATGATATTCGTGAGTAGAGTGTCCAATAACAAGCTCAGGGTATCTCTTGATGAGGAAATCAATTTCGTTCATCTCTAATTCACAGTCTTCTGACGGGTAGTTTGAAACACAGTGGTTTATCGCTAGCGGAACATTTCTACTAGTGAAAAATTTGACCATGTCATCAATACTTTTTAGAGATGCGCCGCCAGTTGAAACAATAACCGGCTTACCTGCTTTTGCTAGTTTCTGTAGCAAAAACCAATCATTAATATCTGAACTTGCGACCTTTAATATTTCGCAGCCTATTTCTACTGCCCAATCTACAGAAGTTTCATCAAAAGCTGTGGCCATCGGTATACACCCAAACTTTTTAATCTTCTTAACCATCTTCGCATGTTGTGCTTTGGTCATTTTGGTTGCCAGCGTCTTGCTGGTATATCGTATATCTTTTCTGGTTTGGAAATCTTTATGGACGAAGTTGTCAACATCTCTTATCTGGAGCTTGATTGCTGCTTTGACATTATTTTGTCTAACAACTTTCCCGAACTCTTCAACAAGTTTGAAACCTCTTTGCATACTTCCCCAGTGGTTGTTGGCTATTTCTAGCACAAAAAGGTCTTCAAAAATCTCTTTATTTTTATTCATCATATATCCTAATATCGGTAAGTTTGCCTGGTTCAAACGTTCCGTCCTCTTTTAACTTTGCCATTACCTTTGGCTCGTGTTTTTCCCTAGGATCTGTAAAGACCTCACACAGGCATGGTCCCTCATTATAACCCATAACCTTATCTAATGTAAAGTTTATATCCTCATTAGTTTTTATTTGATAATATTTTATCCCATAAGCAGACGCTATTTTTTTCATATCGGGAAAAGAAACACCGCTCCCTTTATCGATAGCCACATGGCGGCCGTCAAAGAAAGAATCTTGGGTCAGACGAATACTCAAATAACCGTCATTATTTATTATGAATATTTTCATAGGAAGTTGGTGATGTACTACTGTTTGTAACTCTTGAATATTCATTTGTATACTTCCATCGCCCTCTATACAAACAACCGGTCCTTTATTAATAGCAAAAGATGCACCTATTGCCGCTGGAAGTCCATACCCCATAGAGGCGCAGCCAACATTCGTGAATAGCCGTTGATTTCCCTTTAACCTTGCCGTTTTAAGGGTGACAACGTGGGCGGTGCCGTCAGAAGTTACTATAGGTGTATCCTCGGGTGTTTTATGACAAAGGGACTCTATAAAACAGTATGTGCTGGCATAATCAGTCTTCTTTCTGTGTTTTTCGAGAATTAACCTTTCTGAACTGCGGATTTGTTTACACTCTCGTAGCCATGAGCTTATATTCTTTTCGTCAGTTAATCTTCTGTTGTCTATAGAAGATAAAAAATCTCCCGCATCAGAAACTATTTTTTTATCAGCTATAACATTGTATTTATTCATCTCGTTTTTATCGATATCAACAAGAACCTTATATGCACATTCTGCAAAAGAGTCATATTTGTATCCTGTCATTTTTATGTTAAGCCGGGATCCAATAGAAATAAGCAAATCAGATTTTTGTATGATTTCGTTCGAAGACGGTTGTCCTAATACCCCGAACCTTCCCATATAATGTTTGTAATCATCGTTAACTATATCCACCCCCGAGTGCGGTCCTGTCATAACCGGTATATTATTCACCGACAAGAAGTTCCTCAAACGGTGGACGGCCTTGCTTCTCCGTATTCCTGATCCTACCACAACCACGGGTTTCTTTGACAAGCGAAGCTTTTGTTTAATAAACTCAATATCGGAAGGGGTCGCAATTGGTCTCTCCGGCGGGTCTGAGAATCCCTCCAGAGAATCTTCGTTTATCGAAGCACCTTGGATATCCAAAGGGATATCTATCCAGACTGGTCCTGGGCGTCCCGTTGTTGCTTTGACATAAGCCTTCTCTAAATGATATTTTATTTCGTTCTTATCCTCAATCATCACGGCATATTTTGTGATAGATTTTACCACAGAGATTATATCAAATTCCTGATCTCCGATCTGTCGGCAACCAGTTCCAGCAGATAGTTGACTCGTTGGAACTTGTCCAGAGATATAAATAACAGGAATTGAATCAAGCCAACTTCCTAAAATTCCTGTTAAGGTGTTTGTTCCTCCGGGTCCGGTGGTGACTACTACTGCTGAAATCCCTCCCATTCTAGCATCACCCTCGGCCGCCATGGCAGCCGCTTGTTCGTGATGAGTGCAAACAAAATTAATATCGGACTTCCCTATCGAATCTATCAGGTGCATACTACCACCACCAGAAACAGTGAAGATATTTTTAACTTGACTTTTTTTTAAAAACTCAATAACATAATCAGAAACTTTTGTCACTCTTGCCATTTAGCTCTCCAATAATCTTGGATCATGATATCATAATCAAAATATTGCTTTTCACCGTGGACCTTCCAAGTACATTGTTTGTTGTGGAGTTGATAGAAATAGCCTATAACTTTTGGGTAAGGAAATATTAAGATGTTGTTATCCGCAAGATTGCAGAACATATCATAATCTTCGGCACCCCGAAGCTCTTTTTTATTATCGACATGTGCCAAGGGTTTTAAATATTTGTGAAGATCCCTATGATATACAACTGCCGGGGTGTTAACTGGGGATCTCTGTATACACAGGCTTTTGAATTCTTCTATATTTTTGTAGTTGTATACCTGATCTGCTTGTTTAAAGTTATCTAGCATTATTGAGATACCAGATTGAAGACATTTGATTGTGTCTCTTCTCGGTGATATAATACTTGAGATTGTGGATAGATAATCTGTAGATATATAATCATCCGAGGCTATGAAAGTTATATATTCACCAGTTGTATTATTGAACGCATGATCGAAGGCTTCACGATATGAATTTTCATAAATATTTGGTATATCAACTATCTTTAATCTTTCAGGATGTTTTTCTTGAAATTTATCTAATATTTCTCTTGTAGTATCTGTGCTCTCATTATTGTATGCAATAATCTCATACTCGTTATAATCCTGTTTCAATATAGAGTTTAAACATCTTTCTATGTGTTCTTCCGAGTTGTAACAGGGCACTACAACTGTTATTTGTATGTTATTATTCATACCCAGTCCGTTACGTTCATGTTTTTATCATCGATGAACAAATCATAGTATGGTTTGCCAAACTTTATATCATGAAACTTTATTCCCCACTCAAGAAATTGCTTTCTAGTCAAATCTGACCAATCAAGACCTGTGGTTGTTCCTCTTGCTGTCCAGTAAATGATTGTGTGCCCGTCTTCATATAGAGAATTTGCTTTTTTTATGTTTTTGGAAATCGGCTCGGCTTTTGTATAATCTCTAGGGTGTTCATCAGTCTCGTAAGGATGATGACAAATGGTCTCGTCAATATCAATATAAATTATCATAGTTTTTCCATTGCCATGGCCCGATTAATATAGGTATGATTTTTTTGTATGTTACCTATATTTTTAATTTTGTGCTCAATTATTTCTTCTTTGGATAAAGATAAAAATTCCATAACGTTCTCAACCATCTTTCTTGGGTCGTTTGAGGTATAGACATCTGGGAAAGTGTCCTTTAATTGTTTAATATCATCACTTATCATTGCTCCACAAAGCCCTAAGGACTTAAAAGTTCTCTCGTTCGTATCCAGTCCAAGTTCTCTTTGATAGGCATCATGAATATTTAGAGATAAGGCGCTGGTTGATAGTATCTTCTCTTCCTGCTCGTGTGATAAGTTTTGGTTTATAAAAAATCCACACTTAAGTCCAGTACGCTCGGATGCATCTTTAAACGCCACAAAGTGTTTTATCATTATTTGCTGCTTCTCGTTAAAACCATTATTTGCTAAGCCACCTATAAAACAGATGTCGAAAAAATACTTATCGTCTATTTTATTTTTATAGTTTATATTATCAAATGCTAATTTTATTGTTGTTGGGTTATTCCACCCGTTATGAAAGTCAGTTACGTCGCCATAAGTCCACTGGTACACATTTCCTAGAGTATTAATAATTTCTCTAACAGCAGGGGGGCAAAGTGATTGAAAGTTAGGATGTTTCCCCCATGGATCAGGAAATTTTGTTGGTTGAACATATAAGTAAACCCTCTTGGCCTTTTCTAATATCTTCAAGTTATCCGTGGAAACAGTCCCATCTGTTGTCATAATGTGGTAGTTATCGTCTTTTATTTCTTCTAAATTATCAAAGTACTTAACCTCGTACCCAAGCCATTCCCAAGCCGAAGCATAACCTCTATAAATCCAGTAACCGGCACCGTGTTGTGGTGGGTGACTCTTAATATACATTTTTTTCATGCTAGATTTTTTCAATTATATCCAAAAGTTTAGCTAATCTTTTTGTAGATTCATGCTCTTTCATAAACCTATTATATCCGCATTCGGAGATTTTTTTAATGTGGTTCTCAAATTTTAAAATAGACTTACATTTCTCTAACATCTCATGATCACTTTTGAAGGTTATTATTTCCTTGTCTATCTCAAAATATTCTTCTATTCCTTCATGGTACTCGGTTAATAGCAGTGTTCTTGCGGCTGGGATTTCAAACATCCTTGCCTTCATTTGAGTTTTCGGAGGATTAGAATTTGTATTCATACTAAAATTCAAACCTATTTTTGATTTTGCGTGAAAATCCAACATGTCTTCGTGAGACAATCCAGAAAGAAACTTAACCTCTAATTTGTTGTTTCTAAAAATGTCTTCCATCAAAGTTCTTTGAGAGTTGCCACCGCCAACAAAGGAAATGTTGTGTTCTTTGTTTACTCTGCCAGGATATAAATCTATATTAGAGTGCCACATCCCTAATATAATATTGTTATATCCCTCTTCCTTAAACTTCTGTAAATATTCTTTTTCCGGGGTTGAGCAAACTGTAAAAATCTTACATGCATTTTTTGAAAAGGATTCGAACCTCCAAGTATCATCGCAAAACCAGTTGAATGTTTTTGTTCGTCCTGAATGTGTTTCTTTAAAAATCTGTTCCCATGGCTCATAAGGAGTCAGATTTCTGTCTCCAGTCATACAACAAAAGATTAAATCAGGCTTAAACGACTCTAGAACTTTTGAGAAATCTTTCTCATATGGGTCTACAGTATCATAAAAATACACCTCATGCCCAAGCTTTTGTAATGGCAAATAGACATTCCAATATCCACCATCAATCCGAGGACCAGAGGGTCGTGGATAGGTCTTATTAATGACTAGAACTATTTTCATGATAGTACTCTTACAATAGTATCAACTATTTCAATTTTCTTTTCTCTCATTCTATCAGCAAGGGCCAAACCTTTAAGCTGAAACCATTCCTCGCTAGTGGCTCCAACATTCTTGTTTGTGACTATTCTCATACCAGCGATTCTAGCCTCTACAATAACCCTACATAATGTTTCTAAAGTTTTTGGTAAAAATATGAAGGTAGAGTTGTCTGTTAACCTGCTTAAGAATTCCTTATACGGGAGATTCCCGACTAAGTCATAAGGTATTTTGTTTGCTGAGCAATATGTTAATACTTCTGACGTGTTTTTTATCGGATTTGTAGAACTCCAAATTGAGTACTTTTCGGATTTGGTTTTTTTTTCTAAATCTGTAAGAAAATCTAGAATTTCGTCGCTCCATAAATTACCACCAAGATTGTGTATGTTGTCTATCTCTAGATTTCGAAATGCAACCTCTTTGTGAAGCTTGCTTTGACACAAAACACCAGATGCTTTTTTATAAAAGTCTCTATTAATAACTTGGTTTTTAGGGGCTAAGTAGTTTTGAAACCCGGAAGGGTCCCTAGTGAGAAGATATTTATGATCGTGTTCATAAATTAAATAAGATGTTCTTTCAGAGAATTTCTTTTTACACTCTTCCGATAGTCCTATAAAATTTCCTATTATGAACTTTGATTCCTTATTTTCTTCTATAAAGTCTCTGGTGATTTGGGTAGTTCTCTTCTTTTCTACCGAAAATCCTCTTTTACAAAGGAGGTTAATAGCCTCTTCATTATTAAGCTCTCCTCCTCCTTGTATATCTTCGGCAAATACATCGGCGACGAAATATATTTTATCAGTCATAAACTTCTAAATTTTTAGTTATCTCTTCCAACCAAGTTTCTAGTTCAAACTGTTCTTCTGGCGCTACTTCACAGATTGAGTCATCATACTTCTTGTAGATAATATCTTCATGAAATTCTTTTCTAAGGTATTCCTGTAGTTGTAGTGCGTTTTTCTTGTTAAAGGAATATGACTCCGTTGCCTTCCTTAAGTTTTTCTTAAAAGATTTCTCGTCAGAATATGCCCATTTTGAGTCTTTGTTAATTACATTTTCCCAGACTGCATCTTCTTGGACTTCTTTTAGAATAAACTTTGTTTTCATAAACATGGGTTGCTTTTTAACCCTTTTTGATTCCTTATTGGTCACTGGCATGTAGAGAAAATCAACATGTCCGGACCAGGCAGGGGCTATTACAGGAAGTCCGCTATATGCTGCTTCGAACAACGGTAATCCATATCCCTCTCCTCGGGTAGTAGTGACATATGTTTTTATTTTTTCGTTCCGGTACAAAGAATGAAGCTCTTTTTCAGACAAGTTTCCATGTAATAAATATACTTTGCATTTCCTATCTTTAATAGGATTTAGCATGCTTTTAATACTCTTGGCCATGTGATCTCTGTCCATGACTGAATTGTTTATTTGGTTAGTCTTAACTACAAGTCCTACATTCTCGTTATCTTTAAACTCTTCCGCAAACCATATTACGGTTTCGTGCAAAGCTTTTCGTGGTCCCGCTTGGGCAACTGTCAAAAAGTTGAATTCAGTATCAAGCTTTATATCAAGCTTTGTATTGTCCTCCAACAGATGCTCTTTGACCGGATATCCAATTATGTCCATGGGAACTGTACAAGTAAGTTTTCCCAAAGGCTGATTTGTTTTTTCATCTATAGCTGTATATTCAGATTTCTTGAATGAGTTATATGAATGTTCTGAAATTACGATTACTTTGTCCATAACATTACAGTGCTCTATCCAAAGGCCGCTAGCTCTATCCGTTTCTATTCCCGCTGTTATTCCTATATTTTTCTTTGCAAGTGATTGCCATTCATTAGGTATTAGTACTTGTACAGAGATATCATAATCGCCCTGAAACATCTGCTGCTTTTGTATACAGCGCATCATAGCTTCATGTTCTTCTGGGTTGTGTGCGCTACTATATGACCAGCTTGTTTGTCCCCAGCCTGTTGGTCTTACAAAAACATCATATTTTTCTGGATGTTTAGCTAAAGAGCGATAAACACATCGAACATGTTCCCCATACCCGCTGCGGCTAAATAGGGGTCCAACCAAAATTACTTTTCTCATATCTCTATACACTCCCACCTGTTATCATGGTTTTTTCTATTTTCCCAAGATCCATATTTTTCATATACACCTTCCATTGCCTCAACCCATTTTTCCTGAAAACTGAGGAAGCTATAATTTTTTTGAATATGTTCCGCCCCAAGGGCACCTAATTTCTCTCTGTCTTTTTTGCTCATTTTATACATTTTGTATATTGCATTAACAACATCTTCGCCGTTTACTCGGTCTTCATATATCCACGGGACGCTGAGTGAACCTATAATTGCTTTTGAAGCTGGTTCTAGACCTACTCCAAAAGTATTTTTTCCATCGGTAACTTGCTCTTGGAGTCCCCCGGTTAAGGTTGCAATCAATGGGGTACCAGAAGCCAAAGACTCCATGGCCGATAACCCAAAGCCTTCAGCGTCTGATATGCAAATAGTACAGTCAGCTATGTTATAAAGTGTATTCATCTGTTTTGGTGGGAGTTTATCTTTCGAAAACATAATCTCTCCGTTTTGCAGCCCAAGTTCATTGGCAATGAATTCTAAAGGCTGTCCATTAGGATCATTAATGTCTGTATGCATTAATAAGCAACATTTTTCCCGATCTTCTTTATCCAACTTGTCAAGAAAATCTTTATACCAAAATATAAGACTTCCGCTTTGTTTCCTTCTTGCATTTCTGCTATTAAAGAAGAGAATAAATTTATCTTCTATTCCTTGAGATCTTCTTGCATTTTTCAGAAATGCTATTTCGGTAGGGGTACTAAGCTTCCGAAATACCTCTGGATCTACTGCGTGAGGAAGATAGATTTCTTCAACTTCCGGTGATACCGTTCTAACAATATCACTTGTAACTTTTGAAATCGTTGCGATTAAATCATTTGAGTTATAAAATCTGCTATTATAAGTTGGATATGGGTAATTGTCCCACACATGATAATATACCATGGGGACATTTTCCCTGATCTCATCCTCCATCTGCCATAACCACTCATAAAACCTTGGATCTGTCATAAAATAAACAATATCTGGCTTCCATGCCATAAGATGGCCACGAAGTTGTTCCGGATTCGAATATCCGTCCACGGGTACGATGATCCAGTCATCTCCCCACTCCTCTGTTTTTGAAGGACTATAGTTCGGATGCTTGATGGCACCCCCCAAAGACAATATTTCAAATTTCCCTGTTTTTAGCAAGGCTTCGATCATATATTTTGTTTGTGTTCCTACTCCCGAAGGCAGTAAGGGGTGATCACTAATTGTTAAAATTCTTATTTTTTTATCTGTCAAAGTTTTTCCTCCTAAGAACAATGTTCCGTCTGGTAAAATTCGCAAGTGCCGAAGCGGTCTTTGCAATCTGTACAGGCAGTACGGTTTTTGATATAATTTTTCTTATTAATATTGTGTAGTGCTTTTGTCAAGGTGTTAAGGGCATCTGTCGTTCTTTTTTTCGCTGCCGTCACCCTGACAAACTCTGCCTTCTTCCCAGCCTTGGCAGTTCGCTTCAATAAAACGAAGTGACAATCTACATCTTTGGGGTCTACATCATATTTCCGAGACCAAAAATGCTTGTAGTAAACCAGTTGATAGGAGAGGATGGTGTCGCTCTTCTTTTCACGCTTCCATCCCCAAGAGCAGGTCTTCCAATCAATCAGGTGGACCTTCTTGTCTTTCTTGGACATGACCACGAGGTCGATGAAACCTTTAAAGTTTTTTTCTGCTTCCGTGAATTCGGTGATGGGCTCATAGAGTTGTTCCTCTGCGGCCAACACCTCCCAGTCCTCACCCAGCTTGCCGAACTTCTCGGTCAGGCAGCGGTAAAGGTCGGGAATGATTTCTATTCCACTTACAAGCCACTCTTTGAGCTTAAAATCACGTTTAGCTCGTTGCTGCTCATCCTCGGGCAGCGCCTTGAGTTCTTTCAAGAATTGCTCTTTAACCAGCGCTTCGATTGTACCTGAGCCCCTGTACTTTTCGGGGGACGTCAAAGTAAGTTCGCAAACCGTATGAAGGGCTTTACCAAAGGCTGTAAAAATGTTGCCTTGGAACTGAGTTACTTTGTCGATGTAAGTGAGTTTGTGGTAGTGAGGGCAAATATGCCAGTTCTTCCACTCGGAGTAGGAGATATGCTTTCCAACCAAATGTAACCTTCTTTCTTAATATTCGCTATGATTGTGAAGCTCTGTGATCTTGTCATAGAGCATCGGGCTAATTTTTTCAAGGGTATCTTGCTTCCCTAAATAGTAAGCTTCGAAGCCAGTCGCAAAATATTCTCTTAAAGATACCGCAGCGTAAGGGCGAATAAAGAGCCCCGTGGTTATTGATCTTAGCATATTTGGGCCTACACGCTTATAGAGAAAAACGTCGTATTTCTCATTAAATTTTAGGTTATCAAAATCATATTCGTCCACCCAATATCCCTCAGACTGTAATTCAAATCGAAGCTCGTGGCGTTTTCGTCGGAATTCCCGGATTAGAGCTTCATCACTATAAATTAATTCAGGAAAAAGAGTCTCCATGTGGTGTGCGAATTCGTGAACAATATCGTCCATCAGGTCTTTTGTATTGTCTTGGCGGTTTGTAATATGAAAAGTACCAGATCGATATACCGCATTAACATCCCTATCATCAAACTCTTGGGTATGCCCGATTTTTATCCCCTTTAAACTATTAAAATAGTGAGATGGAAAGTTATTCTCTAAGGTCTTAAAAATAGACGCTAGATCAATTGTGTCTGGGGTCGGTTCAAGTTCTTGTACATCTATATTTCCGAATTTGAAATGTCGGGTTGTATCCCGAACTTTTTCTAAAATGTATTGTCTCATAGAATTTCAGCCGCTAAAGTGGCTAATTTTGACCTCTCTCCTTTATAAAAGGTAACATGACCAGAAATATTATACTCCTTAAACTTTTCTACAGCATGAGTTAAGCCGTTGGATACGGCGTCAACATAAGAATTGTCGATTTGCTGAATATCTCCTGTTAACACTAATTTAGTCCCATGTCCTACTCGTGTTATTATAGTCTTTAATTCGTGGGCTGTTAAGTTTTGAGCTTCATCTACTATCATAAAAGCATTTGAGATAGAGCGACCACGAATATATGTCATGGCCTCAATTTCTATTACACCTTGTTCCATTTGCATATGTAAAGCCGTTTTATCCCCAAACAAGAATTCTAAATTATCCCTGATTGGGGCTATCCATGGCATCATTTTTTCTTCTATAGTTCCTGGCAAAAATCCGATATCTCTTCCCATGGGCTGTACAGGGCGTGTAATAATCAATTTATCATATCCTCCCTGAGATTTAGAGCTATGGAGAACTTGCTCTAGTCCACAGGCTGCCGCTATTAGTGTTTTACCAGTTCCTGCCTGTCCTGTCAAGGAAATTATTTGGATACTAGGGTCAAATAAAAGGTCCATGGCATATTTTTGTTCTTTATTGTTGGCAGAAAGTCCCCAAATATCATTATAAGTATATATTTTTCTTAAGGGAGTACTATAATCTTTAAAGCGGCAAATGGCTGATTTCTTTTTGTCACTTTCCGATTTTAAAACAAGATATTGATTAGGGTAGAGTTTCTCTTTTTGTTCAGGAAGAAGCACCTCGATATCATTATAAAAGTCTTCCACAATCTTATCAGCCACCACAATTTCATCAGCCCCATCAAACATCTTATCAATGGATGCGACAGCTTGTTGAGGTTGGTAGTCAAAAGTTGGTATACCAAAAGAATCACATTTGACCCTCATATTTAAATCACGAGAAACGACTACTATGTCGTGACCCTCCATTTTTAATCTTATTGCAACTGCAATAATCTTATTATCAGAGTCCTCGGTGTCCATTCCGGCCGGCATATAACGAGGGTCATATTGTGCTACAAATAATTTTCCCCTGCCACTTCCAAGCGGGACACCGACCATTAGGCTACCCTTTACTCTTAACTGATCTAGGGCTCTATTAGTTCCTCTTGCGTTTAAGCCAGCCATATCTTGTCTATGTTTATGTCTATCAATTTCGTCTAAAATTATACTTGGAACGGCAATATTATTTTTCCCGAATGAGAATAATGATTTAACTTCTGTTAAGTACACATTAGTATCTAAGATTAGTGTTTTTGTCATGAGGTCCCTCGTATAAAGCTTTAATACTATAAATAGATTCTAGGCAAAGAAAAAGCCGCCTAAAGGCAGCTTCCCCTGGTGGAGGTAGGGAGAATCGAACTCCCGTCTTGTCTAGTTCCGCAGAAAGGTCATTCACAAGGTTAGAACTGTTTTTTTCGTCGGACAGACCACTTGACTAGATCATTTTATTACGGCTAAAATAATCAAAAGCACTAAGGACACCCAAATACGGCTTTCTGTTTATTGGCTGCCGTCGCCTCAAGAGTGGTCAGGTTATTAAGCCGCCATCTCCATGTCAAAATCGTTATTTGCGATTATGTTGTTAAGCGTTTTTAGTGAGCCACGCTTCCCTCACCCTTGCACCTTTTCTACTTTCCCATCAATCGATACCGGTTACCCCCATTAGTAAGAACACTATACAATACAACGTTAGACTTGTCAAGTTATTTACTCTTCTAAATATGCTAGCAGAAGTAGAAAGGTAGAAAGGTAGAAAGGTAGAAAGGTAGAAAGGTAGAAAGGTAGAAAGAGTAGTTTATAGTTATGAAGGTTGTTTAAACGCTTGCAAGCTTATTGTACTGGGATTTATGGAAGTGTTAAGCTTAATTTAACTTATGGCTGCGGTATCAACTTCTTCTGGTTCTAAGTCGAGTTCATCCTCGCCGGCCGCCTCATCATATTCGGGAGTAGTAACATCTGGGAGTTTTTCTGTCAACTCATCCTCGAATTTATCAAAGTAAAGCATCAGGTTAGTTAGGAGATAGTCATAAAACAGTTTCTGATCCTTTTCGTCTGCCAGCATATCATAAGCATCTACAATTTGTTTTTCTACTCTTTTAAAGCTTTCAGAGGCAAAATTTCTTCCTGTTTCATTTTGCCCTTCTAGCTCAGAACCGAAGTCGGGCTCATCCTCTGCTACGTCTATATCAATAAATTCACCCTCAACACTTTCGCCGGAACCATCTTCAGGATCAAGATCAACAACCATTTTTTCTAATAATATTGATTTGTCTATCTCATAAACAAAGGCTTCATTCTTCTCGGCGGAGGTGAAGGTTTCGATAGGGTTTAAGGAATTCTTTACAGCATGGATTATATGGTTTCTAAATGATTCTCTCTGTTCTGGTGCAGTTGTAAGCATTTTATAATCGTCTTCAAGTGTTGGGATTATATTTTTAAGGAGATCCGCCAATACATTAATTCCTGTATGTTCACTGGCCTCCTCTGTGCCTGTTTCCGTTTCTAGCAGCTTCCGAATATGTTTTCTTAGGGCATTTTCAAACAACTGTTGCTTTTTAAAACTATTTAGTATCCTTTTCCTGACATGCTCACGAAGAAGATTTTCAGCAATTAACTTTTTTCTATTGATAGTTTTCATGGTATTCTAATTATCTCCGCCGTTGGCGTTTTGCTCTTTTGACCCGAGGTTTTTTTTGAGTTCTTTTTTTCCATGGATTAAAATCATTAGTTTTTCCGTCGCCAAAGGCTCCTAGCGAGCCCTCTATACCACCGCCTGCCATAGCTGACATTTCTTCTATGGTCGCATCGACTAAATTATTAAGGGACTCATTTGGTCTTACTAAAATATTATAAGCTGCCTCTCTCTCTTCTGCGTTTAAATGCCGAGGGAGGTTCGCCTTAAACTCATTTTTTCCTTCCTCCCCTTGCATTAAGAGATTCCTCATATCAGTCCCGCTTACGCCCCCCGCAAAAAGTGGAGTTATTATAGGCTCAACACTAACACCAGGGTTATGTCTCTCCGCATAAGATTGGGCTCTATCAAATCTTGTATCGTCGGCATCTTTTTCGCTCTTCCCCAGGAGAGCAATATCTCCCTCCTTAAACACGGAGTTATCTGCTATTAGTTCATAAACATCTCCAACAGGAGAAGGAGTTGAACCGGCCTGGACTTTAATCTTTGGGAAATCCTTGGTATAAAGTTCCCATAGTTTAATCGCCATATCTACAGTCACAGGAGGTCTTGATTTTGTAGAAACAATTACTCTCACCTCATCTACCCCTTCTTTATTCGCAAAATGTTTAGCTAACATAAAATGACCAGCGTGAGGAGGCTTGAAACCTCCTGGGATTAAGGCAATTCTTTTGCCTCCTCTGTCCGAAATAACTTTCCCTCTGGTAGATAAACCTTCGGTGGCCAAATGTTTATCTTCAGTACCATACCTGAACATACCTAAAATCTGGTTCAAGGGAGCAAAATTTCCAGCAAATTTGTATGTATGTCCATCGTAATCAAACACCAAAGCCTCGACAGGAGTAGTTATCATGGACATATCTTTAATTTTGTTTAACTGTCTTTGCATTATTTCAACAGCTTGGGGGTTCTCGGGTCCCATCGCTGTGATTTGATTGACTTTGTCAGATAATATTTTTCTCAGTCTCTCTACTTCAACTCCAGTATCCACAATAAATCTACTTTCTAATCCCTTCAGAATCTCTACAGTAAAATCATGAACTGTGGACTCAATAGGCGAAATAGCATCTTTTAATATCATTTTTTTTGATGCGATTATTGATCGTAAATCAAGTAAATCTTCTTTGGGAAGAGTTTTCTTAATTTTGTTCAAGCCAATATTTCCCTCCATATCAAGAAGGTATCTTACAATTTCTTCTTTTTTCTCTTCTGTAAGATTTGCCTCGATACCATTCATCAACCTAGAGAACATATATTTTTGAACTGTAGCGTCGTCTGAAATTCCCTCGCTCCTAAGGGCAATATCTATTTGTGTTTGGGCTGATTTCAGAGCCTCATCATTCTCCAGCTTTTTCAATTGAATAATGGCTTGGCGAACTAATGAAAATTCATGGTTATTTAAAGACTTTTGCATTTTCCCTAATGCATTGTCCAGGGTGTCTAAAGCACCTTCTGGAATTTCTTTCTTGTCTCCGGAATCTCTATCAAAAATAAAGTGTCCAACCCCATGTATTTTTAAAGTTTTACCATCATAGTTGATCACATTTTGAGATCCGGGGTCCATAATCTCTGCATTATACCAGATATCAGTGTTGGGCCCGAAGATTGCTCTTTTTTCTTCATTGGACAAGGATGCTACGGCTTGTTCAAACGCACTAAATCCTCCTGTAAAAGCTTTTTCTAAGTTTCCTCTGCCAGCAAATTTTAGAGCTAATTCTGTTGCATCCAAACCACCTGCTTTTAAGTTTCCTTTATTCCTTGCTCCTTTAGCTTTACCATCAGAAATAGAATATGACAAGAATAGATTTTGTCCATCCACTTTTTCTTCTGTCTTTAACTCTCCGTTGGAGGCAGCCTCCATAATCTCTTTCATTTTAGAAAATGTTAAATCAGAATTATCATAAAGATGATCCATATGTCCGGCTACACCACCCATCTATTTAGACTCCTTATTTTCCTCTATAATTTTAAGTTGCTCTTCGAGATTATTCACATGCTCTTCCATTACACGGAAATGCCTTCTTAGCTTTACAATATTTTCTTTTGCAAGCTGTAATCTATGAGAATCTCTTTTACTACTTGGTCGTATCTGTTCAACCAGATCGTTCAACGATTGCAAATAAGTTTTTGCGTTGGGTGTTGCTGACTCTCTTAGTAGAAATTTCTTTGTCATATTATAAAGTATATCTTTCATATATTTTCTCTTCGTTCGTTGTTTATCATATCATGGAATCGATATTTAAGCAAGCTAATTATATTGCATTATATGTAGTTTTAAGATAGGCTACTGGACAATAACTGTAAAATTCCACCTTCAACCTTTATTTTATATAAAACATTAGTGCCGTCTTGATCAGTCCCTTGGAAGGCAAAACTGCTGGCCTTTATTTGTCCGGAGCCTGAGACCGTATTACTGACATTATCATATTTGAAAACATTAATCCCAGATATTTCATCCGCTCCCCCTGTGGCCATCAATATATTTCCCTCTGTATTGTTATTAATTGTTAGGCTTCCACCGCCACCGCTAGCACCGCCTGAGCCACTAACCGGAAACTGATTTAGGGGACCCGGTATCCTTCTATCTATTATAGACATTAAGAGCTACCATCATAGCCTGATATTGTATTGGTCGTGTCTTCCCTAAATCTTCTTATTACAAACCCGACGATATTAATTCTGCTATTTGCCGCAGCTTTAGCAAAGATTTTTGTCCCGATATGAGGTATTCCTGGGTATATTAAATACAGACCATTTTGTGCGTTTAAAGTTAAAATTATAGAGTCGGAATCACCTGTAGTTGTGTCTCCAAAGCTCATAGTTACTGCGGTATCCGAAGAGTGATAGTTAGATGCCCATAAATAAACTTCGTCCATAGCAAATTCAACGCAGTCATGAAGTAGAACACCAGCGGTTGTTATGCTAATAGGAGTACCAGAAGGGCTATTGGATAAGGGAAATCTAGAAGCCCCTTTCGAGCCTGCGGAGATTCCTCCCGCTATAATATTTGATCTGTTTCTAAAGCCGGCCATTTAAATTTTCTCCCTATCAAATAAATAGCTCTTTTATTTTATTTTGAGTTACCAAAAATTATGTCAAGCTTGGCTTTCATTTCTTCAGCCCAGTTGCGAATAATTGTGGTGTCTTTCTTGGGGGTATTGTTTTCTTCCCACAATTTCATTTCGCCAAGAGCAATCGACTTTTTAAGAAATATTTTAACAGCAACCAACGGAGATGAGAGCCCGACATTTTCTATTGTAGGATAGCCCGCAAAAATAACTCCTATTAGTTTATTATTTTTGTTCAATATCGGCGATCCGCTTGATCCGGGCTTTGTAGGAATCGTATACATAGAATATCCTCTTTTGTGATACCCTGAGAATATTCCCTTAAAGATTAGCACAGCGCCGGGCCAATATAATCCATGTGGTGCCGCCAAATTTGTGACCTCCTCCTCAATACGTGGAGCTTTTGCTGCCGGTCTTAGGATTGGAGGCTTTACTAAAATATTATGAACCCTCAATAGGCATAAGTCATAACGAGTCGTCACCTTTACTACTTCCCCTTTATGTTTAAGCCCGTTTAAATCGACAACTATAAATGATGACCCAAGATTTTTAATTTTAAATCCATCAACCATTTGTTCTTTTGGGGATTTATTGCTACAGGAGTGCCCGGCGGTTAAAACGTATGCCACGTCCTCCGCCACCTCACTTATAAAAACATAAGCCCCGGACGAAACTGACCGCATCGTGACTTTCTGACATTTTTCTTCTTTTGTAATAGTGTCAAGACCGCAGCCTTCTAATTCTACTGCTTGCTGAACTTGGACAAACGCCGCTCTTGGCAATTTCCGAGGAGTAATGCCAGAAGAACCTAAAACGGCACACCCACTTGTACAACTAGCTATGGACACAACCAATAAACAAAACAATGCGTAAATAGAATATTTTTTCATCATAGTATAGTAACTATGGGATTTGAGGACTATTTACCCACAGTAATTCTAATAATGTGAAATTATAGAGAGTTAGAAAGGAAGGAATACCAGAATGTTTAGCAATTTTATTATGGCAGGGGTCATAGCAATATCTACCCCAAGCATGGATTTTCCCAAGGTTTGGGAAAAAATTGACGGTCAATGGTCATATGTTGGTAAAGTAAAAGAAAAGCCGCAGATTCTTTTTTGGCTAGAGAAAAAAACGAAAACACAAAGTAAAAATCTACTTACTAATGAAATCAGGAAGATGCCGTTCATTATTTATCGGACCAAAGGAGAGACTGTCGATATAGACCCTCTCCCATAAAGGAGGGATTATCATGGTCAAGTGGTTGAGGAATAATATTTCCCTAACATCACTACTCGTTCTTTCTTTTGTTATTTCTTTCTATTCTTATGTTAAGGCGGAAGAACACGGACGACATCAAGTCGTTATTTCTAAAAATACAATATATTACACCCCAGGGCAGTTACACAACTGTAAGTGGGTTGTTCACACCAGTAATAATCTGACTACTTTTCCGGGCGATGTAACTTCTATTCAAATTGGCATTCCTGAAGCCGCCGGGTATGGCTATATTGAAGGAGTATTAGAGAATGGTCACAACCAAACACTCCTTCTGGCTTTCAAATTGCCCGGAACCACTAAAAAATCTCCACCTGTTATATTGACATCAAGATATGATGGCCGTGAACTTCCCCTTAAATCGTTAAGATTCAGGGTTTTTAACAGTAGCATAATGACAATGATGCTTTATCCCACCTTTGAAAAATGTATTGAGGCGACAATGGAATGAAACGCTGCGTTTTACTTTTGTTGTTTTTGGCATATTCAGCAGGTTGCTCAGCATGCCTTGAAGATGAAGAATTGATTAGGCTTGAATGTACTCCCGGACATCAACAAATATGTGATCATGAAGGCGACAATTATCCGTCCGCCAGAATAGACCCCAAGCCTATACGTCCCGGACAATGTTCTTACGGGTTAAGAACTTGTACTTTTCAAGGATGGTCAGAATGTGCAGGTGCTGTCGGACCAGAAGAAGAAGTTTGTGATGGTATTGACAACAACTGTGATGGAACCATCGATAATACATTCCCAGAACAACAGCAACTCTGTGGTTTTGTAGAGGGGGCAGATTATGGCGTTGGGATATGTACCCCAGGAATAATAATATGTGATAACGGAGCTATTCGTTGTGATGGGCATATCGGGCCAACTAGTGAAGTCTGTGATGGAGTAGATAATAATTGTAACGGGAGCATCGATGAGGGTATACCCAACTCTACAGCAATTGTCTGCTATGATGGTCCCGCTGGAACAATGGCCGTTGGTGAATGCCGTGCAGGAGTTAGATACTGCGACGATGGCAACTTTGGAGGACCCTGCGATGGACAGGTTCTTCCTGTCGCTGAACTCTGTGATAATAAAGATAATAACTGTGACGGGCAGATTGACGAAGGATTTGATAATCGTGGTGTAGACATCGTTTTTGTTATCGATATTTCCGGATCGTTTGATGATGAGATAGAGTCTATGATAGAAGGCATCACTCCGCTTTTAGACGACCCGATAACGAGCAGGTTTCGCTTTGGGCTCGCAGTTATTGGTAGGCGTAACCTTGGACCACAAGAGCCCATACTTAATCGCTTTTCTGAAATGGTAACTGACTTCGTTCCTGCCGATGAGTTTCTACAACACCTAGAAAATATTCAATCAATCCCCGACGGCGGTATTGAACCTTCTGTGGATGTTCCGATGTGGTGTATGAACGGATTGTATGATTTATCTTGGGATATTATGGGGCAAAAAGTAATAATCTTAATGACTGACGAGATTGCTCAATCGGTGGCCAACCAAAATGTTCACCAAGTAAATGATTATGCGGTACAGAACGGTTTTGAAATCTTTGTCTTTGCTCTCCCCGAACATCACGCTTCTTTTATTCATATGGTAAGAGGAGAGCAGGATAGATTATTCACTCCCGCCGTCAACTCCGAGACCGTATTCCTTCAAATCAAGAGAATCTTTGAGAACTTATGTATCAGAGGGGGGTAATGTACCGGCATCAACAGGCTTATCCACTGTATCTTCTATTACCATAAGCAGCGGAGCAATACCTTCAAACTCTTTGCTTGTTTCGTCAAAGTCATTAACCATCTTTTCCATAGCTTCTAAAATAAGTTCACCTTTATCAAAAGTTAAAGCGGAGCTTATAAGCTGAATGTTTTTAAGGTATTTAACTTTAAACCTTTCTAATATGTGATTTATGGCATTTCCCGAGATTGCCCGAACGTCCTCTGGTTGAACCGAGAAGCTTACCTTTTTTGTTTTATCATTTTTCATACTTGTATTCCTTTATGCAATAATATATTTTTGATAATCGTAACTTTCTCTTCTTCAGTTTGAGAATTATACCAGGCCCAAGAAGCTGTTTTCTTCTTACTATCTATTCCCTCCGAAAGGGTTTTTATGTTTTCGGAAAGTAAAATAACAGATTCCGGGGAAAGGTCAATTATCTCCATGTTTAAAGAGCCGGCAATATCTAAAATTGTCGCAATATCATTTTTCCTGTATGCCTTCGCCGCCTTGGCAAACAAATCCGTGTCCTCCTCGCTTGGACTTTTGTCTGGATGTATCTTGGATGCTATTTTCCGGTAGAGTTTTTTGAGATCTCCGTTTTTAGGTATTCCCTCTTCCTCTTCCTCTTTCTCTTTCTCTTTCTCAAAATCTTCGGCTACGGGTTCATCTTGAACTCCTATTTTATCTGGGGGGGTATAAAAGGCGTCATAATGTTCGGGATAATACTTTTTTATATATTCCCTCAATTGTGGTTCTACATCAGAACATATTTCATCTACTTCTTCCTTTTCTAAAAGAAGATAAGAATATTGGAGAGTAAGAAGCTTAACTTTGCGGGACATATTATAAATAGGCATAAAAAAAACAGGGAGCCGAAGCCCCCTGTTTAAAAAAACTATTTTAAGAAACCTAGCGTAGACTAGTATTATTAAGCTTCATCTTCATCAACTAGCAGTATACCACCAACCACGCTAAGTCTATAAACCTTCGCACCGCCTGCGGCGTTTGTTCCGGCCATTTTAAACCCGTTGCCAGTAATGTCACTAGAGGCAGACAAGCTCACCCCTGCTATCGCACCGCTGCCCAGTATATTCGCCATTCCGCTGGAAACACCAATAGAGTTGCCAGAAATCGTAGACTCCGAAGAGATGGCTCCTTGCGCAGCGATGGTGGCTTGCACCGTAAAAGCAGCCGAGCCGCTCAGCGTAGTAAACTTACCCGATGACGGTGTAGTAGCACCGACGGTTGCATTATCAAGAGAACCGCCATTAATTTCAACAGTCGTAACTGTGCCTAGGTTGGCAGCAGTCATACCTGCAACGGTCCAAGTGTCATCTGCGGCGATGGTAAGAGCCTTGCTAGTCTCAGCCGTACCAAGAGTCGTAATATCAACATAGTTCAACTCAGCAGCCGTAGCCGAAACTAAGGTACCACCAAGCAAAAGACCATTGGTCCCGTCGTGAGACGCAATGTCAAAGTCATAAGCACCATTTTTAATAATAATATCACCATCAGATTGAAGCTGAATCAGGTCAGTGACCGCAACGTTACCAAGATGACCATTATTGCTAATCTTCAGAGAATCACCATCTATTCCAAGAGATGCAGAAAGAGTACCCGAGACAGAAACCATATTAGCATTAAGGTGCATCAAATCAACATCACCTTCGACACCGATATTAAAGTTTGCACCACCGAGAACAGCATCAGTTCCACCAGCCCGTCCAAGATGAACTGAGCCTGTGGCTTCCTGAAGAGCTTGATTAACTTCAAGAAAAGTAACGTCACCAGCGGTATCGTTGCCTGCCTTCAAGAAGTTTAATGCTTGAATAATCGAACCGGACACACCTGCGAAACTAGAACTTAAAGCGTAGTTGCCTGCTGTGCCTAAAGCGTTTGTCGGCAGACCAAGGACGTTGGACTGACCCGCAACCGGTAATGAAACAAACTGCCTGCTTGAACCGGTGATGATACCACCAACCATTGAAAGGTTAGAAACTGCTGTGCCACCCGCTTGGGGAGTACTGTTTAGTGCCGGGTTTTGCCCAACAACACCAATAGAACCTGTAATCATACCATAAGCCATAATATTTCTCCTGACTTTAAAAAATGAAAAAAACTTTAATTTAAACCATAGGACTGGTTAAGAACTACCGCTGTTAGGGTTGCGGTTCTTAAAAAACTATTATGAAGGGAACTTATTACAAAACTATCGCCACGAAGGCTTCCTTATAGTTAGTTCGGTAAGGCGTGTTTAATACGATCTATGGGAAGATTTTATTCACTTTTATTTTCCTCTAACGAAGAAATTCTTTTTTCAAAATCTTCTAACATTTGAGAAATTTCATCCAATGTTACTATAATAGCATCAATATAATCTGCGTCATAATACTGTTTACTCTTAACTTTCATACTTATTCTCCCGAGAATATGTTGTACCGTCATTAATAACTAGTAAAAAAAAACCTCACCCGAAGGTGAGGCTGGAGGAAGAGGTGGGATTCGAACCCACGGTACATCGCTGCACAAGGCATTTCTAGTGCCTCACCATCGACCACTCGGACACTCTTCCATGGAGCCACTTATCCGACTTGAACGGATCACATCCTGTTTACAAAACAGGTGCTCTACCAGATGAGCTAAAGCGGCATCGCTGGAGCGTCTACTCAGAATCGAACTGAGGTCATCAGGTTGGAAACCTGAGGTAATAACCATTATACGATAGACGCAGATGAGCAGTTTCTCGACCTACTCAGGTCCCGTGGTAGTCCCCCTTGGGATCGAACCAAGTACCTAACGATTATGAGTCGTTTGCTCTAACCAAATGAGCTAGAGGACCTTACTCCTTCCCGAACAATATTATACTCCTTTTCTACAAGTTTCTTAAATGTTTTTTCCATGCCCGGATTTACCAGCCGAGCGTTAGGCATAATGTCGTGCCTGATAATGCTCCGCATGAACTTTCTGTCTGCGTTTCCGGGGTCAACCAAGAAGGGAACTTCTTTGCGCTCGCACCAATCTTCTAGGGAGCGTTTAGAGGTAGAGATAAACGGTCTAATCACATTCTTATTGTTGTAAGGCATAATCTTGCCTTGTCCGTGGATTGAGGAGAATAAAAACCACTCTATCACATCGTCTAAGTTGTGCCCTGTTACAATCGGCATATCAAAGCTGTGAAGGAACTTGTAACGCTCATTCCGCCAATGCTCTTCGAGAGACTCACCTTGCGGGCAACTATTATAATTAACACCAACAACGAGAGGAATATCTTTATTATAACAAAAGTTATTTACAAATCTATTACACTTCTTCCCGAAGTCTGTGCCATGGTCAAAGTAGTAAGCAGTCACATCGTGATTGTTGCTTAGGAAGTCTAGGATGGCCATCGAATCTGGTCCGCCGCTGACAGCGACTCCCAACTCTCTTGGCAACTTTCCTAAAACATTCAACATTTAAATTCCTTGGTGATCCAGGCAGGATTCGAACCTGCGACATTCTGTTTAGAAGACAGAAGCTCTATCCCCTGAGCTACTAGACCAATATTAAAGAGTTTTCACCTCCTGACGAGGATTCCTTTGCCTTTTGTATCTGACCCTACAATCCGTTTTCCACACGCAACTCTTCGAAGGTATGTGGTTACTGAAGGTGGGGACGCTGGCTCTTTATGTTTCCTGCCAGATCGGTTCGGGTTTAACCCTAACGCTTATCGTCGTCGTGTGTTTAGT